>Ga0068871_100003467_pt1 | contig 10838 bp, 10 predicted proteins | sample KBSMisM72_FD_72750 | JGI IMG/M metagenome (GOLD analysis project Ga0068871, IMG submission 72750) | Miscanthus rhizosphere microbial communities from Kellogg Biological Station, Michigan, USA - KBS Miscanthus M7-2 | ecosystem: Host-associated > Plants > Roots > Rhizosphere > Soil ...
AGAATGCGCGGACCCAATGTCACCGGGGTGACAAAGGGCAGCGCGCGCAGCATCTCCCGTTCGGAAGGATCAAAGCCGCCTTCCGGCCCGGTGAGAAGGGCTGCGGACCCGCCGATCCCGCGCACCGCTTCGGCCAGGGGTTTGGCATCTCCGCCCTCGTCGCAAAAAAACAGCCGGCGTTTCTGGGGCCAGGAGGCCAACAGCTTTTCCAGCGCTATGCCTTCGCGGATTTCCGGCACGCTCAACCGTCCGGACTGCTCCGCCGCTTCGATGGCGTTAGCGGCCATGCGCTCCTGATTGATGCGGCTGACAATGGTGCGGCGGGTGAAGACCGGCTGCAACACCGATACGCCCAGTTCTGCCGCCTTCTGCACCAGATAATCCGACGGCGTTTTTTTCACCGGCGCGAAGGCCAGCCAGATATCCGGCGCCTCGGCCTGCGGCCCTGTCTGTTTTAAGCATGTGGCGGCGACGCCGCGCTTGGAGATTTGCGTGATTTCCGCCTGCCATTCGCCATCGCGGCCGTTGAACAGCAGCACTCGGTTCCCGGCACTCGCGCGCAGCACATGCAAAAGATAATGCGCCTGGCCTTCGTCCAAGCTCACTGCCACGCCCTTGCCAAGATCGGCGGTCACATAAAGGCGTGTTTTGCCACCCGCTTCTGTTACGTCGTCAGCCATGCCACACTTCAACCTGATGACAGCAAGATCGCAAGCCGCCCCTGCCGACGCCATCCCCGCAAGCTGGGTGGAGCATGCGCCCCATTGGCTGCAACCCTGGGCCCGGCTGGCGCGGCTGGACCGGCCCATCGGCACCTGGCTGTTGTTCTGGCCCTGCGTCCTCGGATTGATCCTGGGAGCCGCGGCTGATGAGCGCCGCTTCCTGGAATGGCGCGATCTTTATTATGTGGTGCTGTTCGGCATCGGTTCGCTGGTGATGCGGGGCGCCGGCTGCACCTTCAACGACATTGTCGACCGCAAGATCGATGCCCAGGTGGCGCGCACCCGCGACCGGCCGATCCCCTCAGGCGCCGTCACTGTCACCGGCGCGGTGATCTTCCTGATCGTGCAATGCCTGCTGGGCCTGGCGGTGCTGATCCAGTTCAACTGGTTCGCGGTAGCGCTAGGCGCCTCCTCGCTGCTGCTGGTCGCCGCTTATCCCTTCATGAAGCGCATCACCTGGTGGCCGCAGGCCTGGCTGGGCCTGACTTTCAACTGGGGCGCTTTGCTGGGCTTCGCCGCCCAGACCGGACGCTTGGATGTGGGCGTAGCCATGCTTTATGCGGGTCTGATTTTCTGGACCCTAGGCTATGATACGATCTACGCCCATCAGGACAAAGATGATGACGAACTGATCGGCGTCAAATCCACCGCCCGGTTGTTCGGCAAAGACTCCCGCAAATGGATTCAGGGCTTTTATGCCGTCGCCTTCACCTTGATCCTGGCGGCCGGCTTCACCGAACATACCGGCTGGGCTTTCGCCTTTGTAATGCTGCTGGCAGGCGCGCATCTGGTGTGGCAGGTCGAGCGTTTGGATGTCGGCAATGCCGACAATTGCCTGCGCATCTTCCGCTCCAACCGCGAGGCGGGCGCGCTGATTGCGCTGGCTTTTCTGCTGGCCAGTTGGCTTGGCTAGAAAGCTCTCTTCCCCGTCAGAATTTCCCAGAACATCTTCCAATCGCCCATGAAACTGTAGACCGGTTGTTGGAAGGTGGCGGGCCTGTTCTTTTCAAAAACAAAATGGGCGAACCAGGCAAAGCCATAGCCGCATAACAAACCTGCCAAGATCCACCACAGATCGCCGGTCAGCACCAACAGAACAAGACAGGCCAGGCTGATGCTTGAACCGATGAAATGCAGCCGCCTTGTGGTGGGTAGCGAATGTTCGCTGAGATAAAAAGGATAGAATTCCGCGAAGCTGGCGTATCGAGGCATGGAAGGGCTCCGGTCCGCGCCCATCTTGGCCCAGCGGACAAAGCTTGCCAATGCGACCTTAGCCGCCCCAAGCTGGCCCGATGAATTCTATTTCCATCCTCACCCTGCACGGCTTTCTGTTTTTTGTGGGCGCCGAGCTGATCTTTTCCCTCACGCCGGGGCCTACGGTGATGCTGATCAGCGCCTATGGCTTCAAGGGCGGCTTTCGCGACGCCTTGGCGGCCATAGCCGGCACCCAGACCGGCAACACCCTGTGGTACGTGATCTGCGTCACCGGCTTGGGCGCGCTGGTGACGGCATCGCCTTTGGTCTTCAATGTCATCAAACTGGCGGGCGCCGCCTATCTGGTGTTTCTGGGCGTAAGCACGCTGTGGAAAAGCTGGCACGCGGCGGCAGAAGAACAAGGCCCCAAGCTGATGGGCAAGCCTTTCCTTCAGGCCACCCTCACCCAGATGGGCAATCCCAAGGCCATCCTGTTCTTCGGCGCCCTGGTGCCGCAATTCCTCGACACAAATGCGCTGCTCTTGCCGCAATATCTGATCATGTATGCCGTCACCTTTGTGGGCGAGAGCATCATCCTGACCGGCTATGGCGCGCTGGCGGGTTGGGGCGGACGGACGGCGGCTTCACATCACGCCGTTTGGCGCGAGCGCATCAGCGGATTGGTATTGCTGTCGCTGGGAATTGCCGCGGCCTTTGCCAGCCGATGAACCCCGAAGATTTCATCAAGGCCAATGCTCAGTTGATGGCGCCACCGCTGGTGCCCGAGATCAAACTCTATCTCGCCAGCGAAGTCGTGCCGCTGTGGCGTGCGACGGAAGAGGAATTGGCCCAGATTGGCGTGCCGCCGCCCTATTGGGCTTTTGCCTGGGCAGGCGGACAGGCCTTGGCGCGCTATGTGCTGGATCATCCGGAGATCGTGCGCGGCAAGCAGGTGCTGGATATCGGCGCGGGCTCTGGCCTGGTGGGTCTGGCGGCGATCAAGGCCGGCGCGGCACATGTGCTGGCCGCCGATATCGACGCCTTTGCCTGCGCCGCCATCCGGCTCAATGCGCAGGCCAATGATTGTGCGCTTGCAGTGACCGATGAGGACAAGATCGGTACGCCTGGTCCCTGGGACGTGATCCTGGTCGGCGATCTGTTTTATGAACGGCCGCTGGCGGAACGCTTGCTCGCCTGGCTCAAACCGCTGGGTGTACCCGCGCTGTTGGGCGATCCGGGACGCAACTATTTTCCCAAAAGCGGTGTCGAAAAACTCGCCAGTTACAGCGTTCAGACCACGCGCGATCTGGAGGACCGGGAGATTCGCGAAACCGGCGTCTATCAGTTCAAGTCTGGGGACTAGGCGGACGCGGGCCTCTCTGTCACAGTCAAGCCGCTGCGCTGAGGGATCGTCATGCTGTTCGACCGCGTCAAGTCGCTGGAAGCCATCATGGTCACGGCGGAAAAAAAAGGCTTGCACCGTTCGCTAGGCCCGTTCCAGCTCACTTTGCTGGGCATCGGCGCGGTGATCGGTACCGGCATTTTCGTACTGACTGCCGAAGCCGCGCAGAAGGCGGGGCCTTCCATGGTGCTGTCCTTCTGCATCGCCGGCTTTGTCTGCGCCGTGGCGGCGCTATGCTATTCCGAACTGGCTTCCATGGTGCCGGTCGCCGGCTCCGCTTACACCTATACCTACGGGGTGGTGGGAGAAGTCATGGCCTGGATGGTCGGCTGGGCGCTGGTCTTGGAATATGCGGTAGGCGCGAGCGCTGTCGCGGTAGGCTGGTCTAATCATGCCGTCGGTTTGCTGCACGGGTTGGGTATCGATTTTCCCGCCGCGATAAAAAACGCCGACGCCCTGATGGCAAAGACTCAGATGGCTTTTGGCGCGACACCCACACCCGATCTGCTGACGGCGGCGAATACCGGCGGCTGGATCAATATCCCTGCTGTTCTGATCGCCACCGCGGTGACCTGGCTGCTGGTTATCGGCACCACCGAAAGCGCCCGCGTCAACGCCGTTCTTGTTCTGATCAAAATTTGCGCCCTGACACTGTTCATCGCGCTGACAATTCCGGTGATGCGTGCCGAAAATTTCACGCCCTTTATGCCGACCGGCGCGGCCGGCACCTTCGGCGCGGCGGCCTCGATTTTCTTCGCCTATGTCGGCTTCGATGCGGTTTCCACTGCCGCCGAGGAAGTCCGCAACCCGCAGCGCAATGTTCCCATCGGCTTGATCGGAACACTGGTGATCTGCACGACTTTCTATCTTCTGGTGGCGAGTGGGGCGATCGGCGCGATCGGGGCCCAGCCTCTAATGGAAGCCGGCGCTTCGCTGGCCCCCGGCTCCGCCGAAATGGCCGGGCGCTGCGCTTCCATCGTCGCCTCGGGCACGCTGGAGCCGCTGGTTTGCTCCAGGGAGGCGCTTGTTCACGTCCTGCAATCCATTGGCTGGCCAGCCTTGGGCCGGCTTGTTGGGCTCGCGGCGGTTCTGGCCCTTCCCTCCGTCGTACTGATGATGATGTTCGGCCAAACCCGGGTCTTTTTCACCATGGCGCGCGATGGCCTTCTGCCCGACAAGCTGGCCGCGGTTCATCCCCGTTACAGAACGCCACATGTCGTGACGATGGTGACCGGCGCGGGCGCCACCATTGCGGCGGCCGTGCTGCCGGTCGGCAGGCTCGCCGACTATTCAAATTCCGGCACCTTGTTCGCATTCACCATGGTGGCGATCTCGGTGATGGTGCTGCGCCGGACCGACCCAGGCCGCAAGCGTCCATTTCGTACGCCCGCTGTGTTTATCATCGCCCCGGCCGCCATTGTCGGGTGCCTGATACTTTATTGTTCGCTGCCTCTCACGGCGATTTTGGTTTTACCGATATGGGGGGGCTTGGGACTGGTGATCTATTTCCTCTACAGCCGCAAGCACAGCCATGTTGGGCGCGGCATCATCGAGGGCAACGCCGAAGACCAACCGCCCATTCCTTAAGTGTAAAACCGGGCTAATTTCGCTAGACTGCGGCATGTCCTACAAATCTCTGCGCGATTTTCTCAGCCGCCTGGAAAAAGACGGTGAATTGGTTCGTGTAAAAGAGCCGGTCTCCACCGTGCTGGAGATGACCGAGATCCAGACCCGGTTGATCGCCCAAGGCGGGCCGGCGGTGATCTTCGAAAAGCCCATCAGGTGCGACGGCACACCCAGCAACATGCCAGTGCTGGTCAATCTGTTCGGCACGGTGAAGCGCGTGGCGATGGGCGTGACCATGGGCGGCACTGCGCGCACCACAGGTGCTGACTTGCGCGAGGTCGGCGAGCTTTTGGCCCAGCTTCGCCAGCCCCAGCCACCGCGCAGTTTCGGCGAAGCCGCCGAACTGGTGCCGCTGGTGAAAACCATTCTGGCGATGAAGCCCAAGACAGTAGGCCGGCCCGCTTGCCAGGAGATTGTGCTCAAGGGCGACCAGATCGATCTGTCCAAACTGCCGGTTCAGACCTGCTGGCCGGGCGAGCCCGCGCCGCTAATCACCTGGCCTTTGGTGGTGACCAGGGGGCCAAGTGACTCCCGTGAGGACAATTACAATCTCGGCATCTATCGCATGCAGGTGTTGAACAAGAACCAGACCATCATGCGCTGGCTCAAACATCGCGGCGGGGCGCAGCATCATGCCCGCTGGGGCAAGGAAAAAACCGCGCCCCTGCCCGCGGCGTGCGTGATCGGCGCCGATCCCGGCATCATCCTGGCGGCGGTGACGCCAGTGCCGGAAACCTTGTCGGAATATCAGTTCGCGGGATTGCTGCGCGGCCAGCGGGTCGAACTGGCAGATTGCGTGTCCCAGCCGCTGAAAGTGCCAGCCGAAGCCGAGATCGTGATCGAAGGCACCGTCTCGCTGTCGGATTATCGCGACGAAGGCCCCTATGGCGATCACACCGGCTATTACAATTCGGTGGAGCAGTTCCCGGTCTTCACCGTCACCGCCATCACCATGCGGCGCGACCCGATTTATTTGTCGACCTACACCGCGCGGCCGCCGGATGAACCTTCCATCCTGGGCGAGGCGCTGAACGAAGTTTTCATTCCACTGCTCAAACAACAATTTCCCGAGATCGTGGATTTCTGGCTGCCGCCGGAAGGCTGCTCCTATCGCATCGCGGTGGTGAGCATGAAGAAAGCCTATCCCGGCCATGCCAAGCGGGTGATGATGGCGGTGTGGTCCTATCTGCGCCAGTTCATGTACACCAAATGGGTGATCGTTGTGGACGACGACATCAATGCCCGCGACTGGAAGGATGTTATGTGGGCGATCTCCACCCGCATGGATCCGGCGCGCGATGTCACCATCATCGAGAACACCCCGATCGACTATCTGGATTTCGCGTCGCCGGAATCCGGCCTGGGCTCCAAGATCGGGCTGGACGCCACCAACAAGCTGCCGCCCGAGACGCAACGCGAATGGGGCCGGAAAATCGCAATGGACCCTGACGTCATTGCCAAAGTGACGGAAAAGTGGACTCAAATGGGCCTGCCCGGTTCCGGTAAGCCCATTTGGAAATAGCGCCGTCTGGCCCCCGCACTCTGACACGTGTAGCATCGCGGCGGATGGTACCGCGTTTCGCCCTTGCCCTGCTGCTGGCAACTGTGACTGGCCCTGCCCAAGCGCAAGACTGCGCGCCGGCAAAGCTGTTGGCCACGGTTCCGATGCAGGACGCCGAACCTGACAGCAATATCCGCACCGTATCGGTGAGTCTGAACGGGATCGCCCGCGAAATGATCCTGGATACCGGCGGCGCCGTCACCCAGCTTTCCCGCGCGACCATTGATGAATTGAATCTGCCACATTATGGCAGCAGCGCCGCCGTCTATGACATTAACGGCCGGGTATCGCGCCGCTTCGCCTTGGTGAAAGACTTGGCTTTCGGCGACCTGCACCGCAATGATGCGGCTCTGATGCTGTGGCCCGACCCCATCCGTCCTTACGCTGGCGAACTGGCCCAAGACCTGCTCCAGTCCTATGACGTGGACGTGGATTTCGCCGCCGGCCAACTCAAAATGTATGCCAAGGGCGGTCCCAAGAATGGTTATTGTCCAGGCCCAACCGGCTGGAGCGCGAGCGCGCGCGCCGAAATGCGCAACAAGGGCTGGCATCTGCACATCCCCGTCACTTTGGATGGCCGCGCCTATGACGGCATCTTCGATACCGGCTCGCGCCACACCATCATGCGGCTGCCGGTGGCCAAGCGCGATTTCGGCCTGTATCCGGATTCGCCGGGCATGACGCTTTATCCCGCCATCAATGGCGATCCCTTTCTCAACGGCCATCTCCACACCTTCGGAAAACTATCCTTCGGGGGCCTAACCTTCGACGCGCCGGAAGTGCTGATCATTCCCGATGTGATGAACCGCAATGCCGACCGCAGCAAGATCGCCGACAACCCCACCCATCACCACAATGAGAATTTGATCCTGCCGGAACTGTCGCTGGGCATGGATGTGCTCAAGCATTTGCACCTGTTTATGTCTTTCGGCGAACAGGCGCTTTATGTCGCCCCGGCGGCGGTTTCTGACGCGGTTTCTGGCGCCCCCGCCCATATCTCGACAGTGAAACCTTGAGGCAAAGCTTGACGCCAGCAGCGGGCTGCGGCATCGGGAGAGTATGACCACTTCTTCCGCCCGCGATCCCCAAGCTATTTTGTCCTCCCTGCTCGACGCCGCGCGAAAAGCCGGCGCCGACGCCGCCGACGCGCTGTTTGTCGAGGGCGTGTCCTCCAGCGTCTCCTACCGGTTGGGAAAATTGGAGGATGTCGAGCGGGCCGAAAGCTATGATCTGGGTCTGCGGGTTTTCGTGGGCCAGAAGATCGCCTTTGTGTCCTCCACCGATTTTTCCGCCGATGCGCTGGCGGGATTGCCCTCCCGCGCCGTGGCTATGGCGCGGCTGGCGCCGGAAGACAAATTCGCCGGCCTGGCGCCAAAAGACCGGCTGGCAGCCAACCTGCCCGCCCTGGATCTGGAAGACATGTCCGAACCCAGCGCCGATCTGTTGATCGAGCGCGCCCGCGCCGTGGAAGGAGCCGCGATGGCGGTCCCCGGCGTCACCAATTCGGAAGGCGGCGGCGCCTCTTTCTCGCGCAGCGCCGTGGCGCTGGCCACCTCGACCGGTTTTTACGGCCGCTATGCCGGCACCAGTCACGGCATCGGGGTGGCGGTGTTGGCGGGCGAAGGCACCGCCATGGAGCGCGACTATGACCATGCCAGCGCGCGGCATGCCGGCGACCTGCGCGCGCCAGAAGATATTGGACGGTGTGCCGGCGAAAAAGCCGTCAAGCGGCTGGGTCCGCGCTCGATGCCGTCACAGGCCGTGGCCGTCGTGTTTCATCCCGACGAAGCGGCGGGATTGCTGGGGCATCTTAGCGGCGCCATTTCGGGCGCGGCCATCGCGCGCGGTGTCTCCTTCCTCAAGGATCGTCTGGGGCAAAGCGTGTTCGCGCCTGGGATCAATATCATCGACGATCCTCATCGTGTGCGCGGTTTGCGTTCCAAGCCGTTTGACGGCGAAGGCGTCGCCAACAGCCGCCGCGCCTTGATCGCCGACGGCAAATTGACCAGCTGGCTTTTGGACTGCGCCAGCGCCCGCCAGCTGGGGCTTCAAACCACAGGCCATGCCGCGCGCGGCACCGGCGGTCCCCCTTCGCCTTCCGCCACCAATCTCTATCTGGAAGCGGGGAAGCTCAGCATCAAAGAGCTGATCGCCGATATCAAACAAGGCTTCTACGTCACCGAACTGATGGGCATGGGTGTGAACGGCGTCACCGGCGACTATAGCCGCGGCGCTGCCGGTTTCTGGATCGAGAATGGCGAGATCGCCTTTCCAGTGTCGGAAGTCACCATCGCGGGAAATCTCAAGGAGATGTTCGCCCATCTCACCCCCGCCAACGACTTGGAATTCCGCCATGGCGTCAATGCACCGACCGTGCGCATCGAGGGCATGACGCTTGCCGGAGCGTGACGATCTCAAGCTGTTGGAAGACACGGTTCGCGAGGCCGGTCATATCGCGCGCAAATTCTATGGCGGCGATTACAAGCGCTGGAGCAAGGATGGCGGCAGCCCCGTCACCGAAGCCGACTTGGCGGTCAACAAATATCTTTGCGATGTGCTGACGGCGGCGCGGCCCGATTATGGCTGGCTGTCGGAAGAAAATCCCGACGATCCCACCCGCCTTTCCAAGCGCGAAGTCTTCATCATCGATCCCATTGACGGCACCATCGCCTTTCTCAAGAACCGCCCCCATTTCACCATCTGCGCCGCGGTGGTGACCCTAGGGCGCCCGCGCTGCGGCGTGGTCTACAATCCCATCACGGACGAGCTTTATTCCGCCCAGAGCGGCCAAGGCGCCCATCGCAACGGCGCCGCGATCCAGGTGGGGCAGCAAACACAGTTGGAAGGCTGCGCCATGCTGGGCGACCGCACCCAATTCACCGCTTCGCCCTGGCCTTCCATGCATGTGCAGAACCGCAATTCCATCGCCTATCGCCTGGTGCTGGTGGCCGATGGCAGCGCCGATGCCAGTGTCAGCTTGACGCCCAAGCGCGACTGGGACTTGGCTGCAGCCGATATCATTCTGCATGAGGCGGGCGGATTTCTGACCGACGCGCAAGGCGGATTGTTGATCTACAACCAGCCGGTGACGCGTCAATCGAGCTTGGTGGCCGCCAATCTCCCGCTGCATCGGGAAATCATCGCACTACTGCGACAATAAGAGAGCTTAGTCGCGCTGCCGTCCTGCGCTTCAATGGTGCAGCGCAATGAGGGTGGTCATGGCAGAAACCAAACAGCTTTTGCATTTTGTGTTCGGCGGCGAACTGAACCGCACCGAGGACATTGAATTCAAGGATCTCAGCAAACTGGATTTTGTCGGGATGTATCCCAACTATGCCGAAGCCGAGAAGGCCTGGCGTGGCAAGGCCCAGGCCACGGTGGACAATGCCCAGATGCGCTATTTCGTAGTCCATATCCACCGACTAATGGACCCGGATGAAGAGCATCATCACTAACCGCTTGGGTTAGAACAGTTTTTTGCCTTCGCCCTTTTGCGTGAGCGCCGCCCCCATGCTACACGGGCGAGCATGAGTTCCACGCCTCCCCCAGACATGGCCGGCAAAACCGGGCCGATCATTCGCCGCCTGCTGCGCGACTATGTCCGCGGCCATTGGGGTCTGTTGCTGCTCGCCATCCTCTGCATGCTTTTGACCAGCGCGGTCAGCGGACTGGTGCCGCATCTCTTGAACCTGGTGGTCAAGCTGGTCTTCATGCGCCAGCAAGCGGAAATGCTGCTGCCCTTGTCCTTGGCGGTGGTGGGGGTGGTGGCGTTTCGCGCCGTCAGCCAATTTTTTGGCCGCATGACCTTGGATTCGGTGGGCGAGAAGACGGTGGCGGCCGCTCAACGCGAAATGTTCTCCCGCCTGATCAATCGCGACCTGGCCGATCTCAATGCCGTGCATTCCGGCCAGTTCGTTTCCAACTTTCTGTACGACGCCACTTTGATGCGCGACGGCCTGACTCAGGGCATGGCCGCCATCTTTCTGGAAGCAGTGCAACTGGTGGTCTATCTCGCCTATGTGCTGGTCAGCGACTGGCAGTTGGGCTTGTTGGCCTTGATCATCCTGCCCGGCGTGGCTTGGGCGATGGAACGGCTGGGCGGTTCCATGCGCCGCGCCGCCACCCGCGGCATGCGCGAGACCGGCGATCTGTCCGTCGTGCTGTCGGAAGCGATGGATGGGCGAAGAATCATCAAGGCTTATGGTTTGGAAGCGCACAGCATCGCGCGGGTGGATTCACGGCTGCGGACCCGGCTGGCCACCTTGTTGAAAGCAGTGCGGCTGCGCGCCGCCGCCGCGCCCGTGACCGATCTGTTCCTGGGCGTGGCCATCGG
>Ga0068871_100003469_pt1 | contig 10838 bp, 13 predicted proteins | sample KBSMisM72_FD_72750 | JGI IMG/M metagenome (GOLD analysis project Ga0068871, IMG submission 72750) | Miscanthus rhizosphere microbial communities from Kellogg Biological Station, Michigan, USA - KBS Miscanthus M7-2 | ecosystem: Host-associated > Plants > Roots > Rhizosphere > Soil ...
AGATGATCGGTCTTGCCGCCGCAGGCCGTGGTCACGGCACCCGCGGAAGTTGCCGAAAGGATCTTGAAGAAATTGCGCCGGTCCATATTAGAAGTGACAGGTGATGCAGTCTTCGGACGCCTTGTTTTTGCGATGACAGCTCAGGCAGGTCCCCATGTTATGTTTCACCAGCGGCTGAGCCGTGGTGGCCTGGGTCATATCGCCGTGGCAGGTGGCGCAGGAGACTCCTGCCCGCACATGGGGCGCGTGCTGGAACTTCACCGCCGCCTCTTCCGAAAATCCGTACACTCTCTGCCAGGGGATCTCGCGACGGTTATTGGCGTAGGCGGCGATCTTCTTGACTTCGGGCTTGTCCACGCCAATCTTGGCATGGCACAGCATGCATTTCTGAACGGAGGGAATGGTGGCAGCCGCGCCAGTGTCCGCCGTGCTGTGACAATCCAGGCACGCGAGCCCCATCGCGATATGCAACTTATGCGAATACGCGATGGGCTGTTCCGCGGCGTGCGCGGCCCAGATGCCGACGAATGTCAGTATGACTGAAAGAGTCCGATTCCCCAACTCGATTTACCACTTCCCCGCGGCTACCTGTCAACATGGAATCGATGCACCGAGCGATCATTATCGGTGGCGGATTCGGCGGGCTCTACGCCGCGCGTGCGTTACGACACGTTAATTTGTCTACGACGCTGGTGGACCGCCGAAACTTCCATCTTTTTCAGCCCTTGTTATACCAGGTGGCTACGGGCGCCTTGTCTCCGGGCGAAATCGCGGCACCCCTCCGGGTTCTGCTCCGTAAACAGAAGAATGCACAGGTCTTATTGGCCGAGGCCGTCGATCTGGACGCGGCCGGGCGCCGCCTCATTCTCGACCAAGGCGAAATTCCCTACGACACCCTGGTGGTGGCAGCCGGAGCGCAGAACTTCTACTTCGGCAACGACGCCTGGGAACCAGTCGCGCCCGGCCTTAAATCCCTCGAGGATGCTACCCGCATCCGGCACAAGATTCTCTACGCCTTCGAGGCCGCCGAGCGCGAGACCGATCCCGACCGGCGCCGCTGCTGGCTGACTCTCGTAATCGTCGGCGCGGGGCCTACGGGCGTGGAACTTGCGGGAGCGCTGGCCGAGATCGCCAACGATTCTCTGCGGCATGACTTCCGCTCCATCCATCCCGAGGAATCCCGGATCCTGCTGCTGGACGCTTCGCCGCGCGTGCTGACGACGTTTCCCGAGAGCCTCTCGATGGATGCGGAGCGGCAGCTCATCCGGCTGGGCGTGCGGGTTCTGCCGCACGTCAGGGTGACCGCGATCGATAGCGGGGGTGTGACGTTTTCGACGCCCACCGGCCACGATCGAATCGAAACCCACACCGTCCTGTGGGCGGCCGGGGTCAAGCCGTCCCGGTGGGGCGAGATCTTGTCACGACGGGCCGGCGCGGAACTGGATCGTGCGGGACGCGTGAAAGTGAATGCCGATCTCACCATCTCCGGGCATCCTGAAATCTTCGTAATCGGCGATCTGGCCTACCGCGAACAGGATGGCGTGCCCCTGCCCGGCATCGCGCCAGTCGCCATGCAGGAAGGGCGCTACGTGGCTTCCGTGATCGCCGGCCGGCTGGAGAACCGTCCTGCAAAGCCGTTCCGGTATTTCGACAAAGGCTACCTGGCGGTCATCGGGCGCAACAAGGGCGTGGGTGTCATCGGGGGCGTCAAGCTGCACGGCTGGATCGCCTGGTTCGTATGGCTCTTCGTTCACTTGATGTATTTGGCCGACGCGCTCAATCGCGTGCTGGTGTTCCTGCGCTGGGGCTACCAGTATGTGACGTTCTATCGCGGCGCGCGCCTGATCACGGGCGATGGTGATCCCCCAGAGCGCTAACATGGTGTGTTGCAGCGTTATTTTGTAAAGACGTTCGGATGCCGCGCCTCGCAGGCCGATGGAGCCGCGCTCGAAGCGGGACTCGCCGGGCGCGGGCTCGCCGCGGTCAGTCATGTGTCCGACGCCGATCTGGTTGTATTGAACACTTGTACCGTAACGGCGACGGCTGACGACGAGCTTCGCCAAACCGTCCGCCGCATCCATCGCGAACAGCCTGGCGCCCGCATCGTGGTCACGGGTTGCTACGCCCAACGTGCCCCGGACGAAATCGCTGCCTTGCCGGGCGTGAGCCTGGTGGTCGGAAACTCGCACAAGAATTCGATTCCCGATCTGGTGGCCTCTGGCGAACACTATCACGGCGAGATCCGCATCGGCGATATCTTCGAACAGCGCGATTTTCTGTCCGCTCCCGTTGAAGACGCTCTAGGCGACCGCACTCGCCCGAATCTCAAGATTCAGGACGGCTGCAACAATCGCTGCTCGTTCTGCATTATTCCCTACGTGCGCGGCCGCAGCCGCAGCGCGCAGCCGGATTCGGTCATCGCCCAAATGAGCCATTTGGCCGCGACGTATCGCGAGGTGGTCCTCAGCGGGATCAACCTGGGCCGCTGGGGCCGCGATCTCGAAGGCGGCAGCCGTCTGGTCGATCTCGTACGAAGATTACTGGACGAGACGCCCGTCGCGCGCCTGCGGCTTAGCTCGGTCGAGCCGATGGACTGGTCGGACGCGTTGCTCGAACTTGTCGCGACGTCGCCGCGCATCGCCAAGCACGTGCATGCGCCTCTGCAATCGGGTTCCGATATGGTGCTGCGCCGCATGCATCGCAAGTATCGCCCGCGCCACTATGCGGACCGGATTCTCAAGGCTCGCGCGCTGATGCCCAATTGCGCCGTCGGCGCCGACGTGATGACGGGCTTCCCTGGCGAAACCGAGCAGGAGTTCGAGGAATCGCGCGCGTTCATCGAGAGCCTGCCGTTTACGTATCTGCACGTATTCACGTACTCGGCGCGGCCCGGCACGCCGGCTGCTGACGCGGAACAAGTGCCAATAGAGATTCGCAAACGCCGCACGCACGTGCTTCGCGATCTGGCTGCACGTAAGAACCTGGAATTTCGCAAATCGATGTTGGGACGCACGATCTCCGCCGTGACGCTGGATAGCGGCGCGCTGAGCGATAACTACGTGAAAGTTGCGCTCGCCCGCCCCCGTGAAGCGAACCGCATCGAGGACATTGTGATCAGCGGTCTAACTGCCGACGGGCTTCACGAATCCGGCATGCTTCCGGTGCTTACGTGCGCGTAAGCCGCAGTTCCATAACCACGGCTGATTCCACGGGGTCGCGGTAGTAACCGCGCGTCGTCCGCACCGCTCGGAATCCGAACTTACGGTTGAGATCGATCATCGCCCGATTACTCTTGCGCGAGCACGTTACCATTCGGGTAAATCCGTGATGCAGGGCAAAGGACAACTGCCACGCCTTCATTAGAGTTCCAAACCCCTTGCCCTGATATTTCGGAAGAATTCCAGTCGATACGATGTGGAGGCAACCGCGCAACTGAGGATCGACGCCGTCATCTCGCACGTCATCTTGGAAGTCCGTATGCCGCTCGAGTGCGCAACAGCCGATCTTGCGGCCATCGACGATCATCCAATAGGATTCGTAGGTTCGCCACTGCTCTGTCGAAAACCAATCGGATTTACGGAATACCTTGTGATCGAATGCGATAAGACTTCGCCGTTCCCGCACGAGGTTAACCTTACGAAACTCGACAATCACATTTCCCGGCGGTTTTCTAGAGACTTCAGCATCGTCACCTCGTCGGCGAACTCCAGGTCGCTGCCCACCGGAATTCCCATGGCGATGCGTGTCACCTTCATCCCCAGCGGCTTGAGCAAGCGCGACAAATATACGGCCGTGGCCTCGCCTTCCACCGTGGGATTGTTCGCCAGAATAATCTCCTTCACGTCTCCGTTGGCGATCCGGTCCAGCAGCCCCTTGATCTTCAACTGCTCCGGCCCGATGCCGCGCAGCGGGGAAATCGCGCCGTGCAGCACGTGATAGAGGCCGTTGAACGACCGCGTGGTCTCCACCGGGAGAATGGCGTGCGGTTCTTCCACGATGCAAATCGCCGACCGGTCGCGGTTCGGATCGCGGCAATAAGGGCACAGCTCGGCATCGCTGATGTTGTTGCACTCGGCGCAAATGCCCAGGTTGTCTTTTACGTCGGTCAGCGCCGCGGCCAGCGCGGCGGCCTGATCGCGCGGCGAGCGCAGTACATAAAACGCCAGCCGTTGCGCCGATTTCTGCCCTATTCCGGGCAGCCGGCGGAACTCGTCGATCAGTCGCTGCAGCGGAGCGGCAAAGTCCGGCATTCTGGTTTTTAAAACGTGTCTAGAGCAGTCCCGGAGGCAGACCCATCCCGCCCAGCATGCCGCTCATCTTCTTCTGCGTCTCTTCGTCGACCTTCTTGGCGGCCTCGTTGCACGCCGCCATCACCAGGTCCTGCAGCATCTCGACGTCGCCGGCAACCTCCGCATCGATCTTGACGCCGGTAACGTTCTTATGGCCGTCCATGCCGACTGTCACCATGCCGCCGCCCGCGGACGCCTCCACGCGAATCAGCGCGACCTCCTCCTGCATTTTCTGCTGCATCTTTTGGGCCTGCTGCATCATGGCCTGCATATTTCCGCCAGGCATCTTCATGTTTCGTTCTCCTTCAAATTGCGCACCGCTCGCACCTGGCTTTCCGGAAAAAGTTCCTGAAAGCGCTTCACTTCTGGATGAGCCAGCGCGCGCTCGGATGCTTCATCTGCTTTCGGCGGCTCAGCCGCTTTCTTTGCTACGGCGGGGGCTGCCTCTCCAACTTTCAACGTGATTCTGACAGTCCTTCCGGCCACGCGCCGCACCGCTGCTTCGAACTCCGGCCCTTTCAGAAACAGCTGGTACATTTTCGGAGCCGTGAAAATGATCTCAGCCGCCGACTCGGTGACTTCCGAGTGCTCCACCGCATCGGCCACGTGTGTTAGCTTGGCTTCGGCCAGCGCACCCGTTAAACGCGTTCGAAAATCCCCGGTTGTGGGCACCGGCGCCGCTGTCGACGCTGCAGGTTTCGGCGAAGCGGCTTTTGGAGCGGATGCCGCTGGCTTCCCCGAACCACCTAAGGCCGCGATCGCTTCCTCGATCGGCTGCAGACGGCCTGCGTGAATCAGGCGCAGCAGGCCCATTTCCAGATGCAGCCGCGGCTGCAGAGAGCTCTGCAGATCGCGGAACAAATCGAGGGACAGTTTCAGATCCCGCGTGAGATCATCCTCAGTGAACTGCCTGGCGGCCGTCAGCATCCGTTCTTGCTCTGGCGGCGATGCCGCCACCAGCCGCGTGGGTTTGCCTTCAATGCGAACCACCAGGAGATTGCGGAAATAGCGAGCCAGCTCGCGCGCGAAATGCTGCAGGCTGCGGCCGTTCGTCTCCAGATCGGCCACCACGTCGAGCATTTTCTTGGCATCGCCTTCGGCGAGGGCCTTGGTCACCTCGCCCAACGACTCGAGGGAAAACATTCCCAGCAGCTCGCGCACTTGCTTGCCTTCGAGCTTGTTCCCGCAGCAGGCGATGGCCTGATCGAGCGCCGACAGGGAATCGCGCACGCTGCCTTCGCCCGCCTGCGCCAGCACGCTCAAAACTTCAGCATCTGCCGTGATGCCTTCCTGCTGGATGATCCACTCCATGCGCGCGACCAATTCAGCGAAATCCACCGAGCGGAAACTGAACTGCTGGCAGCGCGAGGCGATAGTCGACGGAATCTTGTGCGTCTCGGTGGTACACAGGATGAACACCACCCACTCGGGCGGCTCCTCCAGCGTTTTGAGCAGCGCGTTGAAGGCTTCGCTGGTGATCTGGTGCGCTTCGTCGACGATGAAAACCTTGTAGCGGTCGCGCGCCGGGCGGAAGCGGACATTCTCGCGCAGTTCGCGCATTTCATTGATGCCGCGATTGGAGGCCGCGTCGATCTCGATCACGTCCATGCCCGATCCGGCGGCGATCTCGGTGCAGCTCGCGCACACGCCGCAGGGCGTGATGGTCGGTCCCTGGATGCAGTTGAGGCAGCGCGCCATGATCCGCGCGACGGTGGTTTTCCCGGTGCCGCGCTGGCCCGAAAAAATGTAGCCGTGCGCGATACGATTTTGCGAGATGGCGTTTTCGAGCGTGGTCCGGACGTGCTCCTGGCTGATCAGTTCTGAAAACGTCTGCGGCCGGTATTTGCGGGCGATAACCTGGTACATGCAGGTGGGAATTTCGGACGAATATGCCAGACCCCGGGTGATCCGCGGCACACGGGTTAAGCCGCTACCGTTGCTTCCTTCCGGACCTGGCGGGGTTTGCAGCCGCCCGTTGCACGAAGCCCGGAGCCTGACAACCTACTATGCTACCAGCTTCGTTTGGTGGCACAGGCCCTGATAGCATGGCTCGATGATCTCGGGTACAGCTAGGTACCGGTTCTGGACGCCTGTGATTGCTTTGCTCGTAGCAACGCCAGTCTGCCTGTTCATTGGCGTTGCTTCTACTGGGATGGGGCATGGAAATTACTTCTTTACGAAACTTCTCTTCCCCTTCACAATGTTCTTGGCCGGCCTAGCAGGATCAATCAAAACTCCGCTCATCTGGCTTGCCGTCGCTCAATACCCGCTCTACGGAGTGATTCTCGGGTTCGCTAACAAAAGAGATAGACTGCGACGCGTGGCATGGATCGTAACTGCGGTCCATGCGTTAGCGGCAGTCGTCTGTCTGATCGCCGCAGGCGAGAATTGGTCTTGAGTGTTACGAGAGTGCGCGGTGGGAGTGCCATAATCTAAATCCGAGGTCTTTTATGTCTGCTTCATCCAACCCTTCCGTTCGACCCGACCGCATCATGGAAATGGTCTGGGGATACGCGCCGCCCATCATCCTAGGCACGGCTGTTCAATGCAAAGTTTTCGATCTGCTCGACGCTGGACCTAAGACCGTCGACGAACTTTCGAAAGCCTCCGGCAACTCCGTTCGTGGACTCACCGCCATCCTCAACGCACTTGTCGGATTCCATTTTCTCGCCAAGACCCCCGACGGACGTTACACGCTGACTCCGGAGAGCGCCGCGTTTCTGGTCAGCTCGAAGCCGGGTTATCTGGGTAAATTCGTCGAGTTCAGCGGGCTGAAGATGATCCATACCTGGCTGCCTCTGCCCGAGATCGTGCGGACCGGAAATCCGAACACCGCGGTGAACCAGCAGGATGAGGGAGCGGCTTTCTTCCAGGAGCTGGTCGAACCCATTTTCGCCATGAGCTATCCGGCCACCCAGGTCGCGGGACAGGCGCTGGGATTGGCTAGCGCCAAGACCCCGGTCAAGCTCCTCGATATCGGAACGGGTTCGGGCGTGTGGGGCATCGGTCTCGCGCAGCAATCGTCGCAGGTGAGCGTCACTGCCCTGGATCTTCCGAATGTCCTCGATGTGACTCGCCGCATGGCTGCTCGCTTCAACGTCGCCGACCGCTTTTCATACCTGCCCGCCGACTTCCACACCATCGACTTCGGAACCGGCTATAACCTGGTCACCATCGGCCACATTTTGCACATGGAATCGGTCGAACAGAATCGCCAGCTCCTGAAAAAGGTGTCCGGCGCGCTGGCGCCCAAAGGAACCGTCGTCATCAGCGAGTTCCTGGTGAATCAGGACCGCACGGGACCGCCCTCGGGTCTGATTTTCGCCGTCAACATGCTGGCCCACACCGAGAACGGGGACACGTTCTCATTCGAGGAAATCAGCGGCTGGCTGAAGGAAGCCGGCCTGGTAAACCCGCGTAAAATCGAGCCCGGCGGGCCTGTCGGACTCGTATTGGCGGATAAGCCGTAGACTGTAGTAACATATAGTTTCCAGCCAAATCTTTAAGAGGACCCGTATGTACGCAGTCATTGAAACCGGCGGTAAACAGTATCGCGTCGCTCCCGGCGAGTCGATTGAAGTCGAGACCCTGACGGGCGACGTGGGGGCGGCAGTCGAATTCGACCGCGTGCTCGCGGTTATGGATGGAGAAGCGGTCAAGGCCGGCTCGGCCATCAGCGCGGCGCGCGTGAAGGGCACCATCACCGCCCAGGGCCGCGGCGAGAAGACCCTGGTGTTCAAGTTCAAGCGCAAGAAGCAGTACAAGCGCACCATCGGGCATCGCCAGAATTACACACGCGTGCAGGTGAATGAGATCGTAGCGTAAGCGAGTTTTGTCATGGCACATAAAAAAGGTTTAGGCAGTTCCAAAAACGGCCGCGATTCAAATGCCCAGCGCTTGGGCGTGAAGGCTTTCGGCGGCCAGGTGGTTTCCGGAGGAACGATCATCGTCCGGCAGCGCGGTACCAAATTCAAGCCCGGCATCAATGTCGGCCTGGGTAAGGACGACACGCTGTTCGCCAAGATCCCCGGAATTATCGAATTCCGCGACCGCGGCCGGATGGGCAAGTTCGTCAATATCAAAGCCGCCGAGTAAGCAGGGGCCGGGCGCCAGACGCCAGGGACCAGTTCCCAAAGCAATCCGTTGTTTATAGACGAAGTAATCATCACGGTCAAAGCCGGCGACGGCGGTAACGGCTGCCTCGCGTTCCGGCGTGAAAAATTCGTTCCTCGCGGCGGTCCGAGCGGCGGCGACGGGGGCAAGGGCGGCGACGTGATCCTGGTCGCCAGCCAGCATTACAATACGCTGCTGCATTTCCGCTTCAACCCCGAACATAAAGCCGAGCGCGGCCGTCACGGCGAAGGCAGCAACCGCAAGGGACGCGAGGGCGCATCGATCGACGTGGCCACGCCGGTCGGGACCATCGTCTACGATTGGCCGAGTGGCGACGTGCTTCACGATTTCACCACGCCGGGTGATCGTTTTGTCGTGGCAAAAGGCGGCCGCGGCGGCAAGGGTAACGCTCGCTTCGCCACATCGACGCATCAGACGCCCACGGAGCATGAAGACGGCACTCCTGGCGAAGAACGCAAGCTTCGCCTGGAGCTGAAGCTGCTCGCGGATGTCGGACTGGTGGGGTTTCCGAACGCCGGCAAATCAACGCTGATTTCCCGCATATCAGCCGCGAAACCCAAGATTGCCGATTATCCCTTCACGACACTCGAGCCGCACCTGGGCGTCGTGACCGCCGAGGGTGGCGATCACCGGACGTTCGTGGTCGCCGATATTCCTGGTCTGATCGAGGGCGCACATACCGGCCACGGCCTGGGCATCCAGTTCCTGCGCCACGTCGAGCGGACGCGCCTGTTGGCCCACCTGGTGGATGTATCCGAGGCCACCGGCCGCGATCCCGTGCACGATTTCGAAATCGTGATGGCCGAACTTGCGAGTTTCTCGGACGATTTGGCGCACAAGCCCATGATGGTGGTTGCGACTAAGCTCGACGCGGCTCAGGATTCCGAGCGGGTGGCGGCGCTGGAAGCGCTGGCTCGCCAGCGCGGTCTGCCGTTCTACAAGATTTCTAGCGTCACCGGAGAAGGCATTCCCGCGCTCAAGCGCGCCATGGCGGACGCAGTGCTCGCACCTAGCGTTCTTGTGCCTAACGTTCCTGCCACTTCCGCGTAATCTCTTCGATCACGGCATCCGGACGAGTCGTATACAGCCAAAACACCTGAACAGCATGGGCGCCGCGAACTTGCATTTTCAGGCCCCCGCTGACGGGCGTGAACTTCAGATGTTCCGGCCCGGATCGGATCGGCGTAATGATACCCAGTCCGATCTTGGTGACCTGCTCGCAATCCCTGGCGGCTTCCACGGCCGCGACCGCACTCGGTATGACAGTTGAGTGCCGCCCGTTGAACTTCGGTCCCTTTAACAATCCTCTAATGTGCGACATTGCTGTGATATTGTTGCACCGATGAGTCTCTCAAACACCGTCTCCCAGTACGAACCCTACCTGCGATCGCTGCTTCGGATCATCGTGGGATTCACGTTCTCACTGCACGGCTACCAGAAATTCTTCGGCTGGTTCGGAGGACTCGGCGGTCAGAAAGCGGCGCTGGGCTCGATGATGGGAGCGGCCGGAGTCCTCGAAACGTTCGGCGGGGCTCTAATCATCCTGGGCCTGTTTACCCGGCCCACGGCGTTCCTCCTGTGCGGGCAGATGGCGGTCGCGTATTTTATGGTGCACCTGCCGATGAGTTTTTGGCCTCTATTAAACCAAGGCGAGATCACCGTGCTGTACTGTTTTACTTTCCTATGGCTGTGCTCCGCGGGCGCGGGCCCCCTGAGTCTGGACCGTGTATTCGGCTGGAAACACTGAGCGGTTCCCCCTGGCTCCTGCATGCAGCACGCCTGCATGCAACTCGCCGTATTTCGGGGCTTGACGCACACCCCATTGCGGTATATAGTCACCAAAGCTGAAGTTGGGGATTCCAGTTAATTCCAAGAGAGTTGGGGGGCTAGAAACATAATCATGTTTAAACGCGCTGTATTTTTCGCAACTATCCTTGCGATGCTGGGTGCAATTCTGTATGCCCAGACCGGCGTCGGGCAGATTCAGGGTACCTTGACGGACGCTACGGGGGCAGTGGTGCCGAATGCGACGGTGACCCTGGAAAACGTGCTGACCGACAATCGTTTCCAGACCACCAGCAGCGACGTGGGCTTCTTTGTATTTCCTTCCCTGGTGTCGGGGGAATATCGCTTAACGGTAAACGCGTCTGGCATGCAGAGATGGGAAGGGAAGGCGACCCTTCTCGCCGGGCAGCGCGCGGTGATCGATGCGTCCTTAGCGGTGGCGCGGACGGCCGACCAGATCACGGTTGCCGGTGACGTCACGCCCCTGCTCTCGACCAGCAGCGCGACGGTTGCCACCACTGTGGAGCGAGTCCGCATCGAGCAACTTCCTCTTAACGGACGCAGCATTCAGAATCTTCTGACTGTCGCCGTCCCGGGTTTGGAAGGAAGTTCCGCTCAGCCCAAGGTCTA
>Ga0068871_100003472_pt1 | contig 10831 bp, 7 predicted proteins | sample KBSMisM72_FD_72750 | JGI IMG/M metagenome (GOLD analysis project Ga0068871, IMG submission 72750) | Miscanthus rhizosphere microbial communities from Kellogg Biological Station, Michigan, USA - KBS Miscanthus M7-2 | ecosystem: Host-associated > Plants > Roots > Rhizosphere > Soil ...
CCGCATCTCCGGATGAACAGCTGGCACTGGCGCAGGCGGCCGCGAACGCTGCGATCGACAGCTGGCAGTTTGCCTGCCAGGCGACGAGGGCGCTGAGCGAGGGGACTTCCCTCGAGCACGACAATAACGCTGCGGCATTCGCCGGCGAGGCGTGGAATTACTGGCCTTTCAATATTTATGCACACGGCCACGGCCAACTGACCAAGTGGAGCGAGCGGGCGCTGTCGGCCATTCCGGGCATGGGTGCGGAGAACGCGCTTAGGCTCGAGTTCCTGCGCCGCTTGAGTTTGGCGGCCGCATCGCCAGCCCATTATCTGGCCACCAATCCGGACCTTCTGGCTCAGACCGCCGCCGAGGGCGGCGTCAACCTGCTGCGCGGGGCGCAGCACTGGCTCGAGGATGCCGCCCGGTTGTTCGATGGCGGCGCCGCACCCGGTGCCGCGCAGTTCAAGGTTGGCGAGCAGGTCGCGATCACCCCGGGCAAAGTGGTGCTGCGCAACGACCTGATGGAGCTTATCCAGTACAGCCCGCAGACCCCTCGCGTGCACGCCGAGCCGGTATTGATCACGCCCGCGTGGATCATGAAGTACTACGTGCTTGATCTCTCGCCCAGCAATTCACTGGTCAAATTCCTGGTGGATCGCGGTCACACGGTTTTCATGATCTCGTGGAAGAACCCGAGCCCGGCCGACAGCGAGCTGGCGATGCGCGATTACCTTGAGCAGGGCCTGTACGCAGCACTCGATGCGGTGGGCACGATCGTGCCGGGACAGCGCGTGCATACCGTGGGCTACTGCATCGGCGGCACGTTGCTCAGCGTTGGGGCGGCCGCGCTTGCGGCAACGGGCGATGAGCGCATCGCCACCATCACGCTGCTCGCCGCTCAGACCGACTTTAGCGAGCCCGGTGAGCTTGCGGTTTTCATCTCGCCCAACCAGCTCGCTGCGCTGCAACTTCAGATGCAGCGCGATGGGGTGCTGAGCAGCCAGAGCATGGGAGCGGCCTTTGCGCTGCTGCGCGCCAATGAACTGATCTGGGCGCCGCTCATCAACCTGTACCTGCGTGGTCAGCGCGGTGCGATCAACGACCTGATGGCCTGGAACGCCGACGGCACGCGCATGCCCTGCCGCATGCACAGCGAGTACCTGACGCGCCTATACCTGCACAACGAGCTCAGCGCCGGCCGCTACACCGTGGACGGAGCGACGATCGATCTGGCGAAGCTCAAGGTGCCGATGTTCGTGGTGGGGACCGAGACCGACCATGTGGCTCCCTGGCACTCGGTGTACAAGACCCGCGCGCTGACGCGCTCTTCCGACTACACCTTCCTATTGACCAGCGGCGGACACAACGCCGGGATCATCAGCGGCGCTGTCAATCCCAAGCGCCGTCACCGGCTCCTGCACTGGGACAACCAGGCGCAGCTTGGCCCTGAAGGATTCATGGAAGGCGCTGAACTGCGTGAGGGTTCGTGGTGGGGAAGCTGGCAGGCGTGGCTTGGCGCGCATTCGCCCGGCGCCCAGTGCCCGCCCCCGCAGCTAGGAAATGCGGCTGCCGGCTACGCGCCGCTGACCGACGCGCCGGGCGCTTACGTCCACGGCTAAGGCGCGCTTCGCCCCGCTAGCGTAACGCCGCGGCCGCCTCGGTCAGCGATTTGTCCAGGATTCCCACCAGCTGATCGATCTCCGCCTCGGTGATGATCAGCGGCGGGCAGATCACGATCGCATCACGCACCGCACGCACCATCAGGCCGTTGGCAATGCAGCGATCGCGCACCACCGGTCCCGCTGTGCCTTCCTTGTCGCCGAATCTCAAGTTCGTGCCCCGCTGGCGCACGACTTCCACCGCCCCGATCAGTCCCAGGGAGCGGACTTCGCCCACGATGTCGTGCGTGCGCAGCCGCTGCAGCGCCTGCTGGAAATAAGGCCCGGTGACTTCCGCAGTGCGTTGCACGAGCCCCTCGCGCTCCATGATCTCAATGTTGCGCAACGCCACGGCCGCGCAGGTCGGATGCCCCGAGTAGGTGTAGCCGTGGAAGAACTCGCTGTCCTTGGCGCGCAGCAATTCGATGATCTCGTGCGAGACCACGGTGGCGGAGATCGGCAGGTAGCCTGAGGAGAGGCCCTTGGCCATCGTCACCAGGTCAGGCTGCAGGCCGAAATACTGGTGGCCAAACCACCGGCCCAGCCGGCCAAATCCACAGATCACCTCGTCGGCCACCAGCAGCACCCCATACTTCTTGCAGATGGCGCCGACGCGCTGCCAGTACTCGCGCGACGGGATGATCACGCCGCCTGCCCCCTGCACCGGCTCGCCGATGAACGCGGCCACGCGCTCGGGCCCCAGCTCGCGGATGCGCTGCTCGAGTGCATCCGCGGCCCGCGCTGCGAACGCCTCCTCGCTCTCCGCGAACCCATCACCGAACTTGTAGGGCTGCATGATGTGCTCGATCCCGGGAATCGGCAGGTCGCCCTGCGCGTGCATGTGTTTCATGCCACCCAGACTCGCGGCGGCCACGGTCGAGCCGTGATAGGCATTCCACCGGCTGATGAAAATTTTGCGCTTGGGCTCCCCGCGCAGATCCCAGTAGTGGCGCACCATGCGAAAGGCGGTGTCGTTGGCTTCCGACCCGGAGCTGCTGAAGAATACGTGCTGCAAATCCCCGCCGGTCAGCCCCGCGATCTTGGTGGCCAGCTGCACGGCAGGCACAGTCGCCGTGCGGAAGAAGGTGTTGTAGAACGGCAGTTGCAGCAGCTGCTCGCGGGCCACCTCGGCCAGCTCGGTGCGTCCATAGCCAACGTTGACGCACCACAGGCCGGCCATGCCATCGAGGATCTTGTTGCCGTCAGCGTCGTGGATATAGCACCCGTCGGCACGCGTGATGATGCGGCTCCCGCCCAGGGTCTGCATCAGGCGGTAGTTCTGCTGCGCTGGCAGGTGGTGCGCGAGGTCAAGTTCGCGCAGGCGGGCCGTGCCCGGCACCGGGCTGATTGTGTTTATTTTTGCATTCATGATTTACGCCTCGTGAGCCAATGAGTAATCGCCTGCGGCAGGTCGCGCTGCGAACGGCCGCTGACGTACATGCCAATGTGTCCGACATCCAGTCCCAGCGCCACATAGTCGGTGGTACCGACCAGCCCCTCGAGAGCGGTGGAGGCCGCGGGGGGCACCAGGTGGTCCTGCTTGCCGTAGATGTTGAGCACCGGCTGCTTGATGTTCTTTAAATCGACCGGGCGGCCGCCGATCTCAAGCGTGCCTTTGAGCAGCCGGTTCTCCTGGAAAAACCAGCGCGCGAACTGGGCAAAGGCTGCGCCCGCCTGTGCCGGGCTGTCGAAAATCCACTTTTCCATGCGCATGAAATTTTCCATCTGCGCTTTGTCATCGCCGGCATCCAGCAGGTTGACGTACTTTTGCTGCAGCAGCCGGAAGGGCAGCAGCGAAACGTAGGCGGCGTTGAGCACCTCGCCGGGCACCACGCCGTGCGCGGCCACCAGCGCGTCAACATCGATCCCCTGCACCCAGCGTGACAACAGATTGTCGGGGGTCTGGAAATCGACCGGCGTGACCATGGTGATCAGGTTGCGGACCCGCTCGGGATGGAGCGCGGCGTAGCACAGGCTGAATGTGCCGCCCTGGCACACGCCCAGCAGCGTGGTCGATGAGATGTTGTGCTCGCGCAGCACGACATCCAGAGCGCGGTGCAGGTAGCCGTTGATGTAATCGTCGAGGTCGGTATAGCGATCGGCCCCGTCCGGATAGCCCCAGTCGATCAGGTAGACGTCGATCCCCAATTCGAGCATCCGGCGAATCAGCGAGCGGTCGGCCTGCAGGTCCATCATGTAGGGCCGGTTCACCAGCGCGTAAACGATAAGCACGGGTGGCAGGCCGGCGCTCGGAGCGATCGCCCGGTAGCGATACAGCGTCAGCTTGTCCTCGCGGTGTATCGCGTCCTTCTCCGAGCAGCCGAAGCTGACATCCGCGGCGGATTGCAGGGACTGGAGCGCAGCCGCCAGCTTCCCGGGGAGCGATCCGAGCTCCTCGACGACATCCGCCGGACCCTGCGCGGCGCCCACGCTTCAGCCCCGTGAGGCCGCGAGCGCGGCTTTAAGATCCCGCAGCTGCTGGTGGATGCTGTTGAGTTCCGAGCGCGTCGGCAGGTCGTACTGGCGCGCCCACTCCTCGAGCAACTCGCGCTGGGCTGTGCGCAGCTGGCTGGTCGCATTGGTCAATTCCGCCTGCGCCTGCACGAAGGCGCCGGCGCGAGCCGACTGCGCGTAGACGTTTTCCGCCGAGTCCACCCACAAATCGTAGACCTCCTTGATAGAGGTCGGCGTGGCGCCGCTCTTCAGGCGCGGCGCGAGGCGCTCGGCGAGCTCGCGCAGCGCCTTGCCGATGATGTCGTTCCACTGGGCGTTGAGCTGCATTTGCGCCTGCCCGCAGCGCATGCCCAGTTGCACCAGCCGCTGCCAAGATTCCTGTTGTTCGCGGGCCGGCCCCAACGCCGGAATGCTCGCGCCCATGCCGGGAAATCCGCCCATGCCCGCAAATGCGCCCATGGCAGGAGCACCAGCACCGAACATGCCCGCGCCTGGCCAGTTCCATCCGGAAAAACCTCCTGGCGAAGGGGTGGCAAGGGACCCTGCGGCCCACAGTTGGGCGAACTGCTGCTGCAGCGCCCCGACCCCGTCGGTGAAAAAGCGCGCGCGCTGCTCCGGATCGCTCACTGCACTTGAGCGCGTGACCAGTTCCCAAAGCGAGCGGGACACTCCGAGGTACTGCTCGCACTGCTGCATGAACTGACGCGCCAGCGACTCGGCCGAGGCACCCGCCCCAGCCGCGGCCGGGGGTGTGCCGGCGCGCATCGCCCCCTGGCTGATCTCCGACCACTGCCGGAACAGGTCGGCCTGGGCCTTTTGCATGGCCGCGGCCCAGTCGCCGGCCGGATTGCTGTCTGATGGCATGTCGCCTCCCTGAGGTATTTGTCAGTGGCGCCCCAGTAATGAAATCATACTGTACCCACGGCACCCCAAGGAGATCGTCGTGTCCAACAAGGCCATTCCGATAGTGGCAGCGATCGTGCTGGCCGCCGGTGCGTTTGCGTGGTACTGGTCCGCAAAGCACGCACCGCTCCCCGAACTCACCGAGCCGGCCGCAGCGCCGCCCGCGCCCGCGCCGGAGCCTTCCGAGCCTGCCGCCGCCGGGAGCGGCGCCCCCGCGCTGCCCGCGCTGGCCAACAGTGACGCCCCGTTCAATGCCGCGCTGCTGGCGCTCCCTGGCGCGGAGTCACTGAACAATCACTTAAGACCCGAAAACCTGATTCGCCACCTGGTGGCGACGGTGGACAACCTGCCGCGCCACAAGCTTGCGATCGAGCTGCGGCCGCTTGAGCCCACCGCCGGGACCCTCCGAGTCGTCGGCGGCGATCTGCAGGCCACGCTCGATGAACAAAATTCCACCCGCTACACCACCGTCATCGGCGTACTGCAGAACCTCGACATGCACGACGTCAACGTTCTGTATCGACACTACTATCCATTGTTCCAGCGCGCCTATGAGGACTTAGGCTATCCGCAGAAGAGTTTTAACAACCGGCTGCTGGAGGCGATCGATGACATGCTCGCCACCCCGCATCCGGCGCGCCCGCTGGCACTGGTGCGGCCCAAGGTGTTCTGGGAATTCGCCGATCCCAGCCTCGAGGCGCGTTCAGCCGGCCAAAAACTGATGTTGCGCCTGGGCGCCGACAACCAGACCATCGTCGAGCGGAAGTTGCGCGAATTGCGAGCACTCATCGCCACGCGCGGCGCAGCACCGGCGCCCAAGGCGCACTGACAGCTCTCTTAGCTACCTTCAGCATGCAGCTTCCAGAAACTCGACGCGGACCGTTGATGGGCGCCGCACTGGCGTCCCTGCTCATCTTTACCGGCTGTCAAACGTTAAATACCGAGCCGCCACCAGCGTCCACCACGATGGCGGGCGACTGGCGCGTCGATGCCGCCAACAGCGATGACTTCGATCGCAAGCTCGCCGAGGTGGTGCAACAGGCACGCCGGCACGACATGCCGCGAGCTCCCATGCCCACGAGCCAGCCCAGTGGTTCCGGCGCGACCGTGATCCAGCCCCTGCCCATGCCGATGGAGGAAACCGACAAGATGCGCACTCGGCTGTCGGATGATCTGCGGCCGGCAAACCGGTTGCAGATCGCCTTCTTCCAGGAAGGGCTCGAGATAACGCGCGATTCCGAGCCCGTGCGGCAATACCTGCCGGCGCAATCGGTCTCGCGGATCGACAGCAGCGGCGCCTTCACCGTTTCCTGCGGCTGGGATCAGGGCGCGTTCGTGGTTCGCGCCAAGTACACGACCCGGGGCACGCGCACCTGGCGCATCGAGCACGACACCGCCACTGACACCGTGCGGGTCACCTTCAGCGTCAACAACCCCCAATACGGCCACGTCGAAATGCACACCCTCTATCGTCGGACAACGGAAGGCTCCAATTGAAAATCCCGCGCACGCTGCACGCCATAGTCTTCGCCACGGCAGCTCTTAGCGCCGGAGCGCCCGCGCTTCGCGCACAAACGAGCGCTGCGGGCGAATCGGCCGGCTATCAGACCTTCGTCATCGGCGATGAAAACGCGCACACCCCGGACCCGGTCAGCGGCGGCCTGCTGCTCAGTGGCGGGGGCGATTGGAACTACGAGGCCTTCCGATGGTTCACGGCGCACGCCGGCCACGGCCACATCGTGGTGCTGCGCGCCTCGGGAACCACGGAGTCGCAGGACGAGTTCTACAACAACGTCAAGGGCCTGCTGTCGGTGCGCACCTTCCTATTCACGGACCGCAAGGCGGCGTCCGATCCGCGCGTGCTCGCGGCGGTCAAGGCGGCCGATGGCATCTTCATCGCGGGGGGCGACCAGTCCAATTACGTGCGCATGTGGCGCGGCACGCCGCTCAACGAATTGCTAGATGCGCACGTGGCCTCCGGCAAGCCCTTAGGCGGCACCAGCGCCGGACTTGCGGTGCAGGGCCCGTGGCTCTACGGCTCGATGGACGGAGGCAGCATCACTTCGGCGGAAGCCATGGCCGATCCGCTCGGCAAGGCCGTCACGATCGAGGGCGACTTTCTGCACACGGAAGTGCTCTCGAAGATTTTCACCGACAGCCACTTCGATGCGCGCGCGCGCTTAGGCCGCCTGTTCGCCTTCCTGGCCAAAACCCACACGCTGGATCCGCAGCGCGCGCTGGCAGGCCTCGGTATCGCCGAGAATGCGGCGATGACCGTCGAACCGGACGGCACCGCCCGCTTCTACGCCACGGTGCCAGGCAAGCAGGCCTGGCTGGTGCAGCCTGAGGAGTTCGGGACACTCGAGGCGGGCAAGCCGCTTAATCTGAAGAACGTGCGCGTCACCGGCATTGGGCCTGGCAGCACCTTCAACGTGCGCACGCTGGAAGTCGGCAAGCCCGAGTTCGTTCGCAACTACGATATTGCCAACGGCCAGATCACGCGCCAGACGCTGCTGACGGATGGCGCCTCGGTAGCACCGGCTGAAACCGTGTTCACGCACGGTTTCGTGTACACGGTGGATGAGTCCATGCCGGTGGCCCGCTCGCTCGCCGTGCGCGGCGGACACATTGTCTATGTCGGCGATGACGAGGGCGCGCAGGCCTTCGCGGGACCCAAGACCCGGCGCGTCGATCTGGCCGGGCGCATGTTGATGCCGGGACTGATTGACGGCCACATGCACCCGCAATCCGGCGGCCTGAGCCTGGGTGAGTGCAATCTCGAGTACCGGCGGCTCACGGTGGCGCAGTTCCAGGCCGTCATTCAGCACTGCATCGACGAAAACACCAAAGCCGGCGCCGACGAGTGGCTGATGGTCATCAACTGGTTCGAGCAGAACATGCTGCCGGCCGGCATCGTCCTTACGCATGCCGCACTCGATGACCTGAAGACCAAGCGCCCGATCATCGTGAGCTCCTCCTACGGCCACTCTTCGCTGACCAATCGGCGCGGACTGGAGCTTGCGCACATCGAGCGCGCTACCCCGAATCCGAAGGACGGCATCATCGTGCGCGATGCCGCCGGCGAGCCTACCGGGCTGCTGGAGGATTCAGCGCAGCACCTGGTGTACAAACTGATCCCGGACCCGACGCCGGCGGAAAATCTGCAGGGCACGCGCCGGGCACTGCTGGCCATGCGCGCCGAGGGAGTCACGAGCTTCCTCGATGCCTCCACCGATGTGGATACGCTCACTTCCTTCACCAAGGTGCAGGCCGCGGGAGATCTGACCGCGCGCGCCCATTTCGCGGTCCTGATCGAATCGGGCAGCAACTTTGATCCGGCCGCAGCGGTAGCGGACGTGGTCGCGAAACAGAAGCACTTCGATCAGGGCGCGCTAACGGTGAGTCCCACCGTCAGTGTGGATACCGCCAAGCTGTTTCTCGACGGTGTTTTTTCGGCCCCGGCGTACACCGGCGTGATGCTGCAACCGTACTTTGAGAACACGGGCACCGCGGAACATCCCATTTGGCGCCCCGGCGACAATCTCGGGCCGCCGCCGTACTTCACTCAGCAACAATTGGACGATACCCTCATCAGGCTCGCCGCCGCCGGCATCAATCCACACATGCACGCCGATGGGGACGGCGCGGTGCGCGAGGGCCTGAACGCCATCGAAGCCATGCGCAAGCACCACCCCACCGACGATGTGCGCCCGGCCATCGCTCACGATGAGATCGTGGATCCGGCCGACTATCCTCGCTACGCCGAGCTCGGCGCCCTGCCCGTGCTCTCGTTCCAGTGGGAAAAGCCGGCCCCTGACGTCAACAGCCAGGCCACCGGCTACCTAGGTCCGGTGCGTGCCGCGCTCAGCGAGCCGGCGGGGCTCCTCAGGCTCTACGACGCGCGCGTGGTCTTCGGCAGCGATTGGCCGGTCGACCCGCTCGATGAGTGGCTGGCGATGCAGGTGGCCGTCACGCGTTCTGCGATCGGCGAGGAGGCGGTGCGCTTTCCGGGGCGGCTTGGGATCGATCCTGGACTTACGATTGCCGAGGCGATTCGCGCCATGACCATCAATGGCGCCTACAGCCTGCGCCAGGACGCCCTGACCGGTTCGCTCACGACCGGCAAGTTCGCGGACCTCATCATCATCGACCGCAACCTGCTGCAGATTGCCCCGGAGAAAATCGCCAAGACCCAGGTGCTGCTGACCATGGTGGGCGGGCGCGTCGTGTTCCAGTCGCCGGTGCTGTAAGCACTCAACCCACGGCGCAACCGCGGGCGGCGCGGATTCTATAGGGCTGAGTCGTCCAGTTCGCCGGTGCGGATGCGCACCACGCGCCGGATGTCGGTGACAAAGATCTTGCCGTCGCCCACCTTGCCGGTCTTCGCCGCCTTGACGATGGCGTCGACCACCTGATCGACCAGGTCGTCGCGCACGCCGACCTCGATGCGCGTCTTCGGCACGAAGTCGACCACGTATTCCGCGCCACGATACAGCTCGGTGTGTCCGCGCTGCCGCCCGAATCCCTTGACCTCGGTGACCGTCATGCCGGATATGCCCAGCTCCGAGAGCGCCGATCGCACCTCATCGAGCTTGAAGGGTTTGATGACGGCGGTGATCAGTTTCATGGCGTCCCCCAAACGGACATGCGATCGCGAGCCGTTATCCTATCTTAAAACCGGCTGCGGTTGACTGCCGCGCGCCGCCTGCGCGGCGCTAACGACCGCATCGACACTGGCACCGCTTAGGGCAGCGCCGGTAAGTCCCGGAAGTGCGGCGATGGTGAGCACCTCGACGACCGGATCCTTGAGGCGCGCGAGCCGCAGTGTGCAGGCGTTGCGCTGCACCTGCTCGGCAAACTGCCCAAGCGCCTCGATGGCGGTTCCGTCCAGGTCCGGGGCTTCTTCAAGACTCAGCACCAGCGTGTGTACGCCGCGTGCCGCGGCCAGGTGCGCCACCGCGCTGTCGAGCACCGCATCCACGTTGGCGAAGAACAACGGTTCCTCCGGGCGCAGGATCAAAATACCGGGCACCGCGACCGCGTCCGGATGCGCCCTCACGCTCACAAAGTCGTGGCCGCCATCGAGGCGCCCGAGCACGCTCAGGTGCGGCTCTGACAAGCGGCGAATCAGGCTTCCCAGGCTCACGGCCACCGCGACCAGCAGACCATCGAGCACGCCGAAAACCAGCACCGCGGCGATGGCCACGCCGGTCACCAGCCGGTCGCGCTTCCACACCAGGTAGGGCCGCAGCGGCTTGAAGCTGGCCGCGTGACGCATGGCGAAAATCACGATGGCCGCCAGCACCGGCTCGGGTATCCGCGCAACCCAGGGCCGCAGGAACAAGAGTGCTGCGCCCACGCCGAGCGCGGCCACGAGTCCTGCCAGCTTGGAGCGCGCCCCGAGTGACTCATTGGTGTAAGTGGCCGAGTAGCCCGCGCCGACCGGAACTCCCTGCAGCAGTCCTGCCGCCACGTTGGCGGCTCCCAGCGCCAGCAGCTCGCGATTGACCTCGATCGCATCTCCGTGTCGCAGGGCGCAGCTGCGCACCGCCCCGTAACTTTCGGCAAACAGGATCAACAGCAGCGCGACCGCCAGCTCCACCGACTGTTTCCATTCACCGATGTCCAGCGCCGGGAACCGCAATCGCACAGCGGCCAGATCAATGTTGCCGACCAGCGCCACCCCGGCGCTGCGCTCGCCGAGCATCGTCATGGCGGCCACGCCCAGCACCAGCACCACCAGCGTGCTCGGCACCCGTGGCCAGCGCAGCAACACCACCAGCACGGCCAGTGCGGCGATTCCGATCATCACGCTGGGCAGTTGCCACTCC
>Ga0068871_100003475_pt1 | contig 10825 bp, 10 predicted proteins | sample KBSMisM72_FD_72750 | JGI IMG/M metagenome (GOLD analysis project Ga0068871, IMG submission 72750) | Miscanthus rhizosphere microbial communities from Kellogg Biological Station, Michigan, USA - KBS Miscanthus M7-2 | ecosystem: Host-associated > Plants > Roots > Rhizosphere > Soil ...
GCCCATGCTCAGGCCATTGTCAGGCACCTGCGCGAGAAGGGTTATTTGGGCTAGGGCGGCAGGGCACGGGGCCACTGGCATCCCTGGGCCTTAGGCTTTATACGGGCAGCCCTGAAATTATTAGTGGTTCAGCTCCCCTGCGGTTTCCTCCGGGTCGCTGAACAAGTTTCTAATGGTTCAGCTCCCCTGCGGTCCCTCCGGGTCGCTGAACGAAGCAACGGATAGGCCTATGAAGACTGTCGCGAATTTCGACCGTATCGGCGAGGAAAATGCCTTCGCCGTGCTGGCCCGGGCCACCGCCCTGGCGGCTCAGGGGCGCGATATCATCAATCTGGGCATCGGCCAGCCGGATTTCCGCACCCCCGACCATATCGTCGAGGCAGCGGCTAAGGCGTTGCGCGACGGCCATCACGGCTATACCCCCGCCAACGGCATTCTGCCCCTGCGCGAGGCGGTGGCGGGCGACCTGCACAGACGTTATGGCGTGACGGTGTCGCCCGAGGAGGTGATGATCATGCCGGGCGGCAAACCGACCATGTTCATGTCCATCCTGATGTTCGGCGAGCCCGGGGTGGAGATCATGTATCCCGATCCCGGCTTCCCGATTTACCGCTCGATGATCGAATATACCGGGGCAGTGCCGGTGCCGATCCCGATCCGCGAAGAGAACGGCTTTGCCTTCTCCGCCGAAGAAACGCTGAGTCTGATCACCGACAAGACAAGGCTGATCATCATCAACTCACCGGCCAATCCCACCGGCGGTGTCACCCCCAAGGCCGAGGTCGAGAAATTCGTCGCCGGCATGGCCAAATGGCCGCAGATCGCGATCATGAGCGATGAGATCTACGACCAGCTGATCTATGACGGCGAAGAGCATGTCACCTTGCTGAACTATCCCTCGATCCGCGACCGGCTGATCCTGCTCAATGGCTGGTCCAAGACCTATGCCATGACCGGCTGGCGCCTGGGTTACGCGATCTGGCCGGGCAAGCTCTACGACTATGCCCGCAAGCTGGCGGTCAATCTGCACTCTTGCGTCAATGCTCCCACCCAATATGCCGGCATCGCCGCCCTGACGGGCCCGCAGGACGCGGTTGCCCATATGCGCGGCGAATTCGACAAGCGCCGCAAGCTGGTGGTGGAAGGTCTCAACAAGCTGCCCGGCGTGTCTTGCATCATTCCCAAGGGCGCCTTCTATGCCTTCCCCAACGTCAAGCAGACCGGCTGGAAGGCCAAACCGCTGGCCAACGCCCTGCTGGACGAGACCGGCGTGGCGCTGATCGGGGGACCGGATTTCGGCATTCTGGGCGAAGGCTATCTGCGCCTGTCCTATGCCAATTCCGCCGAGAATATCCTCAAGGCGCTGGGCCGGATGGGCGATTTCCTCGCCACAAGCAAGGCGGCTTAGCCTGGCTTTGATCTTAGCGGTTATTTTCGATTGCGACGGCGTCTTGGTCGACAGCGAAATCCTGGCGCTGGAGGTCGAGCTCGCCATTTTGGCCGAGCAGGGGCTGCAATTCGAGCGCGAGGACTATGTCACCCGCTTCATGGGACTCAGCCACCAGTCCTTTCATGACGAGATCGACCGGGAAGCGCAGGCGCGCCTCGGCCGCCCGATTTCCGACGTCATCCGGGACGAGCTCGCCACGCGGCTGCGCCAGACCATGATCGCGCGTCTCACCGAAGTGCCGGGCGCCGGTGCGGCCGTGGCGGGCACGGGGCTGCTCAAGGCGGTAGCCAGCTCCAGCACCCGTGAAGGGCTGGAGCGCAAACTGAGGCAGGTGGGTCTGTGGGATTATTTCGAGCCGCATGTCTATTCCGCCGATCATGTCGCCCAGGCCAAACCGGCGCCGGACCTGTTTCTGCATGCCGCGCGGGCCCTGGGGGTCGATCCCGGCGAATGCCTGGTGCTGGAAGACAGCGTCAATGGCGTGATCGCGGCCAAAAGGGCCGGGATGCGGGTCTGGGGCTTTCTGGGCGGTGGTCATGTCCATGCCCGGCTGGGCGGCCGCCTGATGGCCGCCGGGGCGGAGCGGCTGGTGCAGGGCTGGCGGGACGCGGCGCCGTTGCTGGCGGCCCTCAACACGCCGTCCGGCCGCTAGAGCCGGTAATAGTCCCGGAACCAGGCGACGAATTTGGGAATACCCACGCTGATCGGGGTGGTGGGCGCATAACCCAGATCGCGCGCGCTGGTCTCGATATCGGCATAAGTGGCCGGGACGTCGCCGGGCTGCATCGGAGCCATCACTTTTTGCGCCGTCTTGCCCAAGGCCTTTTCGATTTCCGCGATGAAGTCGGTCAGTTTCTCGGATTTGTTGTTGCCCAGATTATAGAGCGCATGCGGCGGCGTTCCCGTGGCCGGGCGGTCGAGGGCGCGCAGCACGCCCGCAACAATGTCGTCGATATAGGTGAAGTCCCGCCACATTTCGCCATGGTTGAACACCTTGATGGGCTGGTCCCTGGCGATGGCGCTGGCAAACAGGATGGGCGCCATATCGGGGCGTCCCCAGGGTCCATAGACCGTGAAAAAGCGCAAGCCGGTGCAGGCAATGCCGTAAAGATGCGCATAGGTGTGGGCGAACAATTCGTCGGCTCGCTTGGTCGCGGCATAGAGGGAGTTGGGATGATCCACCGCGTCGCCCACCGCAAAGGGCGTCTTCTTGTTGGCGCCATAGACGGAAGAGGAACTGGCATAGACAAAATGCTTCAGAGCAGGCAAGGCGCGCGCCAATTCCAGCATGACCGCATGGCCCATGACATTGGCGGTGACATAGGCGAAAGGATTTTCCAGGCTGTAGCGGACGCCCGGCTGTGCCGCGAGATGGACAATGCCGGAAATGCCGGGAGCAGCAAGCGCCAGCATCGCCTCCTTGTCGGCGATATCGGTTTTGCGGAACGAGAAATTCTTGTGCGCGGCAAGCAGCGCCAGGCGGGCATCTTTCAGGCGAATGTCGTAATAGTCGCTGAGATTGTCGACGCCCACGACAGTATCGCCCCGCGCCAGCAAGGCATGGCAAACCGCGGCTCCGATAAATCCCGCCGCACCGGTGACCAATATCGACGCCAAGAGGATGCCCGCTCGAATATTCCGGCATTGAACATCGCCGGGACTTAATTCTCGGTCAACAACCGATTTGATACCTGCGGAAACACAGCCGCCATGGCCTCTTGCTTGACGCATTTGGGATTTTGGAGCTAAAGCGGGGCACTTCATCACGCCCTGCAATCCGACCTTGCCGCAGACAAAAGCCAGCATGCCCGAGCCGCGACAGCTTTATTGGATCCATCAGTTCGCCGGAGGCAATCTGGCGATCATGGCCGCGCCGCGCATGGACGATCAGCTGGAAAGCGCGATCATGGGTTGGAGGGACGAAGGGGTCGATACCGTCGTCTCGTTGCTTGAGCGGTCGGAGGTCCCCAATCTCAACGAAGCCGAGCAGACGCTGTGCGAGGAATTCGGCATCGAATTCTTCTCCGCGCCCCTGCGCGACAAGACGGTGCCCGATATTGTCGGCCCGTTTGCCAGGCTGGCGCATCAATTGGCGGACAGGGTCGCGGCCGGAAAATCGGTGGCGATTCACTGCCGGGCCGGAATCGGCCGCTCCACCACCCTGGCGGCCTGTGTCATGATCCTTCTGGGCGTGGATGGCGCCATCGCGCTCGACATGATCGCGGCGGCGCGGGGACTGGAAGTACCCGAGACCGAAGCCCAGCGGCAATGGATTTTAGGGTTTCGTCAGGCCTGTTCGCGCGAAGGCATCATTTTCGTCGATTAGCGCGTATCGACTTGCCGGCGCTTTTCGGACGCAGGAAGCAAAGCGGCGACCAGGCCGCGGGCGCTGCCATTGATCTGTACCAATATCTCGGAAATCTCTCCTGCCGGTGCGCCTTTCTTGAGATTCGACCGCAAAATATTCAACTGCTTCAGCAGCACCACATAGCTGTCCTGCGCGGCTTTGCCGGCATTGGCGGATGGCGGCAATTGGTCGAGCCTGAGATGCAAAATGCGCTGGCAAAGGAACGCGACGGGGCTGTTTTCCGTTTCGCCTTCCGGCGGCAGCGATGCCAGCGCGGAACGGATTAGGCTGCGCAATTGCTCCAGGACGCTGATCAGTTCGCTCGCTGGAACTTGTGGTGCGGCGGGACCCGGACTGACGGAACTGGCTATTGGATCGGGCGCCAGCCGCAAGTCCGGCTGCGGCCGCGCCGCCCGCGCCGCCGCGCCTAGTTTCGCGCTTCGGATGATTGCCCAGGCAAAGATCAGGGCCGCAAAAAATACCAGCAGCCCGGCAAGCAGGATTTGCCATTCCTTCGCCCAATCATAGGCGAGATAAAGCTTGTCCCAATCGATTGTCACGCGCCGCCGCTCCCGGGCAAACCGTCCGATGCCCAGCATGCGGTCGCCAGAAAAAGCCTCTCAACTTTTCACGGGATTGCCAAGGGTGATCGCGCGCCAGATCAAGTTCGCATCGGTTTGGCCGTCAATGTATCCTATGTAAACATTCTCTTAATCTGTCGTCAAGGAAAGCTCCCTACGATCCTGCCATTGCCGGGCTTGGGAGTAAGGCGATGTCACTTGCATTCCTACTGGGTGGTTGGATAGCAGCCTCAGTTGTTTTCTCGCCCCTGATCGGGCGCTTGCTCGCGGGCGTGGACAAAAACCAGGCCCGTCCCGGCCCGATTGCCGACAAAGCGAGAATTTCGGCCCGGCCCCGGCCCAGATATACCGAGACGATGCGCCGGAATGTCGCGATCCAGCTCTCCAGGCGCGAAGCCGGCGGGCCACGCCTCGGCTAACGGCGAAGTTGCGCGCCGGCACCGATGCCGGCTTTTTCCAAAGAGATCTGCTGAGCAGACAACAGCTCTAGGTTGTCTTCGCCGCCGTTCAACGACTGAGCCAGGAAATTCTGTATTCAGACCGCAAATCGGCGCGGCCGTACGGAAATATCGTGGTTAACGTTGCATAGGAGGGAACAAAAGGGCGATTTTTTTGTTCCACAGCCGCGGGGAACTTGTAGCATTTCGGGTCTATTTTACCTCGCATACGCAACAAATATATCGGATACTGGCCGCGTGGGGTTTGGTTTTTAAATTCATCGCATAATTCGTCAACGCTGGAATGGACTGCCCGCGGCACAAAGTTTGCGTGGGGCGTGTGGCGATTGTGGGGAACGGGTAATGAGTCTGGACCAGGTGTCTCAAAACAATACGCCTGTTAGCGCGTCTGCTCCGCACCTGGCCAAAGTTGACGCATTTGTCCGTCGCAGCACGGTGAACGATGCGGCGTCGATCCGGGCATCGCGCAACCGCATCCTGCCGCCGGCGGAAACACCCATCGTCCAGCGGCGTTATCCCCGTTACGTCCCCGCCGCCAATCTTTCCCAATGCCTGCTCGATCTGCTCCTTATCGGCGGATCGCAGGTGGTCGTGCTGTCGTTGATCTACAGCCGGCTTGCCCTGGTCGGCCTGATTCAGGCGAGTGCGGTGGTGGGAATTTCCATCGTCACCTCGATGATATTGCTCTATGCCACCGGCTGTTATCGCCGCGACGCGATCCTCAATCGCACCACCGCGCTGTCGCGGGTGCCCACGGCGCTGGCGATCTCCGGAGCGGTGCTGTTCCTGGTGCTTCATTACGGCTTTCCCGTGCTGTTTCCGTCGGCCCGGGTGTTCTGGAGCATCAGCCGTTGCGTCACCATCGTTTTGGTCGGCACCGGGGTTTCCCTTGGCGCGGCGATCATCAGCCGCAATGTCGTGCGCGTGCTGCTTCACAGCAACTTCTTCCGCCGCCGGATACTGGTGGTCGGCACCGGCCAGCGGGCGCGCCATATCGAAGACATCAGCCACGCGCATGGCAGCCTGCAGGAGATTCATTTCGTCAGCGAAGACGTGCTGACACCGTCCGGCCAGGCGCAGCCCGCCGAGGTTCCCACCATCGGGGAATTGACCGACAGTTTCAGCATCGACGAAATCGTGGTGGCGGTGGACGATCGCAGCCGCGTCGCCTTGGATGGTTTGCTGGCCTGCAAGACGCGCGGCGTGCCGGTGACGGAGTTCAATTCCTACCTGGAGCGCCAGACCGGACGCGTCGAACTGGCCTGGCTCGAATTGCCCTGGCTGATCCATACGCCCGGTTTCCAGTTCCGCCTGATCGACGATGCGGTGAAGCGGGTCATGGACATCGTGCTGAGCATGACGGCGCTGATCATCAGCCTGCCTGTGCTGGTGGTGGCAATGATCGCGATCCGCCTGGATTCTCCCGGTTCGGTGATCTACCGCCAGCAGCGTGTCACCCGCGGCGGGCGCGTATTCTGGCTCTATAAGCTCAGAAGCATGCGGATCGATGCCGAACTGAATGGCGCCAAATGGGCGGCCGAGAACGACCCGCGAATCACCAAAGTCGGCAATTTCCTGCGCCGCAGCCGTTTGGACGAGATTCCGCAGCTGGTGAATATCCTGATCGGCGATATGTCCATCGTCGGCCCCCGCCCGGAACGTCCCTGCTTCGTGGAAGATTTGTCGCGCCAGCTCCGCCTGTACGATTTGCGCCACACGGTGCGGGCAGGGCTGACGGGTTGGGCCCAGATCAATTACCATTATGGCGCCTCGTTGGAGGACGCCCAACGCAAGCTGGAATACGACCTGTTCTACATCAAGAATTTCAGCCTGTTGCGCGATCTGGGCATCATGCTCCAGACCCTGCGCGTGGTGTTGTGGCCCGAGGGCGTGCGCTAGAAGCACGCGGGTTGCAGTAATTTCCATCCCGTTGCATATCTGACCGGCCGTGAAGCGGCTGTGGCAACCATGAGCGGACCCGGTAGCTTGAAGATCCTGTATCACCACCGGACCCGGTCCCGCGACGGCCAATCCGTCCATATCGACGAGATGATCGCCGCCCTCAGGCAGCAGGGGGTGAGCGTCCGGATGGTGGAGCCGCAGCGGGTGGATGCGATGAAGCCCGCGCGCAAGAAACAGCTGCTGCCCAAGCTGGTCTATGAGCTTCTGGAGTTCGGCTATAGCGGGCTGGAGTTCTTCAAGCTCGCAGCCGCGATCCTGCGCGAGCGGCCCGACGCGATCTATGAGCGCGAGAATATTTACATGCTGTCCGGTGTCTGGGCGGCGCGGTTGTTTTCCCTGCCCCTATTGCTGGAAGTGAACGCGCCTTTGGCGGAGGAGCGGGGCAAATTCGGCGGCCTGGCAATGCCGGCTTTTGCCCGCTGGACCGAAGAAGTGGCGTGGCGGAACGCAACCCATGTGTTGCCGGTCACCGCAGTGCTTGGCGGCACTATTGAAAAAGCCGGCGTTCCATCCTCGCGCATCCTGGTGACATCCAATGGCGTCGATACCGATGCCTTCCGCCTGGTCGAGGCGCAGGCGCGGCCGCGTTTGCCGGAGGCCTTCAGGCGCGGACCGGTGTTGGGTTTTGTGGGTTATGTGCGGGCGTGGCATGGCTTGCCGCAGGTGGTGGATCTGTTGGCCACGGACCCCGTCCTTGCCCAGGCGAGCTTGCTGGTGGTGGGCGACGGGCCGGCGCGCGGCGATCTTGAGGCGCAGGCCCAGCGGCTTGGTGTCGAGAACCGGGTTCAGGTCTGCGGCGTGATCGGGCGAGACGGGCTGGCGGGCTATATCAGCACATTCGACATCGCGCTGCAGCCCGAAGTCACGGCCTATGCCAGCCCGCTCAAGCTGTTTGAATATATGGCGCTGGGGCGGGCGATCATTGCTCCGGATGCCCCCAACATCCGCGAGATTCTCACGCACGAGGTTGACGCTCTGTTGTTCGAGCCGGACAATCCGGACTCGCTGGCAACCGCGATTCGCAGGCTGGTCGGCGATGGGGCCTTGCGGGCGCGGCTGGGAGCGGCCGCGGCCGACAAAATCCAGCGGGAGGATATCTCATGGGCGCGCAATGCCCGCCGGGCGATCGCATTGGTTCAAGGCGCCGGCCGGCATTGACGACGCCGTCGGATTAGCCGTGCCCAATCAACCCAAAATAAGCCCGCCGAAGCATCTGCTGCACGTCTTTCCCACCTTCGCCGTGGGTGGCTCCCAGATGCGTTTCGCGCAACTGGTGCGATTGCACGCGGAGCGCTATCGCCACACCGTGCTCTCGCTGGATGGCAATTACGACATGGCGGGCCGGCTGGGCGCGTTCCCCATTACTTATCCGAAATTGGAGTTCAATAAGCGCAAGACGCTGGCAAGCTGGCGGCTTTTCCGCCGGACTTTGCGGAACATCAAGCCGGATGTGCTTCTGACCTACAATTGGGGGGCGGTGGAATGGGCGCTGGTGAATCGTTTTGGACCACAAGTCCCGCATCTGCATATCGAAGACGGCTTCGGACCCGAGGAAGCACAGCGCCAGCTTATGCGCCGTGTCTGGACCCGGCGTCTGGCGCTGACCGGGCGCAACACAAAAGTGGTGCTGCCGTCGCGCAATCTGGAGCGGATCGCGCTTGGCATCTGGTCGTTTCCGGCCAAACGGGTCCGCTACATCCCCAATGGCGTGGATTGCGCCCGCTTTGCGGTGGCGTCGCGTGACGGCGAGGGCGGCAAAATCGTCATTGGCACGGTGGCGAGCCTGCGCCGGGAGAAGAATATCGCCCGCTTGATTGAGGCTTTTTCGCAACTTTCATCCCAACGCGCGGCAGGCTCGCTGGAGCTCCTCATCGTGGGCGGCGGCGCCGAACGCCAATCCCTGGAAACATTGGCACGGCAACGGGGCGTCCCGGTGCGCTTCGCCGGGCAGACCAACGAGCCCGAAAAATTCCTGCCCCAGATGGATATTTTCGCGCTCTCGTCGGATACCGAACAGATGCCGCTGAGCCTGTTGGAGGCCATGGCGGCCGGCCTGCCGGTGGTGGCGACGGCGGTGGGCGACGTGCGCGAGATGGTCGCCGCGGAAAATGCGGCCTATGTCGTGCCGCCGCATGCTTTTGAGGCGGCTCTGGCCAGATTGATCGATGACAGACCGGCCCAGCGCGCGCTTGGCCGCGCCAATGAAAAGAAGGCGCGTGAGACGTTCGACGAACAGGTGATGGCGGCGCGTTACGCCGAGCTTATCGGCTAGCCTGCTTCAGCATCGCACGGAAGATCGCGACCTGTCCGTCGGTGGTCGATTGCCAATCGAATTGTTCGGCATAGCGGCGCGTTGCCGCGCGGTCTGGCATCGCGTTTCGCAATTGGTTGATGCCCGAGACGATGCTTTCGGTGTCGCGGTTCTTGAGCAACAGACCGGCATCCGGGCTGGCGATCACTTCGGGGGTGCCCCATACCGCCGAACCCAGCACGGGGGTTCCGCAAGCCATCGATTCCAAAAGGACATTGGCCCAACCTTCGCGGCTGGAGGCCAGGATGGAGATGTCGGCGCAATTGTAGATGTCGCAAAGACTTTTCTGGTCGACACTGCCCAGGAAGCGGACGCGATCCGCAACGCCAAGCCGCGCCGCAAGGTCTTCCAGCAGCTGGCGGTCGGGACCGGATCCGGCAAGCAGGAGGGTGGCGTCCTGAACCTGCGTGAGCGCCTCGATCACCAGATGGTGGCCCTTGCGTTCGATCAAGAGTCCGACCGAAGCCAGAACCAAGCCGCTGACGCCAAACTGGGACCGAAGTGCGTCGCGTTGTTTGACATGAAATTTTTCCAGATCGACGCCATTGCGCAGCACCGTGATCTTCGACGCCGGCGCCCCCAATTCGACCAGCCGGTCCTTCAAGGCCTGGCAAACCGTGATAATCGCCGCCGCATTTTCCGCCGCTTCCAGGATCAGCCGGCGCGGCCGCGGATAGTCCGGAATCAGGTTGATGTCGGTGCCGCGGGCGGTAATCACCACCGGAAGGCCGAATTCGGCGCCCAGCCAAGTGGCGGCGACGCCGTCGGGATAAAAATAATGGGCGTCGATCAGATCGATCTTCAACCCCGCATCCAGCATTTGCCGCAAGCGGCGGCGCATGGCGCGGTAGAGCGTGTGCGGCGCCAGATTCATCCCCACTTTGGGCAGCACGAGATAGCGGGGATGATCCACATCCAGACCGTTGCGATGTTCGAAGTCCGGTATGGACCGCAATTTCTTCATCTCCGGGCCCGCCGGCGGTGCCCAAGGGACGGGGGCAAGAACGCGCGCCGTCACCTTGCCGTCCGCCAGCAGCCGGCGCAGCCGTGTTTCCACGAAAATTCCGTGGGATGGTTGCACGGAATTCGGGAAAAGGGTCGACGTCGTCAGGATGGAAATCTTAGCGGTTGGGTCCAGCATTTTTCGGGTGTCCGGTGGCGTTCAGTCTGTCACCGATTGCCTTTTGAGATGCGCCGAAGCGCGCGCAGTATAGCGACTTGCAGGGTTAACAGATTCTTCACGCGATGCCTCCTGGCGGTCAAAGGCCGGGGGCGGATGTACAGCCCCGGCCCGCTCCTGTATAGCGCGCGAGAGGCTGGAAACCGCGGCGCGCATGTTCACCTTGGGTTCTTTCGAGCCGCCTGCGAATCAGAAACGCGCCTTGGGCGCGGCGGGCTTGGTGCAGCGCTATGGCTTGATGCTGATCGTGGCGGGCGCGATCGTCTACGGCTCGCTCTATCCCTTTGTCTTTAGCGATGCGGGGTCGTTTGAGGCGGATATTGCCCATCTCGCCGGAACCTGGAAACAGCCGCCGCTGAGCCGCGGCGACCTGCTGGCGAACATCCTTCTCTACATGCCGCTCGGTCTTGCCATCGCACTTGCGCTCGCGCCGGGCCGCGCCAAATTCCGGGCCTTGGTCCTAGCGGGGATCGGCGGCGCCATCCTTTCTCTGGCGATTGAGCTCAGTCAGTTCTTCGAGGCCAGCCGCGTAAGCG
>Ga0068871_100003481_pt1 | contig 10814 bp, 10 predicted proteins | sample KBSMisM72_FD_72750 | JGI IMG/M metagenome (GOLD analysis project Ga0068871, IMG submission 72750) | Miscanthus rhizosphere microbial communities from Kellogg Biological Station, Michigan, USA - KBS Miscanthus M7-2 | ecosystem: Host-associated > Plants > Roots > Rhizosphere > Soil ...
ATGAAGGAAGAGCTTCACCGCATGAAATCAGTTGACAGGCCGGCCGCTTCAAGGGCAATAGCCGAAGCACGTGAGAAAGGCGATCTAAAAGAAAACGCCGAATACGACGCTGCTAAAGAAACCCAGGGCATTCTGGAGGCAAAAATCAAGTTGCTGGAAAGTCAGTTGGCTTCTTCCCGCATCGTGGATATCAACACCATCGATACGAGTAAAGTTTCAATACTTACTAAGGTTACTATTACCAACGTTGGAACAAAAAAAACTATGACCTATCAAATTGTTGGTGAAAAAGAAGCGGACCTTAAAGCGGGGAAAATTTCTGTCAGCTCACCTATTGGCAAAGGTTTGCTTGGTAAAACCAAGGGCGAAATTGCAGAAGTGCAGGCGCCTACCGGTATTATTAAATTTAAAATTGAAGACATTTCGATTTGATTGCAGATTGCAGATTTCAAATTTACGATTTTAAGACCTCGTGGAAATTCACGAGGTTTTTTTATTCTATGATTTCTTCATAAATCTGCAAAAGCAAATCGTAAATCGCACATCAAAAAACCGTAAATGATTATGACTATCTTTTCTAAAATAATTGCCGGAGAAATTCCTTCTTATAAAATTGCAGAGAACGAAAAGTTCTTTGCTTTCCTCGATATTTTTCCTTTAGTAAAAGGCCATGTTTTAGTGATTCCAAAAATTGAAGTGGACAATATGTTTGATCTTCCTGATGAATATTTGAGTGAGTTGCTGGTTTTTGCAAAACCGATTGCAAAAGCAATTGAAAGATCTTTTTCGTGCAATCGTTGCGGAATGGAAGTTGTAGGTCTTGAAGTGCCGCATGCACATTTGCACTTGATACCGGTTAATTCATCCGATGATTTAAATTTTACAAGAAAAAAATTAAAGTTGAGTGATGAAGAATTGAAGAAGGTGCAGGAGAAAATTTTGCAGAATCTTTGAAGCGATTTTGAAGGATTATGAAAAAATTGATTTTTCCTTTCAATCCTTTTCAAATTTTTTTAATCATGGTTCTGTTTGGATTCTTCGCAATAAAATCTTCCCATCCTTTAAATCCTTTCTCTGCTTTTGCAACAGGAGATGATGTTTGGTAATGATGACATATGGCAACAGCCAAGGCATCCGTTGCATCAAAGTATTGAGGCTTTTCTTCAATGTTCAAAATACGCTGCAACATTCTCCACACCTGATCTTTATTGGCATTGCCGTTACCGGTAATCGATTGCTTTACTTTTTTTGGTGAGTATTCTGTAACCGCAACACGGCATTGCATTGCCGCTGCAATTGCAACACCTTGTGCTCTTCCAAGCTTCAGCATACTTTGTACATTTTTTCCAAAGAATGGCGCTTCAATGGCGAATGTGTTTGGCTGGTGCTGAGAAATCAAAGCATTTACTTTTGAATGGATCATTTCCAGCCGCGCATAAATATCTTTTGTGCCGCCAAGTTTCAACACGTCCATTGATGCAATTGAAACGCGATCACCGCATACTTCAATCACGGCATAACCCATTACCACTGTTCCCGGATCAATACCAAGAATTATTTTATTATTTATGATCATGAATAGTAATCATCAAATGTAGTTTGGTTATTGTGATGAATTGATTTTTTTTATGAACTAAGCTGTGGAAAATGTATGGTTGATTTGAATGATTAAAATGATGCTTATGATTTCATGTTTCCCAACAGCGCTAAGATGTAAAGTTTTTACATGAATCCCCCTTTAGGGTTAGGGGTTTATTTTAATTCTTCCGTATCAAACCTGTTTATAGATTGAATTCCATTTAATTGTTTTAAACGATCTACCAATTCGTCCAATTCTTCCTTATCATGTACAAACACTTTGATAGTTCCTTCAAACAAACCTTCACGTGATTCGATTGTAAGTGCAGAAATATTAATGCGCATTTCACCGCTTATAACATTGGTGATCTTATTAATAACTCCTACATCATCCATGCCTACGATCTTAAGCCCGGTAAGGAATGATATTTCTTTGTTCTTTGCCCATTTTGTTTTAACAATCCGATGCGCATAGTTCGCCATCATTTGTGCAGCGTTGGGGCAATTTGTTCTGTGAATAGTAAGTCCTTTCCCTATGCTTACAAAACCAAACACATCATCACCCGGAATCGGATTACAACATTTGGCAAGCGAGTACATTATTTTGTCGCTGCTCTCACCAAAAATGATAAGTTCACTTTCTTTTTTATTTATTGCAGCTTTTTGTTCTGCTTCAGGTTTTGGTTCAACAGGAGGCTTCGCCGGTTTAGGTGGTTCAAGTTTATCACCGTGAACATGAAACTCTTTTAATTCTTTAAGATCGGTTTGTTTTACAGCAATGTTGTAAAAAAGATCAAGCTGAGAATTTACTTTATAAAAACTCACAAGCTCATCAATGTTGTGCTGATTAAATGATGCCCCAATACTTTCTAATTTCCGCTGCAAAGTATATTTTCCTTCTTCGGCAACCTTTCTTTTTTCTTCCTTCAGCGCATCTTTTATTTTGCTTTTCGCTTTCGCAGTAACAACAAAATTTAACCAGTCTTCTGTTGGCTTTTGTTTATTACTTGTGATGATCTCGATCTGGTCGCCACTTCTTAATTTATGACTTATCGGAACAAGTTTGTGATTCACCTTCGCACCAATACATCTACTTCCAATTGCAGAGTGAATGGAGAACGCAAAGTCAAGCGCTGTTGATCCAACAGGTAACATCTTTACATCACCTTTTGGTGTGTACACATAAATTTCTTCAGCAAGAAAACTTGTTTTAAAATCCTGCAGAAAATCCACACTGTCTGTATCCTGTCCGCTGATCACTTCACGAATTTGTCCAAACCATTTATCAAAACGATCTTCATCGTTGTTTCCTTCTTTATATTTGTAATGCGCAGCAAGACCTTTCTCTGCAATCTCATTCATGCGTCTTGTGCGTATCTGCACTTCCACCCATTTTCCTTGTGGACCCATCACTGTTGTATGCAAAGCTTCATAACCATTGCTTTTCGGATTGCTTAACCAATCACGCAAACGTTCAGGTGAAGGAGTATATTCATCTGTAACCATTGAATAAACTTTCCAGCAATCTTCTTTTTCTCTTTCAGGGGGAGAATTTAAAAGAATGCGGATTGCAAAAAGATCATACACTTCTTCAAAGGCTACACCTTTTTTCACGATTTTGTTCCAGATGGAGTGAATACTTTTTGGTCTGCCATAAATTTCAAAATCAAAGCCTGCAGCATCAAGCTTTTCTTTTAAAGGACGGATAAATTCGTTAATGTATCTTGACCGCTCACGCTTTGTTTCAGACAGCTTACGTGCAATATCTTTATATGCTTCCGGCTCAAGATATTTCATTGAAAGATCCTCAAGCTCCGTTTTCACATTATACAAACCCATTCGATGAGCAAGAGGTGCATACACCCAAACAGTTTCGCTTGCGATCTTCAATTGCTTATCGCGCTTCATGTAATCAAGTGTGCGCATGTTGTGAAGACGGTCAGCAAGCTTTATCAAAATAACACGGGGATCATCGGTGAGCGTTAGCAAAATCTTCTTAAAATTTTCTGCCTGCTGACTGCTGCTCGTATCCATCACCGAAGAAATTTTCGTAAGCCCGTCAACAATTCTTGTTATCTCACTTCCAAATTCACGTTCAATGTCTTCAAGCGTAATATCAGTGTCTTCAACGGTGTCGTGTAGCAATGAACAAATTGTGGAACGCACACCCAAACCAATTTCTTCCACGCAAATTCTTGCTACAGCAAGCGGATGCAAAATATATGGCTCACCACTTTTGCGGCGCATGGTTTTGTGCGCTTCCACAGCCATTTCAAACGCAGTACGCACCAATTCTTTATCGCCTCTTTTCAGTTTTGGTCGCAAGCTCCGCAGCAAAGCGCGGTACTGCCGCAAAATTTCTTTGCGTTCCTGCTCCTCATTTAAAGTGTATTTAGGTAAAATATTTTCTAAAACAATTGCCTGCTCGTGATCCATGCTCACGAATTTACGCAAAAGCGTTGATTTTGTTGATGTTTGCAACTTCTCTTTGATGCTCGCAATACTATAAAGTTTGTTAAGAAAATTTTTATCTTACCGATAGTGAGCGTAGCCGAACTATTGTGCAAGTGGCATCGCCTATTGTGTCACTCACTTGTACGTTCAGAAATTTTTTCGGCAAGTATAGTCTTCAAAAAAGTGTACGAATGACAATAATTGAATATTAATGCAGCATTCAACCTTTATTTGCTTGCTTTGCTAATTGCTTGCATAATTAAATTCTTTCCCCTCTCATTATAAGTTAGCGATAAAGCTGCAACTCTTCCGGGTTCAGTCATTTTATTCCATGTTTTACGTAATATCCTTATCACGCTTTCATCATCATGTTTCGTAATAAAATCTTCATACTGAAATTCAAGAAAAACAAGACACAATGCGTTTTCCATCACCTGTACTTCTTCGTCCTTTCGCAAATCTTCTTTAAGAATAATGTGCTGCACTTTCTTTATTGTTCCCTCATTATATCCTGCTTGTTGCATTAGCTGGTTTACAATCTCCGCATGAAATTTTGCAACTTCAGTACGCCATTTGTAATAACCTGCTTTTCCCGAAGGATAAGTATCCCTCGAAATTTTCCATCTTCCTATATGTTGCGCTCTTGATGCAAGCAACAATGTTTCGCTTGCATTGGGAGCTAATTTTTTCACCCAATTATAAAGTTGCAAAGCATAAAAATATTCTGCAGGATAATCAATACCGTTCCAGGTTATAATATGCGGATCTTGTTTGTTATACTCATCGAATAATTTAAAGGCTTTATCAAGTTTGCTCATTCCATCTTTTTCTCAAAAATACATTTCCGAAAGATTATTGTTCTATACCTTTTTCATTGCTGCCAACAATGCTTTTTATTTTATTTGCTACTTGCAAAAACAATTGCCGGTTAGAGTTTCCGGGACAACATTTTTCATAGAATTCAGGTTCGTAATAAGAGGGATCAGCGATACTATTTTTCGTGATGAAGAGCAAACGCCATGTAGCACCATCGTTTATGTTGCAATTATTTTTTTTCTGATCCGTACAAAAATCTTTTCCGTCATCACCAACAATTTCAGTTGCCTCTTTGTCTTTTACAAACTTCCATAAAGCATTGCATGAATCTGTGGAAACATTAACGGGCATAAGTCCTGATGATGTATGAGAAGTATTATTAACAGTATAATTAAAACCTTTCCATTCATTATTATTCAACGCAAGTATTTTATAATTTTTTGTTTTTGCCCACGCGTATGTTTCAATTGCGAATGCTAAAACCACTTCATTATTTTTTTGCAGATCAAGGAGAACGGAATCTTCAGGTTGTTGTTCTTTTCTTCCCGATTGATCCAATGGATTTGCTGTCATAGCTTTTGAATTGTGGCATGATAAAAACAATAAAAAAGGAATGGCGAGGAAAATATTTTTCATAAAGTTTTTATTGAAGATGCAAATTGTTTAGTCATTACATAATCAAATTTTCTTTTTAAACGAACTCCATAATTCATAAAGCGTTTCTTGTTGTGACCTGTTGCCGGGTATTTTTCTTAATGGCTCGCAAGGCTTCCAATGTTGCATCATTTCAGAAGGCAATTGCTGATACAGTTTTGTTCCTTCCGTTTTCCATGCGATCATTTCATCGCTTACATCTTTTATTTTTTTTGCAGGGTTGCCAACGATCAAACTGCGCGAAGAAAATTTTTCATCAGCTTTTATAAAAGCCAAAGCGCCAACAATACATTCATCGCCAAGTTCCGCATTATCCATGAGCACTGCATTCATCCCTATCAAACAATTTCTTCCGATTGTTGCGCCATGAATAATTGCGCCATGACCAATATGCGCATTTTCCTTCAGCACGACCGTAATTCCCGGAAACATATGAATGATACAATTCTCTTGTACATTACACCCATCTTCAATAATTATTCCGCCCCAATCACCCCGAATTGCTGCGCCGGGACCAACATACACATCCTTACCGATAACTACATTTCCTGTAACTGCCGCAAGCGGATGCACAAATGATGATTCATGTGCAACAGGTATAAACTCTTTGTATTGATAAAACATATTTTTTCTTTGAGTACATTAAAAGGTTTTCCATCAATCAAGTGCTTTCATTGTGTTTTCTTAAAAACTATTGTCAATATTCTTGGAAGAGCAGTCCGATCTTCATCATCAAAATATTCATCAACATCTTCCGGTACAAGCTTGAATTCTTTGGCGGCTTGTGTAAACTCAGAAATATTATGATTATAACATTTGAGCACATGAAGTTCTTGTTCTGCTTCAAACCTTGCTTTGGTGCCTGCATATTGTTTGTACGGATGAAGTTCTCCAATGTAAACATGTCCTCCAATTTTTAACAACAAGGAAGCTTCTTTAAAAATGTGTGCAAGATTTTCAACGTGCTCGAGTACGAGACTAAAACTTATAAGATCATACTGCTGATCAGTAAATGTCCACGGTTTTGTAATGTCTGCCTGTTTAAATTTAATTTTATCAGAAATAATTTTTTCTTTCGCTTTTGCAAGCATTTCCACAGAAAGATCAATGGCGGTAACATGTTCTGCTCTTTGAATTAACCATTCAGTATTTTTTCCGGTACCGCAACCGATTTCCAAACAATTTTTAAATGAAATATTTGCCAATGTTGTTCTTAATGCTCTTGCTTCAAGGTCTCTTGTTTTATTATCGTTGGTGTCGTATTGAGATGCCCAAATGTTGTATGCTTGTTTTGTATCCATAGTTTTAAAGTGCAAATAATTCTATGTAAATGTATGAATGAAATTTATGAGCATTGTAAGTTCGGCAATTGCTCAATTGCATTCTGAAAGTACAAGTGAGTGACACAACGGAAGTCTGATAGTATTGCAACAGTTGGTCAACAAAAAATCAATTCAATAATTTTGCAAGCCAAAAAAATTTGTAACGCGCATGTTTTATATTCGATATTTATAATCAAAATGAGCTATGAGAATTTTAATTGACATGGACGAAGTGATGGCAGATGCCATTGCACGTTTTCTTGAATGGTACGAAAGAGATTTTGGTGTTCGCTATACAAAAGAGGATTTAAAAGGCACTAAATTGAGTGAGATCGTTCCTGAAGAGCAAAGAAATATTGTAAAAAATTATCCGCATCAAAAAGGTTTTTTTAAAGACCTTCCGCTTATACCAAACAGCAGGGAAGTAATAGAAGAACTATATAACAGGTACGATGTGTATGTTGCTTCGGCTGCAATGGAATTCAGGTATTCGTTAGAAGAAAAGTTTGAATGGCTTGAAGAACATTTTCCATTTATCCATTGGCGCAGAAGAATATTTTGCGGAGATAAACATTTATTGAAAGCGGATGTGCTGATAGATGATCATGAATTTAATCTCTCGACTTTTGAAGGCAGAGCAATAATGTTCACCGCTTCGCATAATATCAATGAAACAAAATATGAACGTCTTGACAATTGGCTTGATGCAAGAAAATTATTTGAGCTTATTACTCCGTGATGGTCAAAAATGAATAAGTTAATAGATAGAGATCGTGGATTTATTTTTAGTGTTCTTCATTTACATCCTGTAACATGCGGCATTGATGTTCATGCCGGCGCCAACAGAAGCAAACAAAACTATATCTCCTTTTTGCACTTTGTGATTGGGTAGCTCACCTTTACGAACCATGTCGAGTAGCGTGGGAATTGTTGCAACAGAACTATTGCCAAGTTCGCGAATGTTCATGGGCATAATGTTTTCGGGAGGTTGAGCATATCCAAAAAGTTTATACATATTTTTAATGATCGCTTCATCCATTTTTTCATTCGCCTGATGAATGAAAATTTTTTTAACATCAGTAATGTGTACGTTGCTTTTTTCAAGACATTCTTTCATCGCCTGCGGAACAACTGTAATGGCAAACTCATATACTTTCCTGCCTTTCATTTTCAGATACCGAATGCCGGGATCAGCATCAGGCAAATATGATTTGCCCATATTTATAAAATAAGCTTCCTCCATACTATAGGATTGAGCGGCAGTACCTATAATACCGCTGCTGTTGTTATCTCCACCTTGCGCTTCTAACACTGTCGCTCCTGCTCCATCGCTGAATATCATACAATCGCGGTCATAATGATCAATTACGCGGCTTAATATTTCTGTGCCTATTACAAGAATTCTTTTTGCGATACCCGCTTTAAAAAACGCATCCGCTTGTATAACTCCCTGCAGCCAGCCGGGACAACCAAATACAACATCGTAACCAATACAATTAGGATTGCGAATACCGAGAGAATGTTTTATACGATTGGCAAGAGACGGGACCAGATCAGTTTGAATTGAATGTTTAATTACGTTTCCAAAATTGTGTGCAACAATTACCTGGTCAAGTGTTTCCGGATCGATTGCAGCATCTTCTATAGCACGTTTTGCCGCGATAGCTCCAATGTCTGAGGTATTCAAATCATGGGGAGCATAACGTCTTTCTTCGATGCCTGTAATGAGTTTAAATTTTTCAACGATCTCCGCAGGAGGTACTTTGATAAGCGTATGATCATCTCCATAAAAATCATGTACTATAAAATCATAATTCGTTTTTGTTTCATGAGGTATATAAGATCCTGTACCACTAATAACCGCTCTTTGCATAAAATATTTTTTGAAGAAGGGGAGGGATAATCACTTCAATAAAAGTAATTCTAAAGCAGGATGATTACAAATATTTATCTCCTTTGTTTCGTTTTACTTCAGCAACGTATTCTTTTATTTGTTGTTCATTATCTTTTTTGCAGATAAGCAAAACATCATCTGCATCTACTACAATAAAATCGTCCAGTCCCTGCAGTACAAGTAATTTATCATGAGGAGCTGATACCATGCATTTCGTTGCATCGATTATCATAACATTATCTCCTGCAACAGCATTGCCCAGGTAATCTTTTTCAAGATTATCATAAGCACTGTTCCATGTACCGAGATCGCTCCAGCCAAAAGATGCAGGTATAACATAAACATTGCTTGCTTTTTCCATGATGGCGTAATCTATGGAGATATTTGTACACAAAGGATAGATGCGTTCAAGTGCATTCTGTTCTTCTGACGTGTTGAAAAATTGTTGCTCAGATACAAACACTTCATACATCTCCGGTTGATATTGTTCAAATGCTTTTATGATGCTATCCACTCTCCAGATAAAAATGCCTGCATTCCATAAAAAATCACCGCTTGCAAGAAAGGTGCGTGCAATTTCTATATCAGGTTTTTCAGTAAAAGTTTTCACTTTATAAATATCATCCGCTGCTGCAAGCGTTTCATGTTGTATATAACCATAACCGGTGTTGGGGTATGTCGGTTTTATGCCCAACGTAACAAAGGCTTTCATGTGCGATGCAAAATCAAGCGCCTTAAAGGTTACCTTTTCAAATTCTTCTGTGTTTAAAACAAGATGATCACTTGGCGCTACAATCAATGAGGCGTCAGGATTTTTTTGAAATAATTTGAAAGCCATGTATGCGACGCACGGTGCAGTATTTTTTCGTGCAGGCTCTGCAAGAATATTTTCCGGGTTTAACTGGGGTAGCTGTTCTCTGACAATTCCTGTATACTCTTCTACTGTAACTACAAAAATATTTTCCAAAGGAAGAAAAGATGCATAACGCTCAAACGTGAATTGGATAAGTGTTTTACCGCTATTGAGTATGTCAAGAAATTGTTTTGGATATGCTGAGCGGCTTTTAGGCCAAAACCGGCTTCCTATTCCACCTGCTAAAATTGCTACATAATTATTGTTCATCTGTACTGGTTTAAATGATTCCCTCTCTTATTAAATCATGCAAATGTAAAATTCCAAGATATACATTGTTGTCACCGGCTATCAATAATTGATTTATATCAAACTTTTTCAACGTTTCAAAAGCCTCTATCGCCAACAGATGGGGTTGAATTGTTTTAGGATTTAGTGTGATAATATCTTCCGCTTTTATTTTACTTACATCACTTATTTTTTCAAGCATGCGACGAACATCTCCATCGGTAATTATTCCGATTATTTTGTTGTTTTCATCAATCACCGCCGTAGCTCCAAGCCGTCCCCTGCTTATTTCAAAGATCACATCTTTTAAAGGCGCATCTTTTTTCACTGCAGGTTTTTCATTCATCTTATAAACATCATCAACTTTTAAATATAATTTCTTGCCAAGATTTCCGCCGGGATGATAACGTGCAAAATCTTTGCCTGTAAATTCATTCAACTCCATAAGGCAAACCGCAAGTGCATCACCTATTACCACTTGAGCAGTAGTGCTGCTTGTTGGCGCAAGATTGTTCGGGCACGCTTCTTTTTCAACAGTTGTATTTAAAAAATGATCGGATTGTAAAGCAAGAATTGAGTTTTTATTTCCACACATTCCGACCAATTTATTTCCGAAACTGCGTATTAAAGGCACAAGCACTTTTATTTCAGGGCTTTCTCCGCTTTTACTGATGATAATAACAACATCATCTTGCTGGATCATTCCCAAATCTCCGTGAATTGCATCAGCAGCATGCATGAACAGCGCCGGAGTGCCAGTAGAATTTAACGTTGCAACAATTTTTTGTCCGACTATTGCACTTTTACCAACGCCGGTAATAACAACCCTGCCCCTTGATTGATGAATTGTTTCAACTGCTTTTTCAAAATTATCATCGATAAAATTTTTCAAACTACATATCGCTCTTGCTTCAAGTTCAATGGTCCGCACTGCAGAATTTTTTATATCCTTATT
>Ga0068871_100003486_pt1 | contig 10810 bp, 11 predicted proteins | sample KBSMisM72_FD_72750 | JGI IMG/M metagenome (GOLD analysis project Ga0068871, IMG submission 72750) | Miscanthus rhizosphere microbial communities from Kellogg Biological Station, Michigan, USA - KBS Miscanthus M7-2 | ecosystem: Host-associated > Plants > Roots > Rhizosphere > Soil ...
AAAAAACATGCTTATGCGTAAGTTCGCGCTCCGTCATTCGTGTGCTGGTGCGCGAGCGCTTCATCTGATACATCGAGCGATCGGCGGCCTCGAGCAGTGAGTCCACATCGGTGCCGTCATCGGGATAACGGGCGTGCCCGATGCTGGCCGTGAGGTGAAGAGTCCGTCCTTCGAACCGAAAAGGCTGATCCGTTTCGATTGAGATGCGCTCCACAATCGCGATCAGATCCGAGGGGTTGCTGATCTCGCTGAGGATCACGCCAAATTCGTCCCCGCCCAGGCGCGCAACGATGTCAGTGCGGCGCGGAATGCGGCTGATGCGCAGAGCGGTCTCGCGAATAGCTGCATCGCCGGCGCGGTGTCCGAAGTTGTCGTTAATGCGTTTGAGGCCATCGAGGTCGATCACAAGAATTCCGAGAGGCTCGGGCTGCCGTCGGCCGGGGTAGGTGCGGTGACGGAGCCGATCGAAGAATAGCGAGCGGTTGGCGAGCCCGGTGAGCGCATCGTGGGTGGCCTGCTGATAGAGGGCGTTCGTCTCATTGCGCGCCGCGTGATACATCGCGGCAGCAATGAGCTCGCTCATGAGTTCGAGGGCGCGAACGTCACGCACCGTGAATGCATGGGTGTTGCTCGAGACGATCTTCAGAACGCCCACAACGGAGCCCTCATGCTTGAGCGGGGCAACCACCATCGACCGCACACCGATGTCGTTGTAAGGGCCGAGATCGACACGGGGATCGACGAGGATATCGTCAGAGCGAAGGATCTGGCCCAGCCGGACACAGAGCCCGGACAAGCTGCAATCTCGCTTCGTACGAGTACCCAGAAGAGGTCGCGCGAATCCGCTGGCGCCACGATAGACCATCTCATCGCTTTCGATGTACTCAACGATGGCTCCCTCGGCATTGGTAAAAGTGGGGATCCGTTCCACCACTGCTTCGACGACGCCAGAAAGATCGAGCCCGTGTTTCGCGATCTCCGTCTGGAGCTTGATGATCTCCATCAAAATGTGTGGATCGGTGCTGGCACTCTGCACGTCAGTCATGGGTCCTCAACGCTGTGCGGGCGACAATCTTCGCCGGAGTCTTGCGTGTCCGCCTGGCCTGAATAAGCGCGATCGATTGCGCGTTCCACGGCTAGGAGGGCACGACCCCCGTAAAGTTGCCTTTCAGTTGGATGCGGATTGCGATGCAGCGCGCGGCAGAGAGTTTACCCTTTTGTAACCATCCGAGGTACCTGGGTCCCCAAGGCGTTCCGAGGCAGAACAAGCCCAGCGCCGGCCAAATCCAAGCAGATCATAAAGAGGGGAATGGTGAGCCCGGTGCGGTTCGAACGCACGACCCACGCCTTAAAAGGGCGTTGCTCTACCAACTGAGCTACGGGCTCGCATCAGCAACAAACTGCCTGCGATGAGTGACTTCAGACGATCGCGTTTCATCGCGAGCCGAAGCCGGTTCAACGCGGCCTCAAGTTCAACTTTACCAGATAGCCATCTCGTTGATGAAGCCGGAACATTTTCCTCATTTGTGCAGGACAAAAGAAGGCCGTGCCTCAACCAAAAATCATGAGCGTGTACGGATAAGTTGCGGTGACCTGTGCGGTTTTTCCAGCGATGATGTTCGCCGATCCGTTCGTGCAGGAGGTCACATTGCTGTACGCTGATCCGTTTAACTTGAAGCTCAACTGGATTTGCGACTTCCTCAGTACAGGAGCCGCACTCGTGACCGCGGTGTATGCACCGGCGCAGGGATCGGGTGTTGTGCCGTCTGAATTCGACGCCCGGATAAAAGCGACGGTTCGAGCGCCGACCTCAACCGCGTTTGTTCAGCTGAAGATAGAAGCACAAGGCGAAGCCAAGCCCGAAGATGCCCGTAAGAAGGCACAACATCAGAGGCGCGACAATTGCAAATTCGACGAGAGAACCACCGTCCTGACGGGAGAAACAAGGGCGGTCCAGTCGAAGTCACTCAAATCGCCCAAAAACCGCCATACATTTCATAACAAACTTCAGTTTATTAATATTTTGTTGTTTATAACTTATAAATCGTGATATTGTCGACCTCTAAAAGTGAGAACCTGAATGGCGAATACAACCAAACCTGCTTCCGAATGGCAGGACTTGCTCCGAATCGCGCAAGGATCCCCCCTCGTGATCGAGCGAGTCCGAATTCCTGACAAGGAATTGGCCGTCGAAGGGGCATTCACCCTGCCTGAACTGGCGCGGCTCAGCATGGAGGATCAGATCTTCGTTACCGCCTTCCTGCGATCGCACGGGTCGATCAAGGAGATGGAGCAGATCTTCGGTGTGAGCTATCCGACCATCAAGGCGCGGCTGAACCGGATCTCCGGCCAGCTGCACTTTGTCGAGAACAATCCCGCCCCTGGAAGAGCTGAAGTGCTGGACCGGCTGAAGAACGGGGAGATCTCTGCTGACCAGGCGATCAAGGAACTGGAGGCGCTGAAATGACTCCGAATTTTGCAATTGTCCACGTGACCTGGGTCCACGGCCCCAATTTCCGGCTGTGGCTCCCGTTATTCCTGTTGTGGGTTCCTGCCATTCTGCTGGCTCCGTTCATCCTTCTGGCGCTGCTGATCGCCTGCCTGATTTCGGGTGTGCGGTTCTGGCGGTGCATCGCGGCGGGGTGGGAGTTGCTGTGCAGCCTGCCGGGAACAGATGTGCGTGTAGCGACCGAAGGCAACAGAGTATTGGTTCGGATTCTGTAGAGGTGAGACATGAGTACTGATCGACGAGCGATCCTGGCCCTGATTGCCATGGGACGCATTACGCCGGCCGAGGCAGAAAGGCTGCTGGCGGCATGGAATGAAAGCCGGGAGATGGCATGGATCCTGATGGCCGGTTTCGGATTCGCGTTGCTGGCTCAACTGCATATGCACGAGCTTCTGCCGATGCTCAGGCACCTGGTCAGCGCGCAAATTCCGGCGCTGGCAAACATATTGGGAACATTTATCGGAGGGATGGGAGGACTGTTATGAACGAGAACAGACGACAAATTCTGGAGATGCTGGCAGCCGGGAAGATCACTGCCGAGGAGGCGGAGCGGCTCCTGGCGGCCCTCGATCCTGAGCCGGTTGCGGTGGGCGCCGGGAATTCAGGAGCCGGAGCGAACAGCACCAAGAGTACTTCGGCGAGAGCGGTTCCGAAGTATCTGCGCGTGCTGGTGGAAGCTGACGAGTCCATGACCGGGAACAAGGGGCTGACCACGGTGAACGTGCGCGTCCCGATGCAATTGCTCCGCGCAGGGGTTCGCCTGGCAGCGCTGATTCCGCAGCAGGCGCACAATCAGCTCGATGCTGCGCTATCGAGCCATGGTGTTCCTCTGACCCTTTCGCAGATCAAGCCGGAAAATCTCGAGGAACTCATCGATCACCTTGAAGACCTCACGGTTGATGTCGACGGCAAGGCAGGGAATCAGACCAAAGTCCGCGTCTTCTGCGAATAGATTCTCGAATGATTGAATGGCGGACACAATATTAGTCCCACTTCGAACGACTAACACGTAGCCCTCGGACTGGCTCTCCAGAGCCTGGGGGAAGCGATCGACAAAAAACCAATCAGCAAAATCTGCGCAGCATATGCGGCGCGGACAGCGCCGGAGTGTGACCGGTGGAGATGGAGGAAAAGATGACTGTGATTGCAATGAGAAAGCCGCATGGAGACAGGCCTATTGAGGGCATGATGGCGAGGTGGTATGCAACAAATACTGGCGCGATGATGCAGCAATATATCGACCTGGCAAAGAGAATTGCGGGTCAGCTGCCTGCAGAAAGCCACGTGTTGGAAGTTGCGCCCGGCCCGGGATACTTCTGCATCGAACTCGCAAAACTCGGCACCTATTCGATCACGGGCTTGGACCTTAGCCGCACGTTTGTCAAAACAGCGTCAGAGAAAGCTGCGGAGGCTGGAGTGCGGGTGCAGTTTGTGCAGGGCTCCGCATCGAACATGCCTTTTGCCAAAGAAAGCTTTGAGTTTCTGCTGTGCCGTGCCGCATTCAAGAATTTCGCCGACCCGGTAGGCGCACTGCAAGAGATGTGCCGGGTGTTGCGTCCGGGCGGAAGCGCGTTGCTGATCGACCTGAGCAGGGATGCCAGGCGTGAGGAGGTGAGCCGTGCAGTTGACGAAATGGGTTTGTCGACCGTGAACCGGGTTTTGACCAAACTTGCTTTCAAAACGGTGCTGATTCGCAGTGCATACTCGCGAGCGGAGTTCGAACAGATGCTGGCGCAAACGGAGTTTTCGCGATTTGACATCTCTCAGGATGGGATAGGTTTCGAGATCACGATGACGAAGTAGCCAGTCGAGGAGCACGGCGCGCAGGGAAGTCCGCGCTGTATACATCATTTGATGGATACGGCGCGGGAATCCGAGCCATTAGACTCGCGGGCATGACGATTCCGACGGAACCGATTGGAAGCATTCCCAGACCCGCGGATCTGTTGAAGGCGATGGAAGGCCATGCCGCGGGCCTCGTCTTGGGCGACGAACTCGAGCGGGCCTACGACGCCGCGGTGCGCGACACTGTGCAGCGGTTCGAGGCCACTGGATCGCCGATCATCACGGATGGAGAACAACGCAAGTCGAGCTTTGCCACCTATCCGCTGGAAGGGCTGACGAACATGGCCCCGGATGGCGTCGTGATTCCGTTCAAGGACGGACACGCGCGTCAACTTCCTCGGTTAGTGAGCGGACCGTTTCGCTATGGGAAGTATGCCGGCGAGTACGTTCGACGCGCGAAGGCGCTGACGGATCGGCCGCTTAAGCAGGCAGTGATATCCGCATCAGCGCTGAGTCTTCTTTATCCCGCGGAGGGAATCGAAGGCTATCCCCGCGAGCAGTTCATCGAAGATCTGATCGCCGAAGCTGTCGCGGATATCAGCTCCGCGCTAAATGCCGGAGCGGAGTGCGTGCAGATCGACTTCACCGAGGGCCGGTTGTCCCTCAAACTCGATCCGAGCGGCGCACTGTTGAAGAGCTTCGTGGAACTGAACAACCGCGTCCTGGATCGGTTCTCGGATTCGGAGCGCGCGCGAATCGGCGTGCACGTCTGTCCCGGAGGCGACCACGACTCAACGCACTCGGCGGACGTGGACTATGCGGGACTGCTGCCCGCGCTCTTTGCCACAAATGCAGGACGCTTTTATCTGCAGCTTTCGAGCGAATCGGATCGTAAGCGGGTACTGCGGAAGATTGCCGAATTACTTCGCGGCAGTCAGCGCGTATTCGTAGGCGTGATCGATCCAATCTCGCCGAAGATGGAAACGCCTGAGCAGGTGTGCGAACGGGTGCTCGAAGCAGCTTCGATTCTGCCGCTCGATCGCCTGGGAACGACCGATGATTGCGGATTCTCGCCATTTGCAGATGATCTTTCGACCGCACGAGAAGTCGCGTTTGCGAAGATTACCGCGCGCGTGGAAGGAACGAAAATGGCGGCGGCAAAACTCGGGGTTTAGCCCCGTCGCACTTCCTTTTGCATCGGCACCACCTGCACCGTGACATCTCGCACTTCGGCCAGAAAGCGGTTGAGTACCGACCCGCGCAAAAGGATGTCGAGGCGCGAGCGCACCGGCTGCCCGAAGATCACGTGCGAAATGCTCTCCTGCTGGGCGAAACGGATAAGGGCGTCTGCGACATTCTTGTCGTTGAGTGTAATGACCTGGGCGCCCAGATCCTTCGCCATGCGGCGGTACTCCTCGATGCGCTGGAATGCTTCAGGATCACCGTGACCTTTATCTTCATCGGGCCGGTTGACGTACACCGCATACCAGTTGGTGGCAAGACGTCCGGCAACGCGCGCGCCGACGCGGATCAGTCGCTCGGTGCCGGGTCGCGTGCTCAGGCACACCATCACCTTGTCTGGAATGGGCGCTTGTTCCAGGCCCTGGGTGCGGCGGTAGTCGGCGGCGCTATGGCTCACCTGTTCTGCGGTGGCGCGCAGCGCGAGCTCCCGCAGCATGTTGAGATTGCCTTTGCGGAAGAAGTTGGCGAGTGACTGCTCGACTTTCTCAGGTGGATAGATCTTGCCTTCGCGCAGACGTGAGCGAAGCTCCTCGATTGTCAGGTCGACATTGACCACTTCATCGGCGCGTTTGAAAAAGCTGTCAGGAACCGTTTCGCGGATCACCGTGTTCGCGGAGCGATTGACGGCGTCGTTCAGCGTCTCGAGGTGCTGGATGTTCACCGCGGTCCAGACGTCGATACCCGCATCGAGCAGTTCAAGCACGTCGTCGTATCGTTTGCGATTCTTGCTGCCCGGCACGTTGGTATGGGCCAGTTCATCGACGATGACGGTTTGCGGGTGACGGGCCAGGATGGCGTCGACATCCATCTCTTTCAGCTCAACGCCGCGGTAAGGAATGATGCGCAGCGGAATGATCTCGAGGTCGCGGATCTGATCTTTGGTTTCCTCACGTCCGTGCGTCTCGACCAGGCCGATCACAATGTCAAGACCCTGCTTGCGCTTCAGATGGGCATCGTTGAGCATGTGGTAGGTCTTGCCCACGCCCGGTGCAGCGCCGAGATAGATCCGCAGGCTGGCCGCTTCCGGCTGCTTCTCGAGTTGAAGTTCGGCCATCGCTCAGCCCACCTCTACGGGATGGGGAATGCCGGCGGCCACAGCGACCGGCAGAGAAAAGCGGAAGGTCGTGCCCTGGCCGAGGCGGCTCTCGACGGCGATCTGGCCGCCCAGTGACTCAACCAGGCGGCGAACCAGCGCAAGACCCATGCCCGTGCCTCGCTCAGAGAAAGGGTTGAATCGATCGAAGATGTTGGCTAGTCGCTCGGCTTCGATACCCCGGCCGGTGTCGCGAACCGTGAACTGGATGAACTCCTTCATCTCTTCCGCCCTGAGCAGGATCTCGCCTTCCTCCGGCGTGTACCGCAATGCGTTGCCTACCAGATTGTCGAGAATGGTGCGGACCGCGCGCCGATCGGCCATGACAAACGAGAGATCGGCAAATGCGCTGACCTCGATGCGAACACCCTTTGCTCCGGCTTCATCGACATAGCGATTCCGAGCCTCATCGAGCAGAAGCATTGGGCGCAGGCGCTCCAGTTTAAGCTCGCGTTTGCCGGTATCGAGTTCGGCGACTTCGATCAGGTCTGACATGAGATCGTCCAACTTCTCTGACTCGTTGCCCGCTTCGACAACAAGTTCGGACTGCAGAGGAAGCAATTCGCCCGCAAATCCATGCTGAAGGGCATAGAGGCCGCGGCGCAACTGCAGCAGCGGGTCGCGAAGCTTCTTGCTCGCGACGGAGATGAACTGCGTTTTGAACCGGTCGGTGTCCTGAAGCGTGGTGACGTCTTCCAGAGTTGTCACCGTGCCCAGCAGCCGCCCTTCGGCGTCACGCATGGGAGTGGTGCGGAGCCGGTAGTTGCGAGACTGGCTGCCGATGCGCAAAGGCAGCATGGCGGCATCGCCCTCCGCCGCAACCGGCTTCTGCATCGAGATTGCGTCGCGAATCGCGCTCAGGATTTTGTCGCCCCCCGGAGTATTGGTGAGCCCCATCCGGTCCTTAGCGGCATCGCCGAGAATCTGCGCCGCGGCCTGATTAAGCTTGAGAATGTGTCCCTTTGCGTCCGTAACGATGATGGGCTCGAAGATGGATTCAAGCACTGCGTTGGAGAGCTGGTACTCCATCTGCCGCCGGCCGGCTTCGGTGTCGCGCAGGTCACGAAGGCGGACCGCGATGCGGTTGAGCTCAGCGGCGATGACGCCGAAGCTGTCGCGGCTGCCCCATTCCACGCGGTGTTCCAGGTTGCCTCCCGCAATCTTCTTGAAATCGTTTGCGAGAACGCGAACCGGCTGCAAAATCAGAATGACCGTCGCCGCTTGAACCAGAAGCATCGAGACCAGGATCGCGATTGCAAGATTCAACTGGCCTGAGCCCGCAAGCGCACGATGAGCAGCGGCCACAAGTCCAATGCCGAGAGCGGCAACCAGAACGTTGCCAAAAATCAGTCGCTGTGAAAAGTTCAGCATCTGCCGGGCTCCACGTGAAGAGGAGCCATACTGTCATTCTCAGCTATCCACCCTCAAGGCGCAAAACAGTTGCGCGAATCGATGGCGAATACCGCAACACTCATGTATTGGAAACGGGTGACGGTCGTCTACGCAGGTGGGATACGGCACACGGCAAAGGAGTCTTTGTTGTACGGGCACTCGAGTCCGGACGGAGGGACACCGCGAACAACCGTCCAGTCAACTTCGGGGTAAAGCCGTCGCAGTTGAAGGAACCGCTCCCGAGTGAACTGATTCAGGCCATAGGTGGCATTGGTCATCTGTTTCCATTCGGGAGCCAGGAACGGAAAGATCGCAACGACTCCGCCGTCCTTGTAGTAGTCCGCCAGGTCTGAGCGGGCCGACAGGGCACGAAAACCGTGTTGGTCCACGCCATTCTCCTCAAAATAGCGTGAGTCCACGGCGAATACGGCATTGTCGGGAGTGTTCGCTCGAATCCAGAGAAGAGTGTTTACCCACGCATTGGGGCTGGATGCACTGGGCCATTCGATATGCGGACTGTTCGGATATGCATCGCGCTGCACATAAAACATCCCTCCGGCCAATGCCACTGTGATTGCCGGAATCAGCCATGCCCGGTCTCTTCCTGCGAATTCACCCATAACGCCGCCAAGCAGCAGCACAAACACAATGGTGATGAGGTGAAAGGTGCGGAGTGGTTGTGTCCGGGCAAACATATCAAAAGCATGGGAGGTGGCAAAGATGAGGGCGGCCGCGATGGACAGCAGGCCAAACGGAATCAATGCGAAACTGATCCGTGAGAATCCGGACCTCGTTCCGCGGAAATTGCCCTTCCAGAACCAGCACAGGAAAGCCAGGGGCGCCAGCATCCCGAGCCAGTGGTACCAATGCCATGTTGCGATGAAATAAAACTCACGCGAGTAGAGAGCTTCGCGATAGGGTCCGGCTGCAGAGGCGGGGTGAAAGCCGCCGGGGATCAATGCGAACGAAGCAAATGATTCGGCCCGCGAGTCCGTTTTCCGCTGAGATCGCTGCATGATCCACATCACGCCGATCAGAAAGACGAGATATACCACCATCTGAGGGTGAATGACGCCGGTGATGACCACGCCGATTGCCGCGGAGATGTAGTTCGCCTCCAGGATGCAGGCAAGAACGAATATCGTGAGCGGGGTGGAAAAAGACCTCGCGCTCAGATAAGGGTCCATCAATGACAGGCCCGTGTTGGTTGCCGGCATGCTGACGACTGCGGCCATGATCAGGACAGAAGACCAGCGAGCCCGCGGCGAATCGAAGCATGCGAATGCCAATTTCCAGCAGGCGGTCAACATCGCAAAGAGCGTCGCGATGTACCAGAACAGAATCGTCCAGTCAATGGAGAGATGCATGACACGGGCGGTCAACGCGAGGATAGGACTGAAGAGAGAGAGATGAGCGTGAGAAAGGAAAAATTCCGGCGCGAAAGGGTAGAGCCTTGGATTCAGCAACTTTCTCGCGGCGGGTACATAAATTTCTCCATCGTCAACGCCGAGGTGATATCCGTGGATGGCGAGGGCCGCAGCCGTGAGGGCGGCGAGGCGGACGATCGGCAGACGCCTGGTTGGACGTGCGGTGACTGATTCACCTCCAAACATAAACTGAAAGACCCTTTCGAACGCGTGCAGTTCCCAGCTTAATTATCGTTGGAGAGGTCAGCGTTGCGACTTGAGAAAGGTTTCGCCGAGCCATGGGACATCGACGAAGAGAAGAACGACAAACGTCGCGATGGTCAGTGCCAGAAACGACATAAGCCGTGGCTCACGGTAGAGCTTTTCAGGATTCTGCACGGAGCTTTCATCGCGGAAAGCGAGTCCGAAGTAGATTGACATGAGCAATGCGACCATCGGGAACGCAAGGATGAGCTCCATTCGGTAACGCATGATAAAGGCTCCAAAAAAGAGCATGGATGTGACGGCATAGAAGACAGTCGAGATGAGCAGCGATTCCTGACTGTAGTAGAGAAACGATTTGCGATAGCCGGCTGCAACAGCGGAGTCATTGATCTGGCGGTGTTCGCTGAATCGTTTGAGAGCCATGAAGTAGGCTCCCAGCATCCAGTAGGCAATGAGCAGGGAAGCAGGCGGCAAGATAACGGACGTGACCATGTACCAGCCAATACAGAATCGAAGTGGGTTATTGATGGATTCGCTGAGCACGTCGACATAGGGGATGTCCTTGGTCCTGATCGGCGGGATGTTATAGAGGCACCCCATCAGCCATAGTCCGGCGGCGCTGAGCAGGAAACCGCGCGAGATCGTGCCGGCCAGGGTGATCCCGACGATCATCGTCGCAATCCACTGTGCATACCCCCAACCAAAATGCACCAATCCCTCCGCCGCTGGACGATTGCGCTTGGTGGGATGCAGCCGGTCAAAAGGAGCATCGAGCATTTCGTTCAAAACATAATTGCTGCTCGAGATGAAGGTTGCCGCGAGCATTCCAATCACGACGGTTGAGATGAGCGCCCGGTCGATTCGTCTTCCGCTGATTGCGATGGCTAGAACAACACCAGGAAGAATGAAGATCTGCTTGATGCAATGATCCAGGCGAAGAATACGCGTGTGGGCGAGCAGTCTTTGGTTTAAGGAAATTGAAGAACTGGCATCGGGCTCAGCAACGAGGACATCGATTGGCATTCAGGCACAACCTCCGGCGCAAGAAGTGGGATATACGTGTTCACCGGGCAAACTCAAGAACTGCAATTTTTGTTAGAAGCGAAATTGGCTGATGGCAATTTATTGATGCCCTTGAGCCTATGGGATTTCGCAAGC
>Ga0068871_100003488_pt1 | contig 10809 bp, 5 predicted proteins | sample KBSMisM72_FD_72750 | JGI IMG/M metagenome (GOLD analysis project Ga0068871, IMG submission 72750) | Miscanthus rhizosphere microbial communities from Kellogg Biological Station, Michigan, USA - KBS Miscanthus M7-2 | ecosystem: Host-associated > Plants > Roots > Rhizosphere > Soil ...
GAGCATTACAAGACACCAGGATCAGAACGCATAGCAGCAACAAACTCGATTGTCTCATATAAATTTGTCATGGGTGGAACAGCGTTTCAGCGCTGCAGCAAAAACAAGCCGTTGATCAAGCGCCGATCCGGCGCAATCACCACATCGCCAGAGGTCATCTTTTTTCACAACGGTGGACAGTTGCTTCCACCCAAATTGGAATCCGCCCTCACAAGCCCACGCTCACGCCCGCAGCACAAACCGGAAATTCATATCCTCGCCTGACCACATGATGTAGTTCGTCCCCCAGGCATTGTTAAAAAGATTGCAGTGAACACCGCCGGAAAGATCGGGCTGCTCATTGGAAAATGGCAAGGGCGACTTGATGCCCAACGCGACCACCGGCGCATCCATCGTTTCTACAAAGAATGTTCCCGTCGCATCTTTGTAGCCGAACCCCTTGGAGAGCGCGTGCATATGCCGGTTGCCTGATCGCACCACGTCCAAAGGAGAGATGGTTTCGCCGGTCTTCTCCAGCATCCAGCCTTTAGGGTCGGCAGCAATCGGATGAAAGCTCAGCCAAAGAGCCTCAGGAAGCCGGGTTGCCGGCTTTTGCGTCCAGGAAAAATTAAGATGGATCACCGGTTCAGTTTTGGACAGCAGCAATTCCATGTTCATTTTCTTTGGGAACGATGCCTGCCCGCTGCGCAGAGCCTCCGGATCGTCGATCAGCAGCCGCATCGACAACCGGTGAGCTTGTTTCTCCTCTTCGAGCCGAATGCCGTCAAGCCGGGGCATCCACACCCGGCTGGCCGCACCAAAACGCTCAATATTCGGCTTGCCAAAATCCTTCTTCGCCCAATCTTCTGCGCTGACAACGTAACTATCGAAAAAATGTGAATAGTCTTGCTGGGACAAAGTCTGATAAGAAAAAAGGGCCAGTGGGTGCTCCGAAGACGCCCACTCCCGTCCAGTTTTTCTATTTCGCAAGCGATGGATCGCGCCAGTGCCCTCTCTGTCGATGCCCAACGTGAATTGCGGAGTTTCAATTTCCTTTCGGGGCGCTCTGTGCGTACCGGGTTTAGGCGGCGTCATTGCTCTTACTTTCAGGTTGTCCACTGCGGTCTGCGCCTGCTCGCGCAGCGGCGCAGGGAGCGCAGCGATGCCGGCGAAGAGGTCGTCGCGTTTTTCCTGCCAGCTAAATTGGACGACCTTATAGTTCTTCGTATCGATCATGGTGGAAAGATCGCTTGGGGTGTAATGATCAAAATCCAGCCAGGTCTTGGTATCCGTGCCCCAGGTGTGCTCTACCTCCAAAAGAAGGTGGCGAAGCAGCGCAATATCGGTCGCATCACCAACGGCAAATTTTCCCTGAGCCAGCCAGCCATGGCGAAGCCGCGCAACTTCGCGATAGCGTGCCAGTTTCAACGGATCGCTGGCGACACCGTGTATCCATGTGTCACCAATCTCGTTGGTTAGAACCGGGAATGATGCGCGATGCGGGTCGATGGCGTTGGCAATCTCGCTCAGATTGGTAGGAATAATCTGCGCGTTAGGAAATTGCAGGCTCAAGTTGGAGTAAGTCTGGTTAACTTCTTCCAGCGTATGCGGCCCCATGTTGTCATCGCGCACAACGATGGAGACAACCACATCCGAATCCGGTACCCGCACCAGGCCACCATAGCCATGGTGATACATCACTACCAGCGACGCCCCGTTCGAATCCTTCCACACAAATAACGGCGGCACCTCCGGAAGCGTGCTAGCCTCGTTCACCCCAACGTCTAGAAACTTCACTCCTTGTTCGGCCATTGGTGCAATCAAACCCCGGGTGTGGCCCGGAACATCACTCGTTTTGGCTCCGGTCGTCGTCCGCCCAAAACGCCGGTCCAGGGTCTTCGACAGGCCAATGCCTCCCGCGATCATCGACCGGTCCATCAGCTCGGTCTGCCAGCTGAATGGAAGCGCATGCCATGCAATGTCGCCCGTAGAGATTGCCTTTTCCATGCGGGCACGCTCTTCTGGGGTCGCTTGCTCCAAATATTCGTAGAGTAGCCACGAGCCTGTGGTCCAAACATAGCGCCGCTCCCCGGAATCGCGCAGTTGGGTCGCCAGTTCCATGGCGCGTGGGAAAAATTCTTTGAAGTAACGGTTGACCACCGCGGTCTGTGTGTCGACAAACCCAGCGTCGAAGTGACACTTGAACATCACCAGAACACGCTTCACAGCTGGATCAGGCACCTGAGTTGCAGGAGCTTGTAGCGCGAGCAGCGTAGGAGAACGCCACAACAGAGCACTCCCCACGACGGATTTTAGAAATTCGCGACGCTGCATACCTCACCCCAGTCCTGACACCGCTAGAAGACTAACGCGAAATGCCGGTTTAGAACATTGGCGCGATTCGCGGGGTGCATTGCGCCGCCACAGAAAGCGAACATGTGCCGCTCTACTTAGGAAAATTCAGATGGCCCGCCTGATCCCCTAGACTCGGTGGACCATCTGTTCTCCTCGTCTGCCAACGAGAATTAGTTCCTAGAACAACAGCTTCAACGATAGCTGCATGATCCGCGGCGGATTTGCGTTGGTAACAAATCCGAACGAGCTGCTGTTGATGTTTCCGTCCGGCAATTGGAACTGAGCATGGTTAAAGGCGTTGAACGCTTCCGCCCGGAACTGCAGGTTGACGCGTTCCGTGAGGAAGGTGTCTTTCAACAGCGCCATGTCCCAGTTATTCAAACCAGGTCCAGAGAAGAAACGGCGGCGCGCGGTTCCCACGGTGCCGAGATCTTCCGGCGTGAACAGGGCAGTGTTGAAGTAGGCCTGTCCGGAACGCGGATCGTTGTGCTGCAGGTTTCCTCCCGTGAAATTCGGAGTATCTACCGGAAGAGAGATTGCCCCGGCGCCACTGGTCCCAAGTAACGATCTGTCGTCGGTTTCTACCATGGTGACCGGCAGGCCACTGGAGAATCTCGTAATGCCGCTCAACCTCCATCCCTTCACCAGGCGGCTGGGCCCGTGCAGGCGATCGAAGGGCAAGCGCCAGTCATAGCTGATCACGAAGTTGTGCCGGATATCGAAAGCCGAGAGCGAACGCTGGCCGGGATCCAGGAGGTTAATCTGTTCCCCGTATCCGGAACCGTTGTCGAGCGACTTTGCGTACGTATAGCCGGCGAGAAATTCGACATCTTTGATGTGCTGGCGCAAGCTCAATTGCAGCGAGTTGTAGCCGGAGTTTCCATTGGTAATGAAGTAGCCGTCGCTGCTGAAGCTCGGTCCGAAGGGTCCACGAGTACTGTTGACCTCGCCCCCCGTGATCGGATGGTAGACGCCGTTCTCTCCGCCCGGTCCGCAAATATTCCCGTCCGTGACCTCGGTGAGTTCATCGACGGTCATACAGAGAGCAGGATTACCCGGATTAGCCTGCAAGGATGAAAGCAGATGATGGCTTTGGGCTCCAACATAGCTTGCCGTCAGCAATGTCGACATGCCGAGCTGCCGTTGAATGGAAAGTTGATACTCTTCCGTGTAAGGCAACACATTTCTGTAGTAGAACGCAGGCGAGGTTCCGATTGGCAAAAAGTTTGCCCAGTTGATCGGAGTGTCCGTCGACGGAAGCGCAACCGGGAAACGCTGGCCTTCGACGTTGCCGGTGCCGCGATCCACGAACGGGGTTACGAACTGGGGCGGCACAGGGCTGCCGTAAAAGGCGCCAAAGGGAGCGTCCCCGATTTCATTGAAATTGGTGGCGCCTTCAAATGTGCTGTAGAACTTGCCGAACCCCACCCGGATGCTGGTCTTACCCGGTCCACCGGTCAAAGCCCCTAACACACCGCCGTCCGCGGAGGGCGAATAGGCCAGTCCGATTCGAGGAGCAAAATTATTCCACCGGGTTGGAGCCAGAGTGCTGGGGATGCCGGGATCACCCGGGAATACCCACCCCGTAGGCGACCCAGGGAATCTCGTGGATTGTAACCCTAAAACCAGAGTCTCCAGCTGGCCGTTCTTTTCCGACCACGGCCGGCTCACATCCCAACGTAGCCCATAGTTCAAAGTCAGGTTAGACTTTACCCGCCAGCTGTCTTGGGCAAACAGGCCGATGTAGCGCGAACGTCCGTAAGACGGGAATCCTTGCCCTTGCGAGTACCGCGCCGGAGCGCCGATCAGGAAATCGGCAAACTCCAATCCGGTTTCCCCATCGGAGCCATTGTGAAATTCAAAATCCCCGTTTGATCCGCCGTTGTATTCAGTCAGTTGGTTGTAGCGGAATTGTCCGCCGAAGGTCAGGGTATGGGTTCGGATCACCCGGCTGAAATTATCCATCACCTGGTATGTGGTCTCAGTAACCCCAAGGGCGCCGCCAGACGCGCCGAATGAGAAGTCACTGAAATGAATGTTCGGCACGTGCGCGTACTGCGGCAGTGAAGGTGAAATGCCCAGTGTATCGGCGCCCTGCTCAAATCCCAAAGATGCCGGGCTGACGTCGGTACCGCCGGTTGGCGCATGGATGAGGAATCTCATTCGGGTAAAGCCGAAGCGCAACTCATTTACCGATGCGGGACCGAGGGTTTTTGAATCTCCTATATTCACAACTTGGGAGCGGCCATAGAAGTCGCTGCCGAATCCGGGAAGAAATGCATTTGGCACGCTCTGAAGATAGCGGTCAAAAAAGTAATAGACACTCATCAATCCGAGATGCGAGTTGTAGTCGACTCGACCGCCGGTTTTGTCGTCTCTCAGCCGTATCGGGCTGGCTTGCGGAGAGAACAGTCCGGCGCCGGCATTTTCCGGAGGAACAAATTGCATTAAGTTGGTGGAAGGCTCAGTAAAAGCACTGGATGGAATCTGTGCATTGGGAAAGACACATTGCGCCGAGGTGGTGCAACCCGCAACAAAGTACGGCTCACCCGGCGTTACCGCGTATCCCAGAGTATTCGAAAGCTGCTGCGCCCATGCCGGTCCCTGCACCACGCCGGTCATTCCTGCGCTAGCCGCCAAGAAGTCACCGGCGCGTTCCGCCGCCGTGGGCACCGGGATGGTTCCGAAATTACCACTCTGCCCTATGACCACGCGGTTGCCCTGGTAGTCCCCGAAGAAAAATAACTTGTCCTTCTTGATAGGGCCGCCAATGGCCCCGCCGAACTCGTTCTGTTTGTGGTCGTCTTTCACCGTGGTGAAATACCTGGTGGCATCAAATGACCGGTTGCGCAGAAATTCGAAGGCGCTTCCGTGAAACCGGTTGCTCCCGGACTTGGTGATTACATTGACCTGTCCGCCCGCGTAGTTTCCGTATTCTGCGTCGAAGTTGTTGGTGACGATGCGAAACTCAGCAATCGAATCAAGGTTGGGAATAATTCCCGCCCCGGAGAATGCAAATTCCTGCACGGTCGTGCCGTTCAACAGAAAGCCATTGGACGATTCGCGCTGCCCGTTTACCGAGAGGTTGCCCGCGTTCAAGTCGCCGGAAACCGGTGTAAATGTAAATCCTGTGGCGCTGAACTGGCCTCCCTGCCCTCCAGCCAAACCTGAAGACACGGGAGTAACTCCAGGCTGGAGAGCCAAGAGGTCGGTATAGCTGCGCGTCACCAGTGGGACGGCGGTAATCGTATCCGAGTTGATGACCTCTCCATTCTGCGTGCTGGCAGTATCAATCTGCACTGCGCTGGCGGAGACCTCCACCTTCTCGCTGATCTGGCCCACATTCATCTTGATGTTAAGGACTCGGGCGGAATCCACGTCCAGAAGAATGCCGGTTTGGCGAAGCGTGGTGAATCCCGTCTTGCTTGCCTCGATGTCGTAGTGCCCGGGAGGGAGATCGATAAAGGCATAGAACCCATCCTCATTGCTCTGCCGCGTCTGCACGAGTCCGGTCTCTGTGGCCTTCACCAATATGGTTGCGCCGGAGACGACAGCGCCGCTGGGGTCCGTAACAATTCCTGAAATACCGGCGGCTACCTTGGCCTGCACCGGTCCACTGAAGCTTAAGACCACCATGAGTACAACCACAATCAAACAGGGGTACCGTCCTGGGGCGCAATCGCCGGTATCACGTCTGTGGTCCGCACTACGACGGTTCACTTTCATAGTCCCTCCTGAGGATTGTTGCCTTAATTCAGTGCCCTTGGAACCATTTCAAAACGTTTATAATCGGGCTTATACCAACCTTCCATCACCAGAGTCAAGCCAAATGTTGCCTTCACCCTCGACTGCCTGTTCTCTGTTCAACTAATCAACCAGTGTTTCGGCGGCTACAGCGCGGAAACGCCCACCCAGCAGGGTCAACGTCTTGGCTATAAACCGCGAGTTTTCTTCACATTTGAGTGTCGAGATTAGCGCTCAATTGTTACAGGCAGGTTAAGTTTTTGAAGATTCCCTGAGTTCGCAACGGTTTTCACCTCTTTTTCATCCGCTCTACATGGACGTTGACAAGCCAGCCGGTGTTTGTCATAGTTTCAAAACGATTAGATTGATCTTGATCCCGGAGATGAATTGAGCAACTGCACGGTCGTGGTCCCTTCGCTTTACATCTCGCCGCAGCAGGCCGGCACACTTCTCGATCTACCTCGCCAGAAAGCCGGCTGGGAGTGGATGAGCTTTTTTGTCCGTCGTTTGCAGCCCGGCGACGTCCTTCGCACCCATACAGACACGGAAGAAGCCGCGTTTGTCATTCTGAGTGGGACTTGCACCGTCGACTGGGGCCAGGGAGAACAGCCAGCAGGAAAGCGCAAGAACGTGTTCGACGGCTTTCCCTACACGCTCTATTTGCCTGCCGGCAATGAGGTCGTTTTCACCGCAGAGACGGTCTGCGAAGTCGCCGAGTGCCGCGTACCTTCGAACGCACGTCTTACTCCCCGATTAGTCACCCCGGATGACGTCGCCACCAGCCTCCGTGGCGGCGGAAATGTGTCGCGGCAAATTGTCGACGTGCTTGCCCCATCCTTTCCCGCCGACAAACTGATGGTGATCGAGGTCTACACTCCCGCAGGGAACTGGTCGAGCTTTCCTCCTCACAAACATGACACCCACAATCCTCCCGCCGAAGTAGATTTGGACGAAATTTATTATTACCGGATAGCTCGGCCAGGGGGATTTGCTCTACAGCACCTCAATTCAGATGAAGATGCCATTGGCCACACCGTAAAAGCCAAAGACGGCGACGCAGTCCTGGTGCGCAACGGTTATCATGCGGTGGTTGCAGGCCCGGGATATGACGTGTATTACTTGAATTTTTTGGCGGGTTCTTCGCGTGCGCTGGCAGTTACCGAGGATCCAAATCACAATTGGATTCGTTCGGCTTGGGGCGCGCCGGATCCCCGCCTGCCCATGGTTAGGAAATAAAGTTCAAGACGGCCTGCCTGGTGGCAATCTTTATGACCCGACGCCTGACGGTTGCACAAGCGATTATCGCCTTCCTCAGCAACCAACATGTTGAGAGAGACGGCCAGGAAGCCCGATTCTTCGCCGGATGCCTGGGAATCTTCGGCCACGGAAATGTAGCCGGTATCGGGCAAGCCCTCGAACAGAACTCGTCACTGCGCTACTACCTGTTCCGTAATGAACAGGCCATGGTTCATACCGCGGCGGCATTTGCCAAGTCCACGTTTCGAATGAGAACCCTGGTTTGCACCAGCTCGATCGGTCCCGGTGCCACCAACATGGTCACCGGCGCAGCCATGGCGACTATAAACCGGGTGCCGGTCTTGTTGCTCCCCGGCGATATTTTTGCGCGGCGCAATGTAGCGCCGGTACTGCAGCAACTGGAATCGCCGCAAACTCAAGACGTTTCTGTGAACGACTGCTTCAAGCCGGTATCGCGCTATTGGGACCGCATTCAACGTCCCGAGCAACTGCTGACTTCCCTTCCGGAGGCCATGCGCGTACTGACCTCACCCACCGAAACCGGCGCAGTCACGGTTTGTCTGCCCCAGGATGTACAAGCCGAGGCCTTCGATTTTCCGGAAGAGTTTTTCCGCAGGCGGGTATGGCATATGCCGCGCAGCCGTTGTGACCAAACCACTCTGCGGCAAGCCGCCGACTGGATCCGCGCAGCCAAGGCTCCAATGATTATTGCGGGAGGCGGCGTTCTTTATTCCGAAGCCTCGAACGCGCTCTCGAATTTCGCCAAAACAACCGGAATTCCGGTAGGTGAGACCCAGGCCGGCAAAAGCTCGTTGCCTTTCGACCATCCCCAACAAGTCGGAGCCATTGGAGCAACCGGCACATCGGCCTCGAATATCCTGGCGCGGGAAGCGGATCTAATCATCGGCATCGGCACCCGCTACAGCGACTTCACCACTGCTTCCAAGACCGCATTTCAGAATCCCTGTGTCCGCTTCGTAAATATCAACGTCTCGGAGTTTGACGCCTATAAGCACGCCGCCCTGGCGCTCACCGGAGACGCCCGTGTCACTATCGAAGAGTTGCAACAGTCGATCACTGATTACAAAGTTGACACGAACTACAAGGCGAAAATCGCAGACCTTAGAACCGCATGGGACAAAGAAGTAGATCGCCTGTACAAGATCCGCAAAGAACCGATGACGCAAGCCGAAGTCATCGGCGTCCTCAACAATTCAATGCAGCCCTCTGACATCATGATCAACGCCTCCGGAAGCGCCCCCGGAGACCTGCACAAACTCTGGCGCGCCCGTCAGCCCGGCGGTTATCACATGGAATACGGCTACTCCACCATGGGCTACGAAATCGCCGGTGGCTTAGGAATAAAGATGGCCCACCCGGATCGCGAAGTCTTCGTAATCGTTGGCGACGGGTCTTATCTGATGATGGCGCAAGAAATCGTGACCTCGGTACAAGAAGGCATCAAACTCAATATCGTACTGCTCGACAACCACGGATTCTCCAGCATCGGCGGCCTCAGCCGCAGTTGCGGGAATGAAGGACTGGGCACCGAGTACCGCTATCGCCAGGGCGAAAAATATGCGGGCGATTGCCTGCCCGTCGATTTCGAAGCGAACGCCGCCAGCCTGGGAGCGTGGACCACGCGTACAGCTTCCGCCAAAGACCTGGAACCCGCTCTCAAGAAAGCCCGTGAACAGTCCCGCACATCCGTCGTGGTTATTGAAACCGCGTACGCTCAAAGTGTCCCAGGATACGAATCCTGGTGGGACGTCCCCATAGCGGAAGTATCAGAACGAGAGAGCGTCAAAGCCGCGCGCCGCGAATATGACGAAGCGCGCAAGAAAGAACGCTACTTCTTCTAAACAGGAAAGAAGGTCAGGGTGCAAATAACCACCGGGAGCGCACCAGCGGCACAGCCTCACCTGAAGCGTGTTCTCACCGTCTGGGACCTGGTGTATTACGGAATCATCCTCACCTCGCCGATCGCTGCCGTCCCGCTTTTCGGTTCCGCGCAAGTTCTCTCCAACGGACACACCGTTACCACACTGCTGCTTGGGATGGTGGCGATGTCGGTCACCGCGATTAGCTTTGGCCGTATGGCTGCCGTCTATCCGGCGGCAGGTTCGGTTTACTCATACCTCAGCCGATTCCTCAATCCTCATGTCGGGTTCATTCTGGGCTGGGCGATGTTTCTGGAGTATCTCTTTCAACCCATTCAAAATGCGCTGTACGCAGTGCTTGCGATTCATCGCATGGTTCCGCAGATTCCGTTCGCAATACTCTCCCTGCTAATCGTGGCCTTCATCACGCTGATGGCCACCGGGGGAATCAAATTCAACGCGCGCACCAACGAAGTTCTGTTGGGATTCATGTTGCTGGTAACCGCCGTGTTTCTGGTGCAAGCAGTTCGCCATATCGTCTTCCATCAATCTTTCTCGGCATTGTTCTCCTATCGTCCAATCTACAATCCGGCCACCTTCGATCTGCGCGCGTTAGCGGCCGGGACATCTTTTGCAGCCTTGGTGTTTATCGGCTTTGACGGCGTCTCCATTCTGGCCGAGGAAGTGAAGAATCCCAAGCGCAACGTACTCTTGGCTTCGGTGCTGGTTTGCATTTTCACCGGGCTATTCAGCGGACTGCAGGTTTATCTGGCGCAGCTGGTCTGGCCCGACCACACCACACTGCTTAATCCGGAAACTGCTTTCATGGACGTGGCCCGAGTCGTCGGCGGCCCAATTCTGTTCGCGATTTACGGAGTCATGCTTCTGGTCTCCAGCATGGCTTGCGGATTGGCCGGACACGTCGGAGCTTCCCGTCTGCTCTACAGCATGGGACGCGACGATGTAATCCCCAGGAGGATATTCGGCTACCTGAGTCCAAAGAGCGGCAATCCAATTTATAACGAGTGGATTGTTGGTCTCCTTGCTTACATCGCGGTGCTCACCATCCCGTGGCAACTCGCAGCCGAGATTGTCACCTTCGGTGCTTTGCTCGCGTTCAGCGCGGTGAATCTGGTGGCTCTGTTGCATCTTTGGTTTGCCCCGGAAGCGGCTGGAGGAAGAAACTTTTTTATCGACGCATTTGTTCCGGGATTTGGCTGCGTCTTTTGCTTCGTCCTGTTGCTGGGACTTCAACCCTGGACAAAATACGCAGGCATGGCGTGGCTGGCGGTTGGATTGATTTACGCAGCCCGCAGAACGCGAATGTTCACGCTACGGCCCAAGCTCATAGATTTCAGCGAAACTTAGCAGGCGAGTCTATTTCTTTCCGGCAGGCTCGGGAACGCCCAGCTCACGCTGAGCTCCGGACACAAACAATCCAAATCCGCACGATTCGCGAATCCGCAGCTCCGGTTGCAGCTTTCGCAGAACCGGACTGCTATCGTCTCCGGCAATTCTCCGAATCAAAAGCTCCGCCGCTTCACTACCCAACTGGTGTTTGGGCAGTTCCACTGTCGTCAACCGCGGACGAAAG
>Ga0068871_100003491_pt1 | contig 10807 bp, 18 predicted proteins | sample KBSMisM72_FD_72750 | JGI IMG/M metagenome (GOLD analysis project Ga0068871, IMG submission 72750) | Miscanthus rhizosphere microbial communities from Kellogg Biological Station, Michigan, USA - KBS Miscanthus M7-2 | ecosystem: Host-associated > Plants > Roots > Rhizosphere > Soil ...
CTGCCAGTCAATGTCTATGGGTTTGGGCGGGAGTTTCGTAATCGCAATGGTTACTATCTCCTGGATTCTTTTCATCTGATCCGAACGCCCACTGAATTTATGGATCTGCGAGTTATCAGTAGCTAGGACAACAGAGAAGATTTCTTCAGGAGAAGCTTGCAAAGCGGCGAGAGTATAGGCCAGTCTCATTAGAGCCGTTGATCGTCTACCTATCTCCATTCCTTGTGCGAGAAATTCTACAGAGGTGGAGTCCGTGAAGTACTTCTGAAATACGTCCGCTGGATTTGGCATGGTATCAGGAATCATTACAGGTTCGGGGACTAATGCTATCTCGCTAGGATCGAGACTCAGAATACCATTGTCAGCCAAATACAGCAGGCGTACTGGTGCTAGTTTGTTGGGTTTATGGTTGATCGTATTCGGTGGGCGTAAGACCTGCGTACAATCCCACCCAGTCGAATCTGCGCCATCCAGAAGATGACAGAGCCGTCTATTGTAACCTTCAACTGTTTCGCGATCCATACCTCTCGGAACTCGCCAGTAGGCATGGAAATTTCCGAATGTGGAACTTTGTACCAGTATAGATGGGGGTGGAAGACTCTGCCAGTTTGGGGCAAAGCCGGGGCGATCAATTTCCGTCCAGACAAAGTTGGTATCTTTCCAGGCGTCTTTAGTCGCGTGCTTCGATTTGAATACGGAGGGAGCCAGGTAGATATCTAGGATCTTGTGATACTGGATTACCCACTCAATGATGTTGTCACGCTCGTCGGGCCAAACAAAGAATCGTTGAAGCCAGTCCTTCTTCATAGGATGCTTCTGCGCTCCGTAAACAAATCCATCTAACCCGGTGAATAGGGTATCAACAAATTGTTCTACTTCATTCAAAGTGCCCCCAAGGAATAGAAAAGGGAGGGCCGAAGCCCTCCCTTCTCAATCAGATATTCGGATGCCAGGATTTTACGTTGGCGAATACTCCGCCCTTCTGCCCTGGATTATGGAAGATAACGACACGAGCCGTCAACCCGAGCAAATCTCTCGGGTCCAACTTCATATCGTCGGCACGCCATTCCGTACCAGTGAGATTCTCCAACACGATCTGCAACTTCCAACGAGCAGAAGCTGCCAGAGAAACAACCTCTCTGATCTTCTTCCCAATCAATCCCTCATCAATCGAGTCCGGGCCGATGACTCGAAGGGAAAGAATAAGGTTCTTATTTCCTGCGGTCGCCTTGGAATCCTCGATCGCAACATCATCTACCGTCACGGCGTACAAACCTTCTGGAAGAAGTTCCTGAGGTTCGACGTCACCGAAATTAAGTTCGAGCATTTGCTCCTTCTTTCTACTTGATGAATTCCCAGAGGTCTTCTGCTGGGAATGTGCTAGGAAGGCCAAGCCTATCCTTAGCTTTGATGCTACGAGTTGGCGCTGCTCTCATGACCCGCTTCATTTCACCCTTGATGTTAATGTCAGCGGACATATAGAGCATCACGTCACACGTAGCATACATTGTGCTCGCCAATTTTGGCGTAAACATCGGTCTTGTCGTAGTGTAACCTGTTAGTTCGTTTTTGTCCTCGGTTTCATGAGCAACGAAGATCACGTTGCGTTCTAGGTCTGTGAAGGCTAAGATTACCTCACGGAGATACTCCGTATTCACCTTGTAATCTTGCTGGTATGGGTGTCCTTCTGGACGCTTTCCCTTTGCTTGTTCCTCATGCCAAACCTCACCTAGATGGCGAGATTGGAACTCAGACAGCGTGTCAATGATGATTGTTTTGATTTCTGGATGAGCACCCTTACGCAACTCACCATGAATTGCCATAAGCTTCTTGCTGTTATTCAAAACCTGAATCACCGGAACCTCGGAAAGTTCTGGATGATTCTGCAACGAAAGACTTGCTCCCTTCTCACACTCAATTTCGAGTGGGCCAGGAGCACCACAGGAAAGAACAGTCTTCCCGATTCCCGGTTCACCATACAGGCAAATCGTAAATGTTCGTGGTCGGGATTTCGCTGTGGACATTTCGTCTAGTACCGGCATGTTAGCCCTTCTGTTGATATGGTGTTCTTGTTGCCCAGAAGACTTCGTAGATATCTAGTCTTGTGACTAATCTACGGGAGTCTCCGTCACTCTCGTAAGTGTATCGTTCTCGATAGAATCCGGTACCCTCAGGTATCTCAATCTCTTCCTTCGTCCCATCTTCAAATTCAAGAGTAATCCTCCTCAGCGGTCGCATCAACACCTGGTTCCAACCGATCCTGTTTCTTCGTGAACGAATCGTCTGTGAGAAGTCTAATGTCAGCGGTTCCAAATCCCTTCAACTCCATCAGGCAAAGCTCGGAGTAGGGACACCGAGCGCAGTTGTGAGTAAGACTATACGGGAAATTCTTTGTCTCACTACGGTCCAGCATATCATCGACTACAACTCCGAAGTTCTCTAGGATATTCTCCTTCTCCTTCGCTGTACGATACGAGTTCATCCGCTTATACAACTTGCTAAACGGTTGGGCGTGGAAGTCCTTGTAATCGTAAGTGTTGAAGAAGTTGACACCCACTCCGAATACATCAGCCAATACAGCGGAGTAGGTTGACAACTGCCCATCCAATTGGAGTTGGAGTGGTGACCAGAACTTACTGGCGGAGGACTTATGGTCAATGATCCACAAGTTCCCGTCGATATCTCTGAGTACCAAGTCAATGTACCCTTGAAGGAAGAAGGTTCGTCCCTTGGGGGAATAGAGTTGCTGCTTAAAGTGTCTCTCGACTCCAACAACAGTACAACCTTCATCCCACGTAGGTTGGATCGTCTCAAAGTAACGATCAACAAGACGAATCGCCTTAGTGAGAACTCCTAGGTCTTCCGGCTTCATGCCGATAGACAGTCGAGTAAGGGCGAAATCCCGAACTACCTCACAAACTTCCTCAGTTACGAATCCAAATTGCAGGTGCTCGTAACCGAGTGCCAAGAGGGAGTGAAGAAATGTCCCCAGCCGCAGATAGTCCGGTGAACTCTTGGGAACAATTTCCTCAATGTAACTCCATTGCCACTTCTTGTGGCAGGTTTGCCAGGCTTGAACCTGACTGTAACTAATGATGAGTTCATCCGACACGTTGGTCCCTTCTTCGTTTTTTCATAGATAATATTTCTTGGGGAGTGGAGTTTAGTAACCGGGCTGCGAACCGTTGGAGGCTATGCCCCACTCCCCAAGATTGTTAATCAGGACGATCCCATCTACTAGGATCAACCGTGAAATATTCACGGTCCCTTCTCTGATCCTCTCGAAATTCCTTGATACCATGTACGATAACAACTGCTAGACCGAACATGAACAGGATAAAGAGGATAATCACGAGGGAGTCCCAACTCACCGTCAATGTGCAACAAACAAGTCGCACGCCTCGTTCATTCCTTCGAGAAGTTCTCCGTTTTCGATTTCCGCACGGAGTTCCTCGATCATCCGAGTTTCCTCAGACGTGTAAACACGATACCGATAGGTGGTGATATCAATGGAAGGGTTGTCCTTGAACAAGCCAACCTTCTCCAACATCTCGATAAGGTGTTCAGTTGCAGTACGTCCATCCTTTGGACGATACGAATCCCATGCCGAAATGAAACTCTGAACGACATAGGGAGTAAGTCCAAAGACTTCTGCCGCTGCTTCGTAGGAATGAATACCATCAACGCCAACGTAATCACCCCCGGCGTTAAATGCGCAACCATTCCATGTTCCCTGGGCGATATTACCCTTCTTCATAGCTGCGCCATAAAACGCTTGGCGAGCCTTAGCGTTAAGGTTCTGTACCGCCGTATAGAGAGCACCGTGATCTTTGAGATTCACGGTAAGGACAAATTCGTCTGCTCCCCACTTTCCCATTTCGTTCACTCTCCTATTTGTAGTTATGCCCTGCGGGTCAAGGTCCAGTATATCAGAAAGAGGGTTACCTGTCAAGTCGGGTCTATTATAACTGTCGTGTAAAGGGCGGACGCAGGAAGCGTTTAACATCCGCCCTTTACACTTTGTCCTGTGGGCTAAGGTTTAGCAGTAGTCGCCTCCCCACTGATTGCAATGTATCACTTTCCGGTACCTCCTACCACCTTTAATTCTGGTTTCTTAGCCACTGATCGTCGGGTCCGTCGTCTACTTGAAATGAGAAGCAAACGCCAATCATTCCTGTCCAGAGGATCGCTCGTTGCGTAATCGTCAGGTTTACTGTAACTACGATAGAGCAATTCCCCTGTGACAGTGGAAACAACATCACGGCGCACGCTATAACAGCGGGTACACCGGAATTGTAGCGCAGCTCCGAAAGACTTATGACTTCTATCGTCATCAATTTGATCCCAACTATGTCCAATGGCACGACACTCTACGTACCTATATCCTTTCGCCATGCGGGTCAGAATCCTCGATTTTCAGTGAGGTAGATGACGGCTCTCTCGGGATTATCCTCTTCGTCGTCCTCACCAACACTGTCTACATCATTAATCCACATTGTATTTCCTTGTGGAGTTACGACTTCGACTTCCCAGCCCTCATCGTAATCCTCTAGCATGGAAATCAGTTCACCGATAGTCATTAGTCTCCTTCATGCGGGTCATCGCCATTGATTCTTCTCGCCTGAGCGATTATCATTGTTTGAATGTCCTCGTAGAGTTCTCGTAGGTCATTCGTGAATTCTGCTAGTAATTCGGGTGTCATCCCGATTCTAAATGCGTGTCGTTCGTGTTCCTCCATATCGTAGAGTGTGAGAGTGAGGATAAACAGGTTTCCCCGCCCTGTGTCTGGTTCTTCTGCTTGTAGGGACTTAATTCCCCACATCTTTTGAGTCATAGTGGGATTGGGTGGGTATCGAACCCAACACCTTCCTCTTTATCTAGAATAGAGGCTGTCCTTGCCCAGTTTAGACGACCAATCCCTACTACCTGATCGGATTATCCCTTCGGCTTTCTCATCACCGTTTAACTACGTGCTGTCTCATTCCAGTACAGCCACGTAGCAGGTTTTTCCTTAACCTGATGGATTGCAGGCTTAGATCAAGTAGATTCTTGCGGAGTTTCCGGAATCAGGTTGAATTGCTTCGCATGTTGAGTGCAGAACCACCAATCTCCTGATTCCAGCTGCATTTTCCCTCTCATAACCGTCTTTGCGGTCTTAAGCTGGATGAAATGCACTCCATGTTTCCTACAGCGGGTAGAACCGCCTGTGTACGAATCACAAGTACCATCACCGTTCGGACGCACTCTTTCTGTCGCTCCCTTCCTGATAAGCGATCCATCCTAAGAACGCTATAATAAGTCCAATGGCCAGCATGAGAACGTAAATTCCTGGCGGACCGGTTGCTGGCAAACTACCTGCGACCGTAGTTGGAGAACTATGTGGAACTGTGGTATTATTGGGTATCGACGTCCCACTAGCCGCTGTAGTAGTAACTTGTCGGGGAATCGTAGTTGTGACAACAACTGTCTGCACACAAGGACAATTCCACACAACTTGTTTGGGTGGAATAACATATGAACCATCAGGCCGCTGCATTGAACGTTCTACAGTCTGACCTTGTGCCACCGAAAACAACATAGACGAGTTGCCTGAGAACTCTTGAACAACTCCGGCTACAGTTGCTCGGAAGATTCCTGACTCGCCACGAGTTGTAATTGCTACACCAATCGTGAGCTTACCAGTAGTCTTGTCGCAGTTAGGAGTCCAGTCGAAGAAACCCGGACCACCACCATCCGGCTGGGAATTAAGTTGAGTGCAGGTTGGACACTCATCTGTTTGGGCAAGGACTAGAATCCCTGGACCCAAAGTCATCGCAGATGCGAATACAAAACCTGCAACTAGCTTTCCATACATCGTTCCTCCTGTTGATTCCGCCCATTGGTATTCTAGGTAGGGTGGCCTACCTAGATCATTTCCGACGCGGGTCTTTCTGCCACATAAATAGCACTACGTAAAGCGCCGTTGCAATTGGTACGAGATTCCACCAATCACTGTTCATGATTTCCTTAGGGGTAAGTGGGGGATGGAATCCCGTGCTAGTAGAGTTCCATCCCCCACGATTTATCTAACTGCCCAGGGCCTTAGTCCTGAGTGTTTGTAGGCCGCCTTGGTACACTTCAAATCCAAGGAGACATTCCGCAAAGCTGTCCAGTCTGAAACTCCGCAGACTTTCTTCCAATACCTAGGCATTGATCCACGGAAATTCAAACCAAATCGGCTCGTAGAAAGATCCGTGCGATTTGCTACACGAACTCCATTTCGAGCACAGCCGGATTCTCTTGCCGAGATATAAACAAACACGGAAGGAAGTCCGGCCTTGGCAATTAGTGGCTTCAACCAGTTGCACTTTCCAGAAGCTACAGTCTTGTAAACCCTGGATGAAAATGCTTGATGACTCCTGGCCGATGCCATTTGAGTAGTACCAAACATGATACAACCGATCAGCACTAGGGCTGCTACTGCTTTCTTCACTAGGCTATTCCTTTGTTTGGGTAGGTGGCGGGACTTTGGGTTCTAGTAACAAGGCTACCTTACTCACGCTTCGCCGCGGCTCCACGCTTTCATCCACCCTACCTTTGCCTGTCGGACTATGTCCTTCGTAGTGAGTCGAAACTCATTCGTGAGGTATAGAAACCCGACACGGTGTATTTCCTGACCTTGTTACTAGATCTTTTAGTATAGCCAGCCGTGCGTGCAGCGGCCGTAAATCCCACTTGGAAGTGAGCCGCTAGTTATTGCACACGAATACGATTGGCCACCGTTCTTAGTTACGTTCTGTTGGGCTTTAACGGTAAAGTGAACCCCAAGTGCATTGTCCACCCCGTTAACTTCACCGTGTCCGGCAGTTGAATACCAGGCGGAACAACTTCCTGTGTATCCATATCCTGATTGCCAGGAACAGGAATAGGAACTACTGATGATTGTGACTGAGGTTCCTTCACAACCGTCAATCGAACCGGAAGTCCGCCAAGTGAGATAATCTGTGTGGACCATCTCTTGTGTTGGGCCATTCAGATACTCCCATCGGACGTAGGTTTTGTGGGTACACGTTCCGGTAACTGCTGCTTGTGTTGGCTGAACAGAGATTGCTCCCTCAGCACTATTCATCCAAACCAAACCTCCGCCAAAGATTGCAATGGCGAAGATTATAACAGCCGCTCCGAATCTTAGCGGATGGGATTCCGCCCAATGCCTTACCCTTATACTCATTTCCCCTTTCTTTCTCCGCCCTGGATTTAAGTGGGGGATTAGCAGTAGGGTGGGGCGGACCACTAATCCCCCACGAACTTACTCCTTTGGCAGCAGCGTAAGATTTCCAGCAAGCTTAAGAGCCTTAGCGTGCTGCATGAATTTCAAGAAGTCAAAGGGTTCCTTCTTCAACCATCTATCCATCTGACGACGAGTTGTCTCCACCTCGAATGTCTTGTAGAACTCAGGATCAAACACTTCGACATTGTATCCATCCACAGCATTACCGCTCGCCACGACGGTAAATTTACGGACTGTCGAATCGGCTAGATGTGTCTCATCATAGTCGGGTTGACTGGCAACATAGTCCCGACGATCAGTATTCACTTCTCTTGGCTGTTGCACTTTCTAGTCCTTTCTAACGGGTCAGTTTCCAAATGCAAAGTAGGGAGTATCCCGAAGGATACTCCCCGACTTCGCCGCCCGAGAACTAACTACTCGTCCTCGTCGTCTTCCTCGTCCTCATCATCTTCCGGCTCATCGCCCTCATCCTTCGCAGCCTTATCGCCACGAATAAAGTGGGTGGAACCATCCGGCGACTTATCCTCAGCAAGAGTGAACTCGATGGGATCAGTCGGATCGGTGAGGTTAATCTCCGCAGCAACCATCAACTTGCGAAGATCAGTTGCGGATGCGAATCCAAGGAGACTCGAAATCCCTCGGAAAGAATCCGACTTCGGATCAACTCGATCACCATCAATCGACCAAGTGTAATCCGTGAGCGCACGCTTCCCACGCCCACCACCACGCCGCTTCGGCTTATCAGGAAGATCCTCAACTCCGAACATCGAAAGGAGTTCACGAAGATACTTCAACTGCTTATAAGCAGCCGAACGCTGATCGGTGAGAGCCTTGTAATCCTCATCCGAAATCTTCTCCTTCTCGGGAGCATCCACGATCAGAGAAGAAATGTAGTTGTCGGCATCCTCGTCGAATGTATCTCGCATCGCACGAAGAATGCCGTAGTAGAGAGCAACCTTCTCATCCATCGAACGATCTTCACTGGTGAAGAACTTGGTGAACACAGTTGCGTTGTTATCAACGAGTTCCTGATTACCGGCAATCAACTCGTTCTGGATCTTACGCTTGCCAGCGGACTTCCCGCCAACAGCATCATCCAACTGCTCATCAATAGCCTTGAGTTGTCCGGTCAGAAGCCCGTACATATCAAGCATCGGCTTGACATTATCAGGCAGTTCTACTGCTGTCATTTTGTTGCTTCCTTCTTCCTGTTCTTCGGGTGGGCCATAGGCCCCTGCTGTCAAGGACCAGTATGCCACACAGTTATAAGCCTGTCAAGTCACTGGGCATAACTTTCTTTAGAAACGCCGCCGTAGGCATCGGCATATCCGTGGTCAGTGGTCTCGGTCGCTACCCCCTTCTCGGTCGTATTATCCGCATATTTGTGACAACTAGGGCATCGCCAACACAAGTCATCAAGTTCGTTGTCAGTCAAATCTTTGGACTTATGATCCGCTTGGAGTTGTGACCTATCTCTATGCTGTTCAGGCCAGATATCCTCGAACCATCTTGGCGCATCTTTCGGTGGCACAACTACAGTATGGCCACAGCCGATACAAACGAAATCTTGCCGTGATTCAAACAGAACTCTTCTAGCACGGCGTCTACCAGTTGAACGCCAATCAAGTATGGCTTGGTCTGTCTTCGACTTTCTCAATGTCAACTCCCTCTGGAAGTGGTTTCAATTCGTCGTACAGAATCCTGATTTCCCCCTGTAGAAATACGTTTTGCGATTTACCAATCTCTACAGCAGCACGGAATTTATCGAAGACGAGCATAGCTTCGTAATCCTCGCCTATGGATCTCAATCGGTTGTACTCTCGAACGAACAGAGTTACCCGATTGAAGGTTCTGTTACGGAGCTTAACGTTGTGTGCAATCTTATCAGGGTACATATGGGATCTCTCTGCATTTGGATAGAGGACTACAATACTCTCGAATACTATGGTCATGTATTACCGTCACAGCATTAGGACTCGGGCGCACGATTGATTGAAGCGCCTTGAAGTCACAATGTGGATGAGTGTAGTAGCTGTAGAATGATATCGCACTAGGTTGGTCTTCTAGAATCACATGCCACGGACGGCCTTGCCATTGCGTGAAGAAGCTTTGCTTAGTCCGAATGACAATGCCAGGCTTGTATGCCAGGATTTCATCTTCAGTTGGTTCAAGTTCCGAGACGGGGGATTTTCTGTAGGCAGTTTTCTTGGGCAATACGCCCTTGGAAACTTTAGAGAGTGGACCTGGTGGTACTAGACCTAATGCCTTAAATCGTTCTGCAATCTCAGCCTGAGAGAGAATTCGATTCCCTTCCTGCGACTTTGCGGAGGAATCCTTTGCCGGGATATCAAATGAGAACCCTAGCTGTTCTCTCATGGCGTGGGTCTGCCAGGGTTATCAATCGGGATACCGACCCAAACCCAGAACAACATCATTGCTACGAAGAGAACAATGACAAGGACCCAGACAGCAAGATCGCTGTAGGCCCATCCAAACAGGAGTTTCTTCTTAGGTGGGAAATACGGATGATCCTCACTTTCGTAGGGATCATCCGTCTCAAATATGTCCTTCATGGCTCTAATCAGTCTCCTCGATGTTCTCGTCGAACATTTGCTCGAGAATCCAGTTGAGAGTATTGACCCTAGTATCTAGAGCATGGAATCTCAGATACTCGGCCGCATCACCTTCAATCGAATCCATTACCAACTTACAGCGCGTGATTTCATCTCGAAGAACCTGAGGATTGTAATCCACTCCTAAAGCCTCAGCGGTCACGTAATGCTTAGCGATATGGTATCGCTCTGTCTCTCGGGGATGATCTTGCAGAGCTTCTGCCTGAGCATCCGTAAGTTCCACGATGACACAATCATCCATCGGAAGAACTGTGCCATCCTTACTGACGATATACATACTCATGCTGGGAGTTCTCCATTGTAGTTGTTGTCGATGATTGCCCAGAACACCCGATTCACATAGAAGCTACTATTCCCTCTGTTGGTGTCGGACATAAAAGCTTGAAGTTCATCAAGCCAATGTTTCTCGTCTTTCTTCTGCCAATCAGTATCGGCAGGTTCGTCATCTTCCTCTTCTTGAAATGCCATTGTTACCTAGCCGCCCTTCTAGTTGGATAACAAACACGATTGACGTGATTGCGAAGAATGATACCTGCGACTTTGTGCCGAGCTTCTGCCCGACCAAAACCATTCTCCCTCACGATTCGATACGTCGAACGATAAATGTTCGCATCGAATGAGGACATAGGGAGATACCACCCCATGACTACCATCTCACACCTTTCCATTCATGAAGTCTCGCCAATCCGTACTAGGACGAATGGCATCGGATTCCATGATTGCTGCGAATGTGCCGGACTTCTCTTCGAGAATACCTGCGATGAAAGCATCCACCGAATCATTGCACTGGAGGATATAGATGGTGACAGGATCGGTTGCACCCTGGCGATGAATACGAGCTTCGGCCTGCTCATTCCGTGCGGGAGAATACCACAGGTCAAACAGAATGGCGTAACTTGCACCA
>Ga0068871_100003493_pt1 | contig 10806 bp, 10 predicted proteins | sample KBSMisM72_FD_72750 | JGI IMG/M metagenome (GOLD analysis project Ga0068871, IMG submission 72750) | Miscanthus rhizosphere microbial communities from Kellogg Biological Station, Michigan, USA - KBS Miscanthus M7-2 | ecosystem: Host-associated > Plants > Roots > Rhizosphere > Soil ...
AAAATTGTCCGGATCGTATAGCGAATGAACGCGTTTTTTCTTTTGTTCTAAATAGAGATAAACTTTAGCTTTATGCGAACACTGTATTTCGATTGCTTTGCGGGGGCGAGCGGGAACATGATCCTGGGCGCTCTGCTCGCGCTCGGCGTTGATAAGGAAGAACTTCAGCGTCAGATCTGGCTGTTGAATATCCCCGACTTTGATCTCGTGGTTTCTCAGGTTGATCGCTCCGGGATATCCGCCACGCATGTCGAAGTTAAAGTTCCGCAGGAACATGTTCACCGCCATCTTCGCGATATCGAAACGATCATTGACGATTCAAAACTTCCGGATTTTGTAAAGGCCCGAGCAAAAAGGATTTTCGGGCGGCTCGCGGAGGCTGAGGCAAAAATTCACGGCATCGATGTTCAGAAAGTTCACTTTCACGAAGTCGGCGCGATGGATGCGATTGTCGATGTTGTCGGAGCCTGCGTCGGCTTTGAGTTACTTGGGATCGAGAGATTTGTCTGTTCGAAGATCCATGTCGGCAGCGGATTTGCCAAGATGGCTCATGGCACCTTTCCGGTTCCGCCGCCAGCCGTTGCCGAATTGCTAACCGGCTTCCCGATCTATTCGACCGAGGTCGAAGGCGAGTTGATCACACCAACGGGAGCGGCGATAATTGCTGAATTGTGTGATAGTTACGCTTCCTTGTCTGAGATAAAGGGTGAACGTGTTTCCTATGGTGCCGGAACGCGTGAATATAAGGATTTTCCGAATGTCCTACGCCTGATTCTTGGCGAATCGGCTGCGGAAAAACCCTCGAACTCGAATGTTCTTATCGATAGGCTTACTCTTCTCGAGACGAACATTGACGATATCTCTCCTCAGATCCTGGGTTTTGTAATGGAAAGAGCGTTTGACCTTGGGGCACTGGATTGTTGGTTCACCTCAATACAGATGAAAAAGAATCGCCCGGCTACGGTCGTTTCGATACTTTGCCATCCGGGTGACAAAGATAAACTTGCCGATCTGCTGTATCGCGAGACGTCGACTCTGGGGGTTCGCATTAGGGAGATCGAACGTGAATGCCTGCCGCGAGAGTTTGTTAAGGTTGAAACGAAGTACGGCCCAGTCGACGTTAAGATCGCTCGCCGAGGCGTTGACATCCTCAACGCGATGCCGGAGTTTGACCAGGTAAAAAAACTGGCGCTTGAACATAAAGTTTCGTTCGTCACCGTCCGAGATGCTGTTTGGGCAGAATTGAATAAGGAGAAAACGTCCTGGGCCGATGGTAGGCCGAATTAAGTCATGGCGAAAAGGAAAGGGAAAAAGATCGATCTGGACAAGGTCGCCCAAGGCGTTCGGCTAATTCTTGAAGGAATCGGGGAAGATCCTGATCGCGAGGGCCTAAAGAAAACGCCCGAGCGCGTGGCCGATTTTTACGCGGAGCTAACTGAGGGCATGTGGGTTGACGCCAAGCAGCACATCGTTCCGCTGCCCGGCGATTCGCACGACGAAATGGTTTTAGTAAAGGATATTTCGATAGCGTCAGTCTGCGAACATCATTTAGCTCCATTCGTCGGCAAATGCCACATTGCTTATATTCCGAAAGGCGGCCGCATCGTTGGCTTGTCAAAGCTCGCCCGCGTCGCCGAAGTTTTTGCCCGCCGGCTTCAGGTACAGGAACGCCTTACGCAGGAGATCGCACAGACCCTTTTCGACGGCCTCAAACCTCTTGGCGTCATGGTTGTGATCGAAGCGGAGCATACCTGCATGACGCTGCGCGGCGTCAAAAAACCGGGCGCCGTGACTATCACCTCCGCCGTGCTGGGCGGTTTCAGACGCGATTCTCGAACTAGGGCGGAGGCAATGTCGCTGATCAAGGGTTAATCTATCGAAAATCCGGGCCGCCTGTCTAGCTGCTGGTATAAGTGTAGTATTATTAAATAGTTAGGACTGGAGATTTACCGCTCCACTTTAATTCTGGTCAGATGGGTTCGTGCCTTCGTTATACGGATTAAACAGATGAACCTGCGGAAAACCCAGAGTGTTCGGCGCAAAATGAAACGTTGAACCCATGATTCCAGCGTAATCAAAAGCTTTACATTAACTGTGGGCATTTCTACATCTAACTCAAAACTTCAACTATGAAAAAGACCGTTTCATTTCTACTCTTGCTGCTGTTTGTTTCGCCTGTCTTTCCCACTCCGGACCGGACGAAAGATTTTGATCAGGCCAAAATGCGCGAACGCGTACAACGGCTGTCGGCCGACGATTTTGAAGGCCGCGGGCCCGGTACTGAGGGCGGAAAAAAAGCCGCTCAGTATATTGCGGACCAATTGAAAACGGTCGGTGTAAAACCCGCGAATAAAGGCAGCTATTTTCAGAACGTAAGGCTGGTGGGCGTTAAAGCCGATCCGAATACGGTTTTGGAAGTTTCGAAGGCTGGCGCAAATGGCAAATCTTTCAAGTTTGGAGATGATTTTGTAGCCACGACGGGAGCACAGACCGGCGATGTTTCGGTTGACGCCGACCTGGTCTTTGCCGGATACGGCATAGATGCGCCGCTGTACAACTGGAACGATTACAAGGGTGATCCGAACCAGTACAAGGGTAAGGTCCTGATGATCCTCGTCAACGATCCGCCGGCAACCGAAAAAGAACCGTTGCTCTTTGGCGCTAAAGCTCTTACCTATTACGGCCGATGGACATATAAATACGAGGAGGCCGCACGACGCGGCGCAGCGGGAGTGATCCTCGTGCATACGACAGAATCTGCCGGGTACGGCTGGAACGTCGTGCGGACGTCAAACGGTAATTGGAGATATGAGATCGCTCGAACCCTTGCGGACAAGACACCGTTTCTTAAGTTCAAAGGCTGGGCAACAAACGAGACCGCCGCAAAAGTTATTCAGGCTGCAAATATGGGATTAGAGGGTTTGAAAAACCAGGCAAAAAGCCGCGATTTCAAGCCAGTGAACACTGGTCTCCGGGTGCGGCTGGACATGCATAGTGAGGTAAAGACTTTCGATTCTCCGAACGTTGTCGGTACGGTCGAAGGGAAAGACCCGAAGAAAAAGAGTGAGTACGTAGTGTTTTCCGCGCACTGGGATCACCTTGGGATCGGCGAGGCGAATGACAAAGGCGATCGGATTTACAACGGAGCCTATGACAATGCGTCCGGAGTCGCGACGCTTTTGGGTATCGCCGAGGTTCTCGCAAAAACTCCTATCAAGGACCGGCCCGACAGGTCTTTTCTGTTCTTGTTTCCGACGGCCGAGGAGCAGGGGTTGCTCGGGTCAGAATATTACTCCGGCCATCCACTTGTTCCCCTTGCCAAGACAGCCGCCAACGTAAATGTTGACGGCGTTAATTTCTTTGGAAAACTATCGGATTTCATGCCGCTCGGAGCTGATCGTTCATCGATCATGGACTCGGTGACGGCCGCTGCGAAGGAACGAAATCTGAAGGTCGAATCTGACATGCGTCCGGAGCAGGGCTTCTTCTTCCGGTCAGATCATTTTCCTTTTGCAAAAGTTGGCGTGCCTTCGGTGTCGATCCAGCACGGCGACCAGTTCAACCCTCCTTTGAAGGGCGAAGCGGCGGAGTTCGCCAAGAACTATAACGAGAAGTATTACCATCAGGTCTCGGACGAATATCACGAGTGGTGGGATATATCTGCGATGGTGCAGGAAGCCGAATTTGTGTTGGCCGTCGGCGTAGATCTCGCCAATGTTCCGCAGATGCCCAGATACAAGGACACTGACGAGTTTGCGGCGGCGGACCGGGGCCGTTTTCGCAGATAGGATCAACAGAACGATAGAAGTGTAGCGTGTGGATAATTGTCCGCACACACGCTACACTTTATTCCTTTTGGTAGCATGAGCACTTATTACGTAACAACGCCTATTTATTACGCGAATAGCTTGCCGCACTTGGGCCATCTCTATACGACGATCGTGGCGGATGTCATTCAGCGATACAAGAAACAGCGTGGTTTTGACACCTTTTTCCTGACCGGAACGGACGAGCACGGAATAAATATCCAACGGGCAGCAGAGAAGAACGGCCGTACGCCGAAAGAACAGGTCGACTACATCTCGGGCGAGTTGAAGAGGATGTTTCATGATTTCGGACTCGACGGCGGAAACGGCGGATACGACATTTTCATGCGGACAACTGAGCCCTTTCACTACGAGGGCTCACAGCATCTCTGGCGCCAGATCGCCCAAAGCAAGACACCAAAGGGAAACGACCCGATCTACAAGGGATTTTACGAGGGCTGGTTTTGCGCTCCGTGCGCCGAATATAAAACCGACGATGAATATTACATTCCGGACGGCTCAGACGTTCCGTTCTGCCTGATACATGAGCGGCCGCTGGATAAGGTTGCGGAGGAGAGCTTTTTCTTTCGTCTTTCGGATTACGAGCAATTTCTCATCGAAGTGATCGAGAAAGATCCGAATCTCGTGCGGCCTGAGGCCCGTCGCAATGAGGTTCTCTCATTCGTTCGCCGGGGATTGCAGGATCTATCGATAAGTCGCCAAAAAACTTCAGTGTCATGGGGGGTCCCGGTTCCCGGTGACGAAAATCACGTGATGTACGTATGGCTCGATGCCTTGACGAACTACATCACTGCGATCGGGTACGGAAACGAGGAGCGAGCGTCGATCGGTTTTGAAAAGTACTGGCCCGCTACGCATCTGGTTGGCAAGGATATTCTCCGTTTCCACACGGTTTACTGGTTTTCGTTCCTTCACGCTGCGGGTTTGCCACTGCCGCGAGGAGTTTTTGCCCACGGAATGTGGCTCGACGCCGACGGTCGGAAGATGGGAAAAACGCTCGGGAATGTCATCGAAGTTGATGTTTTACACGAGCATTTCCAGATCGATGCTGTGCGTTACTTCGTGCTTCGCGAGATGGTCTTTGGACAGGACGGAAAGTTTGGCTACGAAAACTTGATCGACCGGGGCAACGCGGATCTTGCAAGCGGTCTCGGTAATCTGGCCAGCCGCACGTTCTCGATGATCTCTAAATATCGCGATGGCTTGGTCCCGGACGGAAAGATCGCCGAGGAGAATTACATTCAGGCCCGGAGGGCCGGCGTTGATCCGGATGGCGGCGAGATAGTTTCGGTGGTTGAGCACGCTCGCGATGAATTCCTTCGGCGTTTTGATAATTTTGAGTTCAGCCAGGGATTGGAAACCTTATGGGCCGTCATTGCCCGGATCGACAAAATGATCTCGGACGCCAAGCCATGGGAGCTCGTAAAAGACGAGAAGCAGGCGCAAACTCTGAATGCGGTTCTTTACCGTGCAACCGAGACACTACGCTGGCTTTCAGTATTGCTTCATCCTGTTATGCCGGGGTCGGCCGGGAAGATATCCTCGCAGATCGGGCTCAACGAAGACATCGCCAAGGTCGATCCCGCAAGCCTAAAGTGGGGAGATCTCAAAGCAGGAACCAGGATCGGTGAAACGGTCGGTGTGTTTCCGCGGATAGATAAGAACAAAGTTATGAACGAGACAAGGGAGCAGAAAGCCGCGAGCGGTGAACGGGAGTCGGTGGCAGCAGAATTGGGAGCGTCGCCGATTGGGCCCGATTTGTCGGTACCACCTGCGTTAGAGGATACAGAAGTTTCTACGACGGAAGATAACTTCATAACGATCGATGACTTCACGAAGATTGAACTTCGTGTCGGCGAGATAAAGGTCGCTGAGCGAATTCCTAAGGCCGACAAACTTCTTCGATTCGAGATCGACCTCGGCGAGGAAAAGCCGCGGCAGATCCTTGCCGGCCTGGCCGAATATTACGATCCTGAAAAGCTTATCGGCCGAAAAGTTGTCGTAGTGGCAAATCTGAAACCGCGCAAAATGCGCGGCCTCGAATCCCAAGGCATGATCTGCGCCGCGTCGTTAACGGAAGAAGATTCGCCGGCAATAGCGACGTTTCTGGAAGATGTGAAAATTGGAGCTCGTCTAAAATGACCCTGATCGATTCCCACTGCCATATTGACGGCGAGCAATTTGATGCTGACCGTGATGACGTCGTGCGACGGGCGAAGGAAGCCGGTGTTGCGGTTATGCTGAATGTCGGAACGGGCGATCCACGGACAGACGATTTTCAGCGGGCGGTTGCAGTTGCCGAAAAATACGAGAATATTTTTGCTTCGGTTGGCGTTCATCCTCACGACGCCAAGCTCTATGATGATAAGGCCGAGAATCGCCTGATCGATTTAGTAAGAGCCTCTGAAAAAGTAATTGCGTGGGGTGAGATCGGGTTGGATTTTTATTATGATCACAGCCCGCGGGATGTACAGATCGAGGTTTTTCGCCGGCAGATCAGAACTGCGAGGGAACTGGGGCTGCCGATCATTGTTCATAGCCGAGATGCGAACGATAAGACGGTCGAAATATTGAGCGAAGAATGTCCCGGAAAAACTGAAAACGAAAAACTAAAAAGTGAAAACGCACCCGGAATAATGCATTGTTTCGGCGGGACGCCGAAGATGGCTGAAGCCCTATTGAAGATCGGTTTTCTGATCTCGTTCGCCGGTAACGTTACGTTCAAGAAAGCCGAGAATCTGAGGGAGGCGGCGAAGGTCGTACCGCTTGACAAGCTTTTGGTCGAGACTGATTGTCCATTTCTGACGCCTGAGCCATTTCGCGGAAAACGAAACGAGCCAAGCTTTGTGGTTCATACGGCGCGGTTTCTGGCAAAGCTTAAAGAGGTCGAATTTGAAGATCTCGCGCGAGCTACTGCTGAGAACTTTGAGCGGTTCTTCGCCCTCGATAAGGTCCATTGATTTACGCCAAAATCCACTGTACGATTCCTCAGACGGTTTTCACGATTTTGTGCCCTTTCTTTCGGAAAAACTTGACCTGGTATGCATGAATTGACCGCCCCTTTGCCGATCTCGACAGGAGACGAAAAGGTCGAAAAGCCCGATTCCTTTTTCAGGCACATGCCAGCCCTGGATGGTGTCCGCGCCATTGCGATCATTGTGGTAATGATCTATCACCTCGAATGGTTAATGCCGGAACTGCAGCCATATGTCAAAGGCGGTTTTCTTGGTGTGGATATATTTTTCGTTCTGAGCGGATTTTTGATCACGTCGATTCTGCTCGGCGAATATGAGAAAACGGGTACGATCAGCCTTAAAAATTTCTATGTTCGACGATGTCTTCGGCTGGTCCCCGCCTTTTGGCTTTTCCTGATCTGCCTCTATGTATTTGGCTCCTATCTGCTGCCGGAATATCAGGCCAGCCTGGTATATGGACGCAACGATTTTATTTACGCGATCACTTATACGATGAACTGGTTTAGCGCGTTCAACTCGGGGTATGACAGCAACCTGAACCACGCTTGGTCGCTCTCAATTGAAGAGCAGTTTTACATTATCTGGTCGCTCATTCTGTACTACGCCTTAGCAAAAAGGTGGAAACCTCGAAAAATGCTTTTTGTGACGCTTGGTCTGGTACTCGCGCTCTGCATTTCGCGAGCCATCCGCGCCATTCTAGGAGTGGACACCAAAATTTTGTATTACTCGACGGATACCAGGATCGACGCGTTGCTGACCGGCTGTGCAGCTAGCCTGGCTTTTGTATTGAAGGTATTGCCTGCTGATGCTTTGCGTAAGAGCTGGTTCAATCTATTACTCGCAGGTTCGGTCGTGGGAGCATTGATGGTTTTTGTTAGGCTTTCCCATTTCAGTGTCTACCTGTATATATTTGGATTACCCGTTTTCACAAGCTCGATCGCGGTTATGCTTTTTTGGCTGGCGTCCACCACCCGCACTATCATTCACAAGGTGCTCGAAAACAGGATTCTAGTATGGATCGGAAACATCTCTTACGCTTTGTATCTTTGGCATTATCTGATGTACGAATTTGCCAAAAAAGAATTCGAAACACCGGGCAGCCGTATGATTGTAGGCCTCACGTTAGCGTTCATCGCTGCTGCCGGCTCCTATTATCTGATTGAAAAGCCCTTCCTTCGGCTTAAATTCAGGTTTAATACCAAAGGTCATGGCCTGATGGTCTCAGGGTAAATCGCCGGAATATATTCGCGCGACCTTCTAAATTTTTGCAGAATAAAACAAATGGCTAAAGAGAATTCATTCGATATTGTTTCAAAAACTGAGTACGCCGAAGTGACCAACGCGATCCATCAGACGACCAAAGAGGTTTCGCAGCGGTTTGATTTCAAAGGCAGCAAGGCGACTGTGGAATTGCAGGACAAAGACCTGATGTTGTCGGCCGAGGATGAAACCAAGCTTCGCAATATGAACGACATTTTGCAAGGCAAGCTCGTTAAGCGAGGTATTTCTCTAAAGGCCCTTGATTACCAGAAGATCGAACCCGCGGCGGGAGGAACAGTTCGTCAGTTGGTCAAGATCCAACAGGGAATTCCCATCGAAAAGGCAAAAGAGGTCGTAAAATTCATCAAGGACGGCAAATACAAGGTCCAGGCTTCGATCCAAGGCGAGACCGTTCGCGTCTCCGGTAAGGACCGCGACACGCTGCAGGAGGTCATAGGAGCGTTGAAAGCAAAGGATTTTGGGATCGATATGATGTTTGATAACTATCGTACGAATTGATCCCCTACTATGATCTTCATTCGGATCGCGACAATTCTATTTGTCTCGCTATTATCGGTCGGATGCTTCAGACCAATAGTGTTTGAGGGAGCTTCTATGGAACCGAGTTTTCATGATGGCGATCGTATCTTAATGACGGATAATATCGGCGACTTGAAGCGGCTGGACGTGATCTATTTCCGATATCCAAAGGACGAGACGAAGGCCTACATGAAACGGATTGTTGGACTTCCTGGCGAAAAGGTTGAAGTGAAAAATGGTGTCGTGTTCGTTAATGACGAGGAAATTGACGAGGGGGCATACGTGGATCCGAGTCACAACAACTCTAGAGTTTCCTTTCCGCTCCGAATAATTGCACCGGATAGCTACTATGTCCTGGGGGACAATAGAGACAATTCGTCTGATTCGAGATATTGGGGGACCGTGGCTCGTTCGCAGATACTGGGAAGATACTATTACCGCTACTCCGCGAAGAATAATTAGCATAATAAATGCAGACATTTGCTCTCTCAAAAGACACATTCCTTCCCGACCTCGCCGCAAAACGCATATTCGATCTCGTTCGCCCTGAACTTGAGTTAGTCGAGGCCGAATATGAGTGGCAGGCCAATTCGAATATTCAGGTGATCAACTATCTTGGCGAATATCTGCGGGTATCCGGCGGCAAGAGAGTTCGTCCGGCCTTGCTGATACTGTCAAACAATGCCGTCGGGGGAAACGGAAAAGCGGAGAATGTAATTCGCCTGGCTACAGTGATGGAAATGCTCCATACAGCCACGCTTGTACATGATGACATCATCGACAATGCGACCGTTCGCCGTAGCCGTTCGTCGGTCAATGCACGGTTTGGCAATCAGACCGCCGTGTTGATGGGCGATTGGCTGTATATGTCGGCCTATGAGACCAGCCTTCGTGAGCGGTCGTTGGAAATTCTCGACATACTGACAAAGGTGACCAGGAAAATGACCGAGGGCGAACTGATCCAGCTTACGGTCCTCGGCAAGATCGACCTCACAGAAGAAGAGTACTTCGACATCATTAAGCGCAAGACGGCCTATCTTTTTTCGGCGTGCTGCGAGATCGGCGCGATCCTGGGCGGCGCGACCGCTGAACAGCAGCGAGCTTTGCGTGATTACGGGATGAATCTTGGCATTGCTTTTCAGCTCGCTGACGATGCCCTTGACCTTACTTCAAAACAGGATGTGCTTGGCAAGGCGGTTGGTGCTGATTTGATCGAGGGGAAACTCACGTTGCCGCTTATTCTGCTTCTCCAGACCGAACGGGAAATGGCAGCGGCCTTGTCACAGGTCATTCATGATGGTGAATATAAGGGCAACTCGAGACAGTCGATCATTGATTGTCTGGATCGGTATGAGATCCTAGGCCAAGTGCGTTCGCTGGCCTATGACTTCGCGGAGAAGGCGAGAAAAAATCTTGATGTTTTTCCGAAAACAGGGTATCTTTCTGCGTTGGAAGAAATTCCTGTAAGTGTTATCGAAAGAGCCAGATAACTCAGTTCGCGCTCAACCGCCCCGAATCAAATAGTAAATTCGAAAAGCCCACAAAGCTTTACTTTTCAGGATGTTAGACGAGAATCTTATAGCAACGCTTGAGCAAAGCCTCCAGCAGACGCGCAGCAACCAGAACAGGTTAATGGCAAGGCTTCGCGAAGTTGAGGACGAGGCTCGTAACTTAAGGAAGGAGATAGAAGCTCTCGAGAAGTTTGCAAATCAAACGGAATCAAATATTGATGGTTTGCTTGTGACGATGCGTGCCGGGAATCGAATCAGAATGGGCAATTCGCTCAATTTGGACGATGATTACGAACGCCAATCTTCTTATGTTCGAAGTTCCCCGAACACGCCAGTTCCCAGGACGCGGCGCGAACAAACAAGAACCGGGTCCGTGGCTTATCTAAATCAAAATCGCGGAGGAGTCCCGCGAATTCAGGAAGGGATCGAAGCTATAAGCCATCGTTTTAGCGATCGGACCATCACACAGGCCTGCACGCTATTACTACGCGAGGCCGGAAAGCCGCTTCACGTAAACGAGCTCTATAATCTTTTGGTTGCCGGCGGAATGGAGTTCAAGGGAAACAACCCGACCATCTCAATTGCGGTTTCGCTACACCGTAACCGCCGATTTCGAAAGGTCGAGCCCGGCACCTTCGATCTCGTCATGCGCGAGGCTTCACAGGCAGCGTCGTAGATTCCGTTAAAAACTTT
>Ga0068871_100003494_pt1 | contig 10806 bp, 5 predicted proteins | sample KBSMisM72_FD_72750 | JGI IMG/M metagenome (GOLD analysis project Ga0068871, IMG submission 72750) | Miscanthus rhizosphere microbial communities from Kellogg Biological Station, Michigan, USA - KBS Miscanthus M7-2 | ecosystem: Host-associated > Plants > Roots > Rhizosphere > Soil ...
CGATTCATTCTGAAAAAGGGATCGAGCAATCCGCGAGCTTTCGTCACGGACGACCATAACGCGCCGGCTTTCGCGGTGTTGCCCAACGGCAATTACGTGGCCTGGTATTCCGCGCATAATGCCGAGACCAAATCATATTGGCGTACTTATGATGGACGCGAATGGAGCGATGAACATGTGTTTGACTGGACGACGCTGCCACATAGCACAGATTTCAGAGCCACCTATTCAAACCCACACTATCTGGCGGAAGAGAAACTGGTCTACAATTTCGCCCGCGCTAACGATCACGGCAGTCCGAACATTCTGGTTTCGGCGGATGGAGAGAATTGGCGGTTCGCAGGCCAATTGACGGCATCCCTGACGAATTTGAACGTCGGCTACGTCAGCGGTTATTTTAAATATTGCGACAACGGCAAGGACCGGATCGATTTCATCGGCACGGAAACTCATCCGCGCGACTCAAGCACGAGCATGTATCATGGGTTTATCAAAAAAGGCCAGAGTTTCCGGTCGGACGCAACCGTCGTGGACACCAACATTTTCGATCAATCGGCACCCTTCATCACGCAATTCACGAAAATTTTCACCAATGGTACAGTCTGGCCGCCGGGGCAGACGAACTATCGTTGCTGGAACGATGATGTCCAACGTTACGAGGATGGATCAATTGAGGCGATCATTTCGACTCGAATAAACGAGAACACACGTGGAAGTGACAGTCGCATCAATCCCAATCACGCCTTTTTCTTTTGCCGTTTTGACGGAACGAACTGGACCAGCACCTACCTCTGCCATGCGGGTGCTAAACTGTATCCATCGGAAGCGGATTATGTCGGTCTCGGCTGCCTGAGCCCGAAAGATCCCGATACGATTTACATTTCGACAGCTTATGATCCGAGGTTGGTTCGGCCCGGAATCACGGATACCCATCCGCTCGCCTCGAAATGCCGTGAAATTTGGAAAGGTGTGACACGCGATCGTGGCGCGAGTTTCACGTGGAGCCCGATCACCCAAAACTCGACGCATGACAACCTCCGGCCAATCGTGCCCGCCGCAGGCGCGGACTATGATGTGCTACTGTGGTTCCGAACGACCTATCGCGCGGCTCAACTTTACGACGCTGTTCCGGTCGGCCTGGTAGCGCGTCGGGGTAAGACTGCAGGGCCGAAGACATTTGTCCTGGCCACGACGAACAACACGAGACTCGCGAGCGGAGTCGCGTTGGTTGCAGGAATGGAAACCGGCCAGTGGCATCTGCGAACCATGAGCGGACACCCAAACGGAACCCCTTTGCTGGCTTCCGCCGATGTCACTGGCGAAGACGCGCCTGCGCTCACAACGACTGTGACCGTGACGCAGCCAGGAATGTACGACGTGTGGGTAACATTCTGGGGTTCGACGGCTACCAATGCGGACTGGCGGATCGTAGCCGGCCTGGTGACCAACCAAATGCTAGTTTACCGCCAGTTGGGTTGCCAAACCGTGCAGCCAACCGGGCGCGATTCAGGTCGTGTGGTAACGACCGATGGCACTAATTTCCTTTATCAGGCGTATCTCGGTCGCGCTGCGGCTTCCGCAAATGGAACCATCGAAATCCTGGTGGATGATAATCCAATCAAAAAAGCAACGATTGGGCCGTTAGTGGGTGACATTGCTCGCACGTGGTACGAAGGGGTGGCGTTTGCGAAGGCACTCGATTAGCGGATCCACGATTCATTAGCAAAAAGGGGGATGCAAAAACGGGAAAATTCCAATGAAACTTTCTTTCCGTAGTCCTGTCGAAAGCTGCGGCCCATTTGTTTTCTGGGACACAGATGATCTGCATCATCATCAGAATGGATTTGGAAGCATTATGAAACGAGTGGCTCACGGTTGGTTGGGGTTGCTGTTGGTGTTAATGTGTTTTCAGGAGGCGGCCCCGGGACAGCCCGCGCCAGGCCAGGTTACGAGCGATGATCGCGCGCCGGCGATTCAACAGCCCAGGATGGAGGCGAATGGCACATTCCGGTTCCAGCTTTTTGGCCAACTCGGAGACAACCTCACAATTCAAAGCTCCGGCGACTTAGTGACTTGGAACACTTTGGAAACTCTCGTGATCACGAACATTCCGATGGAAATTTCGGATCCTGACGCAAAGAACTTTAGCACACATTTTTACCGAGTTATCCCGGGGGATTCGACCGATGGATCAGCGGGCCTGGGGCAAGTTGATGGTACCGCATCTCCTGGAAAGGGAACTGTCGGAGACCCCATGCACAATTCTGCGCTGTTTTCGAGGTCGGCGCCGACCTTCAACCCTTTGGTTGGAAGTCCATTCGAAGCCGATCCGCCGTTTCCAGGGGTTCACTTCTATGGCGGGACCATTCCTCGATTGAGGGCAAGACTAAGCCGGATCGTGCTACCTGAGTTTTCGTCGAGCGGCCGATCCTTGAACGACATTCTCGTTTCTCTGGGCAGGCAAAGTCGGCAGCTCGACCCTGACGGACGCGGCGCCAACTTTGTCATCGATCGCAGCAACCTGAACTCTTCTTACGTATCCTCTCCTACGCTGATCGATCCAGTCACGGGCTTGCCGGTTCCGAGTGATCCTGGCGACATTCCAATAACCGTGCCTCGTTTGAGAAATGTCAGTTTAGGTGAAATTCTGGATACTATCGTGAAAAGCGCGCCTCGGCCGATTCAATACTCCATCCTCGATTATGCAGTTGTCTTTTCCTCTACACCGCGAAACGCCGAGCCACGGTTCAGCCGCCGTTTCAAGGTCGATCCGGTCAAATTCATCGAGTCCCTCGAAAGTATCGTGGGGCCGATCTTCAGTCTTCCTGAACCTCCGCTCTTGCCGGGACAACCGCGGATGATTGGAACGAACGAAGCCCCGATGTTCCACGCCGCTTTTCAGCAGTTTTTCGCAATGGCAGGAGTCGATTTGCAACCGCCCAAGTGCGCATTCTACAAAGATCGCGATGGGCTGCTGCTTGTACATGCGACCCAGGCGGATATGGATCTGATTGAAGCGGTCCTCCCGCTGGTGAATGTCCAGTATTGATTCGGCATTCATTCAGGAGGATTGATTCTCACTGCTGAGTCGGGCTGAGGCGCCGCAGCAAGTCGTTCGAGCGAGCGCGGATCCTCACCAGCAGCCCAGCTAATCGCGCGAACAATAATGAGCCGGAACCATGGATCATTCAGCGTCCATGTGTAATGGCCAAAGATACTGGCGAAAACGCGGCCGCCGTTGCTTCGGTTTGCATCTGCACCGGCACTGCCGGTTCCCATAGTCCACATAATGGGCCATTGTTTGCCTTCGCGCTCAGCCGTGGCCAGGACCTGCACGCGATTGGTGCCGCCAATCAACGGCCAGTAAGGCTCGTCGATGAAATGAAGCTCGCGCGGCACGCCCACGAAAATCGGGTGATTGGTCGGCGCAACTATTTTGAGATCGATCGGCGTGTGGATGTATTTTGTTTTGGCCGAATCTGAAGCCAGACCGATACGCTCTGACCACGCATCGACTAGGGGATTTCCAATCGTGGCCGAATGGAGCAAAACGATTCCCCTGCCCTTCGCGAGAAAGGCATCGATCTGTTGAAGTTTCGCTTCGTTCCAATCGCGGTTCCAATAGTAAAAGACCAGGGCATCCGCGCTCTCGAATTGTTCGGCTGAAGGCCATCGCCACGCATCCTCCACTTGCAGATTGGCGGCTTTGGCGAGCAACGGGTGCCAGGTTTTTTGCCACGATGGATAATCATGCTGTCCTTTGCCGTGATCCTGCTCGCTCGCGACCAGAACAATTTTCGTGGGCTTTGAGAACCCAGCCGCCGTGACAGAACTCAAGGCAGCCTTTACCTCGACGGGTTTGCGCTCCGGCGGGGCATTGAGCAGAAAGGTGAGGAGATCTTCAACCTGGCCCTGGTTCATGGAATCCAGCAAACCGCTAGGCATCAGAGAAACAGAACTCGGCGTTAGCTGTGTTACCTCCGCGCGATCGATCCGGGTTTCCTTGCCATCAGCGCCAATCAAACGAAGCCAGCGCTGATCCTGCGCGCGCACAAAGCCGTTAAGTGTTTCACCATTCTTAAGGCTGACGTTGTATGCAACGTAGTCGGGATGAATTGATGCATTCGGTTCTTTGATGTCGCGCAATACTGAGGCTGCATCGCGCGAAGCCAGATTGCTCAGGTCCGGTCCGGTGGTTGCTCCCTCGGTCCTAAGCCGGTGGCACGTAGAGCACTTCAGCTTGTCACCAAAGAAGAGCGCCTTGCCCCGCTCGAAATCTCCGCCTGCGAACTGGGTGTTCCCGGTTGTTTCGTGCGGGTGAATGTAGGGATATTTTTTCGTTGGCTGGGCAAACAATCGCGCTGTCGACTTCATAGAGGAGGCAATCTTTCTTCCGCCCGGCATGCTGGCGATCAGTTCCGTCTCATCGACTTTCGAAAGGACTCCGCTCAAGTCGTAATCGAGATCAATCGTCGCTCCTGGTCCGGTTAGTCGCGGCGATTTCACGCCGGGAATTGTCACGGCGTAGCTCACAGGCAGCGGATGAGGATCGGTCGTGAGGACAAGCGTATTTGGGCCGGCCAATCGCGCCGCTACGATGCTCAGTTTACCCCTTGGCGTGTGCTCCTGGTCCTGAACAACCTGGTAAGGAGGCTTTCGCACCTCGAATCGATCGGCAGCCCTCGCGTAGTCACCAAATTCAATTTTTTGGCCCATCAACCCATTCGTCACCGAAACATCAAGCGGCTTATCGAAGACGATTCTTGTTTCACTCCGATCGGCGGCCCATACCCAGACTGGCTGCGGCGCTTGCGGATCAACGTAAGTGATTTTGAAGATCTTCCCCTTGCCTTTCGGACCGGTACCCCAATCCGGCTGACCGCTGTGGCAACAAACGTAGAGTGCGCCGGCAGGTGAGATGGCGACGTCCATCGTCAGCATTGACAGTCGAGCAATGAGAAATTCTTTCCCAATGTATCGATGCTTTGTCTTAACCAATCGAACTCGCCAGATTTTGCCGCGCGACTCACCGGCGACAAATGCATCGCCCTTCCACCATTCCGGACCGAACAATCCCTGGCCTTTGTGCGGCTCGTTGAAAACCATCCCGCAGGATGATTGATGCTGCGGACCAAACCCGACCACTGGCGCTTCGCTCTTTAAGTCCGGCAACCATTTCTCGTCGGTCGGAGGAAAGCCGTAGTTTCGCCCCTCAACAATTTGATTCAGTTCGTCGAGTGGATTGCCGTTCGGGCACCAGGTCTCCCCCTCCTGGTCGGTGCAGAACAAATCACCAGCGCGATTGAAAGCCAGCGAGTAGGGAACACGAATGCCCGTGGCAATGGTTTCGGGCTTTGATGTGCCGCGGCGGAGCCGTTGGATTGTGCCTCTCAGTCCATGCAAATCGTAATGCGAAACACCATCCTTCACCCGATAGGGGTTGGAATAGTCCGCCGTGATCAGGCCGAAAAACAAATCCCCTTTTTTGTCCAGCGTGACGGCAGTCGCATCGACACCACCAGAAGCCACATCGGTGGCTGGCCAACCGCTCGCGACGATCACTTCTCGATCCGCTTTGCCATCATGATCGTCGTCGCGCAACAATGAGACCTTCCCGTGAGAAGAGACATAAACGCCTTCATCGGTAATGGCCATGCCGACTGGCACACTGATCGTATCCTTATCCCAAAAGAGCCGGGCTTCATCTTCGAGGCCATCCTTGTTTGTGTCGCGGAGGACATACACATGCCCGTCATAAGCGAGCGCAAATAGCCGGCCGTTCTTGTCGAAACACAGATTATTGAGATTTGGCAAATCGACCGGAAGCTCCTGCACCCGAAAACCCGGCATAAGCATATGGACTTCCGCTGGTTGCGCGCTGGAACTGAAAGGCCGCGCGAGAGCAAACAACAGAATGATCACTGCGCGGCAGCTGAGGCGAAAGAGCATCTCTTATTGATGCTCGATCGGTAGGCGTCAAACAATCACGTTCTCATTGGAATTGAGTTGCAAAACCTGCGATGAGGCGGCATCTTTCACGCCCCAGGGTCGGGGCGTAGCGTAGCCTGGCTAGCGCGCTTGTTTCGGGTACAAGAGGTCGTGAGTTCGAATCTCACCGCCCCGACCATTTTTCTTCGCGCATTCCGTCGCGGCACATCTCCGAAATCGCGAATTGCTCGTCAGTGATCTTTGCGCAATATTTGCAGGCTTATTGTTTTATGGCATCGGGACGACGACAATATCCCCATCACCTGATTGAGCCCAAATGGCAGCGTGTTTGGGAGCAAACGCAGGTTTTCCGTGCCTGGAATGCGGGGGAAAGCATCCCGTCGGACCATCCGTTCAGCCAGCGTCATATCGGCACGGCGCCAGAGACGCTCAAGAAGTATTACATCCTCGACATGTTCCCGTACCCTTCCGGCGCGGGGTTGCATGTAGGTCATCCGGAGGGCTACACCGCGACGGATATTCTCGCGCGATTCAAGCGTGCCCAAGGCTTGCATGTGTTGCATCCAATGGGTTGGGACGCCTTCGGTTTGCCCGCCGAACAATATGCAATCGACACGGGAACGCACCCCACCATCACTACCCGCCGCAATATTGATACATTCCGCCGGCAGATCAAAATGTTGGGCTTTTCGTACGATTGGTCGCGCGAGGTGAATACGACTGATCCCGATTATTTTAAATGGACCCAGTGGATTTTTTTGCAGCTTTACAATCAAGGACTGGCATATCAGGCGGAGATCCCGGTTTGGTGGTGCGAAGGTTGCAAAGCCGTCCTCTCGAACGAAGAGGTGAATGCGGATGGCACCTGCGATCGCAAAGGCCATAAGGAAGTGTATCGACGGCCGTTACGGCAGTGGCTGTTGCGGATCACGAAATACGCCGATCGGTTGCTCGATGATTTGGAACTCGTCGCCTGGCCAGATTCGATCAAGGAACAGCAACGCAACTGGATCGGGCGCAGCGAAGGCGCAGAAGTTGATTTTCAGGTCGCCGATGCGAGCGACAAGATTCGCGTCTTCACGACTCGGCCCGACACGCTTTTCGGGGCGACTTACATGGTCCTCGCGCCGGAGCATCAACTCGTCAACAAGGTAACCTCCTCAGCGCAGCGAGGTGCTGTGGATGAATATCGCAACGCGGTCTCGAAGAAGAGTGATTTGGAGCGAACACAACTCGCGGGCGACAAAACCGGCGTGTTCACCGGCGGCTTTGCGATCAATCCGGTCAACCAGCAGAAGATTCCCATCTGGATTGCCGACTACGTCCTCGCCAGCTACGGGACCGGCGCGATCATGGCTGTGCCGGCGCACGACACTCGCGATTACGAGTTCGCGACGAAGTTCAATTTGCCGATCGTCCAGGTCGTGCAACCGCCCGGTCAGACTGATTGGCGGGGTTTTGTGGACGATGGCACGGCGGTTAATTCCTCAAGTGAGTTCATTTCGCTGAACGATCTACCGACACCTGAAGCCAAGAAGAAAATTACCGAATGGCTCGAAGATCGACGCCTCGGGAAGCGCACGATTAATTATAAGCTTCGTGACTGGCTCTTCAGCCGTCAACGGTACTGGGGTGAGCCGATTCCGATCGTTCATTGCATGAATTGCGGCACCGTGCCATTGCCCGAAAGCGAGCTGCCGCTGCGCCTGCCGGAAGTAACCGATTTTACTCCCACGGGCGACGCCGAACCGCCGCTGGCGCGAGCGACCGAGTGGGTGAACTGCAATTGCCCGAAGTGTGGAGGCAAAGCCAAGCGCGAGACGAACACGATGCCGCAATGGGCAGGGTCGTGCTGGTATTACCTTCGTTATCTCGATCCAAACAACTCCAATCAATTCGTCAGCAAAGAAGCCGATCGCTACTGGATGCCGGTGGATTTGTATGTCGGCGGGGCGGAGCACGCTGTGCTTCACCTGCTCTACGCGCGTTTCTGGCACAAGGTGCTGTTTGACGTCGGCCATCTTTCGACTCCTGAACCATTCATGCGGCTGGTGAACCAAGGCATGATTCTTGGCACTGACAATCGCAAGATGAGCAAAGCATGGGGCAATGTAATCAACCCGGATGACGTCGTGGGCGAGGTCGGCGCCGATGCGTTCCGGCTCTATGAAATGTTCATGGGGCCGTTGACCGAAACCAAACCCTGGAACACGCAGGGAGTCAAAGGTGTCTATGGGTTTTTGGGCCGCGTTTGGCGATTGTTTGTGGATGAGGCCAGTGAAACAGAGTTCGAGCAGAACGTGACGGCCAATCCGCAAAGTGGCGCTGACGCACTTGAGAAAATCAAGCTCAGTGCGGCGATTTGCGATGCGAAGCCTACGTCGGAGCAACTGAAGACACTTTATGCCACGATCAAGAAAGTAACGGAAGATCTCGAAGGCCTTCGGTTTAACACGGCGATTGCAGCAATGATGACGTTCATCAACGAAGCGATACCCTGGGAAGTGAAGCCGGCTGCGGTGCTTCGCGATTTCCTGCGCTTACTTCAGCCGTTCGCGCCGCATTTGGCCGAAGAGTTGTGGGGAAAGCTCGATGCCTCAGGTTTTCAGAAAGGCGAAAACCTTCCTTACTCGCCCTGGCCAAAGTTCGATCCAGCGTTGTTGGTAGAGGATACCTTGGAGATTCCTGTGCAGGTGAACGGCAAATTGCGCGACGTGATCAAAGTTCCGGCCAATGCCTCGCAACAGGATTTGGAACTCGCGGCCAAAGGCTCGGAAAAGGTAACGCAGTTTATCAATGGCAAGACGGTCAAAAAGATAATCGTTGTGCCGCGAAAACTCGTCAATATTGTGGTCGGGTAAACGCACGATGCACGGGGCCAATCAGAAAGTCGCAGCTCAGCCTTTTTAAGTACGCAGCCGCTAACATGAGCGAAAATCCTAAAGTCAAAAAACTGAAACGCACGCCGCTGTTTAACGCACACCAAAAACTGGGTGGAAGGTTGATCGAGTTCGGTGGCTGGGAGATGCCGGTGCATTATACTAGCATCTCCGACGAGCACCTTGCTGTGCGAAAGGCAGCCGGCATCTTTGATATTTCTCATATGGGCGAGGTTTCGCTCACTGGACCGAATGCGGAGAAATTCCTGAACGAAACGCTCACGAATGACGTCCGCAAGCTCTCACCCGGCCAGGGCCAATACACGCTGATGTGCAATAAGAAGGGCGGTGCGATTGACGATCTTTATCTGTACCGACTGGGAGCCGAGGATTTTCTGCTCATTGTCAATGCCTCGCGGATTACCGCCGATGTTGCCTGGTTAAGAAAGCGGCTTGCTGCATTTGCGGATCGCAACACTGTCACTCTCAGCAACGCTTCGAATAAGACAGGTGCTGTGGCCGTTCAAGGGCCGCGCGTTCAGGAATTTATTGGCAATGTGATCCCCGGTGCCTCGGTAGGCGGCACTCAGGTCGGCAGCGTGACCGAGCTGAAAAAGAATGAAGTGGGCAAGTTCAATTTGGATGGAACTGAGATTCTGGTCGCGCGCACGGGCTACACCGGTGAGGATGGATTCGAGATCGTAGCATCATCCAAAAAAATTGAAACGATTTGGGAACGCTTGCTTGCGGCCGGTCAGCCGCTCGGCCTTAAACCAGCCGGTCTGGGCGCCCGCGACACGTTGCGCACCGAAATGTGCTACCCGCTGTACGGCCACGAACTCGATGAGAAAACGACACCGATCGAAGCGGGGGTAGGTTTTTTCGTGTCGCTCGACAAAGGAGACTTTGTCGGGCGATCCGTGCTCGCCGAACAGAAGGCCAAGGGTACTTCGAAGAAGCTGGCGGCTTTCAACATGACCGATCGTAGTGCACCGCCCCGCCCCGGTTACCCGGTCTGGAGCACTGGCCCTGAGGCTAAAGCCATCGGCACCGTCGCGAGCGGAACACAAAGTCCGCTGCTGGGACTCGGCATCGGCATGGCCTATGTCCCGCCGGCATTTGCCAAAGCGGAAACACCGATCGAGATCGAAATCCGTGGCAAACGCTATCCGGCCACAGTCATACCCAAACCTGGCGCGCGAAAACCAATTGACCCTCCTCCTGAACAACCCATTGACCCTGCGGTCGAACCCTGACTAACTGAATTTATTTATGGCGAACGTTCCAGCGGATTTGAAATACGCAAAATCGCACGAGTGGGTGCGTATCGCGGGAGACACCGCGTGCATCGGCATCACCGATCATGCCCAGCACGAACTGACCGACGTCGTCTTTGTAGAATTGCCACCCGTCGGCAAGAAAATCAAAGGGGGCGAAGCTTGCGCCGTGGTCGAATCCGTGAAGACCGCCAGCGACATCTATTCGCCGGTGAGCGGTGAGGTCAGCGAAATCAATCAAGCTGTCGTGGATAATCCGGGGCTTGTCAATACTGAGCCCTATGACGGCGGGTGGTTCTTCAAAGTGAAGCTCTCCAATCACAGCGAACTCGATTCGCTGCTGGGCGCCGATCAGTATAAAGCGCAGATCGGCGGCTGATCGCCGCCTGAAGTGCTTTCGTTCCGTTGTCAAGCGGCGGCAAAGGCTTACGCAGTTTCCGGATTTGAAAATATGAGCAAGTTCATCCAGTGTAACGATGTGAAACCGAAAAAGGTTCGATTATTCATCAAGCCTTACTGCGGGTGGTGCCACAAAGCTTCCAACTGGCTCGATCAACGCGGCATCGATTACGAGGAGATCGACGTTATCGCGGACGAATCGGCTTACGACGAAATGATCCGCCTGTCCGGCCAGGAACTTGCGCCGGTCATCGAAGTCGATGGCGAGATTCTGGCGGATTTCGGCCCCGATCAATTGGCTC
>Ga0068871_100003496_pt1 | contig 10803 bp, 10 predicted proteins | sample KBSMisM72_FD_72750 | JGI IMG/M metagenome (GOLD analysis project Ga0068871, IMG submission 72750) | Miscanthus rhizosphere microbial communities from Kellogg Biological Station, Michigan, USA - KBS Miscanthus M7-2 | ecosystem: Host-associated > Plants > Roots > Rhizosphere > Soil ...
GCGATGGCGAGCGCCGGTGCGACCTTCACCCCGCGAAGCTGTGCGCTCAGCTGCAGGCCGCCCGTCGCGGGTAGCCGCGAGGTCACAGTGGCCTCGTCGAACAGCTCGTCCGCCTTTACGTCAGCGCGTGCCGAAAGGTCCGCGTATTCGACACGGCCCTTTATCTGCAGCCTCTTCCAGAGGTTGCTCGCCGCCCGCACCTCGATGGTTAGCCCATCGCGCCCTGCGCTCGCCGCAACGTTCAGCTCGCGCAGCGACAATCCCGCCGCCAGGTCGATGGCGGCGTCCTCGACGCTCACCTGCGTGTCGGGTGCAAAGCGGCGCAGCGCGTCGACGACGGATGCCATGACGCGCCGGTAGGCTTCCGCAGGGTCGAGCGGTGCGCTCTCATCGGCTCCGCCGGCCGGTGCGAGGCGGATCTGCGGGCGCGACGCGGAAAGCGAGGCGATCTCGGGACGCCCGCGAAGAAGCGGCCACAGGCGAAGATAGGCGTCGAGCCTTTCCGCCTGCGCGCTGATCGCCCCCGGGATCTCGACCCGCACGCCTCGCAGCTCGCCATGCGGCGCGGGCAACAGGCGCACTTCGAGCTCCTCCCAGGTGATCTTGCCGCCGAGCGCGGCCGAGAGGCGCTCCTGGATCGCGGCCTTCACGGCCGGACGCTCGATCAACCGGACGCCGACGGCGAGCAGGCCGGCGAGCACGATGATCAGGCCGCCGAGGCTGATAGCCAGCCACTTGACGGCGCGCGCCTTGTCGATCCGGGCCATAGGGCCGAGGATGGACCAACTCCGCGCAGCGCACAATTGGCGGCTTCAAGTCGTGTATGTTTACGTCAACGACGTTTCAGGAGAGCTCGATGCGCCCGCTGTTTCTGATGTTCGCCGCCGCCCTGGCGTTCGCCCCCGCGGCGCAGGCGCAGAACTGGATCGGCCTGCTGAAGAACACGCCCGCCGAGCGCTTCGACGAGGAGGACCTGCGCATGTTCCTCGAGACTTCGCGCAAGGCGCTGAACGAGACGCCCGACAACCAGACGCTGCGCTGGGAAAACCCGAAGACCCGCGCGCGCGGCGACGTTACCGTGCTGCGCAGCTTCGAGTCGAAGGGCCTGCCGTGCAAGGAAGTCCAGCTGCACAACGAGGCGCAGGGCCGCAAGGGCGGCGGCAAGCTCAACCTGTGCAAGGTCGAGGGCAAGTGGCGCGTGCTCAGCGCGTCGCAGCTGAAGAAGTAGCGGCCGGGATTCCTAATTCTGCGCCGCTGGCGGCTGGGGCGCGGACTTCGCCGGTTTCGCGGTAGCCGGCTTTTTCTTCGCCGGCGGCGGCTTCGCCGGCTTGTAGGCGGTGTCCGCGATGCGGCGCGCCTCGATCGTCTCGAGCTGCAGCTTGTAGGTGACGTAGTACTTGTAGATGTTCCGCACGTACGCCACCGTTTCCTGGCCGATGCGCCGCGCGGCGACGACCTCGACGTTGTTGAACCACACGTTGGGGTCAAGTTTCAGCTGCTCGGCTTCGTCGCGCAACCTTTGCACGCGCGTCGGCCCGGCGTTGTAGCCAGCGAAGGCGAACAGGATCCGGTTGTTCTCGTCCACCCCCTCCTCGGACATCTCCCGCTGCACGCGGCGCAGGTATTTGATGCCACCATGGATATTCGCCTCTTCCTGCGTGATGTCGCCAACGTTGAGCGTGGCGCCGGTGTCGGGCATGATCTGCATGACGCCGATCGCGCCCTTGTGGCTGCGTGCGTTCTGGTCGAGCCCGGACTCCTGGTAGCCCTGCGCGGCCACCATCAGGTAGTCAAAGCCGTAGCGCGGCGCGTATTTGCGGAACAGCGCCACCGTGTGCTCGAAGCGCTTCCAGTCGGCGTCGGCCGTAGCATTGCGCAGCTCGGCGAGATAACGCGGGTACTCGCGAAAACGCTTTGCCCGCGAGCCGGGATATTTCTCGAGGAACTCGTTGACCACCGCGGCGAGCTTCGGGCTCTTGGGGCGAAAGGCCCAGCCGATGCTCTGGCCGGAAGTCAGGGCGAGGTCGGGACGCGGCTTGATCTTGCCGTTCAGCATGCCGGCCCAGAGCTTCGCTTTCCACGAATCGACGACTATGAAGTTGAGGAGTCCCGCGGCGACCATGTCCATCAGGTCCTCGTCCTCGAGGGTATCGGGAACGGGGACGATGCGCGCCTCGGGCTTGCCCTCCTTCCGCAGCCGGGCATTCAGCGCCACCAGGCTCGCGTGATAGCTGCTCGAGGGCCGCACGTGCACCTCTTTTCCGCCCAGGTCGTCTAGCGAGGCGAGCTTCGGCGAGCGCGGGCCGGTCACCACGATCTCGGCGACATCTTCCGCGACGGGGTTCGAGAAATCGACCAGCTTGTCGCGCGCCTCTGTGATCGTGATATTGCCCGCGGCGATGTCGCCGCGACCCTCCACCAGGCCGCTGATCAGTCGGTCGCGCGTGCTCGGCAGCGCGATCACGACGAACGGGCGGTTCTTCACGGGAAACTTCTTGTTGAGAAAGCCTTCGAAGTCGCGCAGCGTGTCTGCGGTGAGGCCGCGCTGCTTGCCGCGATCGTTGAAGTAGAGCGTGCGGCTGTACGGGACCAGCACGCGCACTGTCCGCGCTTCGAGCATGGAGTCGAGATCGCCCGTCCGGGTACCGATGTCGTGGTTCAACCCGGTCACGGAAGCTGCCAGCGCCACGGTGAGAAGCGTGCTCATACAGGGGCTACTGCTTCTCCTCCACTTTGCCGATCTTCTCGAGCGCGACTTTCAGCCGCGCGGCGTCGCGGTCCCAGTACTTCTGGAACTCCGGCGCGTCAAGGTAGGACACCGGCGTCTGCACCTTTTCCATCGCCAACTTGAAGTCTTCCGAGGTCGCGGCGATCCTGACCGCCTCGCGCAGCCTGGCCTTGATGGGCGCCGGCGTGGCCGCGGGAACGAACACGCCGGTCCAGATGTAGAACTCGGCGTCGTAGCCGAGCTCCTTCAGCGTCGGGATGTCGGGCAGCAGCTTGAGCCGCTCGGTTCCCCACCCGGCGAGCGCGCGCATCTTGCCGCCCCGGATTTGTCCGATCGCGGCCGCGGGCCCCTGCGCGGAAGCCTCGACCTGTCCGCCGAGCAGCGCCGTGACCGCCGGTCCACCGCCCTGATAGGGAACGTGGAACAGCTTGATGCCGGCGGCGTTGGCGAAGATCTCCATCGCCACGTGCAGCGTGCCGTACACGCCGGAGGATGAGTAGTTGATCTTGCCCGGGTTTGCCTTGGCGGCGTCGACAAAGTCCTTGACCGTCTTGTAGGGGCCGTCGGTGCGCACCACAAGCACCGTCGGGTCGGCCGTGATCAAGGCGATGGGCGCGAAATCCTTCAGCTCGTACGCCGGCTGCTTGCCGTTGATGCGGTCGGATACGGGGAAAATGGAGATCGAAGACAGGCCCATCAGCAGCGTGTAGCCGTCGCCCGGCGCCTTCGCCACCGAAGCCATGCCGACCGCGCCGCCCGCGCCGGGGCGGTTGATCAGGATCACGGGCTGGTGCAGGGACTTCTCCATCACGGTCGCGAGCGGCCTGCCGACGATTTCGGCCACCCCGCCGGGCGGGAACGGCACCACCATGGTGATCGGCTTGCTGGGATAGGCATCCTGCCCCCAGCAGGCAACTGTGAAGAAAAGCGGAAGAAAACCTGCGAGAAAGCGTGACATGCGTCCCCTCCTGATGCCCAAATTAACACGCGGTTACAGATGTTGCACTTTCTAGGTTCGCGTTTTGCGCGGCGGCGCGTCAAATGGCCAGGCACTCAACTTGAAAGGAGCCTGCCATGCTTAAGAAGACAATTCTGGCCACCCTGATCGGCAGCACCCTGCTGGCCTCGGGCGCCTCGTTTGCCGATCCGTACTACCGGCACGGCCACGGTAACGCCTACGGCCGCCGCGACGTAGTCGTGGAACGGGTCTACCGGCCCATGCGTCCGGTCGTCGTGCAGCGCTACTACCAGCCGCGCCCGGTCTTCGTGGAGCGCAACGTCGTGGTGCAGCGCCCGGCCCCCGTGTACGTCGGTAACGACGGGCTGGCGATCCTGGCCGGCGCGGTGATCGGGGGAGCCATCGCCTACCAGATCGCGACGCACTAATATGATGTAAGTTTCCGGGTACCCGGCCGACCAAGCCGGGTAGCCCGGAGACCGATCGATGAAACGAAGGACTTTTTTGGCCGGACTTGCCGCGGCGCCGCTCCTGGCGCGCGCGGCCCAGCCCGTGAATACGAAGGACATCAAGCGGATGCAAACCGACTGGAAATCATTTCTCGCGGCGGGCACCAGCGTGCCGACGCCCGCCGAGCCGTTGCAGCTCTCGAAGGACGAGTGGCGCAAGCGCCTGCCGCCGCAGGCCTATGCCGTGCTGCGCGAAGAGAGCACCGAGCGCGCCGGCACCAGTCCGCTCAACAACGAGAAGCGCCCGGGCGTGTTCGTCTGCGCCGGGTGCGGCCTGCCGCTTTTCACCTCCGAGATGAAGTTCGAGTCCGGCACCGGCTGGCCGAGCTTTTTCACCAGCATCCCGGGCGCCTTCGAGATGAAGAAGGATTTCTACCTGGTCTACCCGCGCACCGAGTACCACTGCGCGCGCTGCGGCGGGCACCACGGCCACCTGTTCGACGACGGCCCGGCGCCCACCAACCAGCGCTGGTGCAACAACGGCGTCGCGCTGCGCTTTATTCCGAAAGGTTGAGGTCTTCGGCGACCGGCGCGGCCGGGAAGTGGAAGCGGACCGGCCCGTCGGGCAGCGCGTTGACGAACTGCTTGAGGTAGGGATCGCCTGAAGCGACGATCTCCTGCGGCGTGCCCTTGCCGAGCACCGCGCCGTCGTTGATGACGTAGACGTACTCGGCGACCTTGAGCGCCTCCTGCACGTCGTAGGTGACGACGACCGAAGTCAGGTCGAGCGCCTCGTTCAGCGTGCGGATCAGCTCGCCGATCTGGTTGAGCGAGATCGGATCCAGGCCGGCGAACGGCTCGTCGTACATCAGCAGCTTGGGATCGGTGGCGATGGCGCGGGCGAGCGCCACGCGGCGCATCATGCCGCCGGAAAGATCGTTGGGCATCATGTCGCGCGCGCCGCGCAGCCCGACGGCGTGCAGCTTCATCAGCACCATGCGCCGGATCACTTCTTCGGGCAGGTGGAAGTTCTCGCGGATCGGGAAGGCGATGTTCTCGTACACCGAGAGGTCGCTGAACAGGCCCGAGCTCTGGAACATCATGCCCATCTCGAGGCGCAGGCGGTAGAGCTCGTCGGCGCTGAGCTGGTGGACGTCGCGGCCCTCGACGCGCACGCTGCCGCGCGCCGGGCGCAGCTGGCCGCCGATCAGCTTGAGCAGCGTCGACTTGCCCGAGCCGCTGCCGCCGAGGATCGCCACCACCTTGCCGCGCGGGATGTCGAGCGACAGGTCGCCGAATATCTGCAGCTCGCCATAGGCGAACTCGAGATCGCGGATTTCGACGGCGTTGCCGGCCGCGGCGCCTGGTTGCATGGAGCTACTATACCTGCGTGACTCATCCCTACGCATCGCTCGATCCGCAGGCCGTGCTCGATGCGCTGGAGACCGCCGGCCTGCGCGGCGACGGGCGGCTGCTGCCGCTCAACAGCTACGAGAACCGCGTCTTCCAGGTCTGGCTCGAGGACGACTCCAGCGTGGTGGCGAAGTTCTACCGCCCGGGGCGCTGGAGCGCGGCGCAGATCGCCGAGGAGCATGCCTTCGCGCGCGAGCTCGCCGAGCGGGAAATCCCGGTCGTCGCGCCTTTCCACGAGGGCGTCTTCAAGGAATTCATCTTCGCCGTCTATCCGCGCCGCGGCGGGCGCACCCCCGAGCTGGATGATCCCAGGGTGCTGGAATGGATCGGCCGCTTCCTCGGCCGGATCCACGCCGTCGGCGCCACGCGGCCTTTCAAGGTGCGCGAGTCGCTGACACCGAAGAGCTTCGGCGCCGACCAGCGAGCGTTCCTCCTCGAGCACAGCTTCGTTCCCGCCGAGCTCCTGGACGCCTGGAAGGCCGTGACCGAGCAGGCGCTCGCCGCGGTCGACCGGTGTTTCGCTTTGGCGGGAAAGGCGAAGCAGATCCGCCTGCATGGCGACTGCCACCCCGGCAACATCCTGTGGACCCACGACGGACCGCATTTCGTCGACCTGGACGACGCCCGCATGGGCCCGGCCATGCAGGATTTGTGGATGCTGCTCTCCGGCGACCGGGCGATGATGACCAAGGCGCTGAAGGACGTGCTGTCCGGCTACGAGCAGTTCATGGCGTTCGACCGGCGCGAGCTGAACCTGCTCGAGGCGCTGCGCACGCTGCGGCTCATCAACTATTCGGCGTGGATCGCGCGGCGCTGGGACGACCCGGCATTTCCCGCGGCGTTTCCGTGGTTCGACACCACGCGCTACTGGCAGGACCGCATCCTCGAGCTGCGCGAGCAGATCGCGCTGATGGACGAGGAACCGCTAGCGCCGTAGGCGCGCGACCGCGACTTCGCCCTGTCGCGCGTAGTCGAGCGCTTCGCCGAGCACCATCGCCGCCTCCTGCGGCGCATGGAATCCCATCGAATTCTCGGCGGCGATGAAATCCAGCCGCCATTGCGCTTTGCGCTGCAGCTCGAGTGCCGGCTGCAGCTGCGCGTCGGTGGCGCCGGATTTCTTCGCCGCGACGATGGCGTCGATGAGCGCGACGATCGCCGTGCCGCCGCGCTGCATCAGGTCGTAGTTGCGCTGCTGGATCTGATCCACGCGGGCCTTGATCTCCGCCTCCGGGATGCGGTGGCAGGTCTGGCACGCCTTGTTGACGTTGAGCAGCGGGCTGCGCACCCAATGGTCGGACACCTTGGTCGCGCCGTCGCGCTCGTAAGGCATGTGGCAGTCGGCGCAAGCCACCCCCGAGCGCGCATGCACGCCCTGGCTCCAGAGCTCGAACTCCGGATGCTGCGCCTTCAGGATCGGCGCCCCGGTCTCCGCGTGCTTGTAGTCGAGGAAGCGGCTGCCGTCGGCGAACTTCGTCGCGTCCCAGAATTTCTCGATGTCCCCCGCGCGCAGTCCCTTGCCCCAGGGAAAGGTGAGCGGCATTTGCGAAGAGCAGTAGTACTCGACGTGGCACTGGCCGCAGACAAACGAGCGCATCTCGGTGCGCGAGGCCTCCGCGTTCGGATCGTAGGGCGTTTTCTTGCCGCCTTCGCGCCAGCGCTGGACCGAGGGCAGGTGCGGCACCGGAGCGTCCGAGGCGGCCAGCGCCTGGATCCCCTGCGTGAAGCCAGGACGCGTGACGCGGAGCTGCATGGTCTTGGGGTCGTGGCAATCGGCGCACGTCACCGGATGGGCGTGGCCGGAGTCGTGCAGCTTCTTGCTCAGGTCCTGGTACGAATACTTGTAGGTCGCCGCGAGCCCCTTCGCCGCGTCACCGTTGCCCAGCTCGCGGTAAAGCGGCATGACCGCCGCGTGGCAGTGCAGGCACGAGCCGGTCTGTGGCTTGGTGAGGCGCTTCGTGATTTCCTGGTCGGCGAGCATGTAGGCGTGGCCGCGGCGGTCGCGATAGTCGATGGAGAAGGCATAGCCGAGGAACATGCGCTTGAGCCACGGGTCGCGCGCGATCTTCTGCTCGGGCAACGCCTCGCTCCCGCCATGCCCGCCGAAGCGCGTGCTGGTGATCTGCGCGGTCAGCAGGTAGGAGCCATATTGCTTCGGCCAGTTGACGCCCCACTTCGCGGGGTCGGTCGTGTCCTCGGTGACTTCGGTCAGGCGCACGTAGGGATTTCTCGCCTCGCTCTTGCGCTCGAAGATGTTGACCAGCAGCGCCGTAACGCCCGCCGTTGCTAGCGCGACGACTACGATGATGCCAAGCAGGACGGTCTTCTTCATTCGAATTTCCCCATTCCGGTCATCGGGCCGTGGCCCACGTTGCGATGGCAGTGCACGCATTGCACCTCGCCGCTGCCGTCGGCGCCGCGCAGAACCTGCTCGTGCACCAGCGCGCTGTGGCAGTCGACGCAGGTCTCCTGCAGGATCGCCGCGTTCTTCGGCGTCATCATGATCGGCTCATGGAAGTTCTGCAGAGTGAAGGCCGCCGAGTGGTGGAAGCCGTTCTCGCCCTTTGCGAGGTATTTGCGGACGAAGCCATGCGGCAAGTGGCAGTCGACGCAGGTGGCGACGTTGTGATGGCTCGCCTTCTGCCACGAGTCGTACTGCGGCGTCATGATGTGGCAGTTCACGCAGACCTTGGGATCGTCGCTCATGTACGAGAGACCCTCGGCATAAAGGAACGTGAACCCGCCGATGCCGGCAAGCAGTCCGACGAGGACCGCGAGAATCCATGGGGCGGTGCTGCTTTTCCGCTCCTCCATGGGCGAATACTAGTCCCGGCGCCGCAGGTTGCCTAGGGCGCTTCGGTGCGCCAGCTGGTCGGGTCGGCGCCCATGCGCTCGCCCAGGTCGGCGAGATCGTTCATGACTTCCTTGACGAAGGTCCCCGGCTTGCTAGGCACCCACTCTTCGGGGACCGCGATCATCCGCACCTGCACATCGGCGCGCCGCTTGAGCCGCTCGATCTCGGCCTTGGCATACAAGTGGCGCAGGGAGTTGAGGGTGGAGGTCTGCGTGGCCATGATCGTGGCGCGGCTCATCAGGTCGGGCCAGCGGTTCGCCGTCACCTCAGGCGGGAAGCGCACCTGGTTGTTGAAGATCACCCAATAGCGGATCTTGGGGAGGGGCGCCTTGGGGTAGGCGGCCGCCCAGCGCGCGAGCAGGCTCTCGTCGTCCCGCACCCGCCCGCCATAGAGGATGTTGCCGGTGATCGCGCCGTCCACGTAAAGGTGGACGCCGAGATCGCGCGCGGGGAAGGCGCCGGGGATGCCCGCGCTCGCCAGGAGGATCTTGCGCACGTGCTCGTCGTCGCCCGCAGACAGAGCCTTGCGCGCCTCGGCGACGATGTCCCAGGCCTTCATCTGGCCGAAATCGATGTTGGTAGTGTTCACAAGGAGCACCCGGCCTGGCGCGCCGGTCGCCACGACGCGCTCGAGCATCGGCCGGTCGAGGGCCGTGCGCAGCTCCCGCTCCAGGCCCGGCAGCACGAAGAAGGACGGATTGTTCGGCAGGAAGAAAAGATAGCCGCGGGAGACGGCGGTATCAGGCTGCGGATTGCGGTAGAGCTGCACGATGCGATCGAGCGATGCGTCATCGCCCAGGAAGGCGAACGGCGCGATCAGCGCGCCCGTGCTGACGCCGGTCACCACGTCGAACTGCGGCCGCGCCATCTCGCCTTGCACCCGCCCCCAGCCCTTCAGCACGCCGGCGCCGAACGCCCCCCAGTCGCCGCCGCCGGAGATCACGAGAATGTCGATGGCCGGATGGGGTTTCGCGGCGACGTACGCCATGAACCGGTCGGTGAGCTGGCGCAGCTCGTTGGCGCGCGCGAGGTCCTCGTCGCGCCGCGCCGCCATCAGGTCCTGCGTGTCGCGCTGCGGCCGCTGCTCGTTCGATGCGCAACCGAGCATGACGGCAATCATTGCGAGGAGGATGGCGCGGAGAATCATGCAGTGCGCAAGCGTAGCAGACGCACTACTGCGACTGTCACCAGGGGGACGAGTAGTCCGATCAGCGTCGCGGCGATCAGCAGCCAGCCGAGCTCCGAGTAATCCTGCGGCACCTTGACGTCGCCGGTCGCGCGGTCCAGCACTTGCCGCTGCACCACATACGCCTGGTTCAGGTACTTGGTGCCGAGCTGCGATGCCGACAGCGCGAGGTTGGAGAACGAGGCCATGACCGCAAAGTAGGTGGCCTTCAGGTTCGCCGGCGCGGAGTTGGCGATCCAGGCGAGCATCGGAATCATCGCGATCTGGCCGAGCGGCGACTCGAGCGCGGTGTCGATCAGCGCGATCACCCTGGCATCGACCGCCCCGCCGGTGTGGGCGGCGGTCCATTGGTGCAGGCCGTAGTACATGCCGATGGTGGGCAGGGCGAGGATCGAGCCGACCACGGTGAGGAAGACGATGATGTAGGTGATCGACTTTTCCGCCATGAAGCGGCGGAAGGCGAACATGCCGATGAGCGTGAGCGCGAGGCCGACCAGGGACAGCCGCGCGAGGAACGCCTGGTCGAACTTGAGTACGTCGATCATCCACCAGGTGCTGCCGGCGCCGCTCGACGGCATCGCGCGGTAGACGAACAGGACCAGCGCCGTGCCGATCAGTGTGCTCTTCGCCATTGGATCAAGCTCGCGTGCCAAGCGCCAGAGCAGGAACACGATCACCGCGAAGGAACCGGCGAAGATGATTTCCTGCGCGTAAGGCAGCTCGCCCAGACCGATAGCAAGCGTGATGGCGACGAACGCGAGGCTGCCGCCGAGCACGCTCCAGTTCGGCTGCGTTTTCTCCGCGCCGTGCGCATCCGCATTCGCTTTCAGAAAGGCATGCAGGATCACGCCAAGCACCGAAATCAACGGAATGATGAGCGCGAAGGCGTATACGCGCGCGTAGAGCGCAGTCATCTGGGCGGGGGACAGAGACTCGGTGTCGTGAAACACAAAGACGTTCACTAGCGCCACCAGCGCGAGGCCGCCGATCACGGCGACGCGACCAAGCGTCTGCATCGTGGTGTGCATCGACTTGCGCGCCGCCTGATCGTACGGCCTGCCCTCGGCATCCACCTTAGGTACCGCCTCGACGGTCATCGCGTCCGCCACTGCGTCCTGAATCATGTAACCGGTGGGCAGCAGCAGCGCCGAGAGGACGAACCAGCGGTTGACGCTCATCACCGCGCGCATCGCGTCGGTTTGGGCGATGAGGCCGTAC
>Ga0068871_100003504_pt1 | contig 10798 bp, 8 predicted proteins | sample KBSMisM72_FD_72750 | JGI IMG/M metagenome (GOLD analysis project Ga0068871, IMG submission 72750) | Miscanthus rhizosphere microbial communities from Kellogg Biological Station, Michigan, USA - KBS Miscanthus M7-2 | ecosystem: Host-associated > Plants > Roots > Rhizosphere > Soil ...
GTCATCACCAGGCCACTGGCGGTTACCGCGATACCGGCCACCATCGGAGTCGCCATCTGGTTGCGCCAACGGACGACGCCCGAATCGGCGTCGACGGCGGTCACCCAGCCGAGCTTTCGCGCATCCTTATCGCCGAAGGCATTCGCCGAGCCCAGGAATTGCTTGCCATCTTCGAATTCCGGCAGCTTCGAATCGAGCTTCAGGGTGGAGCACCAGTCCACGCTATTCACGTAAACGAAATTCGTCGCCGGCGAATATGCCGGGCCGTTCCATTGCACGCCGCCCGCGGTGCCGGGGCAAAAATGAGTGCCTTCCGGAGTCACGGGGGCGTCCGTGTTCTCAATGGTGGTCACCGGCGTCTTCCAGGCCACTTTGCCGCCCGTGATATCGATCGAGTGCAGAAATCCGTCTTTGCCGGCCGCCATGGCGCGCCGCTGACCGGCCTTGGTGACGATTAGTGCCGGAGCCGCGGCTTGATCCCAATCGTGAACATCGTGCGGCACCAGTTGATACCAGGTGCGCAGCGAACCCTTCTTGGCGTCAAGTACGACAATCGAACCTGTGTAGAGATTCGCGCCGGGGCGGTACGCGCCTGAGAAATCGGGTCCCGGGTTGCCCGTCGGCACGTACAAGGCACCTGAATTCGGATCGATGGTGAGGCTGGTCCACACCGAACCGCCGCCCACATGGACTCCCTTGGGCCACGATTCCGCGCCGGGAGCATCCCCGGTGGGCACCAGCGCGAAGGTCCAGACCACCTTCCCGGTCGCGGCATCAAGTCCGGCGATGACGCAGCCGCAAGCTCGCTCGGCGCCGGAGGTACCGATGAGCACCATCCCGTTCCACACCAGGGGCGAGGCCGCAATCGTCGCGGGCTTGCCGTCGGATTCTTGCAGTTGCGTCGACCAGATCTGCTCGCCGTTTAGGGCATCGTAAGCGATCATGTAGCCATCGCGAAATCCCCGATAGATGCGGTTTCCGTCCAGCGCCACGCCGCGTACCGTACCGCCGGGCCCCTTCAGTTCATGACGGACGCGCCACTTTAGACGGCAATCGCCAGCGTCAATCGCATATGTGTACTCGGAACTGGTGAAGTACAGGGTCCCGCCGGCCTCAATCAGGCTGCTTTCAAACGTGGCCATCTCCGGCAGAGGATAGGAACACACCTGCCGCAGGTTCGCGACATTCTTCGGAGTGATCTCAGAGAGTCTTGAAAATCCCGTAGACTCGTAGTCCGCGCTGTGCATCGGCCAGTCGGCTGACGAGCCGGGACGGGTGGGGGCCTGCCACCCCCACGCCATCACGAACGCAAACAAGAGCGCTGCACAATACCGGATTGACAGCATAGTCGATTGTGCTAGAACGTATACTTCAGCGCGAACTGGATCTTACGAGTCGGCTGGGCCCCCAGAATCTGGCCGAACTGGGCACTGTTGACCAGCGAAAACGTAGGACCGGTTGCGGGGTTTCCGTAGTTGGTCCCGAACTCAGTGGTGTCGGCCATTTTCGAAACGTAGCTATTGGTGAGATTGAAGGCGTCGGCGCGAATCTCCAGCCCCTGGCGTTCGGTCATGCGGAACGCTCTGGATAATCCCATGTCCAAATCCCAATAAGTGGGACTTAAGATGCTGTTCCAGCCGAGATTACCTGTGAATACACCAGGCGCTTGCGTCTTGAAGGCGGCCTTGTTCAAGTAGAAACATGCGCCGCACGACTGGCCCGTATACACGTGAGCCGGATCGACAAGGTCGGGTTGCTGATGATTGATGCCGCTCAGGGCGATATCGGTGCCGTCTTGAATCATCAGCGGTGTGCCGGACCGGAATCGGTAGATCCCCGAAAGCTTCCAATCCGACGCAACCAGTTTCAGTGCCCGGTTGGAAAACGTTGGCGACTGCGCCACAGCCGTAAGCCCAACCACATTACGGCGATCGCTATCGCAATTTCCCACTTTGTTGTAGTTGATGGGATCGGTGGTGGTCTGTTCCGCTTTGGTGTTGTACCCCAGAACTTGTCCGATGCAGTGGGACAGTGTCCAATTGGCGCTCATACTCACATTCCTTGTAAGCCGGCGCTGAATGGAAAGCAACAGAGCGTTGTAGTGCTGGTTCCCCCCGGCATTCCAGTCCATCGTAGGCCCGAAGTACTTTCCTTGCGCGGGATTCAGCAGGCGAAGACGCCGGCGCGCGTCGGTGTTGCCGGTAGTGGAGGGAGTCGTTCCCGCACCGAAGACCGCGTAATTGATGGGAATGCTGATGTAAAGGTGCGAGACTTTGCTCCCCATATAGGTCGCTGAAAGCAACCAGGCCGAGCCAAGCTGCCTCTGTAGCGCGAAATTCCAGGTGGAATAACTGGGCGAAGGCGTATCATACGGAGTCGTGGCAAACAGTCCGTTAGGCGTGAACGTAATGTTAGGGTTGACGGTGTACGGGTAGGGATTATTCGCGGCGCTCCCAAAGGGATTCCGGAAATCCACAAAAGTGAGTCCGGGACTATTCGTGATGATTTGCCGCCCGCCCCAGGGATTCTGGCCTTGCTGGTCCTCTCGCGTTAAGCCCGGCACGAAGGCGTAGCCGTAACCAAACGAAGCGCGCACGGAAGTCTTCCCGTCGCCCTTGGGATCCCACGCGAAACCCAGGCGCGGCGCGAAGTTTTTCCAGTAGGTCTTCACTCCGCTGTTGCCCGGGAACCCCGGATCGCCCGGATAGTAGAAGCCCGGCGGCGCATTCACGAACTGGGTACTCTTCACGTTATTCAGAAAACGCGCGGTGTCGAAGTTGAAGATCACGCCAGTGGGAACAGTGATGGGCAGATAGGGCTCCCAGCGGATCCCGGCATTCACGGTCAGCCGCGAACTGACCTTCCAGGTGTCCGTAAAATACAAGTTGGGAAATGTCTCGTGCATCGATTGCGTGTTAGGAAGACCATCCTGCATCTGGCTTGCCTGCCCCAGTAGGAAGTTATTGAGCCCCACAAAATTAAACTGGCCGTTGCTGGCGAAATTGTTTCGCGAAGTGAAGCGTCCATGTGTAACAGCGCCGCCAAAGTTCATTTGATGGGCGCCTTTTACCCAATTCACATCGTCGTTCAGGATGTAGTTGGCGCTGCGATACCACGATCCACCTCCGTTGGGAGGCGGATCGGAATAATTAACGCCTCCCGAGAAGCCATTGACGATGAGCAGCGCTCCGAACTGGGCCTTGTTCTCTCCGCACCAAAAATTTTGCACTCCCGCCGTGCAGTAGTTGAAGAAGTCATTGACCAGGCGGGTTTCGTTGATGCGCGAGAACCCAATGCGCAACGAATTCACCATGCTGGGGTTGATAACCCAGGTTTCACCAATCGCATAGGCATAGGACGGAGTGTTAAATCCGGTGCTATTGGATAGCAGCAGATTCGGCTCTACGTCGGTCAACGTTGGCTGACGCTCTTTGCTGAACTGATCGCGGAAAAACAGTGAGTGACTGGCGTTGATCTGAAAATCGATCTTGAAAACGTATTCGTAATTGTTCTGATAGACCGGCGTGTTGTACGTGATCTTGCCGCATGGGTCTGGCGTTACTCCCACGGCCGCCAAGCTCTTGCCGAATTTGTCGGTGATATAAAGCGCGGGAGCCGCAAACAAAGCGGGGTTGACCCGGTTGGCTCCCAATCCACCTGTCCCAAAGGGAGAGGCCAGCGGGGTTGGCCGGCCACAAGCCGCCGATTCAAACTGGGTAAAGTCGCCATTCACCATCGCCTGGGTGGGAAAGAATCCGACCGTGCTGTTGGGGCTGGCTCGCTGCGTCGTCTCCTGCGCGCCGCCGAAGAAAAACAGCTTGTTTTTCTTGATCGCGCCGCCGACCACCCCGCCGAACTGATGGCGCTTATAGGTACTGTTTTTCGTCGCCAGATATTCGCGCGCGCTGCCGAAACCATCGTTGCGGATAAATTCAAACAGGCTGCCATGCAAACTGTTGGTGCCCGATCTCGTCACTATCTCTACCGATGAGTTGTTGCCGCGTGCCGCGGCGAGACCGCTGGTTTCCACCTTGAACTCCTGCACCGCGTCTGGAAAAGAAATCGGCAAGGTTGTACCGGACATAAAGTCGTAGTGGCTGGCGCCGTCAAGAAGCCAGTCCGTGGCGCCGCCACCGATGGGAAGCGAGGCCATGCCTCCAATCGAAAGATACGGGCGTCCGCTAAAGATTCGGCTATCGCTAGTGCCGGTCTGCACGGCACCGCCGTTCAGTGTGACCAGGTCTGTCACTTGGCGCCCATTGAGCGGCAACTCCACGATCCTCTGCGTTTCGGTAACCGAACCGATGCCCGAATTGCGGGTCTCCACCAGGGCGGCGTTCGCCTCCACCTTCACTTGCTCACTGACCGCGCCGACCTTCAGCGCGATTTCGATGGCTGGATCGGCATTTACCTGCAAGACCACGCCTGTCTGAACCGCTTTCGCAAAACCTTCCTTGGTCACCTCAAGTTGATACGGACCGATGGGCAGATTCGTAAGGACGTAGCCGCCGTCGGCGCCGCTGGCAACCGTTCGCGACGCTCCGGTCTCGGTCTGGGTCACTCTTACTTCGGCCCCTGGAACCGCGGAGCCGCTGCTATCCTGAACCGTGCCGTGGATCTGGGCTGTGCCCTGCGCCCAAGCGGTTGCGCAAGCCAATAAGAAAACCAGTGTGATACCAGCGAGCTTCTTCATGGTGGAGGTTCCCCTTTTTTGAATCATCAGCAATCCCCGTGGCCGAGACTCAGGCCCTTTGAGTGGGCTCAGTCTTTCACGTGCCGTCGATGGTGTCAAGCCTACGAATGTAAACTTTTCGTGATGGGGCTCCAGGAGACTCTTGACAATCTCCGGCAGATTACGCACAATGGCGAGCCATGGACGCAAGCTTTCATTTCTCACGCCGGGATTTTATCGCCGGGCTAGCCGCTGCTGGCTCCGGAGCACTCATCGCTAGCCGCCCTCTGGCTGGACAAACCAAGCCGCGCTTGATTAACGTTCATCACCATCTCACTGCGCCGGCCTACGTCAAATTCCTCACTGACAACAAGGTGCGCGAATTTCCCATCAAGTCTGCGGCCGAGGGAATTGAGGACATGGACAAGGCCGGTGTCACCATTGCGCTGTGCTCCACAATCGGTCCTGGAATTTGGTTCGGCAATCTGGCCGACACCCGCCGCCTCGCGCGTGAGATCAACGATTACGCTGCTAAAGTTCTCTCCGATTATCCCGGCCGCTTGGGCATGTTTATCATGTTGCCGCTGCCCGATATCGACGGCAGTCTCAAGGAAATTGAGTACGGGTTTGACAAGCTCAAAGCCGATGGCGTCTACATGTACACCAATTGGGGCGGCAAGTCCTTATACGGAGACAAGTACCTGGGAGACCCCGCGTTGGCGCCTATTTATGAGGAGCTGAACCGGCGCAAAGCAGTGGTTTACACGCACCCGAAGGACGCCGCCTGCTGCGAAGGAATCCTTCCCGGTGTCGGTTCCGGCACAGTCGAGTATCCCATGGACACTGCGCGCAGCATTGTGAGTTTGCTTTACAGTGGCACGGCCGCGAAGTATCCGGATGTGAAATTTATCTTCTCTCACGGCGGCGGAGCGTTGCCGGGGATGATCGGAAGAGTCGCCGGCCCGCAAGCCAGCTATCTGCAGGATGGCGGCACTCTCCGCGAGGGAGCGCCCGCCGCGCGAACCACTCCAGCCATGCCCAAAGGCCCGCTCTACGAATTGCAAAAATTCTATTACGATACGTCGAGCGCGGTGAACCCCATCGGCGTCGGCGGACTGCGAAAAATGGTTTCGCTCTCGCACATCTTCTTCGGCGGCGACTTCCCGTTCGTGGTTACCGCTGAACAAGTAAGACTGCTCAACGAATGCCGGGTCTTCAACGCGCAGGAACTGAAAGCTATCTATAGCGAGAACCTCGGCGCGCTGTTGCCACGTTACAAAGTGTAACTCTACTTGAAAATATCGAGTACGTCCTGCGGCAGAGTATCCTGCGGCCGGTCCCAGCCAACCTCGAAAAACCTTTCCCAGTTCTGCGCCCAGGGCCGTCCGTAGTAGTCGATATAGCGAGGGTCGGCCTTGGTGAGTTGGGTTGGCTTGCCATTGGTATTCCGCAGGTTGCCCAAACACTCGATGTATGTGAAGCGGCGGTCCGGCGCGTCCGGGGTCGCCTGCCGCACAAAACGATACGTCGCATGCATCGGTTGGACGAAGGTATCGGGATCGTAAAACACTGCTTCGTGATCCAACCCAATAAACTTGCCGTTCGCGTCCAAGGCCGGTTTATAGGTTTCCACCGTCTCCATCTTGTCGCTAAATTCGAACATGGAGTGTGACAGCGTCCAGCCTTGCACGTTCGCGGTCCAGGTGATCAGCGTAGTCCCGTCCCAGAATCCAACCGTCTCGCCGTACCACTGCGGGACCTTCTGGACATGCTGTTTTCCGATTAACACCTGGCGCAGGAAGTTAGCCGCGATGCCGGACAGAAATTGAATGTTCCACGGGCTCATCGTCAGTTGGAAATTCCCGGCGTTCGATGCTTCAGCCCACCAGCGCATGAACCCTTCCGGTTGACAGAACGAGGCCTGCCATTGCGGCGCGTTGTCCACTCCCTCATGATAGTTCTGCTGCACAAAACGCTTTTGATATTCCGGCGTGAGCAGCGACAAAATGGTCGGGACCTGATTCACAGTTCCCCAAATCCACTGCGCGCCGCGATCCGCCTGGATGTCGCGCGTATAGTATCCGTCCCAGTCCGGAGTGTTTGCCTTGGTGTATACGGTAGGACCGCCCTTGGCTCTCGCCGCCGCTAACAAGGCCTGGTAGTGCTCATTCGCAGTCTTATACGGATAGGGGCTAACGATCTTTTGACGCGGATAATCGGCGGTGCAATCGCTCCAGGCGGCCGACATCGGCGGATTCGTGCCGATGCGCAGTGAGGTCCAGATATCCGCGATCTGGCGCGGTGTGTTGCAGCGGAAGTAACGCTGATCCGTCCACAGATTTTTGTCTTTGTAAAAATTCTTCGATAAGAACAAATCCACCGGCAATGCTTGCATTCCAGGCGGTGGTCCCGGGAAAGTGGGCGTGTTCCCTCGTCCGAAAGCGCCTCCCGGTCGCTGCGCCGGAGGCCCGCCGCGCTGCCCGAAGACGGGTACGATCAAAGCTCCGAAGGCCAACCAGAGAGCAAGTGATTTCAATCTCATTCCCCGGCGTCCCACTTGCCGAGTATCTTCCCGTCGGGCATCTTCGCGCCGATGAAGCCGCCCACGGGAGATCCGTTCAGCATGGGATGGAACTTGATGGTCACGTTCATGCCCGGAGAAAACGTCGCCGGACGAACGCCTTCGCGGCCCAATTGATTCGGACTGCCCCATTCAATGCTCCATTCCGTGACCTTGCCGGTTGCGTCCGTAACGTTTACCTGGATCCAGGAATGGGGATTTCGAAACTGAAACTCCTTGACGGTGCCCGTAATCTCTTTCACGGCGTCAGGGCTAAAACCTGCGCCCGAATGATGAGCGAATACCGGCTGGACTGTAAACAGGCCCAGGGAAACGATCAACGCAATCAACAGTACTCTGTTCAGGGTGTTTATCATGAAAATCTCCAAAGTTAATTTAGTGGTTTGCCGTCTGGTCCCAAGACCAGCGTCTTCCCAGTTACTGTATCCGCCGGATTACGATTATTTTCGGCGCAACCGTAATCGTACATAAACATGCCGGGTTTACCCTTGCGAAATCGTTTCGTTACGTTCCAGGGCTTCGCCAACGCCTTCGAGTCCTCGATCACCAACTGGGCTTCGAGCGTGTTTTCGTTGATCTTCCGCATTCGCGTCGTGACCGTGGCTGCATCGCTCAACACGAGGCCGGTTCTGTCGAGAATGGAGTCGTTATCGCGATTCCCCTTCAGCCCGATGGTCTGGAATACCAACGTGTCGCCCTCCCAATGGCCCACGGAGACGCCGGTGTAAGTTCCCCAGGTGTCTTCTTTGGCGGGGAGCTTTCGTCCATCCGTATAGACTCGCATGGTGTTGGGGCCGTTCTCGGTGACGATGTAAAAAATATCCGGGCGGACCACGAATTCATAAGTGTCCGGTAGATTCAGGATGCGCGGGTAGCCCACTGGAACACCGCAATTGGTGAGTACGTCCGGAAACCGGTCCGCGTCGCGCAGCGCGAGATGTTCTTCGTAGATTTTTTCGAACGCGGGTGTATAAGGAGGATGCTCGCGGACGCCGTGCGTCACCACTCCTCCCTTACCGGTTTGCGTGGCAGTGTCAAAAACCGTTCCACCCATCATGCTCCACAAGCCGGTCCAGTCGGGAAGCTTATCAAACGGCGTGACGGACGAAGGGGTGACCGCCGGTGCCTGACCCCTGCTCACACAGGGCGCGAGCATGAAACTGAGTCCAGCCAAAATCCGCAATGTCTTTGTATTCATCTAATTTGCTCCCGCGACTCCGAACGGGTTGCGCTTTTTCAAACGGAGTGATCGACTATACCCACTGGCTGGTCAGAATATCACACTGAGCCTTCGGGGTGAAGCGTCACAAGCGTTGGTGGAAGCAGAAGGAACGCGCGGAGGAAGCGCCACCGGAACCAACCATCGGTGCCAAACAGTTCCGTGGCCCGGTTGCACACGTGTCATCTCTCCAGCCGCCATGTAGCCCTCTGCTAAATTCACGCGCGAGTACCCGTCCGGCTTCGCGTGGCCGTTCTCGCGAGCGGCTTTGGCGCCTTCGGCATCGAAGCGCAGAGCCGTGTCGAAATCCTGCAACTCACGATGGACCCCAGCGCGAGGCCCAGAACGGCTCCCCATTTTTCTCCGCGAGTTTCATGCCAACCTCGAGGGTATCGAAAATGAGCTTGCACCCATCGCCGATTCCACTATCGTCAGGCATAGACGTGCTAATTGCAAACAGGGACGAAGGTATGGATTGCCCTAGAAAAAGCAGCGTTCGGGCAGAGAACACGTTTGTGCAAAGAATGAGAGACGATCGATCAAGTCTTCCTAGCCCCTCTGGTTACATAATTGGAGCAGAAGGAGAGTATCGCATGAGTCCACTTCAAAAAGAGACACTGGTGGCCGAGCCACAAAGCGCGGCTAATCACAAAATCGGAGGTTCCAGAGGACATCGCGCTGAATTACTGGCGAATCGCATCGAAGAAGGGGCCGCCGGCCTGGCCGCGTTTGCGGAAGGGCTCTCGGACGCCGAGTGGCGTACACCGATGTCGGCCAAGGACCGGCGTACGGTCGGCGTGATCGTGCACCATGTTGCCAGCATGTACCCTGTCGAGATCGATCTCGCGCGGGCCGTCGCCAGCGGCAAGGCTGCGCCGGAGGTTACGTGGGAGCTTGTCGCCGGGATCAATGCCAAGCATGCTCAGGAGCAGGCGGGAGTCACGAAGGCCGCGGCTATCGAACTCCTGCGCCGGAACAGCGGGGAGGCGGCCGCAGGGGTGCGCACATTCACAGATAACGACTTGGATGGATCGGCGCCCGTCGGGCTGAGCTTCGGCGCGCCTGTCACCGCGCAATTTATCATCGAAGACCACGCGCTACGGCATAGTTGGCATCACCTGGCCGGTATCCGCCGGGCACTGGGCCGGTAGGGTCCAGAACAAGAAAGCGCCAGATGAATCGGTTGTCGTCCGGAGCTCAAGACGACCAGAAATTCAAGCTAATGGCCGTCTTGGCGCATCCGGACGACGAATCGCTCGGCTTTGCACGTAGATCCACTGGACACTTCCGCAACAGAAGACTGTAACGCCGAGGAGAGCAGAATAAACGCCCCTTAGCATAGCGTCCAGTCTGCGCAAGATGTGTCCGGGTCGGACAAAGCTGTTGTTGGTTGCGGGGGGCCGCAGTGAACGCAACGTCACTCTCGCCTATCGGGTGAGGGTGAGCGATGTCACGGCTTAACGAACAGTCTTCAACGTCGAGCGTAGCCACGGCGCGGAAGGTTCGGCTGAAATACCGCAAGACCCTCGGGAGGGATCCGAACTGTGGATTCGCGCGACTCGGGCTGGGACTGACATACTTGCAGCAAGGAAAGCGCGAGGAGGGTCTCAAGGAGGTCCTCACGGCACACCAGCTTCTACAAGATGATCGATCAAATTCAAAACTCGCGTATGCATATGCCTTGAACGGCGACTCGGCAGCGGCGCACGCCATCCTGAACCAATTTCTTCACCGGGTGCAACAGGGGCATTTCAAGTCCGTGTTAATTGCCGACGTATACCTCGGGCTAGGCGATAGCAACGCCGCACTGGAATGGCTGAGCAAATCGCTTGATGAGGGGGAAAGCCCGCCCCTTCTCGATGAACCTTCGTACGATCCGATTCGCCATGACGCGCGCTATGTCCATCTTCCGGCCCGCATGAACATTCGATAGGTTGCTGCTCCACATTCCGTGTCAAAGCCCTGCATGAATACTGCGGAGCCGGTGTTCCTGGCAGACTTCGACAAGAACCTTTCTATCCTGAAAGCAGGGTGAGCGCCCAGCTAAATGTGGCGTGCAGCGCATGCTTGAACAAGAACGAGCAATCAACGCCAGTCTGCTAAGGTTGGATTCTCCATGCTATGCTAGCCCGCGACAAGCATGATATATTGCTTCCTCACGCTCATTGTTGTCTTCTCGGCCAGCGCCTCCAGTCAATCGGCGGATATTACAGGCTGGTCAGACCTGCGATGGGGCACGACAAAAGCCGCCGCCTTGAAGACCCTTCAGTCGCTCGGAGCTCACGACTGCCATCGCACCAAAAGCGTGGTGTGTGCCGAGGCGGCA
>Ga0068871_100003507_pt1 | contig 10795 bp, 8 predicted proteins | sample KBSMisM72_FD_72750 | JGI IMG/M metagenome (GOLD analysis project Ga0068871, IMG submission 72750) | Miscanthus rhizosphere microbial communities from Kellogg Biological Station, Michigan, USA - KBS Miscanthus M7-2 | ecosystem: Host-associated > Plants > Roots > Rhizosphere > Soil ...
GCGCACAGCAATCTCGCGACCGCGCTCCAGGCCCAGGGGCAGACGGCGGAGGCGCTCCAGCATGCGCAGGAAGCTGTGCGCCTGAAGCCGGATGATGAGCGCGTGCACTTCAACCTCGGGAACCTGATGTCGGCGGTCGGCCGGCCAGACGAGGCCGAGCGTGAACTGCGCCGCTCAGTGCAAATCAATCCCGAGAACGGCGACGCGCAGTTCAACCTCGGCGTCCTGCTGGGATCGCGCAATCAGCTCGACGAAGCGGTGGCGCATCTGCGGCGCGCCGTCGAGATCAACCCGCAGAACGCCGACGCGCACCGGAATCTCGGCTTCGGGCTCGGCCTGCAAGGTAAGCTGGACGAGGGCATCGAGGAACTGACGACGGCCCTGAGAATCAGGCCCGGTGACGTCGAGGCCCAGCGCAACCTGGCGAGCCTGCTCGAGGCGAAGCGCCGTCAGAAGTAGGGCAGGCCTTCAGGTCTGCCTGGCAGTGAGTAAGAGCACGCTGCGAGCGCGAACCGGCGGCTGCTGCCACGAAGGCGCGCAGCACAGACGGGACGGCACGTGGCTGACCGCGTCGGCCATCGGCGCGGTTGGATCGAACATCTTACTTGGGGCGTGGGCCCCGCTCAGGGCGGGGCCCACGTTCACGTTTAGCGATAACCAGAACGACGTCGACGTCTCTCGTCGGTCGATGCGGCGCGGAAGCATCGGAACGGAACGATCGCTACGGTAGGGTCTTGATATAGACGGCGAACCAGCTGTCTTCCCCAGTCGGCTTCTCGAGTTTGAAGATTCCCATCAACGAGTACCCGCCTGGAGCTGGCGGCGGCGCGACGTTCGGGCTCGCGAGCGGCAGCAGGACCGCGGAGCCAGCCACCAAGTTCGCCGAACTCCCCTGAGGACCCTGTGGTCCGATCGGGCCCTGAGGTCCTTGAGGGCCCTGAGGTCCAGGTGGGCCGGGCGGCCCCGGCGGGCCTTGCGGTCCGACGATGATAATCGGGGCATTCACCGTGACCGTCACCGAGTCCGATACCGTCTGCGTCCCGTCAGATGCGGAAAATGTCAGCACGTGACCGCCAGGAGCAAGCGCAGCGCTCACAGTCAGCGCGTGCGAAAGGATCGTTCCCTCTGCCTGCCATTCGTACGTCGTCGCAGTTCCGTTGACGATCGCCGTTCGAGTGAAGGTACCGAGGCCGGATGCATCGGCGGTGAGTGTGATGTCCGCACCGGCGTCGACGCTGAGTGGCGTCGCCTGCTGGGCCGTCCAATGAAAGTTGTCAAGCAAAACGACGGAATCATCCGCCCCATCGCCGCCGTCCATGAGGGCGAGCCGCAGGGTGATGAGATCGCCGGCTCGAACAGCAGCCGTCGCCGTCAACCAACCGGTACCAGCTCCATCGCTGTCATTGGGTCTCGGAACATCCATGCCGGTCCCTATGAGCTCAGAGTTGGAAACACACGTCGTGTTCAGGCGTTGGATCCCGCTCTTCTGACCGGTGCCGCCGTTAACGCATTGTGTAAACAATGAGGTGTTGACGGAAATCGGCTGGTTCTGCGGATCCAGTGCGATGTTACCCGTGAACGCCGGCGTCTCAAGATACGCGACGAAGCGATCATTGAACGAACCGCAGACCCACTCAGGGTATTCGGACGTCTGGAAGTTGTGATCAAACCGCAGTCCCGCCGCGCCAGCCGGTACGCGGAGCTGGACGGTCAAAATCACGGCATCAAAAACATTCGGCGACTGATCGACAGGACATCCCGGGGCGGCGAATGACACGTTCGAAAAGGGATCGAGGGCACTGTCGGCAAAATTCGTCCCCGGTGAAGGCGGGACGAAGCCCGGATGATTTGCCGCAGCCGCCTTTCCGGTCGAGATCACCATCAGAGTCGAGCCCGCGTGCGGCACGAGGGTGGCGCCCCACGTCGGCGTCACGCGAAAATTCGATCCGACGGCGAAAGAGTCAGGCAGCGGCGTCACCGCGACCGAAATGATGTCCGCCGCTGGAATGTCCAGTGCTGCCGCCAGGTCCACGGCGGTTGTCTGCGCTGCTGCGTGCGCGGGCGATAAGGTACTCAAGAGAATGACAATCGCCGACAAATGACGCCGACCAGCAACGACCAAGCCTTCTCGCATCGTCTATTCCTCCTTCGAGCCACTGCAGTCGTTTTCACGCCAGAGAGAACTGCACGATGATGCCGCGTTCAAAGTTACGCACCCCGGCCCGGCGAGCTGCCGGGCGTGAGCTGTGCCACGCGGTGCAAATCAACCCGCAGAACGCCGACGCGCACCGTAACCTCGGCTTCGGCCTGCCTCCAGGCCTGCCTGGCGGTGCTGGCTCAGTCTTCCAAGCGATGCGCAATGTACCCGTGCGTGATGCCACCGGCCACGTACGCCCCGACCACATCGCCGCCTGAATTGATGCCTAACGCGCGCGTGATCGTCGCGCCTGAAACATCGATCGTCGTGAACTGCCAGTCGGCATCGACCAGGAAGCCGTGGACCTTCTTGTCAGCGCCGGTGTAGACGCCGACGATCTCGCGCTGGGGATTCATGTCCCACGCCGCCGTCGACGCGCTGCCCGGCACGTCGAAGGACATGAAATCCTCGCCCTGGAGCAGGTAGCCGTGGTTTGTCGAGTCGGACCAGAATCCGGCAATCCGTTTCCCGTCCGGCGTGGCGCCGTTGTGCATAGTCATGCCCATGTCGAAGGCGCTGACGCCTTTACGGCTCGTGATCATCCCGTGCATCGTGTCCATCGTGTTGGTGTCGTGATAGCAGCCGAGAATGGTGCCGTTGGGAAGAATCCGCTGGGCGATCGTGTTGATGTGATCGCTGTGATCGACACGGGAGAAGACGCCGTGCTTGCTCAGCAGGTAGCCGTGCGCCGGCACCGTCGTCGGCTCCTGCGCTAAGCGGTAAGTGCCGACGATGTCGCCGCCAGGCCCGATGCCGCGTGCGTCGGTGCCGAAGACCGGGTTCGAGTTGTCCTGGGTCGGGAAATCGATCGAGGTCCAGGCATCCTCGCCGTTCCGCACGAATCCGTGCTGCTTCTTGTCGGAGTCGGCGTACCAGCCCACGATGTCGCCGCCGGCGTTGATGCCCGACACGACCGTCAGCGTGGCGCCGGGATAGTCGATCGTCTCGAAACCGAACGAGACACCGAGCGCCCGCGAGCTCGCGCCGAACGACAGCAGCCATCCCGCAGTCGCCAGGGTCCATGCGGATCCGGCCAGCACCTTGCGCATTACCATTGGGCCTCCTTGTGGGCGCGTACGCCCTCACGAGAAGATCGCGCAATCGAGCGCCAGAATGGGCCAGGCTGCCGGCGCGGCGTCTTGCGATTCCGGTAGCGAGCCCCTATCCTGTTGATCTTTAAGAGCTTCACCGACGTCATGCCCGAGCGAGACGAGGTCACCGCGCTGCTCGACGGCTGGAGTCAGGGCGATCGGCACGCCCTCGATCGCCTGCTGCCGCTGGTCTATGCCGAACTGCGCCGGATCGCCGCCCGCCGGCTCCGCCACGAACGGACCGGGCACACGCTGCAACCGACGGCGCTCGTTCACGAGGCCTACCTGCGCCTCGTTGAACAGCGGAACGTCGACTGGCGGAGCCGCGCGCACTTCTACGGGGTTGCGGCGCAGGTGATGCGCCGCATCCTCGTCGATCACGCGCGGCGGCACGGCGCCGCGAAACGCGGCGACGACGCGCAACGTGTGCCGCTCGAGGACGTCGATGAAGCTGCCGCCGCCACCGGGTTTCCGGTGCTCGCGCTCGACCTCGCGCTGGGGCGGCTGGAGCGGATCGATTCGGGCCTCGCGCAGATCGTGCAGCTGCGGGCGTTTGGGGGGTTGACGATCGAGGAGGCGGCGCACGTCATGAACGTGTCGACTTCCACGGCCAAACGTGACTGGCGGACCGCTAAGGCATGGCTGGTACGCGAGCTCGGCCCGGGTCCAAGCGCTTGATCGGAACCCTATGACGGACGAGCGTTGGCGACATGTCAGGCAGTTGTTCGAAGCCGTCGTCGACCGGCCACCGGTGGAGCGCGCCGGGTTCCTGGCGGCCGCCACGACCGGCGACGACGGGCTGCGTCGCGAGGTCGAAGCCCTGCTCGCGGCCGACGCTGCTGCCGCCGGGCTCTCAGAACGATGGCCGGCCGCGTTCGAGTCGGCGCTCGCCGCGCTCAGCGGCGCGGTCGACGCCGTACACACGGCCGATCCTCCGTCTCCCGGGTTGACCGCCGGACATCGCGTCGGAAACTACGACGTCATCGCTCCGCTCGGCACGGGCGGGATGGGCGAGGTGTATCGCGCCCATGACGCGCGGCTCGGGCGTGATGTCGCTGTCAAGATCCTGCCGCGCGCGTTCACCACCGATCCGGATCGGCTGGCGCGTTTTGCCCGCGAAGCGCGGGTGCTGGCATCGCTGAACCACCCGCACATCGCCGGTATCTACGGCGTCGAAGCGATTGGTGAAGCACCCGCGCTCGTGCTCGAGCTGGTCGACGGCCCCACGCTCGCAGAACGGATCGGCGCCGGCCGGCTGCCCGTCCACGAGGCCCTCGATATCGCGCGGCAGATTGCCGACGCGCTCGCGGCTGCTCACGACAAGGGTATCGTCCACCGCGACCTGAAACCGGCCAACGTCAAGCTGACGTCTTCCGGCGTCGTGAAAGTCCTCGACTTCGGACTGGCCAAAGCCTCAGAAGGTGGCGTTGCGGCCGGGGTTGTCGCGCATTCGCCGGTCATCACAGTGACGGCGATACGTGACGGCGTCATCCTCGGAACCGCCGCGTACATGAGCCCCGAGCAGGCCCGTGGAAAACCGGTCGACAAGCGCTCCGACAACTGGGCGTTCGGCTGCGTGCTCTACGAAATGCTGACCGGACGCAAAGCGTTCGAGGGCGACACCGTCTCCGACACGACCGCCGCCATCCTGACGCGGGATCCGAACTGGCGCGCGCTGCCGGCTGCAACCCCGGCGAGCGCTCGCCGCCTGCTGCGTCGCTGCCTCGAGAAGGACGTCAACAGGCGCTTACGCGATATCGGCGACGCCGGCGTCGAGCTGGAAGACGCGATCGCCCGCCGGCGTCCGTTGGCACTGACGCTGCGCGTGTTCGAAGGTATTCGTCCGGCGGGCGCGCTCGTGCTCGTGTCGGCGCTCGCCGGGTCGGCCGTTCTCGCCGCCCTGTTCTGGCGGAGGCCGGCGACCGGACCCATCGCCCGGGAGCTGATGCAGCCCCGCTTCACGCAGGTCACGTCGCAATCCGGGCTCGAATGGTTTCCGACGCTCTCGCCGGACGGCAAATGGGTCGCCTACGGCGGCGACGGCAGCGAGGGCCGCGACATTTTTCTCCAGAGCACGACCGGCCAGACTCCCATCAACCTGACACCGGATTCGACCGACGATGACGACCAGCCTGCGTTTTCGCCGGATGGGGAGCGCATAGCGTTTCGATCGAGCCGGGATGGCGGCGGGATCTTCGTCATGGGCCGCACCGGCGAGGCTGTCCGGCGCCTGACGCGGGATGGTTTCAAGCCGGCGTGGTCGCCCGATGGGAAAGAAATCGCGTTCACCACGGAGAACGCCGATCTCGATCCCCAGAACACGCTCGGGCTCAGCTCGCTGCGGGTGGTCAATGTCACGTCAGGCAGCCAGCGTCAAGTTGGCAACGTCGATGCGGTGCTGCCGAGCTGGTCGCCGCACGGACAGCGCATTGCTTACACGACGCGCGGGGCGATTGCCGGAAGCACGCGGCTGGACGTCTGGACGGTCGATCCAAGCGGGAAGAATCCGATCGCGGTGACGACCGATGGCGCGCCCAACTGGAACCCGGTCTGGGCGCCGGACGGCAGCCAGTTGTACTTCGTGAGCGGCCGCGGCGGCCCCATCAACCTGTGGCGGGTGCCGATCGACGAGCCGAGCGGAAAGACACTGGGCCCACCCGAGCCGGTCACGACGCCGGCGCCGTTTGTCGCCCACATCGCCATCTCGGCCGACGGACGTCGCATTGCCTACAGCTCGATTCTGCGCAGCCGTAATCTCCAGAAGCTGCGCATCGACCCGGCGACCGGCGTGCCCAGCGGCGAGCCGATCTGGATCACGACGGGTTCGCGCCTCTGGGCGAATCCCGATCCGTCCCCTGACGGCAAGTGGGTGGTCTTCTACTCGAGCCTTCAGCCGGAGGGCGATCTGTACGTCGTTCGCAGCGATGGGACCGGGCTCCGGCAGCTCACCAGCGGCGCGGAGGCCATCGATCGGATGCCGCGGTGGTCGCCGGATGGAGCATGGATTGCGTTTCACTCGATCCGCGGCAAGGATCAGTACCTCTGGAAGATCCGGGTCGACGGCAGCGACCTCCAGCAACTCAGCCCGTTCGCCGATGCCATCTACCCTGCGTGGTCGCCCGATGGATCCCGGATCGCGGTGCTGATGGGAGCGGGCATCGGTCACAGCGACAACAACGTCTATATCTTCGATCCCAGCCGGCCATGGAACGCCCAGACGCCGGAAGTCATCGCGCCGCCAGCCGAGAGCTCAGACGAGTTCGTCGTGAACGCCTGGTCACCCGACGGGGCGAGGCTCGCTGGTCAGGCCGGGCTCGCCGCTCATGGCATCTTCACTTATTCGCTGCGGACGAAGACATTCGATCGGCTCACCGACTTCGGCGGCTATCCCGTCTGGCTCCGCGATAGCCGGCATCTGATGTTCGTGAACGGCGGACACGACTTCTACGTTCTCGACACGCGCTCGAAGAAGGCCGAGAAGGTGTTCTCGGCGCCGCGGGACATCATCGGCCCGCCGCAGCTGACGCGAGACGGCCGGGAGGCATATTTCTCGCGGCGCGTCACCGAGGGCGACATCTGGCTGCTGACGCTCAATCAGCCAGGCTTAGCTCGCTGACCACGCGCCATCGACGGGCAGCGCCGCGCCCGTGATGTCGCGGCCCGACGGCCCGCACAGGAACACCATCAGCGCGGCCACGCTCTCGGCGGAGATGAACCGCCCCGTCGGCTGTTTACCGATTAGAAACTTCTGCTCGGCCGCTTCGCGCGTCAGCGACGAAGCCGCCATCATGTCGTGGATCGTGGCTTCGTGGATCGGCGTTTCGGCCGTTCCCGGGCAAATCGCGTTGCAGGTGATGTCCTGTCCGAGCGTTTCGAGCGCCACCGCGCGCGTCAAACCGAGCAGCGCCGTCTTCGTCGTCACGTACGCGACGCGGTTCGGCGCGGCGCGCAGTCCGTAGATGGAGGAGACGTTGATGATGCGGCCCCAGCCGCGCTGCTTCATGGCGGGCAGCGCGAGCCGGATCGTGTGAAACGCCGCCGAGAGGTTGACGGCGAGGCCTTCGTCCCAGCGCTCGGGCGAAAACGACTCGACCGCCGCGGTGTGCCGCACAACGGCGTTGTTGACGAGGATGTCCACAGCCCCGAACGCCTCGACGGCCGCCGAGATCATCGCGTCGATGTGGCCCGGGATCCGGAGATCGGCGTCGGCGTACAGCGTGCGGACCCCGTACGCCTGCTCGATGCCGTCCCGAATCGCGGCAATTTCATCGCCGCTCGCGAAGCCGTTCAGGACGACATGGCATCCGGCCGCCGCAAACTGCTGCGCCGCGGCAAGCCCGAGGCCCTGGGTGGAGCCCGTAATGAGCGCGCACTTCCCCTGCACGTCTATCGAACCCGGCTGGCTTCGCCGTCCGCCAGCGCGATCTCGGTGATCCGCAGCCCGGCCTTCGTGACGCGCGATGGAAACAGATACTGAAGGCGTTCTTCGTGCACCGGGATCACGCGGTGGGGATCGCCGCCGGCCTTCTTCACCATCTCCTCGGCGGCCATGATCAGGTTGACCTGGCTGCCGGTCGCCAGGCCGACGGGGATGTACTGCGGGTCCTTCGGGTCCGTGCCGCGGAGGTTTTCGTGGGAGTACGCGAGGTCGCCGGCGAACACCCACGAGTCGGACGACTGCGCGCGGAGGTCGTTTCTCACGTGCACGTACATCGATCCCCACGTATGCGTGTCGAAGGCCGCGTGCAGGTCGATGCCCGGCAGCACGTTGTCCCTGGCGCCGTCCACGCACACGAGCCGGCCCTGCCGCGCGAGATCAACGGCTTTCATGATGTCCGCCGGATCCATGCCGAGCATCAGCCAGCGGAACCGCCGCTCGAGCGACAGCGCCCACACCCACTTCGACAACTCGCGCTCCTGGATGTAGAACGTCGCGTTCGGGAATTGCTCGATGTTCCCCATGTGATCGAAGTGCGCGTGCGTGATGAAGATGCTGGATACCCCGGCCGGCGACACCCCGCACTCGGACAGCACCGCCTGCGGCGGCTGCCAGTTGCGCACGCCGTAGCTCGTCGCCAGCACCTCGCCGTACGCCTGGTGGTTGTAGCCGACGTCGATCATCGCCGTCTGGCCCTGCCCCTTGAGCACGACGTAGCCGTAGGGCATCTTGCGGTAGCCCTGGTTGTGCGCGCCGTAGACGAACAGGCTGGTGGCCTGTTCGAGCACATGTGCATATTCCATGACCCAGATCGAGTAGCTGGCCATTCAGGGGATCCTCACAACAGGTCTGGTAGGGCGGGTGGGTCGGGTCGGTCGGGTAGGTCGGGTCGGTCGGGTAGGTCGGGTAGGCCGGGTGGGCCGGGTCGGGCAGGTGGGCCAGGTAGGGTAGACGGGCCGCAGCAACCATGCTCGAACGCCACAACCTGGAAACCGGGCAGCGCGTTGGCGGCGCGCTGCAGGTGTTCGTAGCCGGCGCGGAGCGGCGTCAGGATCGGATCGAGATCCGCCTGCGGCCGGCCGAGGCGATCGCGCGCGGCCGTCAGTGCGGCCTCGAGCGAGCCGGACGCCTGTGTCAGGTGCGCGTGGTGCGCGCGTGCGCGATCGGTGGCGCGCGTCCGCCGGATGCCGTCCTTCGACTCGTGGAACAGCATCTCGGCCGAGCGGAGCATCGGGTGATCGGGCGCCGCGCTGCCGGCGCCGGAGGCCGCAAGCACCAGCAGGCCCGCGAGTTGGGCGGCCACGTCACGCAGGCGTTCGAAGTCGGGACGGGCCGCGAGAACGTACGCGACCGTGAGGTCGTCGAGCGCGTCGGTCACGGGCACGGATTGTACAAGCAAAAGGGCTGAAGGCCTTTCGGCCCCCAGCCCCCACGCCCCTAATCCCTAGCCTCTAACCTCTAACCTCTTCGTGAAGGGGGCTAGAAGTCCACCTGCACGCTGAACTTCCAGAACCGCGGCTGCAGCACGCCCGTCGGCGCCTGCCACGCGCCCGACCCGGTGAGGATCGTCGGGCTGTACGCCTGCTGGTAGCTCAGAATCGGCGACGAGTTGAGAATGTTGTAGAGATCGAAGCCGACGTTCGTCCGCGTCCTGCCGAACCGCAGGATCTTCGCAATGCGGATGTCGAACTCGTTGACGCGATCGCCGTACAAGGTACCTGGCTCGACCAGGTTCACCGTGACGCTGGTCGCGTTGGCGCCCGTCGGCGTCCGGCCCAGCTGCGCGAGTATCGAGTTCCACGCCGGGTTGGTGCTCGTGATCGTGTAGTTCGCGGCCAGCGGAGCACCCTGGTCGCTCCGGAACGTGCCGGAGAAGAGCAGATCGACCTTCGGAATCGTGTACGAGCCCAGGCCGGTGTACCGCGTCACGAAGCCCGTGGACGTGTTGCACCACGGGTTGGTCGGGCCCTGCGCCCCCAGGACGGTGTACTCCGGTGATGCCGTCCGCACCTCGCAGTAGTCGTTGCGCTGCGTTCCCGTACTGAAGCCGCCCTGGAACACGAGACCGCTGCGCGGCCGCGCGCTGAGGTTGAAGAGGAACCCGTTGTAGACCTGCGAGTACTGGCCGCCCGCGTCGGTCGCGAGCTTCGTCACGTTGTTCGTGAGCGCAGACACGTTCGGGTTGGCGTTGTAGAGGAGGCCGCTCGTCTGGCCCGACGCGTCCCCGAGCCGCGAATCGGTCGGCGCCACGACGGTGAACGACCTGAAATCGCCGGTCGCCTGCAGGACGTTGTCGTCCCACGTGAAGTTGGTCAGCCACCGGCGGTTGTAACCCAGTTCGACCGAGACACGGGGCAGGATTTCCTGCTGGACCGAAGCGCCGAAGCCCCAGTCGCCCGACCGGACGCCCATGCCGCTGCGGAGCGACGGATCGAGGTCGCTCGTGAAGACGTTGGTCCCGAACGCCGAATTGGCGATCACGCCGCATTCTCCGTTGGCTCCGCGATTCAGGAGATCACAGTCAGGAAGGAAGTTTTTGTTCGTATCGTTCCACACGCGGGTGGTCGTGCCCTGCAGACGGCCGCTCGGTCGGAGCGCCGCATACGTCAGGCCGTTCTGCGCCGCCTGGAGGTACTTGCCGATGTTCACCTTCAGCGACGTCTTGCCGTTGCCGAACAGGTCGATGGCTGCGCCACCGCGCGGCGTGATGTCGTTGTAGGCGTGGACACCGTCCGTTTGGGGATACGTGATCGCCGTCGGCAGGAAGCGCACCGGGCCGACCGTCACTTCGGGGAAGTAGCTCCAGGCGCGGTCATACCGCAGAGCGCCCTGCAGCGTGATCTTGCCGAAGGTCTTCTGGTCCTGCGCGTAGAACGCGTCGTAGCGCACGCGCTGCTGGGCGGGGAAGGAGTTGATGTTCTCGGTGATCTGGTTCGGCACGCCGCTGTTGAAGCGATACGCCGTGAACTGATCGTTGGTGTACGTGTACTGGTTGTCGTAGAGGTAACCGCCCTGGTAGCCGAATTTCATGCTCTGCGCGCCCGTGACGTACGAGGCCGACGCCCTCCA
>Ga0068871_100003510_pt1 | contig 10795 bp, 8 predicted proteins | sample KBSMisM72_FD_72750 | JGI IMG/M metagenome (GOLD analysis project Ga0068871, IMG submission 72750) | Miscanthus rhizosphere microbial communities from Kellogg Biological Station, Michigan, USA - KBS Miscanthus M7-2 | ecosystem: Host-associated > Plants > Roots > Rhizosphere > Soil ...
TGCGTAATCTGTGGATTGCTCTTGTGGCTAACCCTGAGAACCACCTCAGGGCTGTTCGAAAAAAGCCGTGTTGCGGCGGTGGCTCGCCCACCGCCGTCTTTGCTTCTGCAGCCAAACTCGTGAAGAACTGCGTAGCCATCATCTTCGCAGTCCCCTGAATCATCCGCTGGCCCACGCTCGCGATCGTTCCGCCGACCTGCACGTCCGCCGTGTAAGTGACCTTTGTCCCGGTCTCGGTGGGAGCGAGATCTAAATCACCGGAGCCTTTGAGGAATCCGGGCGCGCCTTTGCCGTCGACGACGAGGCGAAGATGTTCCGGCTCGCGCATGTCTTCGAGACGTGCAGTCCCATTGAAGACACCCTTGATCGAACCGACACCGGTTCTGATCGTCGCAGCAAATGTATTCTCTGCAGTTTGTTCGAGTCGTTCGCAGCCGGGAATGCAGCGCTGCAACACCTCTGGATTAATAAGGCATTGATAGACACGTTCGCGAGGAGCGTCGAGTTCCTGAGTGCCTTCCAGTTTCACTGCACGCGAGCCTTCGCAGCTTGAATTCCGCGGCGCGTGTGCACTTGAGCGAGGTGGCAGCGATAGTCGCTCGAAGCGTAGAGATCCGCGTTGGCATCGATTCCGTCGCAAACGTGTGCGACTGCGGCGCTGGCGGCATTGTCGTCCAGGGTTGTTCCTGCTAGTGCAGCTTCGACAGCCCTCGCGCGATAAGCTTTAACGCCGACGCCGGTGACGCCGATGCCGGCGGACTTACACGAGCCATCGTCATTCAGCGCCAGATGAACAGCGACGCCCACAACAGCGAACCCCGAAGCAGGATGAGGCACCTTCTGATAAGCCTGACCAAACCTTCCACTCGGCTTTGCGATGCGAATTTCGCGCAGTATCTCGCCCGGTTGAAGATCGGTCGTGAGTAGATCGACGAAGAAGTTCTCGGCCTTTACTGTTCGTTCGCCGTTTGGCCCAACGAGAACAAGATCGGCGTCGAGTGCGAGAACTGCCGCCGGCCAGTCACCAGCCGGATCGGAGTGAGCAATGCTGCCGCCAATCGTCCCTTTGTTTCGCACCTGCACATCGCCAATGCTTTTCGCGCATTCCGGTAGAAGCGGACAAATCTGTTTCAGCAGATCAGACGACTCCAGCTGGTAATGAGTAGTCGTGGCGCCGATGAGAACCTGGTCGCCCTCTTCGCGGATGTATGCGAGCGATTTGATGCGTGCGATGTCCACGAGCAATTGCGGTTGGGCCAGCCGCAGTTTCATCGCCGGAATCAAACTGTGCCCACCGGCAAGGATCTTCGCACCGTCGAGATCGCTGTTCAGCAGCGCCACAGCCTCATCAAGCGTCGCCGGCGCCTTGTAATCAAATTGTGCGGGAATCATTTTCTACTCCTCTGATCCGTTTTAATCCTGTCTTCCAACGATCCTTCTCATCCGTGGCTAATAATTCGCCATACGTTCTCAGGCTTGATCGGCATATCCAGATGCTTCACTCCAAAGGGGGCCAACGCATCGACAATCGCACCGACAATTGCCGGAGTGGCGCCGATCGTACCGGCTTCGCCGACGCCTTTCACACCGAGTGGATTTACTGGCGATGGAGTCTCAGTCCGATCCAGTTCAAAATTTGGAACGTGCGACGCGCGAGGAACTGCATAATCCATTAAGGTGCCGGTGATTAACTGTCCCTGCTCGTCATACACGACCTCTTCGTACATCGCCTGTCCGATCGACTGCACGATGCCGCCGTGAACCTGCCCGTCAACCAGCAGCGGATTGATCACCTTGCCGCAATCGTCAACTGCGACGTATCGCAGGAACTTGATGTCGCCTGTGTCTCGATCGATTTCCACGACACAGATGTGCGTGCCGAATGGGAACGTGAAGTTCTTTGGTTCGAAAAAGTAGGTTGCAGAAAGACCCGGCTCCGTGTCGGGCGGCAACTCTTTCGCGAGGTGCGCGGCCAGCGCGATGTCCTGAATCGTCAAACTGGACTTGCCTTCAGTCTGCGGTTCCGGCAGCGCGCCTGCGGGTGCTTCACCGACCGGTACGACCGGTTCCGAGGTTCCGGTGGCACTGGCAGCTACTGCGGCCTCTCGGGAATATTTTCCACCTTCAAAAGAGACGCGTGATGCGTCTGCCTGAAGCATGTGCGTCGCAATCTTGTGAGCCTTCTCCTTGAGCTTTTGAATTGCGACATAGACAGCAGTGCCGCCAACCGCGGTTGCGCGACTGCCAAACGTCCCGATGCCGTACTGAACGACTCCCGTGTCGCCGTGGATCACAGTGACATCGTTAATGTTGACCCCGAGCTCATCCGCGGCGATCTGTGCGAACGAAGTTTCCTGTCCCTGGCCATGTGGCGAGGCTCCAGTTAACACCGTCACTTTCCCCGTCGGCTCAATCCGAACTGTCGCGCTTTCCCAACCACCGGCAGGCATCGCCTGCGACGGACCAAGCGCGCAGATCTCGACGTAAGTTGAAACTCCGATCCCGATCAAACGCCCTTCGTCGCGCGCTTTTTTCTGTTCCTCGCGAAGTGCCGCGTAATCGACGATGTGTTGTGCCTTGTTGAGAGCAGCTTCGTAGTCGCCGCTGTCGTAATCGAGACCTGTCGCCGTATGAAATGGAAATTCATCGGCCGCTGGGAAATTTTTACGGCGCACTTCCGCGGGATCCACGCCTAAATCGGCTGCCACAAGATCAAGGGCGCGTTCTACGATGTACGTTGCTTCCGGACGACCTGCGCCGCGATAAGCGTCCGTAGCCATCTTGTTCGTAAAGCACGCAGTGATATTCATCTGGATAGCGGGAATCTTGTACGCGCCCGAAAGCATTAATCCCGTGAGCGTGGGAATCGCGGGCGTAAGCAGTTGGTGGTAAGCCCCCATATCTGCAAAGACGCTGTAGCGCAGACCAAGCAGGGTGCCGTCGTTTTTGAATGCGACTTCGACATCGCCGACCTGGCCGCGTCCGTGAATCGTCGCCTGAATGTTTTCTCGTCGCGTCTCGATCCACTTCACTGGCTTTCCGAGTTGCATCGAAATCCAACCGAGCAGCGCTTCTTCCGAGTAAACATTCAGTTTGGATCCGAAACCCCCACCGACTTCCGGCGTGATCACGCGTAACTTGTTTTCGGGAATTCCGATCATGAGCGCCACCTGCGTGCGCATGAGGTGTGGAATCTGTGTTGACGACCAGATCGTCAACTCTTCCTCGCCGGGAAAATAACGCGCGAGCACACCTCGTGGCTCCATCGCGATTGGCGCGAGTCGTCTGTGCAACACGCGCTGTTTCACAGTGCGCTCGGCGGCAGCGAAAGCAGCGTCGATATCGCCTTCGCCCGAGGTCAGCCGGTAGGCAATGTTGTCACTGAAGCCGTCGTGAATGACTGGACCACCCGCAGCAGCCGCTTCGACGTCAGTCACGACAGGCAGCTCCTCATAATCAACTACTACCAAATCGACGGCATCCTGCGCCGCATATCGATTCTTAGCTACGATCGCGACGACGGGATGGCCCACAAAATAAACCTTGTCCTTCGCCAGTACACGATGATCGGGAACTTTCAAATCAGGCAAGGCGCCGGCACATGGCACTGGTCCGACCTTATCGGCAACGTCTTTACCTGTGTAAACAGCCACGACGCCCGGAGCCGCGAGTGCCGCCGAAGTATCGATGCTGTTGATCTTCGCATGCGCGTAATAAGATCTAACAAAGGCAACATGAAGCGTATTCGGCAAAGAGATGTCGTCGACGTAGTGTGCGAGTCCGCGGATCAGACGCGGATCCTCGGTACGCTTAACGCGTTTGCCTACATATTTTTCAGTCATCGCTGGCCTGCTTTCTTCGCAGCGTATTGCACCGCTTCGATGATGTGCTGGTAGCCGGTGCAGCGACAGAGATTGCCTTCGAGACCGTGGCAGATCTCTTCTCTCGAAGGATCGGGGTTTCTGTCGAGCAACTGCGCTGCGGTCACGATCATGCCGGGCGTGCAATAGCCGCACTGCAATCCGTGTTTCTCCCAGAAACCTTCCTGAACCGGATGCAGTTCGCCATTTTTGGCAAGCCCTTCAATCGTCGTCACCGTTGCGCCATCGGCCTGGACGGCGAACACGGTGCACGACTTCACCGCTTGTCCGTCGAGCATCACCGTGCAAGCTCCGCAAAGGGAAGTCTCGCAGCCGACGTGCGTGCCGGTAAGGTCCAGAACATCTCTCAGGTAATGAACGAGGAGCATGCGTGGCTCGACCTCATCGGTATGAGAGACACCATTCACGTTCAGATTGATAGCCTTTTTCATGAGCTACCTCACTTTTGAAGATTTGTGCTTAGTGCTTTGTACTTGTGCTTAGTTTGTCGGGGCTAAATATAACAGGAAAGAAGAACCAAGTACCAAGCACTAAGTACCAGGTACAACTAGACAGTTGCCTTATGGATTTGTCGCTTCAAACGGTGGATCGTCCGCCGGACCACTTTGAGCTGAGCGTGATCGTGCGCTTCGATTGCCGCGGCTCGTTGCGTCTTCAGTTCACGGATTCGCGCTTTGATTCCGGCTTTGTCGATACCGACGACTGTGTGATGTTCGTGTTGGATGCCCAACGCTTTGGCGAGCGCCACCACCAGGTGCTCTTTATTAAGCTGCGTATAACCCTGCACGGCCTCGTGCTCAATGCCCTTGGCCATATCGCGTAGCTCTGTCAGGTTTTTGTGTCTGAGTTGTTCGAATGTTAACTCCGCCATTTGGAAGCTCCTATTCAGTGCTGTTTTGTTTCGTCAAAGATCTGATTGAGGTGATGCTTTAGATGAACTAAATAATCACGAATGAGTTTTTCAAGCGTGGCCGGTTCACTCTCCGCAAGCTCGAGCTTGAACGCGATCTGATCCAATGTGTGCGACGAACGCGATTTGGTTAATACTTCTTCCGGGATCAACGAAGCTACGTGCACGAGGTGCAGATTGTAAGCGCTCCAGAGCTGGACGACGTTGGACCACGACTCATCGCGATACTTTTGCGCGCCGATCCATTCGTCTTGATCGTAGCCCGGAAAGACCAGGTCGTCAGTGTATTGCGCGCGGACGAATCGTTGATGATTGTTCGCCGCCGAATCGATTAAATGACCGAGAATCTCAATCGGCGCCCAATCATTAGGCGCAGGCTGTCGGCGGCTTAGTTCTTCCGGAATGTCCTTCAGCCGTGCCGTAGCGCTGACGACCGTATCGCGAAAGTCCCGGAGGAACTGTTCATAGCTGGTTGGGGTGGACATGGAATGCTGATAATAGGATCTTCTTGCGCAAAGGCGCAAAGGTGCGCCATGAAACTACTGTAGGGGCGGCCCTCCGTGGCCGCCCTTGGTTGGAAACGGTCGCTAAAACCAAACGCCGTCGATTTTTGAAATCTCGTGTTCAAACCAAGGGCGGCCACGGAGGGCCGCCCCTACAGTACTTCCCGAGTAATGACGCAACCTAACCATCAGTGGAACCAAGCGGGGAAGTTGTTCGTTTAGCTGACATGCGTTGGCTGTGGCGTCTTACAAAAGTTTCGGTGGTGCTGGTGGTGACGTTGTTGATACTGGTAGTCACCGGGCTCTCAGACACCCTCGTCTTTTACGCTCGCGTCGCTAAGCTCTACACCCAATCTCCAGACACTAAAATCGCAATGCCTTTGGAAGATATCTCCCGGAAGGAGGTCGCCGACACTTGGGGCGCACCGAGAGGTGTCGGCCGGCATCATGAAGGGCAGGACATCTTCGCGGCGAAAGGCACGCCGATTCTTTCCGCTACAAACGGCTTCATCTACAAGATCGGCGAGAACAACCTGGGTGGCCAGACCGTCTCGGTTATCGGTTCGGGCGGCCGCATTTACTACTACGCTCACCTGGACTCTTACGCGAAAGGGATCGCAGTGGGCGATCGCGTTTCGAAGCGAACGGTGCTCGGCTACGTGGGCACAACCGGAAACGCGCAGGGCACACCTCCTCATCTCCACTTCGGAATCTACACCTGGACTGGCGCCATCAATCCTCTGCCGCTGCTCACGGATCGCGTCGCACCCACGGTCACAACCGCGAAACCGAAAGAAACCAAAGCCAAAGGCACCCTCGTCAGCCGAAAAGCCTGACTAACATCAGCCACGGATAATTCGAATTCATTACGGATTAGACTCTATCCGTATTGATCTGTTCTTTAGATCCGTGTTATCTGTGTTCCCCGAATCCAAACGTAACCTGGAAGGAGCTCACGCATGCGAATGCGATCCCGGTCTCTCCCTGTCTCGATCCTTGTTCTGACTCTAACTATCTGCGTAGTTATTTTGGCCCCTAGATCGGAGGCGATAAACTCGCCTCAGGATCCTCCGGCACCAGCCGTCGGAGGAGGCGGCGGGCAGGAACGTCCTGGCCGTCCTGATCAGACGCCTGAACCCAGACCGTACGAACGTGTGATTACAAAAGAAGCGAAGTCCGACGAAGGCATCTTCACGATTCACACGATCAAAGACAAGACTTACTACGAAATCCCGAAGAGCGAACTCGGCAAAGAGTTTCTGTGGGTCAGCCAGATTGCCAAAACCACGCTCGGCGTTGGGTATGGCGGACAGGCTGCGGGCAATCGAGTCGTGAAATGGGAACGCAAAGGCAATCGCATTCTACTGCGCAACGTCTCCTATGACGTCGTTGCCGATGCAAAGCTCCCCGTGTCGCGCGCGGTGCAGGCGTCAAATAACGACACCATCATCATGGCCTTCAACATCGAGGCAATCGGCAAAGAAGATTCGGCCGTGATTGATATCAGCCGCTTGTTCACGACGGAAGTCACGGAGTTCAGCGCGCGAACTCGTTTGCGTGCTCGTGGCTTCGACTCGTCGCGCTCTTTCATTGAGAAGACAAAGTCGTTCCCGACAAACATCGAAGTGGAAGTTTCGCAAACGTATACTTCTCCGCCGGATCCGACCCCGGGTGGTGGAGGCGGTGGACCACAACCACCAACGCCGCCAAATCCATTCGCACAGGGAATGCGCGCGGGAACAAACGCGACCGTCGTCATGCACTACAGCATGGTTAAGCTTCCCGAAAAGCCGATGATGCCGCGTTTGTTTGACGAGCGCGTCGGATATTTCTCAGTTCGTAAGATGGACTACGGCGTAGACGAACACCGTGCGCCACAACGGACCTACATCACACGCTGGCGTCTGGAAAAGAAAGATCCCAACGCCGAGCTCTCCGAACCGGTCAAACCGATTGTTTATTACGTCGATCCGGCGACACCGACGAAGTGGATTCCATGGATCAAGAAGGGAATTGAGGACTGGCAGCCCGCTTTTGAGGCTGCCGGCTTCAAGAATGCCATCATTGCGAAGGAAGCACCGTCGAAAACTGAAGATCCTTACTGGGATGCGGAAGACGCTCGCTACTCCGTGATCCGTTATTTGCCGTCGACAATCGAGAATGCTTCGGGACCGCACGTCAGCGATCCGCGCACCGGTGAGATTCTCGAGTCGGATATTCAGTACTACCACAACGTGATGAACCTCGCGCGTGATTGGTACTTCCTGCAGGTTGGTCCACTCGATCCGCGTGCTAAGAAACTTCCGCTACCGGACGACCTCATGGGCCGCCTGGTCGAGTACGTCATCGCGCACGAGGTCGGTCATACGCTCGGCTTCCAGCACAACATGAAAGCGAGCGCGACTTACCCCGCGGAGAAAGTTCGTGATGCGGAATGGCTCAAGACGATGGGTCACACGCCGACGTTGATGGATTATTCGCGCTTCAACTACGTGGCCCAGCCGGAAGATCACATCCCGGTTGAGCTGCTAATTCCTGGAATTGGTCCATACGACAAGTGGGCGACGATGTGGGGTTATAAACCGATTCCGGGAGCAAATACTCCGGACGACGAAAAGAAAACACTCGACGAGTGGGCACGTTCGCAGGATGCGAAACCGTACCTGCGTTTCTCGACTGCTGACGCACGCGGCTCGGATCCGGGTGAAAACACGGAGGCGGTTGGCGACGGTGATGCCGTGGCTTCTACAGCGCTTGGAATCAAGAACCTGAAACGCGTTGCCGATATGTTGCTTCCCGCGACAACGCACCAGGGTGAGCCTTACGACGATCTCGAGGAACTTTATGGTCGTATGTTGGGGCAGTGGGCCACGGAATTGAATCACGTCACCGGTATTGTGGGCGGCTTTAACTCGCAACAGAAACACGCCGGACAAGATGGCGTTCGCTTCGTTATTGTTCCGAAGGAACGTCAGGCAGCCGCGGTACGGTTCCTGAATGAGAATGCGTTTGCGACACCAGCATGGGCAGTGAAGCCGGAAATATTGCGGCGTATCGAAGCGGCCGGCGCACCCGCTCGAGTGAATCAGGCCCAGGAACGAGTTCTCAATTCGTTGCTGAACAACGCGCGGTTCGATCGACTCGTGGAGCAGGAAGCGATCGATGGTATGGCGGCATATAAGCCTGCGGATTTCATGGTGGACGTTCGCCGCGGAATCTGGAGTGAGCTTGAAGGCGCCGGTCCGATCAAGATCGACGTCTACAGGCGTAATCTGCAGAACTCGTACATCGACCTGCTTTCGAATAAATTGAATGTGCGACCGTCAGTTACGGACGACTATCGTGCCTTGATCAAAGCTGAGCTTCGTGATTTGAGTGCGGCGATCGCAACGGCGAGCGCCCGAGCAACCGATCGACAAACGCGCGCGCATCTTGCGGATGCACGCGATCAGATTGCGAAGGCGTTGGATCCGAAGTTTGCAGTACCGGCGGCAGCGGCGGCGGCAAATCCATTTGGGTTTGACGACGAGTTCAACTTTAACTGCTGGCCGGATTACGCCATTCGGCTTAGACCGCGAGAAGAGTACTATCAGCCATAAAGAGGCACAAAAAGCACAAACGAGTTAGCTGAGCGTTTGTGCTTTTTTGTGCCTTTCGTCGAGAAGGTTTGTCGTGTGATCGGTGACGCTGAGCGGTATTGGATGGGTGATTGGTTCATTACCTAACGCGCGTGGTGGCGTCACTACCTGATCGAGCTGTTGCGGCTGCGGTTCGGGATCCTGGCGAATCAGGAGACCAGCAATGATGTGACCTAATCCGGCGGTTGCAGGTAATAGTCCCAACAACCAGATGATCCTTACCACCGGAGCAATTTCAAATGGAATCTGATCCACGATGTGCGGCGGAAGTTTCAGCACCAGCGCTGTCGACAGGAAGTACAGGAAAGTAGCGAGGCCGGCTCCGGAAAACAACGACACCACACCTTTCGTGATGTGCTGCTCACGTCGTTCTGCGGCCGTTTTCTTTTTTCTGAAATTGAGCCAGTTCTGGCGGTTTTTAGTTGACTCGGCCTTGAGGGTTTTGACTATCTCTTTGACTTTCGGGATTGGGCCTTTGATGTCAGTACCGCAGGCGCGGCAATACTGTACGTTTGCTTGCGCTTCTGTACCGCAGTGTGGGCAATACATAGATTCGGAAACGTCTCCAGAGAGCTTTTAGTTCAATCTGATCGGCGCAGATCGGTTCCTGATCCGTAAAATCCGTGTTGCCTACTCGTAGCTCAACGCTTCCACGGCATCCTGTCGCGCTGCTCGAAGGGCCGGATAGAGTGCCCCGATACTTCCTCCCAACAACCCAACAGCTAACGCGACAAGTACCCAGCGCGGCTCGATGTCAATCGTTAGATTGGTTGTTCGTGTCACGACGAGCTGTGCAAGCATCGTCAGTAACACGCCCACGACCACTCCGAGAACACTGACGATGATGGCCTCCTGCTCGATTACCCATGCAATCGCAGTCTTGGACATTCCCAATGATTTGAGAATGCCAATCTGTCGCGTGCGTTCAGTTACCGTGGTATACATCGCGAGCAATATCACGAGGATACTGATTGCCGCAGCAACGCCAACTACCACGTTGAGAAATACATTCAACGCGGGAACGCCTGAGGCATACAGCTCCGGAAGATCGCGCGTGAACAACAATTGATCTTCGGGAAAGCGCTCGAGGATGCGTGCTGCGACTTCATCCTGTTTCGCAGGGTCTTCACATGCGACGAGAATTGCAGAAGCGCGATTGTCAGCCCCAACTTGTTCCTGCATCGTTTTCAACGGAATCTTGATACGCCCGCCGCCCGGAGGTTCGTAAACACCGACGATCTTGAAAGGCCGGTGAAAGAGCTGGACCGTGTCGCCGAGGTTGGCCTTGCGGTTTCGCTTCCACTCCGGATCGACGATCGCTTCGTCGCCGGATTGCAGCGGCCGGCCTTCGCGCATCGTGATTCGCGCAATCTTCGCATATTGGTCGTACTCAATTCCGTCCAGCAATCGCGAGCCAAAGCCGGAATCACTGCTGTCTACTGCTTGCCCGATGGGCGTAGTGGCGCGGACGCCCGGAATCGTTGCGAGCTCTGCAGCGTGTGAAGTGTGAAGTTTAAATTGAGCCCCACCGACGAGACTGATCGATCCCGAGGCACGAATCATGATCTCGGCTCCGATGTTTGATTCGCGTCGCCCACGTTCATGCAGGACGCCGTGAGCAAGACCGACAGTAAAGACGATGAGAAGTACTCCCACTCCTGTGCCAAGTACGCTGACGGCAGTGCGAGCAGGTCGATGAGCTATGTTTGAAAGTACAAGACTATCCATAAGACGTTGTAAGCGCGGGCTACGATCAAGGAGACGGCGCCATGCGTTGGGAAGCGTGCGCCATGTTAGTACGAGGAGGCCGATAGATGTCCAGACGACGATGGCAGCCTTGCGCACGAGGGCTAACGCAAGACC
>Ga0068871_100003514_pt1 | contig 10787 bp, 8 predicted proteins | sample KBSMisM72_FD_72750 | JGI IMG/M metagenome (GOLD analysis project Ga0068871, IMG submission 72750) | Miscanthus rhizosphere microbial communities from Kellogg Biological Station, Michigan, USA - KBS Miscanthus M7-2 | ecosystem: Host-associated > Plants > Roots > Rhizosphere > Soil ...
GAGCAGGCCGTAGCATCCGAGCTTACGGCTGCAGAATCGTACCCTGGATATCGAGAAGATGACGCAATTTCATGCAGATCATAGGGTAAAGGGCTCTCGGCAGATCATCGTGAGAGGGCTGTCATAGGCTCACCTCCCGCGACTCGCAAGTCGATTGGGTTCCCACGAGTTGTACGTAACGTCGACATCGGGACCTTTGGATCATGTTTGCCTAAGCTCAAGTCACCCGCTCCAGCAGTGCAACCGGACAGGAACCCATGACCTCCGCCAAACGGAGGCTCTGCTTGCCTTCGGTCTCAGTTGAGGAAAGGATTTCCCCGGTCAATAGGTTCTGATAGCAGGAGGATGGTCTCCAGGACGGCACTATCACCCATGTGTCTTCCCATACACTTGGACCGAAAGGAAACAGTTCGGTCTCTTGGCACAGTCCCTTGACCAGAATCGGAACGACCGCGACGACGGCCTGATCCTCATAAATCCTGGCGAACGCGCAGACATGCCTCTTCTTAGTCCCTTCGACCTTTAGCGGAACATATTCGCCGCTTAGAAACAGAGGAGCATGAGTGCGACGATACTGTAGACCGACCATGGTGATGTACAGTTTGATCCGCCCGTCCGGAGCCGTGGCAAGCATTTCTTGAACGAGCCGACGTTGATTGGATTCTTGAATCGCGCAGAGGGGCTGAAAGTCCTCCAAGAAGCCGGTTCGCGTCCCATAGTCGACCGGACGACGGTTGTCCGGATCGACCAGGCTGAAATCCCAAAGCTCAGTGCCCTGGTAAAAATCCGGTATGCCGGGTGCCGCGATTTTCAAGAGGACCTGGGAGAGCGAATTATACACACCATACCGCGCGATCTCCCTGTGAAAGGGAAGGAAATCCGCCAAGAACGGATTGGGCCCGGAGCGCGCTAGAATATGTTCGACGAAATCACGCACCGCTTGGTCATACGCGTGATTCGGATTGACCCAGCTCGTGTGGATCTTGGCCTCCTTGAGGGCTTTCACCATATAGGCTTGGATTCGGTCATTGAAGTTTCTATATTCGTCATCGCCCAGTGTACGAAACGGCCAGGCTCCGATCAACGTTTGATACAGCAAGTACTCCTCGTTGCGGTCAGGAGCGAGAGTTCCGTCCACCTCGGTTTTGTACCCTTTGTTGAGTTGACTCCATCGTTGGACGCGAGTTTTCCAGACTTGCGGGATTTCTGAAAGGACGCTGATCCGTGCTCGTACGTCTTCGCTACGTTTAGTGTCATGGGTCGAGGTGGCGCAGATGCTTGCCGGCCAGTGGGCCCGGCGCTGACGCATACGTTCGTGGAAGGTGTGAACCGAAATCCCGAATTGCAGGGGATCGCCGCCGACCTCGTTCAGTGACGCAAGCCGGTTATAAACGTATAAGGCCGTGTCTTCGGACCCCTTCGCCATGACCGAGCCCGTGATCTGCTGAAATTTCATCACGAATTGGAGCTGATCACGGCGCTCCCGTTCGTGATGAAAGCTGGCCTGTTTGAGCAGAATATCTTGGACGAAGTCGAACACAAGACCGCTTAACGCAGGGTTTTTGCGCTTGGCCCTGACGACTGCCTGCCGGATGTAGGACCGATCCTGATCCGTCACGGGTCCCTCGTCCGGAGTCACATAGGTCCGGTAAACAGGAAAACAGGCGATAATTTCACGAATGGCGTGAATCAGGCTGTTCAGCGTGAAGTCCCTGAACCGTCGATTCATTTCCGAGAGATGATTGAGCTGATACCCAAGCACGTTGATCTCACTCGACATGGAAGCTCGCATAATCAGCTGTTTGCTTTCATATGCAAGATCTTCAAAGGAAACGCGGCTGCCGATAAAACGGGCATAGAGCCTATTAAAATCCTGTTCATGTGAGCCGTCCACGAACAGCCCATTCACCAGGGTGAGGAAGTCGTACCCGGTCGTACCATAGACAGGCCATTGAACAGGCAGCGTCTCTTCCCTTGTGAGGATTTTTTCAACGACGAGAAAGAACGGCCGCTCGGCTTCCCCGGCGCGGGGGACGAGTTCAGTTTTGGCCCAGGTCTGTAGTTGCCCAAGGTAGCTGCTGGGATCGTACAAGCCATCAACATGGTCGATGCGCAAGCCGGTGACCGCTCCTTCCTTCACGAGCTGAAAAATGAGTTGGTGACAGGAACGGAATACGGCAGGATCTTCCATGCGAATGGCTGCCAGCTCGTTAATGTCGAAGAAACGCCGGTAGTTGATCTCTTCGGAGGCGACCCGCCAATGGGCAAGCCGATACACTTGGTGGCTGAGAAGTTGATCCAGAAGATCAAAGCTTTTTGAATCCCCTTTCGTCCCGTTAAAGATGGCGACATTTTCTTGGACAAATATCTGCACGGCTTGGCTCTCGTCCATGATGCGTGCTAGCCGCCGCCTGATGATCTCCTTCTCTCGATAGCGCTCTGCGACCCGGGCAGGATCCAACTCGTTGCGAGCGGGCAGGTGCCGAAGAGCTGTCAGGATACTCTGAAACTCCTGCACGTGCGGATCGCCCGACTGCGCCCCGCTGATCAACTCGTCAAGCCGAAGAGCCAGGATCATCGCTGAGGGTTTCGGATCAACGGGAAGCTGGTGATCGTAGTGACGAATGAAGAACCGTCCTTCGTGGTATTCCAGGATGATCTCCTGGCTCTCCACGACAGTTCCGTACTGCTCACCCAGAATAGGCAGGAGCACTTTATCTTCTAGCTCGGCCTTGACAGGGTGCCAATCGATATCGAAGAACGCCGCATAATTGGAGCTAGGTCCGTTCTCCAAGACATCCAGCCACCAAGTGTTGCATGATTTCGCGATGCCCATATGGTTGGGCACCACATCGAGAATCTGCCCCATTCCGTGTTGAGCCAGAGAGTCAGTGAAGATCCGAAAGTCATGTTCGGTCCCGAGGTCAGGGTTCATCATAGTCGGATCGACAATGTCATAGCCGTGCGGACTTCCGGGCACCGCCCTCAAGTAGGATGAAGCATAACAATCCGTAATGCCCAGGGCATGAAGATACGGTACAATCCGAGCGGCGTCGATGAATGTAAAGGTATCGTTGAACTGAAGCCGGTAGGTCGCGGTGGGAATCCTCGGGTGGGTGATCGAGATGCTCATCGGATTCTCAGGCAGGTATTCGGGTCGTTTCAAAGCGGTCGCCTATAGAGCCTCCTCGATGAAGCACGAGCAACCCTCCGTGCATGACGTGAGACCATCCGGCGCCTCAGGTCCCTCGATATTCTCAGCCATGCCTGAGTCGAATGCAACTATCTCGTTGAGGTCTCAGCCAAGCAAGCACAACATCTTGACCACAATCGCGGGCCATTCATGAGGCTACTAAATAGAAAGTGGCGGTAGACAATGGAAGCTTGGAATGACTCCAGGGCGGCATGCAACAATCGGCTTCAATTACGTAAGGTGTGAGCGAAGACCGATTGGACTTTGCAGCTCACCTACCCACTGATGCGGCTTGGATGGGTGCGGCGACTGTTCGGCGCTGGAATTACCTTGATGGCGTGCTTTCCAGATAGACAGCCACTCCATATGCCGGCAGAGGGATGGTTCGTCCCTCATGTCCGATGACCACTGTGGCGGGAAAATGGTTGAGGCCAGGTCCTCCGAATTCTATGTCCAATGCGTCCACCATCAGCTCCCAAGTCCCAATAGGTTTTCGCAAAGTGACTGAGATCTCTTCCTGGTTAAAGCCAAGGATCACAAGGGCTGCCGGTGAGTTGAGAGTCCGGCGATGGAGAAACAGTACCTGTTCCCTTTCCCCGACCCATACAAGATGCTGATGCTGACCAGGCTGAGCTGATCCTAGCGCCGGTATGGATTTTCGGAGATTGATGAGCCGATGGTACCAGCGGAGGAGATGAACGCGTTCCGCCTGTGTCTGGGGTCCAGGATGAACCCGTGAGCGCTCGAATGTGGTGGGATCCTGTGGGTCTGGTACCTCGCCCTCCCAAGCAAACGACGTAAACTCGGCTCGCCGTCCCTTCCGGACAGCTTCAGCGAGGGCTGGGTCTCCGTGGTCGGTAAAATACTGAAATGGGTCTGTCTCTCCATACTCTTCCCCCATGAAGAGCAGCGGAATGTTTGGTGCCAAGAGGCAAGCAGCAGCTGCTACTTTCAGTGCCTCGCGCGGAACTAAGCTACTGAGTCGTTCTCCCATTGCACGGTTTCCAATTTGGTCGTGGTTTTGAGCAAAGACGACAAATTGGGAAGGAATGCGGGAGGTTGACGAGCCCCCGTGACGACGACGACGGAAACAGGATCGCTGTCCAGAATAGACAAAGCCTTCCTTCAGTGCCGTGGCCAATTGGTCAAGTCGTCCGAAGTCCTCGTAGTAACCTGTCCTCTCGCCTGTTAACACCGTGTGCAGGGCATGGTGAAAGTCGTCGTTCCACTGACCATCCAAGCCATAGCCTCCTTCGGCAATCGGAGTAATGACGCGTACATCATTCAGGTTGCTCTCAGCAATCACATGAATGACCCTGCCCAACCGATCGGCCTGGGCGTGCACGGCTTCTGTCAGCTCACGTAATATGTGACAGGCGCTACAGTCGAAAATGTCATGGATGGCGTCTAACCGGAGAGCGTCAATATGAAACTCAGTGACCCAATAGAGAGCATTATGGATGACGTACGCGCGGACCTCGTCGCTGTCCGGCCCGTCGTAGTTGATCGCGCATCCCCAAGGAGTTCGGTACCGGTCCGTAAAGTAGGGGCCGAACTCGCTCAGATAATTTCCTTCCGGTCCAAGGTGGTTATACACTACATCCAATATGACGGCGATGCCCTTTTCATGGCAGGCGTTGACGAAGGCTCTAAGACCTTCAGGCCCGCCATAAGAGGATTGGACTGCAAAGGGATACACGCCGTCGTATCCCCAGTTGCGCGCGCCGGGAAATTGGGCGACCGGCATGAGTTCGATTGCCGTGACGCCCACGTCGTTCTGTAAGTAATCAAGCAATGGAATAATGGCTTGAAATGTTCCCTCCCGGGTAAACGTGCCGACATGTAGTTCGTAGATGATGAAGCGATCAAGTGGAATTCCCGACCAGCTGTGATCGGACCACACGAACGCATCTGGATCGATGACGAAAGAGGGTCCGTGCACGCCATCCGGTTGGAAACGGGATGCCGGGTCCGGACATGCCTTCTGCCCATCCAACACATAGCGATAACGCGCGCCTGGCTCGATTCCCACCGCCGTGGCCTCAAAGTATCCACGCTCACATGGTTTCATCTGAACGGGTAGGGATCTAGGTAACTGTGATCGTCCAACAAAATCGACCGATACCCGTTTGGCATAAGGAGCCCACACGCGAAAGTGAACCTTGGACGAGCTGATCGGCCATGCTCCCAGATCCAACTGCCACCCTTCTCTTCTCACCATTTCCATTTCGACAGACATGTCTCTTCGCATCAGTGTGCCACAGTGTCCATCGCTATACCAGGGATCCATCGCCTTCCCCATCAACTCAAGCTTGCACAAGTTCGTGTCCACCATTAAACTCTGATGAACTCTCTGTTCGCAAAAGCGGGCTGGACGACATGCTCCTTGTGCTCTTGAACGCCCATCATGAACCGCTGCCCTTCACTTTGCCAGCCCACAAGCGGAGTGTCCGCTGGCAGATGATCTTGGATACGGCTGCAATGAAGCAAGGCAAGAAGCAGAGCACACTCCTTCGGGGTGGAACCCCATACAACCTCCACGCGCGAGCTCGTGTATCATTGGCACGACGCGACCCGGGACGAAGCGACACAGGACATCTTCGAATACGTCGAGCTGTTCTACAATCGGAGGCATCGTCACTCAACCCTCGGCTATTACTCCCCGGCCGAGTTCGAGGCGAGGACGGCTGTGGCTTAACCGGGTGTCCATGGAATTGGGGGAAGGTCAGTACTAGGATGGCAAGCATGTGCATGGACTTGAGCAGGAGTCCGGACAGTACCACGGTGCGACGTACCATTAGGCAAATACGGAGGGAAGAGAAGTGAGAACTTGGCCGGGAACCCCCTATCCATTGGGAGCCACATGGGATGGCGAGGGAGTCAACTTCGCCATCTTTTCCGAGAATGCCACGGCTGTGGAACTCTGCCTGTTCGACGGACCCGACTCCGACAGAGACTCGGCGCGCATTCGAGTGGAGGAACACACCGATCAGGCCTGGCACGTGTACCTGCCGGAGGTACGGCCCGGACAGCATTATGGCTACCGCATCCAGGGGCCGTATGAGCCGGAAGCCGGGCACCGCTTTAATCCGAACAACCTCTTGATCGACCCATATGCCAAATCCATCGTCGGCACGATCCAGTGGTCCGACGCCATGTTCGGCTACACAATCGGGGATCCCAAGGCCGATCTCTCATTCAACACCCAGGACAACGCCGGGAACATGCCTAAGTGTGTCGTCGTCGATCCGGCGTTCACCTGGGGCGGAGATCAGCTGCTCAAGACGGCCTGGGACAAAACGATCATCTACGAAGTGCACGTCAAGGGCTTCACTGCCCGACACCCCGACGTCCCGGAGCCCATGCGTGGAACCTATTCCGCCCTCACAACGCCCGCCGTGATCGACCATTTGCTTGCTCTGGGGGTGACCGCCCTTGAGTTGCTACCCGTCCAGCAATTCGTCCGCGACAAACACCTGTACGATCGTGGCCTCACAAACTACTGGGGCTACAACACCATCGGCTTTCTTGCCCCCGATACTGGCTACGCCACATCACCGGTTCGAGGCCGCCACATACGAGAATTCAAGAGCATGGTCAAGACCCTCCACAGCGCGGGAGTCGAAGTCATTCTGGACGTGGTCTACAACCATACGGCGGAAGGAAATCACCTCGGTCCCACCCTGTCGTTTCGAGGGGTTGACAATGCCACCTATTACCGGCTGGTAGCGGACAACAAACGCTATTACACGGACTATACGGGTTGTGGGAACACGCTCAACGTCACGCATCCCCGGACCCTGCAACTCATTATGGATAGTCTGCGTTATTGGGTGACGGAGATGCATGTGGACGGATTTCGTTTCGATCTCGCCTCCGCGCTCGCGCGAGAAGTGCATGCGGTCGACCGCCTGAGCGCTTTTTTCGACATCCTCCACCAGGATCCCACCCTGTCCCAGGTCAAGCTGATCGCAGAGCCCTGGGACGTGGGCGAAGGCGGCTATCAGGTCGGTAACTTTCCGGTCGGCTGGGCCGAGTGGAACGGCAAATACCGGGACACGATCCGGCGGTACGTGAAAGGTGATGGAGGCCAGGTGGCGGAGTTGGGGTACCGGCTGACCGGGAGCAGCGACCTCTACAGTATGAGCGGGCGGCGCCCCTTTGCGAGCGTCAATTTCGTCACGGCGCACGATGGATTCACCCTCCACGATCTCGTTTCGTACGACCACAAGCACAACGAAGCGAATGGTGAAAACAACTGTGACGGAACGGACGACAACCTGAGCTGGAATGGCGGCGTCGAGGGGCCGACCGCCGATCCTGCCATCATAGAGCTCAGAGAGCGGCAGAAGCGGAACTGCCTGGCATTGCTCCTGCTCTCGCAGGGTGTCCCAATGATCTGCGGGGGCGACGAGATCGGCCGGACGCAGCAGGGCAACAACAATGCATACTGCCAAGACAATGAGCTCAGTTGGTACGACTGGAAACTGGACCGTGCGGCCCGTGAGATGATGGTATTCACGCAACGTCTCGTTGACCTGCGGAAGAAGCACCCGGTTCTCAGGCGGCGGCTCTTTTTTCAAGGACGCCGGATCCGTGGATCGGAGGTCAAGGACATCTCCTGGTTGCGACCTGATGGGCAGGGAATGACTGACGAGGATTGGAACAGTGGCTCTGTCCGCTCCCTCATGCTTCGTCTCGCCGGTGATGCCATGGCGGAGACCGATGCGAAGGGCCGGGCGATTGTGGATGACACCTTGCTGATTCTCCTGAATGCGCTGGATACACCTCTCCTCTTCACATTGCCGGCGCACAAACGGGGAGTTCGGTGGCACCAGCTCCTGGACACCGATGCGAAGGGAGTGTCCCCGAAGTACGTGACGGTACTGAAAGGCGGCGAACGGTACGAGGTCGAGGCGCGGTCGGTGCGGGTGCTTCGATTGAGGCCTGCAGGCTCCACTCGACGAGATCTCTGATCCGTCGTCCACCGTGATAACCAGTGGCAGGGGCCACTCCTAGGCGAACAATTGCGTTGCAGGCGATCCTCGCTCGCCAGCCGCTATGTGGACCTGCATCGGCTCCCTGAACTGTTCTGCGGATTTGTTCGGCGCCCGGACGGAAGTCCCACGTTGTATCCAGTCGCCTGTTCCCCGCAAACGTGGTCGGCGGCATCTGTCTTCCTCCTCCTATAGGCCTGCCTCGGACTCACCATTCAGGCCCAGGACTCGATAATCCAGTTTTCGACCCCTCTTTTGCCGGACTTTCTTCAGGAAATCACGATCACAAACCTCAAGATCGGACGGGCTTCGGTAGATCTCCCGCTCCGCCGTTATGTCCACGGTGGGGGGTCGATCTCGTCCGAAGGGAAGGAGCCATCGACATTCTTGTCAGGAAATGAAGATGGGACGAACTGCCCTCAACGGGACAACTTATGCACGTGAGAAGCTTCAGTTAGAGTAATGGGGTCTGTGCCTCAGCCCATGGGAACCCTGACAAGACGCTCCGCGCGAGGTAGGTCCCAGTTGCCATCCTTCTTTCGTATCTCGCTTCTATTTCTTTGAAATTATTCTCATTAGTCGGTTACAGGTCCGGACCTCATTCGAGGGTCCACCGATTGCAATATTCTTGAGGCATAGATCATGGGCCATGGAGCATGGAGTTTCGGTCTTCACTTTTGTACGAACCCTATGGAAGATACGGCGCCTTTCACGGTCACGTCAGGAAGGAGATGTCCATCATGAATGAGCAGAACCACAACGTGTCGGTCGTAGAAGATGAAGAGGCTGCCCGATCCATGCTCGACCTGTCTCTGAAACTTGCTGGATATAATGTCCATACAGCGAGTGATGGTGTGGAAGCCTTGGGCGAGATGAAACAACGGCGATTTGATGTCGTCGTCACGGACTATCAGATGCCGGGCATGGACGGGTTACAATTCTTGTCGCTCTGCAAAATCCTCTGGCCCAATACAGCAATTGTGATGCTCTCAGGCGATCAATCTGACAAGATTGCGGATACTGCAATGCGAGGCCGTGCCTTTACCTGGCTTTACAGACACTATGAACGGGCGGTGCTTCTTCAGATTCTTCGCCTGGCTGTCCAACAATCTGTGCACGAACCAGCTCACCTGGCAACATCCCACAGCGCCAACGAGGCTCAAAGCGGATGGAAACCTGGTCAGAGGCCACGATTCAATCTACCAGGAGACACACGACACGCACGTCGGTGAAAGCAATGTCCTCTCGTTCACCTCCGCGCATAGTTATGGGAGGAGAATTCCGATGAACAGGCTGCTGACCATCATGAAACGGTCATGCTCTGTATTGGAACGTTCGTTCCCTTCGGTGCCGCTCAACCGGCAATTCCAGTCAGAGGCGACCTTCTGGCCATCAAAGGGGATACCTATGTCGTCAGGGTGAGCTTCCCTCTGTTTTTCGTCTTCCAACGGGTGGGGTTTCATGCTACTAGGTTTTCATCGTGTTGAGCCATACGCCAATCCTCCAGAAACTGCATCGGTGACTTGTAGCCCAGCGTCGAGTGCCGTCGCGTCCGGTTGTAGAACACCTCAATGTATTCGAAGATGTCCTGTGTCGCTTCGTCCCGGGTCGTGTCGTGCCGATGATATACGAGCTCGTGCTTGCAGAAGAAACCAACTGACGAGAACCTTCCCTCCATGAAGCCCCGCGCATAGTAAGACCAGGGAATGGTTGTGACACCATCTCGTCATCAGGGAGGGTTTCATCTGGATTAGGGAAGCGAGAGGCTCCCCGTATAAGGATTCGGCGACGGGATTTGTTTGTCCCTGACATGTTGCACTGATCGGAACCCTGTGTTGGAGGCAGAACTCAAGACAAGCCATGGCTTCGGAGCATATGTTGCAGCGTTTTTCGGTGAATGCCGAGGGCTTCAGCAGTCCGACCGAGATCGTGATGGTGTATTTCCAGCGCGCCCACAGAATCGTCTCGCTCGAGATTTTGGAGCGTCATCCAACCGGCAACCTGCGTTCCACCTGATGCGGCCACCGAGCTTACCGGCTTGGGACGGTCATCTAGCTCCGGAAGGCAGCCACTTATTTAGATGACCGTCATCGACTCGATAATCGCGACTATCAGTGCCTATAGCCCATGGTCTCATCAATCCTCTTCAGGATTAATGATATGGAGGCCCGCCGAATGACAGGCCGTCAGTAATTGTGTGTCCGCACTGACGACGGTCAGCCGCAAGGGCTTGAGTTCCAATGCCAGAGCCAGATGCAAGACCTGCGGCGATCTGAGCGAAGGATACTCCAACGCGAGTTCTTTCGTGGCTAAGTACGTCTGCATCGTCGGGGCAATGAATTGGTAGAGACCCTCCTGAGATTCTTTCTCGAACTTATGAATCACCGAGTAACAATCGTCCCGGGTGATCTCGCCATGGTGGGCTCGATTTGCAAAAGCCGTATAAAAATCGGTCACGGACCACGTCGGCAGAATAGCCACTTTACTCCGCTTTACCATAAGCCTGGCGATGATGCGTGTGCCGCGCTCCATGCTATACCGTTTTACAAGAGCGGTCGAGTCGAAATAGTAGTATGGCATGCGATCACACTCTCCCC
>Ga0068871_100003515_pt1 | contig 10781 bp, 11 predicted proteins | sample KBSMisM72_FD_72750 | JGI IMG/M metagenome (GOLD analysis project Ga0068871, IMG submission 72750) | Miscanthus rhizosphere microbial communities from Kellogg Biological Station, Michigan, USA - KBS Miscanthus M7-2 | ecosystem: Host-associated > Plants > Roots > Rhizosphere > Soil ...
GTAGTCGACTTCCACAGCTTCGGCGTGTCCAGTGCTGTTGGAGCAAACGTCCTTGTAGGTCGGATTCTTCAAGTCTCCGCCAGTGTAACCAACGCGAGTTGCGGTCACGCCCGGAATTTGCCGGAACGTGGCTTCCACGCCCCAAAAGCACCCTGCTGCGAATGTTGCTTTCATTCTCTAAGCTCCTAGCTTCTAGCTACTTAGCAACCACTGCCGGTAGGGCCGGCCCTCTTATTCGATGCGATTGCAGAGGGAAAGTAGCATCACGGCGCCATACCGCCCGTCAGTTCTGCGATATGCGCCACCTCGTGTTGAGCGCACCAGCGGCCTAGTTCGTTGATGATCTTTTCGGTTGCACGCGGGTCCCAGTAGTTCGCCGTGCCGACCTGCACCGCAGTCGCGCCCGCGAGCATAAATTCGATCACATCGGCGGCGGTCGAAATTCCGCCCATGCCGATCACTGGAATCTGCACCGACTTCGACGCCTCATAAACCATGCGCACGGCAATCGGCTTAATGGCCGGCCCTGATAATCCTGCGGTCACATTCGCGATGCGCGGCTTGCGCGTCTGTATATCGATAGACATGGCCACAAACGTGTTCACGAGAGAGATGGCATCGGCGCCCGCTTCCTGGGCAATGTGCGCCATCTGGCCGATGCTGGTCACGTTCGGAGAGAGTTTTACGATCATTGGTCTCTGCGAATAGCGCCGGACGGTTCGAACTAGTTCATCCAGCGAGTGCGGGTCGCTGCCGAATTGAATGCCGCCGTGCTGCGTGTTCGGGCAAGAGACGTTGAGTTCGTAGGCCGTAATTCCCTCGCCCTCATTCAGGATTTCGATGGTGCGCTCGTAGTCTTCTCTCGTGTATCCGAAAACATTCGCGATGACGACAGCGCTTTTGACCTCGCGCAATCGCGGCAGCTTTTCTTCAATGAAGGCGCGAGCGCCGATATTCTGCAGACCGATCGCGTTCAGCATTCCTGCCGCAGTCTCGTAGAGCCGTGGCGGCGGATTGCCGATCATGGGCTCTTTCGAGAGGCCTTTGACCACGAAGCCGCCAAGGCGATCGAGATGCACCACATCTTCAAATTCGATGCCGTAGCCGAAGGTGCCGCTGGCGGCAATAACCGGGTTTTTGAGCTGAATGCCAGCAACGCTGACTGTTAGATCGGGAGTCATTGGGAAATTGAGGAATTGGGAAATTGGGTAATTGAACAACTGCCGATGGCTTCTATCAAATTACACAATTACCAAATTACTCAATTTTCCAATTACCAACTTCCTCGAAACCGTTGCTAGTTTACACAAGCGTGCTGGTAGCGGCTCGGCTGACAGGCCGTGCATGTGTCCATCCTTTCCGTTACATTATTCTTTCTCATGCTTGAGCTTAGTTTCGTTCGCGATAATCTTTCAAAGGTCGAAGAGATGCTGCGCAGCCGCGGCATGGACCCCGACGTTGCTCTCAAGGATTTTCATCAGGTGGATGCCCAGCGCCGGCAGGCGATCAACTCCGCGGAAACCCTTCGCGCGGAGCGCAATCGGCTCTCGGGCCTGATTCCAGGGATGAAGAAGTCCGGCCAGGACCCGAGCGCGCTGATCGAACAGACTAAAGAGATGCGTGGGCAGATTCAAGACCTGGAAAAAGCCGCCGAGGAGTACGACGGCCGACTGACCGAACTGCTGGTCGGTATTCCCAATGTGCCGCACGCATCAGTTCCGCTGGGAAAATCGGCTGACGACAATGTGGAAGTGCGTCGCTGGGGAACGCCGCCGAGCTTCAGCTTCAGCCCCAAACCACATTGGGAGTTAGGCGAACATCTGGGAATCCTTGATCTCGAACGCGCCGCCAAACTTTCCGGCGCGCGATTCGCCGTCTACTGGAATGCCGGCGCGAAACTCGAACGCGCACTCGCCAACTTCATGCTGGACGTGCATACGCGCGAGCATGGCTATCAGGAAGTGCTGCCGCCGTTCCTGGTGAACTCGGAATCGATGTATGGCACTGGTCAGCTTCCCAAATTTGCCGCTGATTCGTTCCGCGTGCCGCATGGAGAAAAAGATTTATGGCTGGTTCCCACCGCTGAGGTCCCGGTAACGAATCTTTATCGCGATGAAGTGCTCGAGGACGCGAAGCTGCCGGTTTCGGTGACCGCCTACACCCCCTGCTTTCGCAGCGAGGCCGGTTCTTACGGAAAAGATGTGCGCGGAATCATTCGCCAACACCAGTTTCAAAAGGTTGAACTGGTGAAGTTCTCCCGGCCTGAGAATTCATACGAGCAACTGGAAAAGCTTACTCATGATGCGGAAGAAATTCTGCAGAAACTTGGCTTGCATTATCGGGTTGTGACCTTGAGCACGGCGGACATGGGCTTCTCATCGGCGAAAACCTACGATCTTGAGGTCTGGCTGCCCGGGCAGCAGCTTTTCCGCGAAATTTCGTCGTGCTCGAACTTCGAAGCCTTCCAGGCGCGACGGGCGAACATACGGTTCAGGCGCGAAGGCAAAAGCAAGTCGGAGCTTGTGCATACGCTGAATGGCAGTGGCCTCGCGATCGGCCGCACTTGGGTGGCGATTCTGGAAAACTACCAACAGGCCGACGGCAGTGTTCTGATGCCCGAGGCGCTGAGGCCGTATATGGGGCTGGACCGCATCGTTCCGCAGCCGCAAAGCAACTCCTGATGTGGAAAACGCGATCTACCTATGTCGGCATCACGGGCTTTCAGTTCACCCGGCCGCACCGTTGGTTACAATGGCCTGTGACCGCAAAGGAAGCGCAAAATTAAAGCCGATAACGCAGAACTGAAGACGGTCTCTCCTCATGCTCCTCACGTCCCGGTGAGCCCCGTCTGGCGCACCGTGAAAAGCTTTATCTTCTGGTCGCATGAGCGTGGCACCATTCAATACGACATCATGGTGACGGCGATCCTGCTATTTGTGTTCCTGTCGCCACTGGTGATCAGCTTCAATGACCGTCCAGTTCAGCGCAACCCCCAGGCTTCCGGGGTCATGGTCTATCCGGATGGTAATGGGGAATTCGTCTATCAGGTTGATGCCAAGGGAGTTCCCGACGCGAAAGATGAGGCCATTCGCAGTAGTTTGCTGAACATAATCGAACCCATTTCCGGTAGTGTAAGCATCTCAAGGTATGAAGCGATGACGGACGCGAAGGGTAAAGTTATCGCCTATAAAGTTTGGGTACAACGCGAGTAGTATTTCGTCGAATGACAGCGAAAGCCAAAACGTTGAGAGCGGTGTTGCGCGTCGCCAGCGCGACCCTTGCACTGTCGTGCCTATCGTTCGCGGCCACAGGAAGTGACCTCGAGAGCGTGCTGCGGCAAATCGACGAGGCAGCCGCAAAGTTCCGCACCGCAGAAGCCAGCTTCACTTGGACGCAGTACAACAAGGTAATTGACGATGTCGCCGAGACACAGCAGGGAAAAATCTACTTCCGACGCGCCGGCGATGAAACTCAGATGTCCGCTGAGATTATGCAGCCCAGCACCAAAGTGGTCATCTTTTCTGACGGAAAAATTCAGGTTTACCAACCCCGGATTGAGCAAGTCGACATCTACAATGCTGGCGCCCATCGCGAGGAGTTCGAGAGTTTTCTAGTGTTGGGCTTCGGCGGCAGCGGCAAGGACATGAGCAAGTCCTATGACGTTAAGTACGAGGGATCAGAAAAAGTTGACGGCGTTGACACCGCCAAACTCGATTTGACCCCCAAGTCGGAGAAGGTCCGCCAGCAGTGCCCGCATATTGTTTTGTGGATCGATCCGCAGAGGGGATTGTCGATGCAGCAGAAGCTCTTTCAGGCCAATGGCGACTATCGGCTGGCGAAATACTCCGAAATCCAGTTAAACCAGAAGATTTCCGATGACAAATTCAAATTGAAGACCAACGGAAAGACGAAAACGCTAACTCATTGATTGTCAATAACTTACTGGCCGCCGCCGCAAAATTTTTCAGCTGCAAAACCCGATTCGGAACGTTATACTCACAAACACTGTGCCGAAATTGCATCGAAATATTGATTACTGATTCCAAGGTCGAGGCCCGATGGCGAAGGTTTTTACGATCCCAGTTCCCCCCGATGTGACCCGAAAGAAGACTCGCGAACGCACCTCCGATCCCCGCTACGTTGATGGGCAGAAGCTTCTGGTTGAGGCCATGAGGTACCTCGCGCAGAGCGATCCCTTGACGAACCGCAATGCGATTGAATTTCTCTCGGAACATGTGCGGACGCGGTTCCGCATGACTGACTCTCCGTTGCGATAATTCCTCGGGAACAATGTTGCGTGTGGCGGTGTCTTCGTAGCTGTGCTCCGCTCCGCCGTCTTTCGGATCTGCAGACGTTCGGCATTAGTCGGCCTTCTGTCGCTGACACTTTCGGCCGCGACGCAGACCAGTCGCTCGGAATTTCTGGCAAAACTTAGTTCAGCCGCGATTGAGCGAACCCATCATCCGGTTCGATACGTTTCAAGCTACGTTCGCATTCCCTATCCCGGAGGCGATGTCCCCGCCGATACAGGCGTTTGTACCGATGAAGTGATCCGCAGTCATCGCGCGCTCGGCATTGATCTGCAAAAAGAAGTTCATGAGGACATGTTGCGCGATTTCGACGCTTACCCGCATGGACGCCAACGTCAGCCGGATACGAACATCGACCACCGGCGGGTCCCGAACCTCATGGTGTTCTTTGCGCGGCGTGGAACAGAGCTGCCGACGGCAACCGACCCTCGAACCTATTCCCCAGGCGAGATCGTTGCATGGGACCTTGGAGGAGGCATCACTCACATCGGAATTGTCGTAAATCATCGGGGGCCGAGTGGAAGCTACATGGTGGTTCACAACATCGGCCGTGGGCCTCAGATGGAAGATGTGTTGTTCAACTGGAAGATCATCGGGCACTACCGCTATTACGGGGCCTCGAACCTGATCACCCGCTCTGCTTCTCGTGAATCTCCTTCGCTCGCTCCAGCGTATCGGCCTCATCGGCCAGCTTGTCAGGGCGCAGACGTACGATTCTCGGAAACCTGAGAGCGTAGCCGCTCGCATGCCGATCGGATTTCATCATGTTGTTGAATGCCACCTCGAGCACGATCCTGGGCTCAACGATTCTGCGGAAGCCCTGGTCTTCAATCGTGTGCTCGACGAACCATTTCGTCATTTCCACGATCTCGGCGTCGGTCAATCCTGAGTAAGCCTTTCCAATGTTCAGCAGTTGGTCTCCGTCGCGCACCGCGAAAGTGTAATCGCTTAGCACGCCGATACGACGGCCATGCCCGTATTCGACGGCCGTGACCACGACATCGAGGGTGGCCAGTTCGCGCTTCAGTTTCAGCCATGACTTGCCCCGGCGGCCCGGACTATACGGCGACTCAGGATCTTTGATCATCAGGCCTTCGTTGCCGCGGGCTTGGGCGGCGTCGAAGAGTGCGTTGAGTTCCTCCGGCGACGAAGCCTGGAAGATGGGAGCACGAATGGTGCGGGTCGTTCGTCGTTCGTCGTACGTCGTTGGCAAGTCCGTTATGGCCCCCGCCTCGATGCCTGGCGGCGGAACCGTAAAGCCCCGTCTTCCTTGTGTCTCTGTGCCCCTGTGGTGAAGCGGTTTTCTGTTTGCCGCAAGTAGAGCATCCAATATCCTTGCGCGCTCGCGCAGCGGGCGGTCAATTAGCAATTGACCTTCTGCATAGAGCACGTCGAACACGAGATACGTAACGGGAACATCACTCATGAGCTTCTCGCTGACCTTCTTGCGGCCTAAGCGTTGCTGTAGAGCACTGAAAGGGAGGGCACGACCCGCGGGCGAGGGCGTCCGCGCCACATTTTCTGAGGAGTCATCCGTTTCTAAGGAGTCACCCGTCCCCAAATAGCTCCAGGCAAGAATCTCTCCGTCCAGGATTGCGTCTTGAGGTAATCCCGCCAGCGCCTCAGGCAGTTCCGGGAAAGACTCGGTGATCTCGTCACGAGTGCGGGAAAAGAAGCGAACTGTGTCGACGGAGCAGTGGGCTTGGGCGCGGATGCCGTCGTACTTATCTTCGACCCAGGCGTTCTGAAAATAGCTGAGCGCGTCTTCAGCGGATTCAGCCGGGCTGGCGAGCATGAAGCCAATGGGATGAAACAGGCGCATCTTTGCTTCAGCGAGTTTTGCCTCCGCCGCTAGTCGAAGCGCTTCGCCAATGTCGCCGAGCAGCATGTTTGCGCGCTGGACTTCCGCCAGCTTTGCGTCGAACGCTTTGGCGATCGCCTCCTCGACCAGGCTTTCTTTCAGTCCGATCCGCAGATCACCGGTCATGATCTTGATGACGTACTTGGCTTCGAGGGGCGAGATTTCGCTCAAGAGCGTGCGAACCAGGGCAGCTTTGGCCGCGGGACCACGAGCAGCGGCAATGTCTCGGAAACTCTTCTCGACCCATGTCGGGGCAGGTGCCCTCACCCGCCCGGCGCCGCTCAGCACCGCTCCTGCTACCGCCCCTAAATCCCCGTGCTCTCGGTAGGCCGCGGTCAGCACGGCATCGTCCTTCCCTGATAACTCCTCGACGATCTGCCACAGCAACCTGCCTCCGACCTGGAGGGTCGTTTCCTCCCACATGGGAAACGGTCGGCCGGAGAAAAACACGGCCGCGAACGTCGCCTCCTCAATCGGGATCGACTTGAAGTAATCCGCCAAGAGCGCAGTCTTCTGCAACCTCTTTGTTGTGGCGGCGATCTGGTCGGCGATCTCGGCGAAGGTGCACATTAAGCTACTGGCTCCGGGCTTCTAGCCTCTGACAGTCAAACCAACGACAGTTGGCTTCGCGCGGTTCCAACCCTAGTGAAATGCTTTGCTTGCTAGCAGCTGGAGGCTGGCAGCTAGAAGCTGTGTTACCCTAATGCTGGAGCGTTTCCCGCCCTTCGATCATCCAATCTTTATGCGGTTTTTTCAAACATTGTGGCGATTTCTGGTCAGCATTCAACTTCTGCCCGCGCTCGAGGGCGGCGAGGAGACGCTGGTCGGCGGCCAGGCCGTGCTCGAAGGCGTTATGATGCGCACTCCGCACGCCTGGGGCATCACCTGCCGCAAGCCCAATGGCGAACTCATGAGCCACAGCGAGCCGCTGGAGCGGCTCTCCGAAAAGCACAAGTGGATGGGATGGCCGCTGCTTCGAGGCGTGATGACGCTCGGGCACGCAATGACGCTCGGCTTCAAGGCGCTGCGCTTCTCCGCCAACGTTCAACTGGACGAACTGCAGAAGGATGAATCCGGGAAAGTCCCCGAGAAAAAGTTTGAGATCAGCGGCTGGATCGCGACCGTCAACATCGTTATCTCTCTCGCATTTTTCATTTTCATGTACAAGTATCTGCCGCTACTCGCGACCACCGAGCTGAAGAAGTCTCATCCGGAGTTAGGCGGGCAGATCATGTTCAACCTGGTTGACGGGTTGATCCGGTTGGCGCTCTTTTTGCTGTTTATATGGGGAACGTCGCTGCTGAAAGACATCCGCAGCGTGTATCAATATCACGGAGCCGAGCACAAAACCGTCTTTGCATACGAGAACGGTGATCCGCTGTCGACCGTCTGGGTGCAGAAATACCCGACATTCCACCCGCGCTGCGGCACCAGCTTCCTGATGACCGTGATGATTATCTCGATCTTCGTTTACATGCTGGTTCCGGTTACGACCTTCTGGGCACGTTTCGGAATTCGAATCGCGCTGCTGCCTGTGATTACAGGGGTTTCCTACGAAATTATTCGCTTCGCGGCCAAGCGCAGGAAGTCGCTATTTGCCGCCATGACCGCGCCGGGATTGTGGCTGCAGAGGGTAACAACGCGTCCACCTACCGATGAGCAAGCCGAGTGCGCGATCAGTGCGCTCGAAGAAGCGATGGTCCTGGAAAAACAGCATGGTGGCGAACTAGTGATTGCCTAGCGGCCCCCGCCGCAAAATTTTTCTACTCCGCGTCGCGAATTACTAAAATCAATGCAGAGACGTAACTTGTTACGTCTCTGGGTAGCCGCAAAGGCAGGCGTAGCAAACTACGTCTCTACGAGAGAAGTTGGCGAACGGCCAACGACGAAGGACCAACGACGGTTGCTATGTTTGAACGACTCGACCAAATCGAAGCCCGCTACGAAGAACTAACGCAGGCGCTTGCCTCGCCGGGGATCATCAACGACTCGTCCAAATACCAGAAGGCGGCCAAGGCGCACAGCGAAATCTCGGACATCGTCGAGAAGTATCGCGAGTTCAAGGACCTGAAGAAAGGCATTGCTGAAAGCAAGGCCATGCTCGCGGACGAGAAGGATCCCGAGATGCGGGCGTACGCGCAGGAAGAATTGACAAAACTCGAGCCGCGAGTGGTGTCGATCGAAGAAGAACTCAAGATCTTGCTGCTGCCCAAAGATCCCAACGACGAGAAGAACATCATTCTGGAAATTCGCGCGGGCACCGGCGGAGACGAAGCCACGCTTTTCGCAGCGGAACTCTTCCGCATGTATGACCGCTATGCCGAATCGCGGCGCTGGAAAGTCGAGGTGCTTTCCACGTCCGAATCAGGCGTGCATGGACTGAAAGAAATCATCGCCATGATCTCTGGCGAGCGCGTCTATTCGCAGCTGAAGTATGAGAGCGGAGTGCATCGCGTGCAGCGCGTGCCCGAAACCGAACAGCAGGGACGCGTTCACACTTCCGCGGTCACTGTGGCGGTTTTGCCCGAAGCCGAAGAAGTGGATATCAAGATTGAAGCCAAAGACCTTCGCATCGACACGTTCTGCTCGTCTGGCCCCGGCGGCCAGTCGGTGAATACGACTTATTCGGCCGTGCGCATCACCCACATCCCAACCAACACGGTTGTCAGTTGCCAGGACGAGAAATCGCAGATCAAAAACCGCGAGAAAGGCATGCGGGTGCTGCGTTCGCGGCTCTACGAAATGGAAATGCAGAAGCAACAGGATGCGCTGGCGAAGGAGCGCAAGTCGATGGTCGGCAGCGGCGACCGCAGCGAAAAGATCCGGACCTACAACTTCCCCCAGAACCGCGTCACCGACCACCGCATCGGCCTGACCATCCATCAACTCCCCGAAATCATGGACGGCAAGCTCCAGCCGATTATTGACGCGCTGGGCACGCATTACCAGGCGGAGGGACTGAAGGGAGAAGGTGGGATGGTGATGTGATGGCAAGCGTGTTCGCCAACCCGCTTAGTGGCCTGGCTAAGATCCGCGCTCTGGGCATTACCTCAGTTGCGCTTGCCTCCTGCTTGCTCGGCCTCGCGTTGTTGAATCTCCGCTCAGGGCTGACATACGGCGCGCCAAAATGGTGGCACCACTGTTAGTGGGAGCGTTTTATTGGGGACTGCTGGGTTTTGGGATGATCTATTACAGGAAGTGGGCAGCTTCAATTTTCACGACTTCCACGGCCGCCATTGGAGTGTCGATGGTACTTGGCTCAATCTGGTTGACCGTCAAGACAGGAAACCTGTGGGCACTTGTGAATATTCCTTACGGTGTCGCGCTGTGCCTGCCACTTGTTCCAACTGTCTTATCTTGGCGCGAGCTCAGATAGTCTCGCGTTCCTGTGTTGAAATAGGCTGTGACCCTGGGCGAAATTTTGACCTCTGCTATCCAGCGGCTGACCACCGCTCACGTCCCCTCTCCTCGTATGAATGCCGAGCTACTGCTCATGTTTACCCTGGGATGCGATCGGGCTTACCTCTACGGACATCCTGAGCGCGAGCTGACACTCGAAGAACAGTCGCGCTACCAAGACGCTCTCGCCCAGCGGGCAAAGGGCATTCCCGCGCAGTACATCACCGGGCACCAGGAGTTTTGGGGGATGGATTTGATCGTGTCTCCTGCGGTGCTGATTCCCAGGCCGGAGACGGAGCATGTGATCGAGAAGACATTGGAGCTATGCAATTTTCACGTAGGCCCGGGTGCCCTCACCCGGGCGGGCGAGCCTCGCTCGCCGGCAACTGCCGCGCATAGCGCGGCTGGGCGGGTGAGGGCACCCATTCGACTCCCTCTCTCCGCTCGGTCGCTCAGGGCAGGCTCCGCCCCTACGCGAGCAACGGAGTTCCAAAGTTCTGTCTCTCCGATCAAGCTTGTCGACGTCGGCACCGGTTCCGGCTGTATCGCTCTTGCACTCGCAAAGGAACTCTCAGAGGCTGAAATCCACGCCACCGATATTTCACGCGCCGCCCTCGGAGTCGCGCGCGCGAACGCCTCGCGCCATCAGCTTGCAGATCGCATCCACTTCCACGAAACCGATCTTCTAGCTGGAATCGAAAAGAGCGCCTTCGATTTCGTGGTCTCAAACCCCCCGTACGTCGGTGAGTCGGAAGAAGACTCGGTGCAACTCGATGTCCGCAAATTCGAGCCTCGCAATGCAGTATTTGCCGGACCGATTGGCACTGAAGTGATCGAGCGCCTGATTCCTCAAGCTCATGAAGTGCTTAAGCCTGGTGGCTGGCTGGTGATGGAAATCAGCGGCACCATTGCGGAGCGTGTGCGAGAGCTGCTGGTGGGATGGAAAAACGTCCAGATCACGAACGATCTGCAAGGAATAGCGAGGGTTGCGTCAGCTCAACGACGATAATCGCAATCATACCGATTCAGCCCCCATGTCATTCCGAGCGAGCATTCCGACGAAGTCGGAAGCGCAGTGAGGAATCTGCAGTTACGAACACGGAGGAGCTACAGAATCCTCGGACCTGAAGGTCCTCGGAATGACATCGCTTTGAGGAGGCGAAACTACGGCTTCTCAACCGCGGCCGGCTGGATCTCTTCCACATCCACTA
>Ga0068871_100003517_pt1 | contig 10779 bp, 5 predicted proteins | sample KBSMisM72_FD_72750 | JGI IMG/M metagenome (GOLD analysis project Ga0068871, IMG submission 72750) | Miscanthus rhizosphere microbial communities from Kellogg Biological Station, Michigan, USA - KBS Miscanthus M7-2 | ecosystem: Host-associated > Plants > Roots > Rhizosphere > Soil ...
TCGGCCTGATTGGTGCCGGGTGCGCGCGCCACCAACGCCAGCACACCAATGAGGTTAGGGGTGATTTCACCCTGGCCGACCTGCCCGGCGAAAGTGGCTATCACGGCCATGTAGGCCACGTGCAGATACAACCCGAGCACGGGCTCGCCACCCGGACTCAACTGCTCTTCGATCATGGCAGTAGGCGAGGGGGTTCCTTTCTCGCGGACCGGCGTGTCTTCTGCAAAGGCACCCCACACCATTTTGTCCGACTTTGTTTGACGCCTCACCACACCTGGCCCGTTGATTACTCAGACTATTGCGCCTAGACTCGTTCCGGATGAGATCATACCTGGCCGTACTGTTGCCACTGATCGTGGCGTTGGGATGCTCGCAGGTGATGGGCCAGGTACAAACCCTGGTGCCACCTGTCGTTCCCGGCGCCAAACCTCTTACCTTGGAACATATCCACATCCACGGCACCTCTCTGGAGGGCAACCTGGAAGGGGACGCGGTCGACCGCGATGTGCTCGTCTTTCTCCCACCGGGCTATTCCAAGGGATCCCAACGTTATCCGGTTGTGTATGCCCTCCACGGATACTCGATCGGCGCCGAGCAGTGGACGCACGAGATCCATGTCCCGCAAACGGTGGAGGGCGCTTTTGCCCAGGGTGCGCACGAGATGATCGTCGTGCTGCCGGATGCGAAAACCGCTCACAACGGATCGATGTACTCGAGCTCGGTGACCACCGGCGATTTCGAGCGCTTCATCGCCCACGACGTTGTTGATTACATCGACTCTCACTACCGCACGATTCCCGAGCGCACGAGCAGGGGCCTGGTTGGACACTCGATGGGCGGCTACGGCGCCGCCCGGATCGGGATGAAACACCCCGATGTGTTCGGCAGTCTCTACATCATGAGCCCCTGTTGCCTCTCCGCGCGAATGCCCGGCGAGAATGCAGCGGAGCTCGAAAAAGCCGCCGCGGCGTTGAAAGCGCCTGCCGACTCGGCTGCTCTGCCGTTCTTCACCCGCGCCCAACTCGCCGCCGCGGCGGCCTGGTCGCCGGATCCGAAAAATCCACCCCTCTATCTCGATCTGCCCACGAAAGAGGCGGTCCCTCAACCTGAGATCCTGGCGAAATGGGCAGCGAATGCGCCGCTCGCCTTCGTGGACCAGTATGTTGGAAACCTACGGCAGTATCGCGCGATCGCCATGGATGTCGGTGACCAGGACGGCTTGCGTGTCGATGCGGGAAAGTTGCACGACGTGCTGGACAAGTATGCAATCTCCAATACCTTCCAGGTCTACCCCGGCACTCACACCAGCGCGGTGGCGGACCGTTTCCAGAAATCTGTCATGCCTTTCTTCAGTGAGAGTCTCTGTTTTCGCGCAGGGTGCCGTTAGTCCGATGAGCGCACACGACCGGCGTCGATTCAGCAGGCTGTGCGGCAGCTTGCTCGGAGCTCTTCTGTCGGTCACGGTTGCGCACGCTGCCAGCTCCGTCAGTGTGAGGATCGACGCCAGGCAGCACGCCGAGCCCGTCACAAAGTACGAATACGGCATGTTCATCGAGCCGATCGGGGGACTCATCGCTCGCACCCTGTGGGCCGAGATGCTGGACGACCGCAAATTCTTCTACCCGATCGTTATCGAAGGCAAAGACTCTCCGGCACCGGACAACGTCGAAGGTCGTCGGGGTGTCACGTACCGCAAGTGGCGCCCCATAGGTGCTGACACGGCGGTGACCATGGATACCCACGACCCTTACGTCGGCAGGCAGAGCGCAAGTGTGCTCGTGGACAGCACTGCACCGCAGGGATTTGGCCAAGGCGGCATCGGACTCGCCCAAGGCAAAAAGTACAACGGCCACGTCGTGTTGAGCGGCGACCCGACCGCCAAGGTGCACGTGATGTTGATCTGGGGATCCAACCCCAGTGATCGGCAGACCGTCTCCCTTCCGGGGCCGAGCTCGACTTGGCAGAGCGTCCCCTTCGAGCTCACCGCGGGCGCGGATTCCAGCGATGCGCATTTTGAGATCACCGGCACCGGGTCCGGCAGGTTCCGCATTGGCGTCGTATCCCTGATGCCGGCCGACAATATCAACGGCTGGCGTGCCGATACCACCGCCATCCTGGCGACCCTCCATTCGGGCATGTGGCGACTGCCTGGAGGGAATTTCCTCTCCGATTGGGACTGGCATGGTGCGCTCGGCCCCCGCGACAAACGCGCGCCGGTGTTCGACTTCGCGTGGAGCGCGATGCAACCGAACGACTTAGGCGTGGATGAGTACATGGAGCTCACCCGTATCATCGGTGTCGAGCCCTACGTGACCGTCAATGCCGGCCTCGGCGATGCCAACTCCGCCGCGGAGGAGGTTGAATACCTCAACGCTCCAGCGAGCAGCTACTGGGGTGCGAAGCGAGCCGCCAACGGCCACCCGGCCCCTTACGCAATCCGCTTCTGGAACATCGGTAATGAGCCCTACGGATGGTGGCAGATCGGCAAGACGACCCTCGATTATTTCATGATGAAGCACAACGAGTTCGCCGCGGCCATGCGTGCGGTGGACCCGTCAATCACCCTCATCGGCTCAGGTGCCATGCCCGATCAGCTCCACCCACGCGATGTGAAGGAAAACGTCTCGTTGCAGAGCATTCAAGTCAGATTCGGCACGGAGCAGGACTGGACCGGCGGACTGTTCACCAAGGCGCTGGGAAACTTCGACGGAGTGAGCGAGCACTGGTACGACCGCGCGGAGAAGCGCCCCGACGCGCCCGCTGACGCGGAGTTGCTGGAGTTCGCCCGCTCACCCGCCAACCAGGTGCGTATGAAAGCGCTCGAATGGGGCATTTACGAGCAGCGCTTCCCCGCCATCAAGGACAAACACCTCTTTCTCTCCATGGACGAGTTCGCCTACACCGGCGCACCCGTCAACCTCAAGCTCGCCCTGGCTTACTCGATGGTGCTGCAGGAGATGCTACGCCACACCGACTTCATGACAATGGGCGCCTTCACCACCGGCGCCTCGACAATGGACATTACCCCCACCGGATCGGTCCTCAACTCCACGGGCGAAGTATTCAAACTGTACGGCGACCATTTCGGCGCTGGCACCATCCCCTTGGCAGTCGACGGCAACTCACCCCAGCCCGAGCCCCGCTACGCCGTGGGCTTCGCGCACCCCAAAGTCCTCTCCGGCAGCCCTACCTACCCCCTCGATGTCATCGCAGGCCTGAGCCCGGACCAACGCTCGTTACGCCTCGCGGTCGTGAATGCAACTTTCAAACCCCAACCGCTGGAAATCAAACTCGACGGCCTGCGAATTCGCGCCAGCGGCAAACTCTGGCGCCTCACCGGAAAAGACCTCGACGCGGCCAACAAAGTCGGCCGGCCCCCGGGGGTCACCGTGCGTGAAGCGAACGTACCCCGCCTCTCACACACTCTCACCGTCCCCCCCATCTCCACCTCAATCTACGAATTCCCAGTCACCGGACCGTGATCATCTGATCCCTCGGCCGCTCTTTGATGAAGCGCGCTTCAAATCAACTCCATCCTGGCCTCCTTCAGAATGTGTACTTGAGGTTGATATAGAAATTCCGCAACAGCGGATCTGTAATCAGCGAGTTGTACCCGGACGCAAAGTTGCCTTGCGATGCATTGGTGAACGGCGGACTGGTGTTGAGCAGATTCTTGATTCCAAACAACACCGTCAGCGGCTCGATCGGCTTGACGCTGATGTAACCATCCACGAGTGAATAACTGCCCACGGTGCGTTGTTTGCCGTTGCCATCGGTATACTCATCGATGTACGAGGAATACAGCCTGTCGCTCAGTCCGCCACCCCACATCTTCCCCGGGCTCGTCCAGTCGACCCTCACGTTGTGCTGCCACCGGAACGCCGGATTGAGCCCGATGATCCGCAGATTGCCCACCAGATTGAGCAGCGGGCCGCCACTGTATTGCTGCTGTAGAAACTGAGTGACGGAGGTAGCTTCCAGATCCTCGCGGAATGTTCCGATCGAGGTATGCTGCACATATTGGACGCTCAGGTCGAAGCCGTCCGTCGTGATTCTGCCCGTATTCGAGCTTTGCAGATTGATATATCCGCAGGTCGCTGCCGTGTAAGGCAGACAAACCGCGGCTTCCGCGATCGTCGGAAGAAGTGTCCCGGCATAAGTACCGCTCGAAGCCGGCACGATGTAGCTCGTGAACGTGGTGGGATCACCGTAAATGGCCGAGGCCGGAACGCGTCCGATCGTGTTCTTGAGGAGAATTCGGTAATAGTCCAGCGTGATGCCCAGATCCTCGATGGGTTGGACGACGACACCGAAATCGAAGTTTTGCGATGTCTCGGGCGTCAGGCGTCTATTTCCACCGTACAACCCGATTCCCTGCGCATCGCACGTGGCTGGAGTCCACTCCGCGGTGTAGCTGCCTGGCTGGCAGAACGGGTTCCCCTGCCCCATCGAGCCGCCGCTCGATGCGGCCAGGAACGGCGGCGAGTAAAGGTTGAAGAGCGTGGGTGCCCGGAAGCCAGTGGAGGCGGTCCCCCTCAAGGTCAGCATATCGAGCGGCTGCCAGCGCACCTGCACCTTGGCATTGTTGGTTGTCCCGAAATCACTGTATCGGTCCTGACGATCCGATACATCGAGATCGAGGCTCTTGGTGATCGGCACGTCCAACTCGAGGAAAGCGGCCTGGACCTGCCGGCTGCCTGCGACCGAGCTGTCGGTGAGCCCCGTTGCGGCGCTCACGAGGTCGTTATAGGGCGTGGTTGTATTTGCATAGTGTTCGCCACTGACACTCAAGCCGAGTGCCACGGTCGCCGGTGTGCCAGCACCAAAAGCATCCCCCAGCGGGTGGCTGGCATGGCCGTCGACGCTCCACCGTTTGTACTCGCCGATCTGGTATACGCCATTGACATACGACGAATCGATCAAAGCCTGTCCCGCTGTGCTCTGGGGACCGAACGGATTGATCAAATTGCTTAAGATTCCGTCGGGGGCCAGCACGTCTTCATTGGGATAGCCGCCGACATTGCGATCATCATTGTGGTTCTTGCTGAAATTGAAGCCGACGGAATAGTCCCAACCGGCGTTGCTGCCCGAGAACGTCACCAGAACCCTCTGCTCGGTATTCACGTTGCCGGCGAAGCGGGAGTTGTTGGGATCAGTCCAGATCGCATTGATCGGATCGGTGAGATCCGGCCCCAGGCCGCCGCAGTTCTCGGGGCCCCTGTTGCATATCAGCTGCGACGCCGTCGGAAAGTAGGGACTCGCCGGGTCCATCTGGAAAAAATAGAACATGGGGCCGGAGAACGCGGTCAACTCGGATTGGCTCCAGAAGTACTGCATCTGCACCTGGTTGTTGGCCGGCAGCGTCTTGGTGAACGAGACCATCCCGGAAATCTCACGGGACTCGGGAAGCAGATCCGTCGCGGCGGAATACCTGTATGAGCAGTCGCCGAAATACGTTGTCAGTTGCGTATTACCCGCACAGGCCGGATAGCCCGATTGCCAGATGTTACCGTTGGCATCCAACACGTTCCCGGGCCACGATCCGGGATAGTTGGTAGCGGTGACGCCGCCCGCGGGATTGAAACCCTGCGCGGAAAATCCCCGCTGCGTCGCCTGGAGCTCCTGCTGCTTGCTGTAGCTCGCCGTGATCATGAAGTTATAGCCGTCGCTCTCCAGGCTCCCATGCCCGAAGGTGAAATCCGCCTCGCCCGAGCCGCCGCCGGCCTCCTGCGGGTGGTCGAAATTGACCTGGATCTGACCCCCCTGGTAATTCCTCTTGGTGATGAAGTTGACCACGCCCGCGATCGCGTCCGAGCCGTACAGCGCCGAAGCGCCTTCGCGAAGCACCTGGATGCTGTCGATGGCCGAGAATGGAATACCGTTCAGGTCGACCCCTTGCCCATCGAAGGCGTTAGGAGACAGCCGCTGACCATCGAGCAGCACCAAGGTGCGACCACGACCCAGGCCGCGCAGGTCGGCGTAAGTACCGCCTCCGGAAAATGTTCCTACGGCTGTAGCGACGTTGACCGACGGGTTGGCGGCGGTCAGTGTGCTCAGTGCCTGCTCCAGATTCTCCACCCCCTGGTCCTTGAGGGCGTCCGACTTGAGCACCGTGATGGCTTCCGCGGTTTCGGCATTGACCCTCTTGATCATGGTGCCGGTGACGACGACTTCCTCCAATTCCGCCTTGCCCTCATCAACCGATGCGCCCGGCGCCTGCTGTGCTCGAGCCGCCGTACTCAAGATCGCCGCAACGCAGACAGCCACCAGCGTCCTGGGAACGCAGGATTTCCCACCATGTAATCGTTTCATGAGACTCCTTTGAGCTTCCTGACAAAGGGTGTCGCCCGAAGATGCCGTTATTGTTCGATCGCAATCCCTGGCGATGACTAACTTCTGACATGCGTCGAGACTCCTGTCAATTTTCGTTGGAGGAATGCAACAGATAATCCAACGTCGACCGAACGTGCGTTCCCAACCGGCCGCGCCCGCAAGGCCAACATCCGCTGCTGCCACTCATCATCAGACCGCCCGATCCCAGCGCACGCGACCTGCACGCCTGGCATGCGGAAAATCGGCTGGCGCCCGACGGACCCGAGACGTAGGTCCTGTCGCGTGACTGATACCGCGCTGCGCACTCTTGATTAGCTCCGGCACGCGAATGTAATGTACTGCCAACAAGCGCTCACCAAGACAGCGCCCGCAGGGAGTGAGTCTGGAGCCGTATGGACTACGTGCCCTGCCGCCGGTGCAGGGATTTGCTCCGTAATCGCTCCTCCATCTCCCTTTCAGCAACTGTCACCGAGTGATCGCAAATGGACAGGGGAGATGTTTAGCGTGCGTCGAATTCAAAGCTATGTGTCAGCATTCATTCTGACGGCAACCGCGGCTGGTACAGCCTTCGCGGCCGATTCGGGAGCCATGGGTAGCGGTTTGCGCCAGCTCGTGAACGCGTGGGAGAGCGCGGATCCGCGACTGGAGTCGAAATTGGCTCTGCACATCAAGGATACGGGCGGTAATCCGCTCGTACTGGTGTATCTCGCGGACGGGGCGGATCACACAGCCGCGCTTGCAAAGCTCGCAACAGCGGGCTTCCGGCTCAAGGCGGTGAGCCAACTCAATCCCAACGTCGTCGAAGGCTTCTTGCCGCTGGCACATGCTCGCGAGGCGGCTGCTTTGGAAGTGGTAAAGGCGTTACACGCGCAGCAGCGTCCGATTGCACACGCGGGTGCCGTTCAGAGCCAGGCGGTCGCCCTGCAGAAAGCGGACCTTGCGCAGGCGCGCGGGGTCGATGGCAAAGGTATTCGCTTAGGCGCACTCTCTGACAGCTTCGATACTTGCTCTGGTTGCTCAACACACGCTGCCGACGATGTCGTATCTGGCGACCTGTCGCCGGTCACCGTGCTCCAGGAGTTTCCGGATGGTTCGGATGAAGGGCGGGCGATGCTGCAGCTCGTTCATGACGTCGCTCCGGGAGCGCAGCTCGCTTTCGCTACCGCATTCGACGGTGAAGTCAGTTTCGCAAACAACATCCTGGCGCTGCGCGATCAGTTTCACGCGGATGTGATCGTGGATGACGTCATCTACTTCGATGAGCCGATGTTCTCCGACGGTGTTCTGGCTCAGGCGGTCGACGCGGTCAGCAAGAAGGGTGCGGCATACTTCTCATCAGCGGGCAATAACGGTATCGAAGCCTACGAAGCCACCTACGCCCCCATCTCCCTGAAGCAAGCCGAGGCGTGGGTCGCTGCCGGCCGTGCCAATGTGAAGCTCGAGCAGATCCCAGAGGCGATCCGTCCCAAGACGATTCACAACTTCGGCGCCACAGAGGCAACGCAGAGCATCACTCAGCGTTTCACCACCGCGACCGACAACCGGATCTCCTTCCAATGGGATGAGGCTTTCGCGCCTGGAAAGGTCCACACGGACTACAACATTTACGTCTTCGATCAAGATGGGAATTGGCTGGACCCGAACGATCCAGCCTCACCGGTCTTCTACAGCACGGATGACAACACGCAGACCGGTCAGCCGTTCGAGTTCGTGGAGCTGCCACCCGTTCCGGGCGAGATCCATGGCGGCGCCAACGCCAGCGACTATCAAATCGTCATTGGCAAGGTCAACAACGGAAACGCCAGGCACATCAAATACGTCAACATCAATGGCCTGGGTGTCAGCCAGCGTCAGGGAGCCTCTGCGACCTGGGGCCATGCCGTCGCGCGTGGTGGACAAGGCGTGGCTGCCACGTACTACGCAATCCCGCAGTTCTCCGAGGACTTCAGTGCGGGCGGCCCGGTTACGATCTACCTCGATGCGAACGGGAATCGACGGCTGATCCCCGAAGTCCGCTTCGCTCCGCAGATCACGGCCGCTGACGGTGTCGACACGACGTTCTTCGGCTTCGATGCCGACGGCAATGGGTTACCTAACTTCTTCGGCACGAGTGCCGCGGCGCCTAATGCGGCGGCTACGGCAGCGCTCGTTCTGCAGGCTGCTGGCGGACCCGGGTCGCTCAAGCCGCAGAGCCTGTACGCGCTCCTGCAACGTACGGCAACCGCAATGCCGCGACCGGATGACCCTTCATGGAGCGCGGCCTTCGCGGGACCTGCGGCTTTCCTGGCGCAGGGTGACTGGACTCGTTGGAACCGGTATTTCAACCTGGAGGTGCTGCCTCTCACGCGTCAAGCAGTCAAATCGGTCAGCTTCGATACGTCCCCGATCGGGCTGACCTGGAGTGCGAACCCAAACCGTTTCCACGTCGGCGTCGCAAACGGCATCACTCCAGCGGATATCACCTTCACGCGCAGCACGGATGGCACGGTATTCACTCTCAACTTCGCGCCGGGCTCGTTCCGCGGGGGTGACAACTTCACGTTCGGTATGTCGGTGTTCGCTCCGAGCCAGGGCAGCACGCAGGAGATGGGCGACCGGCTGCGTGGAATGAAGCTGACCACCACACTGGAGGATGGCTCGAGCTCCACTGCGACTGTGTTTGCCGCGCCGAAACTACCGGTCAACCGCTTCACTGGCTTTGGCTTGGTGAACGCGGACAAGGGCACGAAAGTAGCGAGCGGTAGCAACTGATCCGAAGCTTGCGGTAATCCGGCTATGAGGGCGGGCGATGCGATTTCTATCAGACATCGCAGGCGCCCGCCCTCATGCTTGTCTGGCGCAGCGGACAGCCGCTACCGCAGATTCTTGCTCCGCACCACCCAGTGCGGATTGACACACAACCCGCAATCCGCCCCCACAAACATCCGCCGGGCATGCCCATCACCCTTGAGCTGCCAATTGAGCCACCCCACCGCGACCCCGGCAAACTCCCCGCCATTGCGCTCCCCGTAAGTCCCTGAGTGCAGGACCCCCCGCCCATAAGCCCTGAACACTGGGATACGCTTGATGTAATCAAAATCCTCGTTCGCATTGACGTAGGCGATATCCTCGGCATCGCCGCTGATATAAGCCGTCGGAGCATGCAGGCTGTTGAGATCGCTTTTGGTGAGCGGCTTACCTCCCGCCATACTGGTGGGCTCGCGAAACAACCCGCTGTTCCATACCACCGTAGTCCGTACTCTCGGATCCGCCGAGGCCTCGATAGCTTGCGCCCCACCACAAGACTGCCCCATGACCGCAATCGCCTTCGGATCGAGGTGATGAAAGAACCGGCTTCCCTGCCGCTCGTTCTGCGCAATCGCCCAATTCATCGCATCGATCAACTGTGAGCTATGTGTGGCCGGTGGAGGCAGCTTCGCGGCATCCGCCGCACTGGCTGTGCTCGCCGGCATGGGCGTCATCGGTGGAGTTGGTATGGGCATCGGTCGCTCCCCGATGGGACCTACTGCGATGACGAGGTACCCGTAAGATGAGACATCGCTGAGAAACCAACGGAAAGCGTTACCGACATTCCAGCACGCACCGTTACCCCACACGACGATGGGTAACTCCCCCGAGACAGTCAGGTCCACGGGATAATAAAGCGTATGCGCCGGAAGAGACGGATCAACTTCCATGATTGCCGGGTAAGGTCCCGAGCCTAATGCAGTCGTGGCGGGCACCTCGCTGCTCGCATTGCCGGCACTGTGCGCGCTGAGCGGCGCAACGATCAGCGCGACCTGGGCAAGTGACAAAACACTACGGCGAATACTGCTCAACATGACTCTCCTCGATCTGAACCATCTCATCCGTCACCGTCAGGTGAGGAGGGGGGAGACCAGCATCGTGACAAATCCGCAGCACATACTGGCGAACCGCCTCCGCAGCCGCGCCCGTGGCCAACACGGGTCGGCCGGGAGGCTCGAAGTGCAACGGCACGAAGCCAGTCGCGACCAGGCTCGCGCCGTCAAACACCAAACGAGCCAACAAGCCGTGGACGGCCTCCGGGTGGAACGGCGCGAGCGTGTACGCAGGGTCAGGCTCGAATCCGAACAGCTCGCGCCGACGCCGGGCCCAGGCCGCGCGGCTGGGATGAGACTGATCCGGACTGAGCGCACGCGTCACCACACAACCGTTACCGAGGCCGTGAAAGATCGGCCGGCCGCGATAAAACTCAAACCCGCGCAGAATGTGCGCATGATGCCCGATAACCACGTCGGCGCCCGCATCGACCGCGGCCCATGCGAGAGGACGCTCATAGGGGGCCAGTCGGGCCGGAATATGTACGATTCCCTTATGGAGTGCGACGATGCAAACGTCCGCGCCGCCGTCGCGAGCCTTTCCGACATCCTCAGCCATGAGAGCGACGGAGTTAGGGTCAGGATGGCGCAAGTTCGCGACGGGAGC
>Ga0068871_100003518_pt1 | contig 10778 bp, 9 predicted proteins | sample KBSMisM72_FD_72750 | JGI IMG/M metagenome (GOLD analysis project Ga0068871, IMG submission 72750) | Miscanthus rhizosphere microbial communities from Kellogg Biological Station, Michigan, USA - KBS Miscanthus M7-2 | ecosystem: Host-associated > Plants > Roots > Rhizosphere > Soil ...
CGGTCTACGAGCTGGATCGTGCCGCCGATCGGATTCGCGCGGCAGCCGAGGCGGTTCGAACACTCCCGTTCCCGTTCACGCTCACCGCCCGCGCGGAGAACTACCTGGCCGGCCGCCCCGATCTCGCCGACACGATTGCGCGGTTGCAGGCCTACCAGGAAGCCGGGGCGGACGTGCTCTACGCTCCAGGCCTGAGGACCGGCGAGGAGATCACCTCTGTCGTCCGCTCCGTCGATCGCCCGGTGAACGTTGTCATGGGGCTGCAAGGCGTTCAGCTCAGCCTCGCAGCGCTCTCCGCGCTTGGCGTCAAGCGGGTGAGCGTCGGCAGCGCGCTCTCGCGGGCTGCGCTGGGCGCATTCCTCCGCGCTGCCGAGGAGATGCGCGACCGCGGCACCTTCGCATTCGCGGACGATGCCGTGAGCTATCGGGAGATCAGCGCCCGTTTCTGACAACCCGTCACGGGAGCGCGAAGGCTTTAGCCGAGCGAAGGGTGCAGCGTCCGCCGCCAGGTGACGACGAGCACGTCGCGGTACGCCGGCAGCGTGGGATCCATCGGCTCGATCGCCGTCACTCCGTGCGCGACCCTCGAGTCGTCGAGAAGGGCCGCATCGAGCGGTGCGGTCAGCGTAAAGGCGCCCAGCTCGGCGCCGTCGAGACGATGCACCGTGGTCGTGCCACTGACGATATTCTGCCGATCGATCAGCAGCACCAGCACGTAGTCGACGCCGTCGCGGTGCACGCCTTCCGGCGTCGGGCGGCCGGCTTCGCCGCTGCGTGCCTCGATGCGAAACTGGTGGACTTCGACGAGCCAGTCGCGCGGGCCGGCGAGCTGCTCGAACAGCCGGCGCGAGCACGCCAGGATCGCCCGCATCGTCTCGCCTCCGCCGATCGCGGCGTCGATCGGCTCGAACCAGCGCGCGATGCCGCCGTTCAGCGTGTTGTAGTCGCGGCTCTGGTAGTGCGGCTGATGGGCCGCTCGCACGATTCCGCCGCCGCGAACCGCGGCGAACACGCCATGACGGCGGCGCCGATAACGCCCGCCGTCTGCCATGTATCGATCGAGCTCGAGGTGGTTCCAGCTGGCGGCGAACGCCGGCCAATCGGCGAGCGTGCCGGCGCCGGCGTCTGTGAGCAGTTCGCGCATCCGTTCGGCGTGGACGAAGGCGTAGCCGTCCCGCTCGATCGCCGACGTCAGGGACTCGGTCGCGGTAACGGCCACGTTTCCATCCTACGACCTCGGAGACGGAGCGTGCGGTCCAGAAACGGATTGGACTGATCCGGCCGTCGCAGAGGCCTCGAGGGTGCGCTTCATCGCCGCGCATCCCTGTTCCATCATGCCGCCGATCGGCCCGGCCAGTTCGTCAGGCAACAGATCGGCGATCCAGACGACGCGGGTCCCGCCGTTCCCGTCGGCGAGCGCCTGGATCGACGCGTGATGGTAGGTCGGGCGGCCCTCGACGACAGAGTAGGCAATACGCCGCGCCCGATCGTCGAGGTTGATGATTCGCTCCCGCGCGACGAGGCCGTTGGCGAACGTGACGAGCCTGGAATCGCCGTCGAGCTGCGTGTTGACGACGAACCCTCGAGCCAGGCGGGTGTGAATGGCGCCGACATCACGGATGGCGTCCCAGACCTGAGCAGGGGGCGCGTCGATCAGAACTTCTTTGTGAATTGAAGCCATATATCCTCCATGTCAGACTGTTGTACGACGCGGCCGGAGAGCAGGTCTTGGCAAAAATTGCGGTCGAACTCGAGCGGGCGCTGCGGCGGCGCGCGGTCAACGGCACGCCCGGCCATGCGGCGCCGCGTATCGTCGCCCAGGGCGACAGCTGGACGGTCGCCGACGTCGTCTGCACCTCGGGACCCGAAGATCGTCCGTTCGAGGAGCAGCACACCCACTACGCGATCGCGGTCGTGGTCGCGGGCACGTTTCAATACCGATCGCCGCTCGGCCACGGCGTGATGACGCCCGGCGGGCTGATGCTCGGCAATCCGGGCCAGTGCTACGAGTGCGGGCACGACCACGGCCGTGGAGACCGGTGCGTCGCGTTCTGGTATGCGCCGGAATCGTTCGAGCGCCTCGCTGCCGACGTGGGCGCGCGCGGCGCGGGCGCGCGCTTCCGCGTGCCGCGGCTTCCGGCGCTTCGTGCGTGGTCGCCACTGGTCGCGCGAGCGGCAGAAGGCGCAACGGGATCGCGGGATGTGGCGTGGGAGGAGCTGGGCGTCAGGTTGGCCGCCCTCGCCCTGGGCGCGAGCTCGGGTTCAGGCCGCGACGACCGGCCGTTGCCGCTCAATGCCGCGGCCCAGGTGACACAGGCGGTCCGGTTGATCGAGCGCCATCCCGACGCGTCGCTGACACTGAGTCGGCTTGCGCAGGATGCGCGGCTCAGCCCGTATCACTTTCTTCGGACCTTCGAGCGCCTTACCGGCGTGACGCCGCATCAGTTCATCATGCGCGCGCGATTGCGGGAGGCCGCGATGCGGCTGGCGGGCGAGCAGGGAAGCGTCCTCGACATCGCGCTCGACTGCGGCTTCGGCGACGTGTCGAACTTCAACCGTGCGTTTCGCTCGGAATTCGGCGTTAGCCCAAGCGCGTACCGCCAACCACATCGCACGGACACGCACGGCAGGAACCGCGGAGACCGCCGAGACCGCTGAGCTCGATTTTCTCTGCGGTCTTCGCGCTCTCGGCGGTTTCTTCTTTCTCGCCAACCTGACTGCGTCTATTGCCCCTCGCCGCAGAACGGGCAGCGATCGGATCGCGCGTGCAGCGGCTTGCGGCAATGCCAGCAGAACCGCGGCTGCGGCGCTTCCCGCGCCTTGAGCCGGAGGTGGATGTCCTGCGCGACGCTGTCGCCGACCAGCGGCTCGGCCGCCTCGGTCCCGCCCGGCGACGCCGTCCGCGGCGTGCGCCGCAAGCTGGTCGACCGCGCCGCCAGCACATCGTCGAGCAGTTCGCCGGCGCGCTGGTAGCGGTTGTGGATCTCCGGGGCCATCGCCTTCAGGACGATGTCGTTGATCGACTTGGGGACCTTCGGGTTTTTCAGCCGCGGCGCCGTCAGCAGCTCGCCCTTCATCAGCCGATCGAGATCGGCCGGCGACGGCGTGTCGTACGGCAGCATCCCGGTCAGCATCTGGTACATCGTCACGCCGAGCGAGTAGATGTCGGAGGCGAACACCGACTTGCCGTGGAACTGCTCGGGCGCCATGTACGGCGGACTGCCGATCACGGTCGTGCCGTGCGCGGCGATCTCGAGAAAGCGGGAGGTGCCGAAGTCGGCGACCTTGAGCATGCCGCTGTCGGCGACGAGGACGTTGGACGGTCGAAGGTCGCGATGGATCACCCCCTGCCGGTGGGCGTGCTCCATCGCATTCACGATCTGGCAGGTGTAGTCGAGCGCGCGCGCCACGTCGAGCGGCCCCTCTCGCGCGATGATCGTCTCGAGCGTCTCGCCCGGCACGAACTCCATCACGATGAAGAAGACGTTCTCCTGCTTCTCAGCCGTCAGGATCGTGACGATGTTCGGATGATTGAGGCTGGCGAGCAGCCGCGGCTCACGCAGCAGCTCGCCGAAGTCGACGCCCTGCTTGTGCGGCACCTTGAGCGCGACTTTCTTGTCGATCCAGGTGTCCTCGGCGAGATAGACCGTGCCAAAGCCGCCGCTGCCGATCGTCGACAGGATTTTGTACTTCCCGATGATCTGTCCGCGAAAAAACATCTGGGCGCGCAGTATAGCAGCCCGGAGCGACGAGCAGGTTCACTTGACGATCACCTGGCCTTGCACTTGCCACTTTCCGCCGGTGCTGCGTACTTCGAGCCAGGCGGTCTTGCCTGCGGCAGGCAGGTACTCGAAGTCGTAGGTCTCGCCGACGGCGATCGTCTGGCGGGCCGGTCCGGGAGTGGACGCCGCGCTCGGCAAGGCCGCGCCGTCCTTCGTGAGCGGCTTCCACGCCGCGGGCCCGTCGGCGGTCTGGAGCGAGACCGTGAAGATGTCGTCCGGCGTGATGTTGACGAGCCGCACACGATGCGGCGCGCCCGCCTTCCAGACGAATCGCGGCGCCCGCTCGCCGTTGAGGACCACGGATGCCGGATCGCCGATGATGCTCTCGGCCTCTGAGGTCACGCCGCGGCGTCCGATCACGACCACATGATCGGTCGCCGGATCGAACGTCTGACCGGCGTCCACCACGATCAGCGGACCGTACAGTCCGGACGACAGCTGACGGTAGTCGTGCAGGTGGGTGTGATAGATGAAGGTGCCCGCGTGAGGCGGCGTGAATCGGACGACGAACGTGCCGCCGGCCTCGATCATCGGTGCCAGACGCTGATCCATGCCGCTCCACCCGTGAACGCCGTCGTAGTAGCTGTCGAGCTCGATGCCGTGCCAGTGGAGCGCGGTGGCCTCGGGCAGGCGGTTCACCACGGTGATCTCGACCGGCTCGTCGCGGTGAAGGACGAGCGGCGGGCCGGGTATTGAGATCGGCGACGACGCCGCCGGGGCGGTCCCTTCCGTCAACACGAAGCCGGCCGCGACGTCGCCGCCGTCAGCGATCGGCCCGCGTGCGATCGTCAGGGTCAGCTTGCGCGGCGACCGGACGCTGGATACCTGCGGATCAAGGAGCTTGTGCATCCTCGCCGCATGATCGTCAGGGGCGACGACGGTCACCCCAATAATCATGCCGGCCATGCCGCCGGCGGCGTCGTGCCCGCCCTGATGTTCGGCATGCTCACTCATCCCGTGATGCTCAGAGACCGCACCTCTGAGGTGGGAGCTCTGAGACGGCGTCTCTGAGACGGCGTCTCTGAGACGGCGCATCGGCGACACGTGGTGCATGATGTGGCAGTGAAACAGCCAGTTGCCTTCGCGCTCGGGCGTCCAGGTCATCGCCATCGTGTTGCCGGACGGCAGCAGCTGGGTCACGACGCGGTGTGCGCGGTCCTCGCCGGCCGGCGCGTCCCGCAGGCCGTCTCCACGACTGGTGACATCGAAGTAGAACCCATGGAGATGCATCGGATGCGCCTGTGAGCTGAGGTTGATCACCCGCCAGCGCACCTGCTCGCCGCGCTGGTACGTCATCCGCTCGGTGGCAGGCCAGGACAGCCCGTTGATCACGAAGGTGACACGGGGCTTGATCGCGACGAACGCGGCGCTGGGATCGTCGGCGCTGATGATCGTCAGGAGCTGTTCGCGCGTCAGGTTGGTCCACTCAGTGATGACCAGCACCCGGTCCGCGATGACGGCTCCGGGTGGATCGACGATGAACCCGCCGGCGAGCTCGCGAAAAGGGACGGGCGCCCCGAACGTCGTCGCCCAATAGTGATAGGTGCCGGCGCGGCCGCTGGCGAATCGTACTTCGCGGTCGCCGCCCGGCGGCACGTCGAGGGCCGGGCACGGTGTGCCGTCGCGCGCGCAGAGCCCGTTCACACGGAGCGGGCCATCGAGATCGTTGTGCACCGAGACCACGATGGGAGTGCCCTCGGGTACTCGAATCAGCGGCGCCGGCACGGTCAGCGAGGACGACGCCTCGCCAAAGGCTTCGATCGACAACGCCGGACCATCCGGACCCTCCGGGCTCCAGAGGCCTTTCGCGGCCCGCAGCCGCAGCGTCAACCCGCCGTCCGCGAGGACGCCTGCCGCCCGGGTGTTGTCGTTCGCCGAGACCGTCTCGAGTCTGCCGGCGGCCGCATCCGTCACGCCCGACACCGCCGGACCAACCACGAACCACACGCTCGCGACACACGCGAGCCACACATTCTTCTGCAACATCATCGTCACCTTTGGGAAGTTCACGTCGCTCAGCGACGCGGCTGATTACGCCGCCTCTGAATCCTACGAAGCCGGTTCGCGGCAGTCCTGAGAGCGCGGTGAGCGAACAGTAAAAAGTGACGGCAGATTCGGCGGGAGCCCCGCGGCGGCCGAAGCTTGGGCCGTATAATCCGACGCGTGCACCGGTTCTACGCGCCCGCGCTCGATCCCGGCGACGAAACCGTCGCCCTGCCGCGCGACGAAGCGGAACACCTCACCCGCGTGCTGCGCCTCGGGGTAGGCGACACCGTGGCGGTGTTCGACGGCCGCGGGCGCGAGTTCATGGCGCGCGTAGCGAGCGCGCTGCGCCGCGAAGTGCGGGTGCAGATCGTGTCGCGCCTGGAGCCGGCGGCCGAATCCGGCGTCGCGCTGACGCTGGCCCAGGCGATCCTCAAGGGCGACAAGATGGACGACGTGATCCGCGACGCGGTCATGCTGGGGGCGGCCGCGATTCAGCCGATCGTCACCAGGCGGAGCGAGACGACCGTCGCGGCGCTGCTGCGAGGGGCGAGAGTCGATCGGTGGCGCCGGGTGGCGCTGGCGTCGGCGAAGCAGTCGCGCCGCGCGGTGCTGCCCGAGATCCGGATGCCGCTGACGCTCGACACGGTGCTGGGCGAGCCGGCGTCGGCGCTCCGGCTGATGCTGGTCGAGCCGGCGGCGGACGCCGGCGTCGAGCCGATCTCGGTGCTGCAGCAGGCGCCGGCACCGGCGGATGCGACGGTCCTGGTCGGGCCCGAAGGAGGGTGGGCGGCGGAGGAGTGGACGGCGGCAGCCGCGCATGGCGTCCGCCTGATCTCGTTGGGCCCACGCACCTTGCGCGCCGATGCCGTCGCCGTGGCCGCGATGAGCGTCCTGCAGTTTCTCTGGGGCGACCTCTGACTATTTCAAGCTGACCTTGAAGTCCTTCGTCTTGACGTCCCCTTCGCTGAGCACGACGCGCACGGCGTCGGCACGGTGCTCGTCGAGGTAGGCCGGCTCGAACCATTCACCCTGCTGGGAGGGATCGACGGTCGCAAGGTAGTACTCGCCCGGCGGCAGGCCGCGAATCCGGTATTGGCCGGTCTGATCGGGCCGCGCCGTCATGATGTGGCGCGACTGCGGCCGCCAGAGCGTCGCATCGGCCGGAAAGGCGAGCACCGTGAATTCCGGCACGGGCGTGCCGTTGTCGGTGGTCAGCGTGCCGTTGATCTCGCTCTGCTTGTCGGTGAAGACCAGCGTCACGTTCGCCAGGTTCTCGCCGCTCCGCACCTGAAACGGCGTGTCGGTCACGTCGCGGCCGGCGATCGTGACCGATTGCAGCAGCCACGTCCGCGAGCCATTGCTCGGCCGAATCAGGTGCGCGCCGGCCGAGACGCCGCTGATGCTGAAATGCCCGTCCTTGTCCACGCGCGCGTTCGACTGCGGGCCGAAGTCCGATTGATCCGTCGAGGGCGCGGTGATGCGGAACTGCGTGTAGTCGGGCGCCGGGGATCCGCCCGGCAGGAACGACACCGTCCCGCTGATCGTCGCGCCGGGGGAGAGCACGACGGTGACGTCGGTCAGATCGCCGCCGTTGACGCTGATCGGCTGCGCGGCGAACTGCGGCGTTTCCGAATCGTCGCCGCGGGCCCTCAGGACGTAGCGTCCTGGCGCCACGTTGTTGATCGTGAAGGCGCCGTCCCATTGAATGCGGCTGCCGAAGTTCATGCCGATCGCGTTGGCGCGCGCGCCGCCGGCGTCGGCGATCAGGTTGATGTTGCCGCTCGTGACCGGCGTGCCGTCGGGATTCGACACGATGCCGCTGATGCGCGACACGCGCACGAGTTGCATGCCGAAGTTGATGTCGAGCACTTCCTGGCTCAACCCGACCGTGATCGGTTTGGCTTCGTTGACCGAGGGGACGCCGGGGTAGTACGTCGGCGCGTAGTTGACCTGCTCCGGATCGGGCGGGCCTGCACCGCCGCCGGGCCCGCCGCCGCGTCCGCCTCGTCCGCCGCCGCCGAATCCGCCTGGACCTCCAGGTCCGCCGAAGTTGCCGCCGCCCGGTCCGCCGCCTCGCGCAACCGCGTTCACGTAGTACTCACCGGGCATCAGGCCCCAGACGCGGTACAGGCCCTTGTCGTCGGTCTGGCCGTTGCCGGCCGGCGTCAGGCGCCGCTCGCCTTGCAAGTACTGATAGCGCATGACGCGCACCATCACGCCCGGCATGGCGTCGCCATCCTCGTCGAGCACATGGCCGCTGATCACGCTGCCGCGCGGAAGCTGGAACGCGATCCCCTTCAGCTGCTGACCGTCGGCGAGCTGGAGCGGCGTGCCTGCCTGGAGCGGCCGCCGCTGGCCGTACGAGAGCGCCACGAAGCCCGACTTCGACACCGTCAGCGTATAGCGGCCCGCCGGCAGCTCCGTGAGATCGAATACGCCGCTGTCGTCGGTGAGCATGCCGCGTCCACCCGGGAGCTCCGCTGCCGAGGCGAACACCCGCGCACGTTTCACCGGCCTGCCGTTGTCGGCCGCGACCACGCGGCCCATGATCCGGCCGGCCGGCGGAGGCGGCACGTCCTTCGTCTGGGCGGGCGTATCTCGCGCGGGTTGCTGGCCCGTGATCTGGCCGGGACGCGGGCCCGTCTGCTGCGCGGCGGCGGTGACCGCCAACGCCGCGACGAAGACCGGAATCGAGAGGGCGCGAACCATCACACCTCTATTAGACAGGAAGAGTCCGGCGCGGGTTGTGTGTCACCGTTTTTTCACGGCCAACCCCACCCAGCCGTCCTCGTCGCGCTCCCAGGAGACCTCGGCGTCCGCGAACGCCCGGCGCACCTCGTCTCGTTCGTGGGACTGGATGCCGCTGAGGATCAGCGTGCCGCCGGGACGGACGGCTCCGAGCAGCGCGGCGGCGGAGCGGACGAGGAGCGCGCCGGTCAGGTTCGCGGTCACGACGTCGGCGTCCGGCAGCGCGCGCGCGGCCAGATCGATGGTTTCGAAGGTCACGTGGCGGACGTCCGGGTTCAGGGCGAGGTTGTCGCATGCCGACTGAATCGCATCCGGGTCGTCGTCGATGCCGAGTGCCCGCGCGGCGCCGAGGCCGTCCGCGGCAATGGCCAGCACGCCGGAGCCGGTGCCGACGTCGAGGACGACGCGGCCGGTGAGATCGATCGTCTGCAGCGCCGCGAGGCACAGCCGCGTCGTCACGTGATGGCCGGTCCCGAAGCCCATCGACGGGAGGATGACGATGGTCAATGGGGTCAGATCTCGATTTTCTCCCTCGGGTTGGTCGCCGGGAGAAAATCGAGATCTGACCCCAGCGGCCCAGGGTGGCGCGACGGTGATCCGGCCGACGGCGATCGGCTTCAGGTTCTCCTGCGACCGGCGCGCCCAGTCTTCGTCGTCCACCTCGACGGCGGAGACGTCGAATCCCGCGCCCAGCGCTCGCTGCGCGGCGTCGCGTTCGGCGATTGTGGGAAAGAAGATGCGGACCCAGGCGTCGCGCTCTTCAACGGCCGTGGGGCCGAAGTCGTCGACGAGCGCGAGCAGGAGGTCTGAGGAGTCGGCGCGAACGTCGATCGCCGGGTACTGTTTCATGCAGGGAACAGAGGTGACGGAGGGAACGGGATCACACGGAGCAGCAGAGCAGCGGAGGACAAAGCAGAGAAGAAATATCTCTTTTTAATCCTCAATCCTCCGCTGCTCCGTTTCTCTGTGTGATCCCGTTGCCTCCGTGCCCCTCCGTTATCTCTTAACCGAACATGTCCTTCACGCGATCGAAGAGGTTCCGCTCGTCCTGCTCGTCCCCGCTGCGCGGGCGCGGCTCGAACTTGTCGGTCGGCAGCGCCTTGGCGAGCTCCTCGATCAGCTTGCGCTGATCCCGGTTCAGCTTTCTCGGCGTCTGGACCTGGACGGTCGCGAACAGGTCGCCCCGTCCGCGTCCGTTCACGTCCGGCATCCCTTTGCTCTTCAACCGCAGCGTGGTGCCGGTCTGCGTGCCTTCCGGCACCTTCACCATCTCGTGGCCGTCGAGCGTCGGCACCTGGATCTCGCCGCCGAGCGTGACGGTCGTGAAGTTGACCGGGATCTCGCAGAACAGGTTCATGCCGTCGCGGCGGAAGAACGCATGCTCGTGCACGTGGACGACGACGTAGAGGTGGCCGGCGGGGCCGCCGGCCGATCCAGCCTCACCCTCGCCGATCAAGCGGAGCTGCTGGCCGGTCGCGATGCCGGCCGGAATCTTGACGGTGATCTTCCGGTCCCGCGCCACGCGGCCGGCGCCGCGGCACTGGGTGCACGGCTTGGTGATGATCTTGCCGGCTCCCGCGCACTGCGCGCAGGTGCGGGCGACAGTGAAAAATCCCTGCTGGTAGCGTACCTGTCCGTGGCCTTTGCACTGCGGACAGGTGCTGGCGGTGGACCCCGGCGCCGCGCCGGATCCGCTGCACTTCTCGCAGGTCTCCTGACGCGGAATCTGGATCGACGTCTCGGCGCCTTTCGCCGATTCCTCGAACGAGATTTCGAGGTCATATCGAAGATCGGCGCCGCGCTGCGGTCCGCCGCGTGACCGGCCGCTTCCGCCGAACCCGAACATGTTGCCGAGGATGTCGGCGAAGTCGCCGAACTCCGCGAAGACCGACGAGTCGAACCCGGCGCCGGCGCCGGCCGCCGACTTCACGCCGGCATGGCCGAAGCGATCGTAGAGGCTGCGTTTTTCGGCGTCGGCCAGGACGGCGTACGCCTCGGCGCACTCCTTGAACTTCTCTTCCGCGAGCTGGTCGCCGGCGTTGCGGTCCGGGTGGAACTTCATCGCCAGCCGGCGATAAGAGCTCTTGATCTCGGTGTCGCTCGCGGTCCGCGTGACCTCGAGCACTTCGTAGTAGTCGCGTTTGCTCACGCCTTGGCCACCTTCACCATCGCGGGCCGCAGCAGACGGTCGTGCAGCATGTAGCCCTTCTGCAGCTCGCCGATCACTTCGCCTTCGCGATGGTCGGGGCTCTCCTCGTGCAT
>Ga0068871_100003522_pt1 | contig 10774 bp, 7 predicted proteins | sample KBSMisM72_FD_72750 | JGI IMG/M metagenome (GOLD analysis project Ga0068871, IMG submission 72750) | Miscanthus rhizosphere microbial communities from Kellogg Biological Station, Michigan, USA - KBS Miscanthus M7-2 | ecosystem: Host-associated > Plants > Roots > Rhizosphere > Soil ...
CGGCATGATCAGTTGACCACCTATTGCTGTCGTCAGCCGGTTGAAGGAGTGCCTCGAGCGTGATTCCCGGATCGAAATCAGACAGTTGCGGAAGGGCCGTTCTGTTTTTCAAGCGGTGAAGATTTCGCGCATTACTGGTAAATGCTATGCCGGCATTCGGACAATTCCAGGCAAGCACCAACCACAACACGATGAGAACTGCGCTGACAACAGCGACTATTAATAATGTCCGCTTCTTAGTCGGCATGAACAACACTCCAACCGACTGAATCAAAACTAGAAATACCCCTCCACAGATACGCAGATTACACAGATTCACTTTAAAACGGTTGAGTTAGTAGCTCTTTGCGCGGAAAAAAATCTGCGTAATCTGCGTAATCTGTGGATAGTCGTTCCTTGGTTTGACTTCAGAAACCCTTTCCGTTCTAATCCGGTCAGACTCCCTTCCGGATCCTAACTCTTTAGACAGAATCTAATAGTGCTCCATTTTGTCAGTCACCATCTGTGGTTGATCGCTGCCGGTGGCGGAGTCAGCGTAGCTGGACGTTACCTCCAAGCGCGCATTCGCCAGGCACATCGCATCTTCTTTCCAGATCCAGGCATAGAGCTTCTCCGGCTTCAACAACTATACGGATACAACGCACACGCTCTGGTTGGTATTGCGCCGGAGACGCGCATATGGTCCTGTCCGGAAACCCAGGGGGCAGTGAGCTACCACGAATTTGGCAAAGTGTGGTTGGTGACGGGTGACCCACTCGCAAGCGCGGAGAATGTTGAGGATGTAGCTGATTCCTTTTTGCAGGCTAGTCGTGCACATGGCCGAGTTGTTGGATTCATGCCGGCAACCCAGCGGTTTGCACGACTCAGTAAACGAGTAGGGCTGCGTGCAATCAAGGTCGGAGCGGCACCCTATTTTGACCTTGCGACGTGGGCTCCCCGTGGTGACCGTGCGAAGAAAGCGCGCGCGGGCGTTAACCAGGCGCGTCGTGCTGGTGTACGAGTAACGATAGTAGACAAAGTCGATGAAAAGCTGATCAGAGAAACGAGGAACCTTTGCAAGAGTTGGCTGACGACGCGTCGCAGCGCGCTCAAATTCGGATGGCTCTTCTCAGTCGACCTCTTCCAGCACAAAGATAGAAAAAGATATTTCACTGCGCGGGATGCGAGCGGAAAACTTGTCGGCTTCCTTGCGGCTAGTCCCATTCCGGCGCGCGATGGCTGGTACCTCGAGGATGTGCTGCGACGGCCTGACGCCCCAAATGGGACCGCTGACCTTCTCGTTGTCGAAGTGCTCGAGTTGCTCAGACGCGACGGCGCCACGCTTGCCACGCTAGGCACCGCGCCGATGGCGAAAGAAGGTCCTATCGATCCGGACGTGGACGGCAGCCTGTTGCTTTCGACATCGGTACGGATCGTTGCCGCTTGCTTCTCGATCTTCTACAACTTCGACGGAGTGCGACGCTTTAAAGCCAAATTCGCACCAAGCTGGTGGGAAAGCGAGTACATCCTCCTATCACAAAACCTCACAGCGCCTCCTCGCGTCCTCAGTGCTTTCGTCAAGGCGATTGTGCCCGCCGGCCCATCGGCCTTGATCGCTCGACAGATCAGCAGAGGGTGGCAACGCATGACCTCAGCAAAGGATCCGTTGCGCGATATTGTGAAAACGCCTTCTGTGATCGAACAACAAGATGGAAATCAAAATGTATCGGTTCTTCTTCCGTCGAACCCTGAGCAACATTCTTACCAAAGAAAAACTGTTTCAGTGGATGGCCTTAGGCTGAACTATGTGAGCGCAGGTTCAGGTCGGCCTGTAGTTTTGATTCATGGGAATCCTGGTTCACATCAGGATTACACAGTCGCAGTGGTTGGCAAACTAGCTGAATCAAACCATGTGATCGCCATCGATCGTCCCGGTCACGGTTACAGTGAGCGTCATGACTCCATCGAGACCACTGTTGAAGTTCAGGCTCGTATTATTCGAGATGCCTTGCGGAAACTCGGTGTCGAGAAACCGGTGCTGGTAGGACACTCCTGGGGTGGTTCACTTGTACTTGCAGCGGCAGTCGCTAATCAAGACGAGTTTTCGTCGATTGTTTTGTTGGCGCCGGCCGCATACCCGAGTACCAACGCCGAATGGTGGTCTCTTCTTCCACACTTGCCCGTATTAGGACCGTTTGTTGTTAATACATTGACGCCATTACTCGGACGTGCGCTGGTGAAGAGTAGTTTGCAGGAGGCCTACCATCCTCAAGCGGTGAACGAAGACTATGTACAGCGGTCCGCAGAGATGTGGACACGGCCCGGTCAAGTTAGGGCCTGTGCTTATGATGAAAGGACTCTTGCTGCGAGTCTCAGGCTTTTGAGTCCACACTATTCTGGGATAAAGATTCCCGTGGTGATTGTCACTGGCGCTGACGATCTAATCCTCGATCCCGAGAGCCATGCCTACACACTTCACAGAGCGATCCCGAATTCAAAACTTGTCGTGTTACAGATGACGGGCCACCAACTTCCTCAGGCTCGACCCGACGCTGTCATCGAAGCGATTGGAGCAGCGTGGCGGGCAGTGGAAGAGTGGGACGATCATCAAGTCAAGTTAGATCGTTCCAGCCAACTCTTTCCGGCAGCGGATCAGATCACTCACTAATCTAAGAACAATTCAAATGTTTGATGGTGGCTGAAGTCGCGAGAGAGGTTGTAAACTCCGCGTTTATGAAGACTCCATTTTCACGCCGTCACTTTTTAAAAGCCTCCACACTCGCCGCCGGTGGTGGTCTGACTTTGCCGAAGATGATCGAGAGTGTCATAGCCAGCACGCCATTAACTCCTGAAAGTTCGACAGCGCCGGGAACAGTGTCCCTTCAATTGCTTGACGGGAAACCGCTGGAACTCGATTCAGGCGTGAGTTTTGGTGTTCCCTGGCCACAAGGCTCCGTCCAACGCAGCGAAACTTTCGCCTTAACATCGAACGGGCAACAGTTGCCTTTGCAGTCCTGGCCACTCGCATATTGGCCGGACGGCTCGCTCAAGTGGATCGGATTTGCAACGGTCGTACCTGCTGGACTGTCAAACTCTTTGACTTTGTCCGCTGGTCGCTCCCCTGTCTCTGGTTCAGTTAAGGTCACAAAAAATGGCAATGACCTTACGATTGATACCGGTTCACTCAAATGCGTGATCCCAGCTACCGGAAGTGTGAATCTTATCGAGTCGATGACTGTAGAAGGTCGATCCGTCGTCGGGGCTGGACAGCTTGTTTGCATTTTGCAGAACGGACCTCAGACGAATCCTGAGGACTCACCTTCTCGCGAAAAGTTTCTTAGTCGAGTGAAGAAAGTAACTGTGGAGCAGTCTGGGCCGGTACGTGCAGTGGTGAAGGTTGAAGGAGTTCATAGAGGAGCGACGTCCGGACGTGAGTGGCTACCGTTCATCGTGCGTCTCTATTTCTACAGTGGTCAGACAGCAGTGCGGATGGTTCACACGATAACTTTCGATGGCGATCAGGAAAAAGATTTCGTGCGCGGACTCGGTGTGCAGTTCGGAGTACCGCTTCGCGAGGAAGCAAGGAATCGCACGGTGCGATTCGTTGGTGCTGATGGTGGTGTGTGGTCTGAACCGCTTCAACCTGGAGGTGGGAGTGTCGCGCAGGAGACGGGTCAACCTTTCACCGGTCGTGGAGAGTTTGGACAAAACGCGATTTGGGACGACTTCAAACTGACGCAGACGACTCCCGAAGGATTCACGATTGTGAAACGAACGAATCCGAAAAGCACCTGGCTCTCGTCCGCAGCGGGCAAGCGTGCTTCAGGGCTTGCCTTTGTTGGAGACCTCACAGGCGGACTTGCTTTGAGTGTAAAGAATTTCTGGCAATCCTATCCGGCTAGTCTCGAAGTTCGACATGCCAGCAGTCCTGCTGCCGATCTCACGGCTTGGCTTTGGTCTCCCGATGGTCCACAAATGGACATGCGTCATTACGATCTGGTCGCGCACGGTCTCGCTGCTTCGTACGAAGATGTTCAACCCGGCATGAGCACTGCCTATGGTGTGTCACGTACGAGCGAGCTCACGCTTTACCCGAGCACCTCATCGTTGCCTCCACGAACGACAGCGGTCGCTCAGGCTCAAGCAGGCAGTATGTTGCCGCTGTTAACCCCAACACCCGCTTACATTCATTCGACCGGCATCTTCGGCGTGTGGAGTTTGCCAGATCGATCTACTCCTTTTAAGAAAGCCATCGAGGACGGCCTCGATGAAGTGCTCGCTTATTACTCGAAACAAGTCGACTCGCGTCACTGGTATGGGTTCTGGCAGTTCGGCGATTTCATGCACTCTTACTCAGCTCCACGTCATGTTTGGCATTACGACTGGGGTGGTCACGCGTGGGACAACACAGAGTTGGGAACGCCGCTCTGGCTTTGGTACAGCTTTCTGCGTACAGGTCGTGGGGATGTTTTCCGTCTTGCTGAAGCCCACACGCGCAACACGAGCGAAACAAACGTTTATTCCATTGGGCCAATGGCTGGATTAGGTTCGCGTCACAATGTGGTCAAGTGGGGTTGTGGTTCCAAAGAAGCGCGCATCAGCCAGGCGGCACACTGGCGGCCCTACTACTATTTGACAACCGATGAACGAATTGGCGACATCATGCGGCTGACGGTGCATACAGACGAGGCCATCGCGAGATTTGATCCAATGCGCATCGCGTCACCGCAGATTCCGGGCGAGCCCCAGTTTGCCGTGCGAATGCGCATCGGTCCTGACTGGTTCGCGCTTGCTGGAAACTGGATGACAGAGTGGGAGCGGACTGCAGATACAAAGTGGCAAGATCGTATTCTCGCGGGCGTTGACTCGATTATGGCCATGGCGTTCTGGCTCCAAACCGGACAAAGAAGCGGTCTCAATCCTGATATTCCGGGGGGAGCAGTTGGTCCACTGCGTGGCGGCGGTGGTGCGCAGGTTGTCGGTTACGACATGGCGACAGGCAAGCTGACCGCTATCCGCGACCCACTAACAAAAGCTGCCGTGCCAGCCAGCTATAACCTGGCGACAATTATGGGCGGCGGAGAAGTAATGTTCGAACTCGTGCCTTTGTTAGGTCGGAAAGATTTTGCGACCGCGTGGTTGCAGTATTGCCGGCTCGGCGGCGCACCCGCGGAAGTGCTGACACTCGATCAGAAGACAGGCACAGAAGGCGGAGATGGGCGTTACGTACTGAGTGAACAGAGCGGACCACGACTGGCGGCTTATGCCTACGCGCATACTAAAAACCCAGCGTTTGCTCAGAAGGCTGTCGAGGGCATACTCAGCCGCGGGGGTGGTTACGCAAAACCAAAGCTGCTAACTGGCCCAGATGTCTTAAACCCCGCCGAAGAAGCGCTGGAGGTTAATACTAACGAAGCCGCGCAAACGGGGTTAACGACGATCGAGGTTCTGGAGCTATGCAAAGATCAGTTGCCGATTGAAGCACCTGTTAGGAAACCGCGCGAGCGCCGTGCCGGGTGACCAGATCTCAAATTGAGGATGTCCGATATGCTTTAGCTTGTCGTTACCCGGTCGAAATGCAGTAACCGACAAGCTAAAGCATATCGGACATTCTGAGATCTCAAGTCTGAGATCTGAGATCACTATTTAGGGGATATTTCTCGCCGGACGTAGAAGAGCAAATCAGTTGACGGCGGATCGATCCCCAGTTGACGAATCATTCCGACAACCTGTCCGCGATGGAGCGTTGCGTGATTCACGACATGCTGCATTTGGTGGACGAGCTGCATAGAACTGGCATCGCCGCTGAGCAGCTTGAATCCCAATTCACTCGCCAGTTTCGACTCGTCCAGCTGTGAAACATACTTCGAACGACCGTCGACAACACTTCTCCAATGCTCTTTCAACGCGGCAAGGTCGACACACGATTCGGTAGACCACTGAGACCAGGCCTCTTCTTTTAGAGGAGACCTGCCGTTCCACCGTTCTAACCAGATCCATTCAGCGCCTGCCATATGCACCAACGTTCCAAATATTGATTTGTGACTAATGCCCACTTCGCGGCGCAGATTTTCGTCGGATAGTTTGTTAGCTGCGTCCATCGCCAGTTCGTTGGCCCACTCCGTGTAGTTGAAGAGATGTGTGATGTCTTTGAGATCCATGTTTAGCTCCTTGGAGTGCGGTGCCCCTGCACCGCTTTGGCAAGACTCTCGGAATTCTGAAACCCCTCTGTCACTTATGGTAGTTTCGATTGGCAAAGCGGCGCAGGGGCGCCGCACTCCAAAAGTGGACAAAGTCCAACCTTACATTTAGATTTCTAATGATACGAGAAATGATACGAAAACATCTGATGTGGCAGACAGTCGCGTTCATTGTTCTGGCTTTAATGGCTCACGCTACGATCTCAGCGAGTGCGACGCTTCACATGCACGACTCCGTGATTGGACATAGAGACGCTGAGCAAACCTCACAACAAGACCGTGACGAGGCTACTTACCGGGTTTGGTACGAAGCAAACGCTACGAATGATTTGCCTGCAGCATTTGAATTGGGAAAGAAGTACCTCAAAGAATTTCCCCATGGCAAGTACGCTGCGTATCTAAACAAATGGCTGCCTGCGACCCGTGCCAGACTATTCAACATCGCATACCGTGAACAAAACACTCAGGCTATGATCAGTCTTGGGAACGAGGCGCTGCTTGAAGAGCCGGACAATCTTAACTACGTGATCACACTCGCCTTGCATTTAATCACGAATGAGTTGAACGCGAACCCCCCGAACTACACGCACGCGACCGAAGCAGAAGCATTTATCCGGCGAGCTGTTAAGCTAATTGAGTCTGGCAAGAAACCAGCTAATGATCCGCAATGGAACCGGAACCAGTCGCTAATTTACTTCTACCAGGTTTTGGGGGCCATTGAAGAACGAAATAAGAATCCTGCTAAAGCCCTTGAGTATTACGAGAAGGCCTGCAGAACCGACCCTGAGAATGCTCTTAGTTTTTTCTACAGCGGCAGGATCTATCAGTACAAATATCTGAAAGCAGTCGAGAGGTATCGGGCAATTCCGGAGGCTGAAAGAAATGCTCCTGTGCCGCGTTCTCAAGTGAAAGCGGTGCTGGAAGAATTGACTGACGCTGCAGACGCGACGATTGATCGCTGGGTGACGTTCCTCAAGCTGACAGCGATTAACAACACTTACGAAGCTACTCGTCCGCAAGTCGAAAAAACAGTAGCCGAGTTATACAAGTATCGTCATCCAGATTCGCCCGAAGGTTACCAGGAATTAATTAAACCGTAGTTGTATGAGGTCGTATGTCCAATAGCATCAAGCCGGGCGTTGTCATCTTTACTGGAGACCACAAGCGTTTGGCAAAATTCTACGAAGGGATGACTGGACTGGCTGTTTCCTTCGCAGATGACCATATCACCGTGCTGGGTTCCGATACTCTCGAACTCGTTATCCATTCGATCAAGGGCGAGCCGGCAGTGAGCAATCCGCCGCGCGTTCGCGAGGACGGCTACATTAAGCCATTCTTTCCGGTGTCAAGTTTGTCTGAGGCGCGGGAAAAAGCTGCGACCTTGGGAGGTCAATTACGTCCGCAGAGCGCAGAGTGGACAGGCCGTGGTTTCCGCGCATGTGAAGCGACTGATCCCGACGGCAATGTCATTCAGTTTCGTGAAGAGGATATTTTGTAAACGTGGCACTCCGGGGCCACCCCCGCGATCGATGAATTTCAGAAGTCTTCAATCTCGCCGCGGGCGGCCGGAGTGCCGCCCCTACAGTGTCTGTCCTGTTGCGATCTTTGAAGTTCACGTATGATTTGACTCGTCCCTTTACTCCACCACCACATGTTGAAAGAAACAACGTCCGCTTGCAGGAGTCACAAAAATGAGCGACCGCAAGTATCGTCACCGCGGCTACATGGATAGCGATCGCGAGTCGCCAAGATCCAAACCGCAATTGCCGCAATCAAAGTCCCAGTCACAACCCCGGGATCGTGAAGGGCCGCGTTCGCCGCGGATGATGGCTTTCAACGAGACCGTGAAGTGCGCCGCGTGCGGAGCAAAGGCTCCCGCGCAAATTGCCTTTGACAGTACTTGTGAAAAATGCAGAGTTGAACTTCACAACTGCCGTCAGTGCAACTATTTCGATCCCGGCGCACGTTTCGAATGTAGTAAAACAATCCCTAAACGAATAGTGAACAAGAACGCACGCAACACGTGCGAACTGTTTGCACCGCGCACAGTGGTCGAGCGGGAAACTTCTTCAGGCGCTCCAACTGATGCCCGTCAGGCATTCGCGAATCTGTTTAAGAAGTGAGTGCCTAGAAACGACCTCAAGAAACTAGCTAAGGTTCAAACAACATTCAAATCGAACAGGTCAGGAGGCTGGTTTACCCCGCTGGTCTAACCCAACTGCAAAATAGGGCGAACCAGATCGGGGTAGGACAGCGGGGGTAAACCACCCTTCCTAACTTGTTCAATTTGAGTTTCAATTATTACCTGCAAACCTCATCTGTACCGATAGAGCTTGATGCGTTGGATTCCGAACCTGCCAGCCGGCAAACGCAGATGGCGACCTTGGTGTGTCTGGTCACCGTTCAATCTTCTACCTTGAATCCATTGACCATTCGCATACTGACCTTCATCAGCCGCAAGTATGCCCACTATAGGATCGCCCGGAGTATCGACTTCAAACGTCACAGTTAGACCGGTGCCCGCAAATACGAATTCGTTTGGGCCAGTCGCAATTACCAGTCCTCCTGAGAGGATATTTGCGGACTGAGAACCTGCAGATGTTGGTACGCCGGGATTCTGTGGACCTGTCGGTTGTGTAAGCTGACGTTCAAAAGTCACGTTCAAAACGTAATCACCTAGTCGCAGTTGTTGTGGCAGGCGTTGCTCGGGACCTTCGGGTAGCAAACCTGCCATCTCACCTTTGCCCTGGTGTTCGAGAATCAGCGGAGTGAGTTGTGTTAGCAGATCATAACTCTGCTTGAGCGAGTCGCTCGTCACTTCATCAAGAGACTCAACACTGAACGGGCTGAACCCGATCGCATCGTGTTGACCGATCGCGTAGAGAGCGTTGACCGAATCGATCGGGCCGGGCAGTGCTTCCGGAATGAAAAGAGGATTGCCGGATTTTTGATATTTGCGCACCCACTCAGCAAAGTTCTGGAAATAGATATCAGGGCTGAGGAAATCAATCTTTGGAGCGCCTGCGCGCCAGATGTCCATTAAGTGAGGCAGTGGACCCGCGCTTGGATACTGCCCCGGTTGATAACCAGGACGGATTAGCGCCGCGTTCACAAACATTGGCAGTGAGTATTCACTTTTACCTGCATCGGTGACACGGTTTACAAAACGAGCAAAATACCAGGCCATAAAAATCTCATTTGTTGCCGCACTTTTGCCAAAAAGTTCTTCCCATGTGCCTCGACTCTGGAAACCATTCGCGGCCCATAGTGCTCGAAACTCGGGATTGAGTTGTTCCTTGTGCGCTTGCAAATAGTCCATCAACTCAACAGGCACTGCTTGAGCGAAGAGTGTGTTTGCTTCAGCACTACGATCACGAGAATCCGGGATCATTCCGATCTCGTTCTCGACCTGGATCATGATGACGGTGTGTTCGGCTCCATCCACTTCCCGCAAATGACGCATGAACGCAGCAAACGCGCGAGCATCAGCGTCGACGTTTTCCTTGCTGAACGGCGAAAGGATTTCCAAGCCGTTTCCGTTTCTGTCCTGCGAACGAGGGAAGCGTCGTTGATTTGTTTTTACCCAGGCAGGGGCATAGCTCGACATGCTGTTCTTCCAGGACGCAAACCATAAAGGCACGAGCCGAAGTTTTTGTTTGCGCGCATCCTGGATCAGGCCGTCGATCAAAGTGAAATCGAATTTTCCTTCAGTTGGCTCGATGAGTTCCCAATAAACAGGCATGAGTACGGTGTTGAGATTTAGCCCGGCGAGTTTGGGCCAGAAAGGACGCATGTTCTCAACGCTTGATGAACTTGAGTTGCCCAATTCTCCTGCGAGAACGAGAAAGGGTTTGCCGTCAACAACGAGCTGTGTGGCGGTTCCTTGCTTGCGAAGGTGTGGCAGTGAGTTTTGCTGTGCGAATAGGTAAGACGGGCCAAGTGTAATCAAAGTGGCAAGAGTGAACGAGAGAGTTTTTATTTTTATCTTCATTCGTTGAAGTCACCTACACGCGGTCGGGAAGGGGGCAAGCGCGGCGCGCCCCCGCAGGTAATCATGACAAGAGAGTCAGAGTGTGAAGTCATAGCCAATCAAAATTCATTGACTCTGCGTGGGCGTGCTTCGCTTGCCCCCTTCCCGACCGCATTTAGGTGTGACTCAGAGTTTCAGCTGCTGCAGACTTAAAATCACGACGGCTTTTTCGCGCTCGGATCTCCCGTAGGTGGTGGAGCGTGATCCTCTTTCGCTGGTGGCCCAAGCAGTTCTGTAAAGATTGGTTTTAGCGCGTCGGCCCAAACTTGATAGGCCTTAAGATCGAGGTGAAGGCCATCGCTCACGGTCATTCCCTCAAAGAGCTTTCCGTCTTTGTCTGCCAACTTGTCGTTGATGTTGAGATACCGGATTCGCTTGCCATCGGCAAACTTGGCGATTTGCTGATTGATGCTGTTGATGATTGGCATCACCGCCATGTTGTCATTGCGAGGAAAGATGCCCATCAAAACGATCGTTGCGTGGGGAGCCTTCTTTCTGAAAACATCAAGAATGGCATTGATGCCACGTGGGATCTCGCTGGCTCTCGGATCATTCACCTGCGGGG
>Ga0068871_100003527_pt1 | contig 10769 bp, 7 predicted proteins | sample KBSMisM72_FD_72750 | JGI IMG/M metagenome (GOLD analysis project Ga0068871, IMG submission 72750) | Miscanthus rhizosphere microbial communities from Kellogg Biological Station, Michigan, USA - KBS Miscanthus M7-2 | ecosystem: Host-associated > Plants > Roots > Rhizosphere > Soil ...
CCGTCGCAGCGGTCACGATCGAAGTTGCCGAGTTTCTGCAGCGGATGAACGATCGTGGCGATCGGCCGACACTGCGGCTCAAGATGGAAGCGAAGTTTTTACCTGATGCGGAATCAGCAAACGTGATCGCGGAGCTGAAAGGATCCGAGAAGCCGGATGAAGTGATTGTTATCGGCGGCCATTTTGATTCGTGGGACGTGGGCCAGGGCGCGCACGACGATGGCGGTGGTTGCATCGTCGCGTGGGAAACCGTGCGACTGCTCAAAGAGCTCGGACTGCGACCGCGACGAACCATCCGTGTTGTGCTCTATACGAATGAAGAGAATGGACTGCGCGGCGGCAACGCTTATCACGACGCCCATCGAGCCGAGATCGCGAAACACATCCTTGCGATTGAATCCGATTCGGGTGTCTACCGGCCTGAAGGCTTTGGCCTTGTGGCAACGGCGCCGCTACAGGCGCGGTCTAACATGCTGGAGATCGCAAAACTCTTGTCGGGAATCGGCGCCGATCGGATTGCGGAAGACGGGGGTGGCGCTGATATTGGTACCATCATGCGTGAAGGCGTGGTGGGCGCGAGTTTGGACGTGGACGGCACCCACTACTTCGACATTCACCATACACAAGCCGACACGCTCGACAAAGTGAATCCGCGCGAGCTCCAAATGTGCGTCGCGACGATGGCGGTGATGGCTTACACGGTGGCTGACATGCCTGAGTCTTTGAAATAGGTTCTATCAGTATTAATCGATGAGGTAGGTGGCCACGCTCGTGGGTGTCTCGAAGCAGCGAACTTTGTAGATCTGCACGCGATCGTCGCCAACACGCTTCGCCACGCGCTCGAGCACGTACTTCGCGAGGTTCTCGGCAGACGGCTGCAGTTCGTCAAACGGCGGCAGCTCGTTGATGTTTCTATGGTCCAGGTAAGTTACGACTTCATCCGCCGCTGCCTTTAACTCCACAAAATCCACCAGCAATCCGACGTTATCCAGCTCGCGTCCACGCGCGTAGATTTCGATTTTGTAGTTGTGGCCGTGCAGATTCTCACACTTCCCCTTGTAACCGCGCAGTTGATGCGCGCTGGAGAAGTTTCGCTCAATCATTACTTCAAATTGTCCCGGCATAATTAGTCTACAGATAAGATACTCGCAAGATCGTCGATTCGCGAAGTCACGCGACACGGCGGCAGGCTCTGTAGAAAAGTCCGTCCATAACCCTTGGTGCGCAAACGCGGATCGAGTATCGCCAGCACACCTCGATCAGTCGTGCTGCGAATCAACCGTCCCAGTCCCTGCTTCAGTGCGATGATTGCCTGCGGCACGCTGTACTCGTAAAAACTCGAGCCACCGCAGTCTTCAATGTATCTCTGGCGCGCCGCCACGATCGGATCAGTCGGCACTGCAAATGGCAGTTTATCGATGATCACACACGACAATTGTTCACCACGCACGTCCACGCCCTGCCAGAAACTCGACGTCGCAAACAACACCGCGTTTGGAGTTTCACGAAACTTCTTGAGTAGTTGACCCTTTGACGCACTACCCTGGACCAGGCACGGGTAGTCGATCTCAGCCCAAACGTTTTCAAACAATGACTGCATGCCGGCAAGACTCGTCGACAACACAAATGCGCGGCCTTCGGTCGCGTTCAGTATTCGCGCGACTTCGGCGGCTGCCGCAGAGCCCCACTCGCGATCACGTGGATCGGGCATTTTCGCCGGTAGGTAGAGAATCGCCTGGCTCTGGTAATCAAAACTCGACTCCGCGATCAAATCGTCGGCAGTGTCCAATCCCAATCGATCGCGAATGAACGAGAAGTTACCGCCGCTCGAGAGAGTCGCGGACGTCAGCACAACAGTCGGCACTTCTTCGAACAACTTGTCCTGCAAGAGTCCGGCAACGTCGATCGGCGATGCACGCAGAAACACGCCCCTGTTTCTTCGTTCGAGCCAGTAGACAAATTTCTTGTCCGTGCCGGTAACGATAAACTCGAGCTCAAAGCGGATCTGGCGCAGGCGACGAACCAGACTCTCAACCTCGGGAGGTTTTTCCTGAAACGCGTCGAGGGTCGTTTCGGTGCGAGCGATGGCGCCTTCGAGAGCGAAATACAACTCGCCCAACGGCGTCGCTTCCAACTCGCCGCTGAGTTTCTTCTTCGCGAATGTTCCCGGGATGATCGGGTAGCGACCGTCTTCACCGCGGCCATCACGAAATCCCATCCAGAAGCTGTCAGAAAATCGCGACAGGCGCGCGACGCTGTGCGTGAGCTCTCTATCAACTTCCGCATCTTCAATCGTCAGCATGCCGAGATCGCGCACGACATCGTCAATCTGGTAATTGGAAACCTGTGCGCCAAAATATTCCGACGCCACTTCTTCAATAAGGTGAGCTTCGTCGAGTATGACCGCCGTGTAATCCGGCAGCACCGAGCCGTAGTTGCCGTTACGCAAACTCAGATCGGCGAAGAACAGATGATGATTAACGACGACGATGTCAGCTTCCTGAGCACGACCGCGCATTCGCGTGATGAAGCATGCGTCGAAGTCAGGACACTTCTGTCCCAAACACGATTCAGACCGCGCATCGATGTGACGCCAGAAAGAAAGTGACTCGGGCAGGTTCGAAAGCTCGGCCCGATCGCCTGTCTCCGTCTCACGCGACCATTGGCTGACTTCTTCGAAGTAATCAACCTCGTCGAGACCTTCGAGCACCGGCGCTGATTGCGCGCGCGCGAGCCGGTTCAAACAAAGGTAATTGCTTCGGCCCTTCATGTAGGTCGCAGCGAAAGGCCTGGGAAGGATGCTCTGGAGAAATGGGATGTCTTTCTCCATTAACTGTTCCTGCAGGTTTTTCGTGCCGGTGGAAACTATGACGCGACCATTGCCGCCGAGCGCAGCAGCAACCGCCGGTACGAGATAAGCGAGTGTCTTCCCTGTTCCGGTTCCCGCCTCAACGATGAGGTGCCGTTTTTCTTCAAACGCGCGCATCACGGCGCGCGCCATATCAATCTGGCCGGGCCGGTACTCATATTCGGGATGCGCGTTTGCGATCAGTCCATCCGGACCAAAAACTTCAAGCATGAATCCTGTAAATCCTGCAAATCATGCAGTCATGTCTCTAACCTAACGCCGCCTTCAGCCGCTTCGGATACAACGGGAAACGTGCCGTCAGTTCAGCAACATCGCGCTTTACTTTGTTCCTGACTTCTTCCGATTCCGGCGCGTGAATGACTTCCGCGATGAGGCGCCCGATCTCGCGCATCTCCGCTTCCTGCATCCCGCGTGTGGTGACGGCCGGAGTGCCGATTCGCAATCCCGAAGCTACGAAAGGCTTATTTTGATCAAACGGTATCGTGTTCTTGTTGACTGTGATTAGCGCCGCTTCCAAAGCCTTTTCGGCATCCTTGCCGGTGATACCTTTGCCGTCCATCCAAACATCGACAAGCATCAGGTGATTGTCGGTTCCACCTGAGACGAGACGGAGACCCTGCTCCTGTAATTCACTTGCCAGTGCCTTCGCATTCTTCAGCACCTGGCGCTGGTACTCCTTGAAGTCATCACGCAATGCCTCACCAAAAGCGACTGCTTTCGCGGCGATGATGTGCACTAACGGTCCACCCTGCACGCCCGGAAAGAGTCTTCGATCGATCTCTTTCGCGTGTTCCTCGCGACAAAGAATCAACCCGCCGCGTGGGCCACGCAGTGTTTTGTGAGTCGTGGTTGTCACGTAATCAGCATGTGGCACTGGCGACGGATGCAAACCGGCGGCGATTGGGCCAGCTATGTGTGCGATGTCGGCAAACATGCGTGCACCAACACTGCGTGCAATCTGTCCGATGCGTTCGAAGTCAATCGTCCGTGGATAAGCTGAAGCGCCGCAGACGAGCAGTTTGGGCCGGTGCTCTTCGGCAATCTTTTGCAGTTCATCGTAGTCGATCTGCTCGGTCTCTTTTGAAACACCGTAATCCGCAACTTTGTAACTGAGTCCTGAGAAGTTCAACGGATGGCCGTGAGTTAGATGGCCGCCGTGCGAAAGATTCATCCCGAGGATCTGATCGCCGTACTGGATCGCAGCCAGATAAACAGACATGTTCGCCTGCGCACCGCTGTGTGCCTGCACGTTCGCATGATCGGCGCCGAATAATTCCTTCGCGCGATCGATCGCGGTTTGCTCGACCACGTCGGTCCACTCACAACCGCCGTAATAACGCTTGCCCGGATACCCTTCGGCGTACTTGTTCGTGAACACTGAACCTGCAGCTTCGAGCACGGCTTCACTAACGAAATTCTCAGAAGCGATGAGCTCGAGCCCGTTAGCCTGGCGAGCAACTTCATTGTCGATTGCGCCTGCGATAACCGGATCGACTTCGGCGAGTGATGAGTTTCTGTCCATTATCTCGTTATCCCGTGGTGTTTTGAAAAGAAGCGTGATGGTAACCGATCCATCCACAGATTGCACAGATTTGCCTTAAACGCATTTACTAAGCGAGAATGGCCGGATTATGCGCTGGTCACGATACTTCATACCAACCCTGCGCGAAGACCCGGCCGATGCCGAGGTAATTTCGCACAAACTGCTTTTACGCGCCGGTGTCATCCGGCAATTATCTGCCGGAATCTATTCGTTCCTGCCGCTGGGCCAACGTATTGCGCTCAAAGTTATGCAGATCCTGCGCGAAGAGATGAATGCTATCGGTGGTCAGGAGTTTTACCTCCCCGCATTACACCCGGCCGAGCTTTGGCAAGAGTCAGGACGCTGGGACGCAATTGGCGACGAGATGTTTCGTCTCAAAGATCGTAAAGGCACGGACATGTGTCTGGGCATGACGCATGAAGAAGTCTTCACTGCGATTGCGCGCAACGAAATCCGTTCCTACAAGCAACTGCCGCAGGTCTGGTACCAGATTCAGCTCAAGTTTCGTGATGAAGCACGGCCCAAGTCGGGACTGATGCGCATACGTACTTTCATCATGAAGGACGCATACACATTCGACGTCGATCGCGAAGGGCTCGACAAGTCGTTCATCGATCAGCGTGAAGCGTACAAAAAGATTTTCTCGCGTTGCGCCATAGAATTTCTGATCGTTGAGGCGTCCTCAGGCGCGATGGGAGGTACGGAGTCGAATGAGTTTATGGCGCGCACTCCGGCGGGCGAGGATCTGATTGTCAACTGTGCGAACTGCGGTTACGCGGCGAATCTCGAGAAAGCAACTTCGGGGCTCGCTGCGATCGACGACGAACCGGGACCTGCAGCGCCCGAAGAGTTTCCGACACCGGGAGTTCGCACGATTGAAGACCTGACGACATTTCCGGGCGGCGCCGAAAGCTCGCGACAGATCAAGTCGCTCGTCTTCGTTGCGACTATCGATGGCGAAGCGCGTCCCGTGCTCGTCTTACTCCGCGGCGATCATCAACTTCACGAGACGAAACTCACCGACAGTCTGCGCGCTACTGCTGTTCGTCCGGCGCATCCCGAAGAAATTCGAGATCTGCTCGGCGCCAGTGCGGGAAGTCTTGGCGGAGTCGGTGCAAAGACTCGATCGCCAAAGCTGCGCATTGTCGCTGACGCTGCGTTGAAGAACCGGCGCAACATGACCACCGGTGCGAACAAAGACGACCATCACCTGCGGGGTGTGGATATCGCGAGAGACATTCCGGTTGATGAGTGGTTTGAATTGCGCACAGTTGAGGCCGGCGAGGGATGTCCGAACTGTGAGACCGGCACGCTTGAAGTTTTCAAAGGCATGGAGATTGGTCATATCTTCAAGCTCGGCACGAAATACTCGGAGTCGATGGGTGCAACGGTGCTGAACCAGGATGGCAAACCAGTTCCAATTGTGATGGGCAGCTACGGCATCGGCGTGGAACGAATCATCTCGGCCACAGTCGAGCAAAATCATGACGACGACGGAATCATCTGGCCGAGATCACTCGCGCCGTTTGACGTCGTCGTTACGATCACAAACATGAAGCAGGACGATTTGCGTCAAGCCGGCGAGAAGCTCTATCACGAATTGCAACAAGCCGGTCTCGAGGTGTTGCTCGACGATCGCGATGAGCGCGCCGGAGTGAAGTTTAAAGACGCGGATCTGATCGGCATTCCTCACCGGGTCACGATTGGGAAAAAGGTAAATGATGGCGTGGTTGAGCTGTTTAATCGGCGTACAAAGAAGACCGATGATGTTAGAATTAGTGACGTCGTGGCCGCCATTAGACAGGATCTGCAGGATTGAAACAGGATTTACATGTCAATCTTGAAATAATCCTGAGAATCCTGTGAAGCATTTACCCGAGATGAAACTAGTTTGGCTTTTACTAGTTCTGTTTCTGCCCATTCCTATACAGGCGCAGGATCTTCTTCCCGAACTGGTTCGCCGCATTAAACCTTCCGCTGTTGCGATCGAGACTTTCGACTCGCGCAATGAAAAACTGTCTCGCGGCAGCGGTTTCTTCGTCGAAGCCGATCGCATCGTCACTAATCGTCACGTGCTCGAGGGCGCTTATCGCGCTGAAGTCCATTCGTCAACGGGAGCCGTTTATCAAGTCAAGGGTGTTCTTGCTGTCGATGCCGAGGGCGATATCGCGTTGTTGAAAGTCGAAGCTCCGGCAAATCAGATCAAACCATTACCACTCGACAAAACTTCACCTCAGGAAGGCGAGAGCGTCGTTGTCATTGGCAATCCACTTGGCCTCGAAGGCAGTGTTACGAATGGAATCGTTTCCGCTGTGCGCGACATTCCGACCTTTGGGCGCATCATTCAAATCACGGCGCCGATTTCTACAGGGTCGAGCGGAAGCCCGGTGGTGAATATGCAAGGCCAGGTGATTGGCATCGCAACGTTGCAGATCACCGGCGGACAGAGCGTGAATTTCGCGATTCCTTCCGAACGAATTTCACAACTACAAGTCGCGCCAATCATGTCGCTCGGGGACCTCGTCGCGAGCGCAGGGCGGAACAAACGCGCGAAGGCAGTCCAATTCTTTCGTGATGGTTTGAGTTTTCTTTCCAAGGACGATTGCGAAAAGGCGTTGCAGTATTTCGAGAAGGCAGTCGAGTCAGACAGCAACTACGCAGAAGCGTGGGCGCAAACTGGTTTCTGCAATGAGAAACTCGGCAGGCATCAGGAAGCGTTGGAAGCGTCGAAGAGGGCTGTGACTCTGAGACCGTCGGCGGAGTCGTATTTCAACATCGGGCTCGCCAGTTTCTATCTCAAGAATTACAAAGAGGCGGCGGAAGGGTACCGGCAATCGATCAAGCTCGATCCGTACAATGCCGCCGACGCTTATTTCGCGCTCGGGTTGGTCTATCGCGACTGGAACAAACCGGATGAGGAGATACAGGCTTACAAGCAGACGATTCGCTTGCGTCCTGATTACATGGCTGCGTACGAACGACTCGGTTCGCGATATCTAAAGTCAAAGAAGTTCAACGAAGCGATCGAAGTGTTTCGACAGCTTGCGGCGTTGAAGCCCGGTGATGCGGTGACACCGAATAATCTGGGTGAAGCTTATTTCGAGTTGAACCGCTTGAACGAAGCAATGGAATCGTTCCGGCAATCCATTCGTTTGAAACCCGACTTCGGAAAGGCCTACTACAACCTCGGTCGCTGTCTCCTCGCAATGGGTAACCGCGACGCCGCGCTCGAGCAATACACCATCCTCACCAACATCGACCCCGATTGGGCCGAGAAGCTCAACGCTATTATCAACCCGTAACACGGATCCGTGGCTAATTAAGCACTTCGCCGACAATCGACGTGAGGGCGTTGTCTTGCAGGGATTTGTTGCGTGGGAGTTGGCCGTGAAGATCGCAGCCGAAGACTGCGTAACTTGAGAGCTCTTTGAAGATGTGCTCGCCAAGTAATGAAGCGCGGGTGACACGGCCGTCACCGGGCGCATACATCGCGTCAGTCGCCTTCTGTTTTGAGATCTTTACGCCACTTGAAGTTCGGTACTCACGCGGTCTTGTTAACGTGATCCATCGGTTGCGTTTTTCATCGCGCAGCAACACCGGCGAATTGAACGTCTCTTCGCAGTCACCACCAATCGCAAGCAGCGTAACCGGCGCGTAGGTCGTTGTCCGCATGTCGAGGGCTTCATGAAACCGACGCGCACGTCGTAACTGCGCTGCAAGATATGCGTCGAGCACGTCTTCCGATCTTCCGTCCGTTCCGCTTGTCTCGCCAAAGCGTCGTCTGAATTCAGGTGACGAGTAGATCACGCTCCAACCATATCGCTTCCACACTTCTACGTCGTACAAATCCACCGAGAGCGCCTGAAGATTCTCATCAAGAAAGCTCACCGCCTCGCGATGCGGCATCAGTTGGAAAACCGAAGGCGTCTTCACCACATCTTCTGCCGTGAGCTTGTTCAGCAGCGGCACACGCCGGCGCAAACCTTCAGTTATCGAATAGCCTTCGACGAGCGTTGCGAAAGCATCTGCCGAGCCCTCGTTGGGCACTCCGATCATTACGATCTTGCTGATGTGAGCCGCGCCCGGCCACGTCGGCGTGATCGGACTCTCGTCTGCCGGCAAATCGACATCGCCGTACATCGCTGCATAACGCGCAATCAAACCACCCATCGAATGCGCGACGATGTTGAACTTGAGATCGGGCCGCTGGAGTTTGATCTTTAATCGATCGATTCGTCTAAAGAGTTCGCGTGCATTGGTGACGTTGTCCTGGCGCCAGTCGTATGCAAAGACGTAGAACGTGTCCTGATATCCGTCCGCAGCTGGATTCTCCCAGTCACCGTCTCGATAACCAGCATAGCGTCGCAGTGCCTCGAGCAAGTCTCTGTAAACGTAGACTTCAGGCAACAAACGCGCGAGCTTCACGGTCTCGATAATTTTTCCCGGCACGAGATCATCGCGGTTAGCAGCGAGGTCCGGACTGATTGGTAATCCTTCCTGTGAGGTGCGAAAAGCCGAAGGCCAAACCTTCTCGCCAGTCTTCGAATTGATCAGTTCAGTTCCCAGAATTCCCGGAATTACAATCACCGGACGTTTGCCCGTCCTTGCTCGGGCGGATGCAAAGATGTGTTCGAGATTGGGAGTACGGCGAGCGGAAATACACGCACTCGAGGCCAGTGAGAGTGCGATCAGACCCAGGAGCAAATGCCGCGAAAGTTCATCTGGGCGCTTAGTCAACTGGCACCGTCCAACGACGATTAATGAGACTCGCTACAAACCCTGCGCCGAAGCCGTTATCGATATTGACCACAGTTACATTTGAAGAGCAGGAGTTCAGCATTCCGAGTAATGCTGCGACACCTCCGAAAGATGCGCCATATCCGATGCTGGTTGGTACAGCCACGACCGGAACACTCACGAGGCCGCCAACAACTGACGGCAAAGCACCTTCCATTCCCGCGGCGACGATCACTACACGCGAACGCTGCAACAAGCTGCGCTCCGAAAGCACTCGATGGATTCCGGCGACGCCCGCATCCCAGATACGATCGACCGTGTTTCCCATCGTCTCCGCAGTAAGCGCGGCTTCTTCAGCAACCGGAATATCACTCGTGCCGGCAGTCACCACTGCGATCGACCCAACGCCCTGATTCGTCTTGTCGCGACGAATTCGCACCAGCTTCGCAGCTTCATGCCACTCGGCGTCGGTAATGATGTTACGAATCTCACCAAAAGTACCTTCGTCGGTGCGGGTGACGAGAATGTTGGGTGAGCGTTGTGCGAGCCTTTCGACGATTCCGACGACTTGGGCACGAGTCTTTCCGCCGCCAAAGACGACCTCAGGAAACCCCTGGCGTGTCGCACGCGAGTGATCGACGCGCGCAAAGCCGATGTCTTCAAAGTGAAGGTTCTTAATGCGGTCCAGCGCCTCGCTGGTTTCCAGTTCTCCACTCTTAAAAGCGGAGAGGAGCCTGGCTAATTCGTTTAGATCCATCTGTCCCAGCATGCCACAAAAACGCACACAAAGCATATCCACAGATTACGCAGATTAATAAAAACGAATCTGTGTAATCTGTGGATTCGTATCCGTTAGTGGTTTGTGACTTATGTGCTTTTTTGGCAATATCTAAACCACGCCGTGGCCACCGTAATCAAAAACACTCGACTGACGCTGGAGATGATCAAGATCGAGCACACGCTCTTTGCGTTGCCGTTCGCATTTCTGGGCGCAGTGCTGGCAGCCAGGGGACTTCCCACCACGTGGCAGATTCTCTGGATCGTCGTGGCAATGGTGGGTGCGCGATCGGCGGCGATGGCGTTCAACCGCATCGCAGATCGGCACTTTGACGCGAAAAACCCGCGTACGGCGTCGAGAGCCCTGCCGGCAGGACTGCTATCGGTGGGCTTCGTCTGGGTATTCACAATTGTCGCGGCGGGTTTGTTTTTCCTGGCGGCAGCGATGTTGAATCATCTAACGCTGATTCTCGCACCCGTAGCACTCGCCTGCGTTCTGCTTTACTCTCTGACGAAGCGCTGGACGCAGTTTTCACATCTCGTACTGGGAGCTTCTCTCGCCATCGCGCCTACGGGCGCGTGGATCGCTGTGCGAGGTGAGATTGGGAGTCCCGTGCCGTTGTTATTGTCCCTCGTGGTGTTGTTATGGACTGCCGGATTTGACGTACTGTATGCATGTCAGGACTACGACTTCGATCGCGGGGAGGGATTGAGATCGATTCCCGCGCGCTTCGGAATCGCACGCGCACTCTGGATTGCACGCGGGCTTCATACGGGCGCTTTTCTGGGTTTGGTCTGGCTCTTCGTGATAACGGGCCTGGGACCAGTCGCCTTTGCGGGCGT
>Ga0068871_100003530_pt1 | contig 10763 bp, 6 predicted proteins | sample KBSMisM72_FD_72750 | JGI IMG/M metagenome (GOLD analysis project Ga0068871, IMG submission 72750) | Miscanthus rhizosphere microbial communities from Kellogg Biological Station, Michigan, USA - KBS Miscanthus M7-2 | ecosystem: Host-associated > Plants > Roots > Rhizosphere > Soil ...
GTGCTTCGGCTCCTGACCCTTCGGATAGAACCACACCGCCAGCTCGGTGTGCGCCGTGATCTCTTCGCCGACCGCGTGATAGTGCATCTCCCACACGATCTTCGAGTTCGGCAGCATCAGACGGCCCGAGTCCGGACGCATCTCGTCGCCGTTCTTGCCGACCGCCCACTCCATGAACAGGCCGTCGCCCGAGACGTTCGGGTCGTTGGTGAACAGCGCCGGATCCATGTCCTCGGGCTGCTGCAGGCGCGCCAGCGCGTGGTGCGTGATCTTGCGGGCGTTCTTGCCGACCGGGCGGATCTCAATCGCGCGGACCCAGCGCGGCTCGGTGATGTTGGTCGGGTTCGTCGGCCGCCACCAGGCATCCTGTGCGACCGGCGGCATCGTGTAGTCCGGCGACTTCACGACGAGGTCCGGCTCGCCGTACTTGTTCGCCATGTTCCAGCCCGACTCGTCCTTCCACACCTTCGGGGCGGGCATGTCTTTCGGATCGCCTTTCGGCGCTCCGGCCGCAACCCACGCCAGAATGGTCTCGATCTGATCGTCGTTCAGCGAACGGTCGTTCTTGAACTTCTGGATGCCGATGGTCTTGTCGATGTGCCAGGGTGGCATCTGCCGCGCGCCCACGCGCGCCGCGATCGACTTGGCCCACGGCCGCGCCTCTTCATAGGTCAGCAGCGACATCGGCGCCATGTTGTTCGGCCGATGGCACGACTCGCATTTTTGTTGGAAGATCGGTGCGACGTCCTTGGTGAAGGTGACCGTCTTGGCTGAATCGGCCGCCGCTGCCGGAAGCGAGGATACCAGGAGGGCACTGAAGGCCAGCGCCGTCGAAACACGCAACATCACGGGCTCCTTTCGAGCTTGTCGACCGTTCTTTCTAACGGACATTATACGGACAGGCGGGACAGGTACACCTGTCTCTGTTTGTCTATATTCAGGTAAAAAACGGCGTCGCTTTCGCTTATTGTTCACCGTCTATGCAGAAGCATGCATCGGTCGCGACAACCAGAACCGTCAGACACCATCGCGGCCGGACAGATCGCGGCGATTTTCTGCTGACCGCGCCGGAAGTCATCACCAGTCCTGAAACCGGCCTCAAGTACGGTATCGAGCGGTTGCTGGGCGAAGGCGGCTTCGGCCAGGTCTACCTCGCCCGGCGGATCGGCCGCTCCGCGATCGTGCCCGAGACGGTCTGCATCAAGGTCAGCAGCCGCATCGACGGCTGGCTGCGCGAGGCGTACTTCGGCCAGCTGCTCGATGCCCATCCCCGCGCGATCCGCGTGTTCGACATCTTCCCGCTGATGCGCGCCGATGGACGCGTCCTGTACTGCCTCACGCTCGAGTACGCCAGGCACGGCGACCTGAGCGCGTTCCTGTCGCGAACGACGAAGGGATGGACCGAGGCGGCGGCGCGGCGCGAAATCGCCGGCATCCTGGAAGTGCTGGGCAAGCTGCACCGGGGGGAGACCCTCCATCGCGATCTCACGCCGCTGAACGTGTTCGTCTGCGACGGGCGCCGTCTCAAACTCGGGGACTTCGGCATCGTCCGCCAGCAGAGCGACCGGCGCGGCATCACCGCGCGCACGATGAACGCCTTGACCGCGCCGAGCGACATCATCGCCGGCGCCGTGCCGCGCTGGCAGGCGCGCGACGACGTGTACCAGGTGGGGCAACTGCTGGGGATGCTGATCAAGGGCGACGCCAGGCTACGCATGCGCCTTCCCGAGATACGCCGGCTCGGGTGCACCGATCACCTGAAGGAGATCGTCTATCGCTGCATCGGCGAGCGGCGCAAGCGGTACGAGAGCGCCGACGAGATGATCGAGGCGCTCCGCAATCCGCCCGCGGTCCTCAAGGCGGGTGTGCTGCGCTCGCTGAAAGGCGTCCACGTCGCGTTCACCGGCATCCTGACCCGGAAGCGCAGCGAAGCCGTCCGCGCCGCCAAGCGCGCCGGCGCCGTGGTCCATAGCGGACCCTCAGCGAAGACAACCGTCGTCGTTCGAGGGAGGCCGAACCCGCTGCAGGCGGCCGGCAAGGACGCCGGGATCAAGCTGATGGAGATCAAGCGGCTGCGCGAGAAGGGGCACCGGATCACGCTGCTCGATGAACGCCGATTCTGGAAGCTGGCGGCCGCCAGGCGATAGAGACTCGCCGTACGGACCGTCGTCAGCTGATCTCAGCAGGCATCGGCTGAGCGACGCGCTCCGCGCGGCCGGCTGACGCATCTAGCCGGATGCGATCGCCCGTCTTGAGAACCCGGGTCGCGTTCTTGACGTTCGCGAGCGCAGGCAACCCGTACTCGCGCGCGATCGTCGAGGCGTGCGACAGCATCCCGCCGACTTCGACGATGACGCCGGACGCGAGGGTGAAGAGCGGCGTCCACGACGGGTCGGTCGCCGGAGCCACGAGAATGGCGCCGCGCTTCATCATCGCGAACTCGCTGGGATCGCGCATGACGACGACTTCGGCTTCGACCGAGCCGGGACTGACGCAGAGGCCGATGAGGGAATCGGCGGCGGCGACCGCCGAAATGCCGGTCTGTGCCGCAGCCATCAGCGCCGGCAGTTGCGACTCGCGCATCAGGAGCGGCATCTTCAGATCGCGCTCTGCGACGAGTTGGGCGGCACGGCGGGCCGCAATGGCGCGCAGACCCGAACCCTGTTGGGGATCGGCCACCGCGCGCTTGACCTCGTCCATCTCCAGCAGGAAGTAGTCGTCGCGCCGGTCGAGCCAGCCGCGCTCGACGAAGCGATTCGCGAGGGCGAGATGATACGCGCGCATGCGCGAGACCACGCGTGTGAGATCCGACCGCACCTGCTCGCGCCAGAGATACTGCTGCTTCAGCTTGCGGAGCGTCGAGCGGACGCGAGGCAACAGCGTCCATCGCTGCCAGGTGGTGAGACGTGCCTCGAATTCACGTCGTGCAGCCGCGGCATCGGCTTCCTGGCGCCGGGCGGTCAGCGCCGTGTCCTCCGGCGCGCCTTGTAGGTGCGCCTGAATGGCAAAAAGGGCTGACGCCGGCGCCTCGTGCAATCGCGGCACCGCCCAGTCGGACTCATAGCGGCCACGATGGCCGTACTGGTCGAGGAAGCGATCGAACCGCTCGAGGAACGTGGTCCCTGCCAGTGCCTGCCGGTAGTCGGCGAACCCGCTGCCGGCCGTGAGCATGTAGCGAGCCGCCCGCGCGTCGTGGCGGGCCACGCCGGCGAGGGCGACGAGATCGACCGCCTGCTGCGTGCTGACCGAACGCCGGCCGGCGGCCAGTTGCGGGTAGACCAGCCGATCGTACGAGAAGCCGACGGCCCTGCACGCTTTGCGCAGCACGTCTTCATGCATCTGCACGCTGCTCATCACGAACACGGCGTCGATCGTCTCGGGCGCGATCGCCAGCCACCAGTCGTAGGTCGCAATGATTTCCTGATCTGAAAACGTCTGCGGATCGACCTGCAGCCGCGCCAGGATCCTGGCGGTGCTGGCGGTGTGTTCGCGGAACACGCGGCCCATCCGCAGCATGTTGAACACGAGCCGCAACAGGTCCGGAAGGGCGGGCAGCAATCGGCGGAGAGGAGGGCGCCTCGCGACTTCATCTTCCGGATGGATCGCCTCGGCGTGGCCGAACGAACGCAGCGTATCGGCGGGTGCGGCGCCGACGGTCTCGGTGACGTGCCGGAGCTGCGACAGGTTGAAGTACAGCCGGCCGTGGAACGCCTTGATGATCGGTCCCAGCTCCGATTCCGGCGCCATCATGCGGCCGAAGAACTCGCGCTCGCAGCGGTCGAGCAGCTCGACGTAGACGGCGAGCGCCTGCGGCGACACCTGATCGGGCAGGACCTCGGCCAGGTTGGCTCGGGTCCACTCGGGATCGGGAGATTTCAGATTGGAGGTTTCAGATTTCAGATTGGAGGGAGCGGTCGTCACCGGCCGGGACTGCACGATCCAGAACTGCCGTCCGTCGTGGCACCACTCGACGTCCTGCGGCGCGCCGTAGTGCTGCTCGATCCGCGTCAGGATGCCGGCGAGGTCGGCGAGTTGCGAAGGCGACAAGGTAGAGAAGCTGCCGGCGTCTTGGCTGCCGGAGCCGGCGCGCGCCGACAGCACGGTCGCGTCGCGCTTGCTGATGCGGAACTCGTCGGGATCGATCTGCCCGCTGACCAGCGCCTCGCCGAGCCCCTGCCCAGCGTTGACGACGAACTCGTCGGCGCCGTTGACGGGGTTGATCGTGAAGGCGACACCGGAGGTCACGGCCGGGACCATGTGCTGCACGAGCACGGCGATCCCGACGTCGTCGCCTCCAAGGTGTCGCGCCTCACGGTACGCGCGCGCCTGTGACGAGCCGGCGGAACGCCGGCACGCCAGCACCGCCTCAATCAGGCGATCGCGCTCGACGTTCAACTGCGTTTCGTGGACGCCGGCGAAGGAGTGGTCTTCGCCGTCCTCGCCGACGCCCGAGGATCGCACCGCGAAGCGCATGCCGGCAACCGCAGTTGCGAACCACGGATCGGCGTCCAGCGCCTGCACGTCGGCGTCGGTCGCGTCGGTCGGGATTACGAGGCCGTCGGGGACTGCAAACTTGGCCTGCCGCAGCCGCGCGCAGTTGAACGCCTTGCCGCCCACGCGCGACACGTCGCCGCGCTGGACCTCGTCGAGTCTCACGAAGATGGTCATGTCGGGGGTCACACGATGACACGACTCGATGCGGAACGCACGGATGGACGAAATGCGAACTTAAACCCGCGCGGCCAGGACGTTGACAGAACGACGCTCCCGCGCGCGGAAGGCCTGCGGCGTTTCGGCGTTCCAGCGCTTGAACGCGCGGTGAAACGCGGCCGCTTCGGAGTACCCGAGGAGATAGGCGATCTCGCAGATCGAGAGCGTCGAATGCGCCAGGTAACCTGCGGCAGCCTCGCGCCGGGTGACGTCAAGCAAGTCCTGATACGACGAACCCTGCTCGGCGAGCCGGCGTTGCAGCGTTCGCGGGGTCGTGGCGAGCTGACGCGCGACGGCCTGGATCCCGGTATCGCCGCCGGCCACGCGCGAAGCAAGGGCACGGCGCACCTGGGAGGCCAGCCCGTCTGCCGGCGACAATCGCGCCGCGATCGCATCGGCCTGCTCTTCGAGGACGCCGCGCAAGATGGAATCGCGCCTGCGTAGCGGCATCCTCCAGATGTCGTACGACAAGGTGAGCCCGTTCCATCCCGCTTCCACGCGGACCGGACAACCGAGGATGCGCTCGACTTCGGCGACTTCGTCCGGCCGGTGCGCGAAATGTACCGTGGCCCGGAATTGACGATTCGTCTCGGTGGTGAAATGCAGCACCATCAGCGACACGTTGAATTCAATCGCGAATGGATCGCCTGGGCTCTCCGCCGCGACGCGAACGCCGTCGGCTTCTTCGTGAATGCCGAGGACGACCGGGGTGCCCACCAGGCGTAGATATCGGGCAAGCTGGGCGGCGCCGGCTCCGACCGTCTCGGACGTCATCACGAGATAGTCGAGCAGCGGAAACGCCCCGATGGGCGTTTCTCCCGCCAGCCGCACCGCCAGATTGCGCGTGAATCGCTCGCGCTGGGCCGCCTGGACGACCGCCCCGAAGACGGTGCAGGGAAGACGCGCGTCGGCATCCTCGAGGTCCGTGCTCTGGAGCCCGGCCGCCGCAAGGAGCATCGCGGCGTCGTAGCCAAGCCGCGCCAGCCCCGACAGGAAGACACGCACCTCGCCCGACGCCATCGTTTGCACCACCGGAGGGCCCGGCCTGCTGGCGCGTTTTATCAACGATTTGTCGTGGGTCGTCATAGGACGCCGACCTCCGCGATCGCATCATTCTGCCATTCCGGCCTGAGCGGCTCAACGCGGAACAGGTCGCAGGCAGTGGTCATGCGGAAGCCATCGAGTCTCGAACAATGGGTCGTCGCGTCCGCCGCATCGACGCTTGTGGCGGCCGTTGTCACGCCGGTAGCCGCGCGCGTCAACACCTGGCTTGGCGTGGTGACGGCCATCGTCTGTCTGGCTCCCGTGCGTTGGATCGCTCGCCTGGCCCCCTCGGCGTTTGCGGGCGGTCTTCGTCGGCATCCGTTCCTTGCAGCGATCTGGTTCCTCCTCACGATCGCAGCCGTCGCACAGTTGGGTCGCCTGTCCGCCTTCATGGCCGATTCTTCCCGGCTCTGGGGTTCGGCGGTCCCCGATCCGGCCGCGGCGCGGCACCAGTGCCTCTCCGCCTATGTGTACGCCGCGGATCTGTCACGACGGGGAGAACACAACATCTACGACAGTCGCCTCTACCCGGCATTTACGGAACCGCCCGGCACCCTCACCGGCATGGTCTCTCCGGTCCTCGGCCTCGGCCCCTGGATCGACGACCCGTATCAATATCCTCCGCCGTTTCTGCTCCTGCCGCGATTCGCGCTGGCGCTGACCCGGTCGTTCGAAACCATCCGGACCTCGTGGTTCGTGCTCCAGACGCTGATGTGGCTGGCGGGCAGTCTGCTGCTGGCTGCCTGGATCGGCGGTCGTGAAGGGCGCACCGTCACGCTGCTGATCCCGCTGGTCCTGATGTCGATTCCCAGCCTGCTGAATCTGCAATTCGGTCAGTTCCACGCGATGGTGTTCCTGCTCGCGCTCGCAGGACTGATCGCGTTCGATCACGAACGGTCATCGCTCGGCGGCGCGCTGGTCGCGTTCGCCATCGTCGCGAAGATCTTTCCAGCCGTCGTGCTGATCGGACTCGCCGCGCAACGGCGATGGCGGGATGTGTTGAGCACGCTCGCCTGGGGCTGCGGCCTGTCGATTGTCGCGCTCGCGATCCTGGGGCGCGATCCGTTCGACGCGTTCCTCACGTACCAATTGCCTCGTCTGGCGGATGGCTCGGCGTTCTCTTTCATCTCACGAGCCGGCACGCCGGTGTTCTTCACGTCACGCAACTTCTCGATCGGCGCCATCGTCCCGAAGCTCAGACTGCTTGGCCTCAATGGTCTGCCCCCGCAGACGTCCGCGGTGCTTTCCCTGGTCTATGCGGTCACGGTGGTCTGGTTGGCCTGGCGTGGAACGCCCGGAGAAAGGTCCCGGCTTCGGCGTGCGCAGCGATGGCTGGCGGCGCTGAACCTCGCCTCGCTTGGCAGCCCGCTGGCGCCATCCGCCTACGTCGTGGCGCCGACGCTCTGGTTGCTCGCGTTGCTCGCCGGCGAAATCCATGGGCGACCGCGCCGGGCGGTCAGCATCGGCGCAGCGTGGGTCGTAACGGTGGGAGCACCTCCCTTGCCGGATCCGATCGATCTGACGGCCGGCCTCATCGCGCAAGCCGTGGTTGTCGCCGTCAACGTTTGGGCACTGCTGCGGACGGCTCGGGCGATCGAAGCGGAGGGAAAGGAGAATGTCGATGCCGTGGATGGTTCAATCGGTGTGGCTCCTGATGGGCGGCGTCTTCGCTGGACTCTACTTCGGTAACGCGCCGATCGCGGGGGCGCTGTGGGTCGCACCGGTCTGCCTGCTGCACGTGACACGCCACGCGCGGCCGCTTGCCGGTCTGCTGTCGGTTTGGTCGGTCATCTTCGTCGTGGCCTGCGTCCGCCATCGCGACATCGTCCCGCTCGATCGGATTTTGTATTTCGCGATCATCGCGATCGCGTCGATCGTCTGGACCATTCCCTATGCCGCCGATCGGTTGATCGCGTCACGCGGATCCGGCTTTGCCTCGACGATGATCTTCCCGCTGGCATGGGCGGCGCTCGAATTCGCCAAAATGCGGGTGAGTCCAGACAGCAGCTGGATGTCTCCCGCCTACAGCCAGTGCGGCGTCTTGCCGCTGCTGCAGTTGACGTCGGTGACGGGCCTGCCCGGCATCATCTTCGTCGTCGCGTGGTTCGCCTCGACGGTCAACTGGATGTGGGACCACGACTTCGCCTGGGGGGCTGTCGGATCCGGCGGGCTCTTGTACAGCGGCGTTCTCGCCGCCGTCCTCATCGCGGGCGTCGTGCGGATTGCGCGCGCTCCGACGGCAGGGCCTTCGGTGCGCACCGCCGCAATCAGCTATCCCAGGGATCATTTCGTGCGTGGAGAAGTCACACGCATCATCCAGGCGCGGGTGCGAGACGACGAGCGGCGGATGCTGCGCGGGAAGACGGTTCGTCTGCAGGATTGGTTTCTCGAGAGCAGCAGGCGCGAAGCCGGTGCGGGCGCGAGAATCATCGTGTGGCCCGAGCTCAACCTGCTCGTCTTCAAGGAAGACGAAGCGGACTTCCTGGTACGGGCGCAGCAACTGGCGCGCGAACAGCACATCTACCTGCTCATGGGGATGGCCGCCGTTCAGCTGGGCGACCCACACCCGCTCGAAAACAAGGCGGTGCTCCTCAATCCAGCCGGCGCCGTTGATTTTTCATACGACAAGAGCCGGCTGGTCCCGGGCTGGGAAGAGACCCTCAGTCGTCGTCCGGGCAACAGGATCCTGCCGATCAGCGATACGCCGTACGGACGTGTGACCGCCGCCATCTGTGCCGACGGGGACGAGCCGCACTTGATGCGCCAGGCCGGCGAACAGCGGGCGGATCTACTGCTGCTTCCGGTGAACGATTGGGCCGGCATCAAGGATATTCATCGGCGCATGGCGGTCTTTCGAGCGGTCGAGAACGGCGTCTCGCTGTTTCGCGCGGCAAGCACCGGCGTCTCCACAGCCGTCGACCCGTACGGCCGTACGCTGGCGACGAAGGACGACGTGTCGCCGGGCGGCCAGGTGATGGTGGTGCAGCTGCCGATCGCGCGTGTCGCGACCGTCTACGCGCGGGCCGGCGACCTGTTTGGCTGGCTGTGTGTCGCGGGCCTGGTTGCGGCGTTCGCGATCTCCAGATGGTGATTTGACCGCCGCTTTTCGTCGTCCACGAACGGTGAAGTCGGCCATCCCTCGGCCAAGCCCATGGCACGGGTGTGGCGTACCGAAACCGCCGCATGCCGAAGATGTTGCGAAACATGACGCCGATCGTGTGGTCAACCGGCGGTCGTCACTGCGTAAGTTACGCTCGAGGCGTCGCATCGTGAGACGAGCCTGCCTCGTTGCGATCGGTGCGCTCGCCATCATGGCGTGGTTGAGGCTGTCGGACACGGCGACCGCGCAGAGCAACTGCACGCTGCAGTCGGCGACGTCCCCCGTGGCGTTCTGCGACACGTTCGACGCGCCAATGGGCACCGGCAACCGCTCGGGCGACCTGAACGGCCGGATCTGGGGCGTGTCTCGCATCCTTGGCGATACCAACTTCGGCCAGGGAACGGCGAACGCCGCGCCGCCGACCGCACTCCTTGGTTGTGGCGGCACCTCCACCGTCCTGCCGCCGCACGACGTGGTCGTCTGCAACGGCCAGCTGCGCGAAGCCACCAACGACAACGCGTCGGGATCGTTCGACGCGGGCACGGTGACCGTCCTGGCCATGTACCCGAAGCAGCCGTTCGACTTTGCGGGCCGCACCGGGACGATCGGCTTCGACGTCAGCAACGACACGCACGGAACGCATGCTGCGTGGCCGGAACTGTGGGTGACGGACAAACCGGTGCCCGCGCCCTTCAACCATTTCGATTCGTGGATCGCGCTCCCTCAGCACGGGTTCGGCATCCGTTTCGCCGCGCAGGTCGGCCCCGGGCAGTACGGCTTCTGTCCGAACGCCGACAACACCACGCGCTGGACCGTCGATTCGGCGGTGGTGGTCCGTGACTACGTCTACGACGACACCAACGGATTCGGCACGCGGGCGATCACCATGACGCCTCTGGATTGCGTCACCTCGCCGCCCGACGGATCGGGCGTGATGAACCACGTCGAAGTGCGCGTCAGCCAGAATCAGATCGACGTCTACGCCACCGATGCCGGCACGACCGCGCCGCTGAAGCACATTGCCGTAGTCAGGAACGCGAACCTGACCTTCAGCCGCGGACTGATCTGGCTCGAAGACGCGCACTACAACGCGGACAAGGGAGGGCCGCCGTCGCAGCGCATGCACACGTTCGTGTGGGACAACGTCGCGTTCGACGGACCATTCACCTATCGTGACTTGAGCTACGACGCGCCGGACGCCGGCGTCCCGATCGGTGGAAACGGCGCAATCAATCTCGGCAAAACATCCGCGGCCGGCCAGGCGTCCAGTTGGAATGTCCTGGGGATGCCCGCGGTCCCTACCGCCGAAGCGGTTCGGGTGCTGTTCAACTTCTTCCACTACGACGCGCCAACGTCGTTGAATCTCACGATCAACGGTCACGCGCATGTGGTGCCCTGGCCCTATCCGGAGACGCAGGGGTTTACGTGGCGCACCATGGCCGCGTCGATTCCGATCACCGATCTGGTGCCTGGCACCAACGTGGTGAGCATCGGCGCCAGCCAGACCATCGCCGTGAGCAACGTGAACATCGTGCTCGTGAATGCCGGACCGCAGGCGCCGTCAGCGCCGACCAACCTTCGCATCCAGGCGATTGACTGAGGGCAGTCGGGCAATCGGGTCGACGCGGCTGCCCTTCGCGGCGCTCGTGGTCTACCTTGCCGGGTCGGCTGCGTTGCTCTGGCCTGCCGCCGGCAGAGCCTCGGCGGGATGCGGCCTCGCGGACGCGGCCTTTTGCGACACGTTCGACGAGGGACCCGCCGCCATCCGAGGAAGAGGCGGCGATCTCGACCCGGCGCGATGGAGCGCGGCGAGGCTCGCGCCTTCGGACCTTTCCGGGTTCGGACCGGTGGCCAACCCCGTGGCCGTGGCGCCCATCCCAGCATGCAAGGCTACCTTCCCTTCGACCAG
>Ga0068871_100003532_pt1 | contig 10755 bp, 6 predicted proteins | sample KBSMisM72_FD_72750 | JGI IMG/M metagenome (GOLD analysis project Ga0068871, IMG submission 72750) | Miscanthus rhizosphere microbial communities from Kellogg Biological Station, Michigan, USA - KBS Miscanthus M7-2 | ecosystem: Host-associated > Plants > Roots > Rhizosphere > Soil ...
GCCTATGATTGGCCGCAGGATGCGCAGTTCCTGGTGCCCGACGGCGTGCGCGAGCATGTGTCCGGTGGCTTGGGCAAGCGTGGGGCCGAGCTTCACGCGCAATGGAATGATATCTGGGCGCGCTATCAGCGCGAGCAGCCGGAAATGTCCGAGCAGCTCGACTTCATGCGGTTCCGCGAATTGCCGCCGGGCTGGGCGAAGGACATTCCGTCCTTCCCGCCGGATGGGAAAGGCGCGGCCACGCGTGATTCCGGAGGTCAGGTGCTGAACACGATCGCGACCAAAGTGCCGTGGCTCGCCGGCGGCGCCGCCGATCTCGCGCCGTCGACCAAGACGCTGATCAAGGGCAAGGATGCGTTTGAAGCGGATACCACCGGCTGCAATTTCCATTTCGGCATCCGCGAGCACGCCATGGGCTGCATCGTCAACGGGATAACGATGTCAGACCTGCGCGGCTACGGCGCCACCTTCCTGATCTTCAGCGACTACATGAAGCCGGCGGTGCGCATTTCCGCGCTGTCGCACATTCCGAGCCTCTGGATCTACACGCACGATTCCATCGGCCTTGGTGAGGATGGGCCGACACATCAGCCGATCGAACAGCTGATGACGTTGCGCGCGACACCCAACATGCTGGTCATCCGCCCCTGTGACGCCAACGAAACGGCGGAAGCCTGGCGCGTCGCCATGGAGCAGAAGACCCGGCCGGTGTGCTTCGCGCTCACCCGCCAGAAGGTGCCGACCTTCGACCGCAGCAAATACAATCCGGCGGACGGGCTTTGGCGCGGGGCCTACATCCTGTCCGATCCGCCGGGCGACAAGGTGGATGTCATCCTCATCGGCACCGGCAGCGAAGTGCAGTTGTGCCTGCAGGCGCAAGCCGCACTGGCGAAAGACGACATCGGCGCGCGCGTGGTGTCGATGCCAAGCTGGGAATTGTTCGAGGCGCAGGACGAATCCTACCGCAGCGCGGTGCTGCCGCCGGCAATCACGGCGCGTGTTTCAGTGGAAGCGGGTGCCGTGCTCGGCTGGGAACGCTATGTCGGCATGACAGGCGCGATGATCGGCATGCGCAGCTTCGGCGCCTCCGGCCCGGCGCCCGACGTGTACAAGCATTTCGGCATCACTGCGGAAGCGGTGGCGCAAGCCGCACGCGAACAGGTGAGCAAGGCACGCGCATGAACCGCCTCAAGGAACTGGAAAAACTCGGTCAATCGCTGTGGCTCGATTTCCTGAGCCGCGAATTCCTGGCGAGCGACGAATTCAAACGCATGATTGCGGAGGACGGCCTGAAAGGCATGACCTCCAATCCGTCGATTTTCGAGAAGGCCTTCGCGCACGGCAGCGACTATGACGAAGACATCCGAAAGCTGGCGGAGGAAGGCTGCGGCGTCGGCGCGATTTTCCGCAAACTCGCCGTCACCGACATTCAGCACGCCGCCGATGGCTTCCGCCCCGTGTACGACCGTTTGAATGGCGCCGACGGGTTCATCAGCCTGGAAGTCTCGCCCTACATCGCGAAGGATTACGATGCCACGGTGGCGGAAGCGAAGTCGCTGTGGCGCGAAGTCAATCGTGCCAACCTGATGATCAAGGTGCCGGCGACGCCGGAAGGCTTGCCGGCCATTCGCGATTTGCTGGGCGCCGGACTGAACATCAACATCACGCTGCTGTTCTCGCGCGATGTCTATGAGCAGGTGGCGAACGCCTACATCGAAGGCCTCGAAATGCGGCCCAAGGATGAAGACCTCAGCCGTATCTCCAGCGTCGCGAGCTTCTTTGTCAGCCGTATCGACACCAAGGTGGATAAAGCCATCGACGAGAAGCTGAAGAACGGCGGCGATCCGGCTCTCGCCGAACTGCATGGCAAGATCGCGGTGGCGAACGCCAAGCTCGCTTACCAGCAGTACAAGCGAATCTTCTCCGGCCCGCGCTGGGAGGCGCTCGCGATGCGTGGCGCGCGCCCGCAGCGGCTGCTGTGGGCTTCGACCGGGACCAAGAACAAAGCCTATTCCGATGTGCTGTACGTGGACACGCTGATCGGAGCGGACACGGTCAACACCATGCCGCAGGAAACCATTGAAGCTTTCCGCGATCACGGTCATCCGCAAAGCACGATCGAAAGCAATGTGCCGGACTCCATACGCCAGCTGGAGACGCTGCACGTGTCCGGGATTTCGCTCGATGCCATCACGGCGCAGCTGGTCGACGAAGGCGTGCAGCTGTTCGCCGCTGCTGCCGACAAGCTTTATGGCGCACTCGCCGAGAAGCGCGCCAACGTCCTCAGCGGCAAGTTACCGGCGGTCGATTTCCATTTGGGCAAGGCGGAGGAGGCCGTTGCCGCCGAAGTCAAGAAGCGGACGGCCAGCGGCGACGTGCGCCGGCTGTGGGCGAAAGACAAGTCGCTGTGGACCGGCACCGATGAAAACAAGTGGCTCGGCTGGCTCGACATCGCGGAGCGCGAAGCAGCCGGTGCGCAGACCTATAACGCGTTTCAGCAGTGGGTGAAGGAAAATGGCTTCCGCGATGCGGTGCTGCTCGGCATGGGCGGCTCCAGTCTCGGCGCCGAAGTGCTGAACCAGGTGTTCGGTACGCAATCGGGATGGCCGAAGCTGCACGTGCTCGATTCCACCGATCCGGAGCAAATCCGGTCGGTTGAGGCCGCCATCGACATGGCGAAAACCTGCTTCATCGTCTCCTCGAAGTCGGGCACCACGCTCGAGCCCAATATTCTGATGGACTATTTCTTCGCCAAAAGCGGCGCTGGCGCCGAGAAGCGGTTCATTGCGATTACCGACCCCGGCTCTGCGCTGGAGAAAGCCGCCGCGCAGATGGGCTTTGCCCAAATCTTCCATGGCGACCCGCAGATCGGCGGCCGCTATTCGGTCCTATCGAAATTCGGGCTGATCCCCGGCGCCGCGATGGGGTTGGACATCTCGCGCATCTGTGCAGAAACGAAAGAATTCATCCGCGCGTCGGACGCCTTTGTGCCCCCCACCTCCAACCTCGGCGTGCGCCTCGGCATTGCGCTCGGTGTGCTGGCGGCACAGTTCAAGCGCGACAAGGTGACGATTGTGGCGTCGCCCGAATTGGCGAGTGTCGGACTTTGGCTGGAACAGCTTATTGCCGAATCCACTGGCAAACAGGGCAAGGGCCTTATTCCGATCGACAACGAGCCGCTCGCCGATCCGGCTGTGTACGGCAACGACCGCGTGTTCATTCAGATTGGCATCGCCGGTGCGGATGAAAATTCCGGCAAACTCGATGCCTTGGCCAAAGCCGGTCATCCGGTGATCAAGGTTGGGGTCAAAGATAGCTACCAGCTCGGCCAGGTGTTCTTCCTGTTCGAGATGGCGATTGCCATGGCTGGCGCTGTGATCGGCATCAATCCATTCGATCAGCCTGATGTCGAAGCTGCCAAGGTGAAAGCGCGCGAACTCACCGACGCTTTTGAAAAGAGCGGCAGTGCGCCGGAGGAGCGGCCGGTTTTCTCGCACAACGGTGTCGCCGTTTACGCAGATGAAGCGAACGCATCCGCCTTGCGCGGCGCCAACACCCTCGCGCAGACCATGAAGGCGCATCTGAATCGCATGTCAGGTGGCGATTACTTCGCGTTGCTTGCGTTCATGGACCGCACTGCGCAAAGCGAGGACGCTTTGCAAGGTATCCGGTTGAGCATGCGGGACGCGAAGCATGCCGCCACCTGCCTGGAGTTCGGGCCGCGTTATCTGCATTCGACCGGTCAGGCCTATAAAGGCGGGCCGAACTCCGGCGTATTTGTGGAAATCACCTGCGATCACCCGCAGGATTTGAGCATTCCCGGTCGCAAGGCGACCTTTGCGGTGGTGGAAAAGGCGCAGGCACTGGGCGATCTTGCAGTGTTGAACGAGCGTGGCCGGCGGGCCGTGCGCGTTCACCTGAAGGATGTCGCGCAGGGGCTTACCACCTTGCGCGATGCCGTCGTGGAAGCACTTCAATAGGATTGTCCATGCAGCTCGGAATTGTTGGACTGGGGCGGATGGGGGGGAACATCGCGCGCCGGCTGATGCAGCACGGCCATGAGGTCGTGGTGTACGACCGCAACCCGCAAACTGTCGATGAGCTGGCAAAGGATCACGCCACCCCGGCGCAATCGCTGGATAAGCTTCTCGGGCAGCTGAAGGCGCCGCGTGCCGCATGGGTCATGCTTCCGGCCGGCGATGCCACGGAATCGACGGTGACAGCGCTTGGCCAGCGCATGGAGACAGGCGACGTCATCATCGATGGCGGCAATACGTTTTTCAAAGACGACATCCGCCGGGCAAAACAGCTGCATGAAAAAGGCATCCATTATGTGGACGTCGGAACCTCGGGCGGCATCTGGGGCCCGGAACGCGGCTACTGCATGATGATCGGTGGCGACAAGGAAATCGTCGATCGCCTGGATCCCATTTTCGAGGCGCTGGCGCCGGGCTTGGGTGAAATCCCGCGCACGCCACATCGCGAGGGCAGGGATCCGCGCGCGGAGAAGGGCTACATTCATGCCGGCGGTTGCGGCGCCGGCCACTTCGTCAAAATGGTCCACAACGGTATCGAATACGGGTTGATGCAGGCCTACGCCGAGGGTTTCGACATCCTGCGCGGCCGCAAGCACGAAAACCTGCCGGAAGATGAACGTTTCGATCTCAATCTGACCGACATCGCCGAAGTCTGGCGTCGCGGCAGCGTCATTTCTTCCTGGCTGCTCGACCTGACCGCAATCGCTCTCGCTCAGGACACCGAATTGAATCACTTCCAGGGTTATGTGCAGGATTCCGGCGAGGGCCGCTGGACGGTGAATGCAGCGGTCGAAGAAGCCGTTCCGGCCACGGTGATCACGGCCGCACTGTACGCGCGGTTCGCCTCGCGCATGCAGCACGATTTCGCGTACCGCCTGCTCTCGGCCATGCGCAACCAGTTCGGCGGACACGTCGAAACGCCGATCGTCAAAGGCACGGCGGAAGGCGAACCGCAGGGCCCGCGATGAGTCGCAAGCGGGAACGCTGCACCCGGTGCTGCGCCTTGGTGATTTTCGGCGCGGGCGGCGACCTTACCAAGCGACTGATCACGCCCGCGCTCTACAACCTCGCGAAGCAGGACCTGCTTCCCGAACGCTTCGCGATTCTCGGCGTCGATCACAACGAGCGCAGCACGGATGAGTGGCGCGCAAGCCTGCACGATTTTCTGAAGCAGACGGTCACATCCGGCAAAGGTGAGTTCGAGGCGACACAAATTGACGAAAATGTATGGCAACAGCTTGCCGCAAAGATGAGCTACATCGCCGGTGATTTCCTCGAATCCGGAACCTATTCGAAAGTTCGGGATCGGCTGCAGGAAATTGACCAGCAGCAGCAGCTCGAAGGCGATGCGGTTTTCTACTTGGCGGCTGCCGACCGTTTCTTCGGTCCGATTATCGATGAACTTGGGAAAGCCGGTCTTACCGACGAAAAGGACGGCTGGCGGCGGGTGGTGATTGAAAAGCCGTTCGGCCACGATCTGCCTTCAGCCAAAGCCCTAAATGCCTGTATCCTGAAAGTGCTGCGCGAAAACCAGATTTACCGCATCGACCACTTTCTCGGCAAAGAGACGGTGCAGAACATCATGGCGCTGCGTTTTGCCAACGGGTTGTTTGAACCGATCTGGAATCGCGATCGTATCGACCATGTCCAGATCACGGTTGCCGAATCGATCGGCGTGGGAACGCGCGGGAAATTCTACGAACAGACAGGCGCGTTGCGCGACATGGTACCCAATCACCTGTTTCAACTGGTGGCCATGACGGCGATGGAACCGCCAACATCTTTCGAGGCAGACGAAATCCGCACCAAAAAGGCGGAAGTGTTCCGCGCCGTACACCTGCTGTCGCCGGATGATGCCGTGCGCGGTCAGTATGGGCCGGGCGAGATCGACGATAAGAAGGCGCCTGGCTATCGGGGCGAGGACAATGTCGACAAAAAATCGCCGGTGGAAACTTACGTGGCCTTGCGTCTCAGGATCGACAACTGGCGCTGGGCGGGTGTGCCATTCTATCTACGTACGGGAAAGCGGTTGCCGGACCGGCGGACGGAAATCGCGATCCATTTCAAGCATGCACCCCTTGCGCTGTTCCGCGACACGCCAACCGGCAATCTGGGGCCGGACTGGCTCATCCTGCAAATTCAGCCGGACGAAGGAATCCGCCTGCGCTTCAACGCCAAGCGGCCGGGAACCTCCATGCATCTCGAAAGCGTGGCGATGGATTTCAAATACACCGACTGGTTCAAGCAGCCGCCCGCCGTCGGTTACGAGACGCTGCTGTATGACTGCTTCGCCGGCGACCAGACGCTGTTCCAGCGCGCCGATCAGGTGGAAGCCGCGTGGGCCGTGGTGCAGCCGGTGCTCGAGGCATGGGCCAAGGACACGCCGTCTAATTTTCCCAATTATCCCGCTGGCAGCGCGGGCCCGGACTGCGCGAACGCTCTGCTCGAACGGGATGGCAGAAGCTGGCGGCCCATTCGGTAGCGCCATGGCGAACGCAATCAGACTGGACGTTTCTCCCGATCCGGAACAGATGGCGGTGCGCGCGGCGGCTTGGTTCGCGGAGCGTATCGCCGCAACAACCGAGATATTTCGCGTAGCGTTGTCGGGCGGCAGCACGCCTCGCAGGCTTTACCGGCAGCTCGCCTCCGCCGATTGCCACGACCGCATCGAATGGCGGCGGGTGGAGCTGTTCTGGGGAGACGAACGCTTCGTTCCGCACACCGATCCGCGCAGCAATTACCGGATGGTTCGCGAAACTTTGCTGGCCCAAGCACCGATCCTTATCGATCATGTTCATCCCATCATCACGGAAGGCGATCCGGTGAGCGCGGCTTACCGGTATGAGATGCTCCTCAAGACGATCTACGGCTCAGACCTTCTCGTTGAGGGCAACCCTCTGTTTGATCTCGTGTTGTTGGGCGTAGGTGAAGATGGCCATACCGCTTCTCTGTTCCCGAGAAGTCCGGTGCTCAAGGAGCAGGCGCGCTGGATGGCGGAGACAAGCGGCCGCGACGAACCGCGCATCACACTTACTTATCCGGCCCTCAACTCGAATTGCGCCGTGGCCTTTCTCGTGACCGGAGGAAACAAGGCAGAGATCGTGCGCCGCGTGGTACAGGACGGAGACGACACATTGCCGGCCACCCACGTGCGCTCGGAAGGCGAGATCGTCTGGTTTCTCGATGCCGCCGTAGCAAACAAAATCGACGCGTCTCGAAAATAGCGATCAAGCGCTGATGCCGGGCAAGATCGAAGACTATGGCATGATCGGGGATATGCGCACCGCAGGACTGGTGTGCAGGGACGGCTCGCTCGACTGGCTTTGCTTTCCGCGCTTCGACTCCGGCGCCTGTTTTGCCTCCTTGTTGGGCGGCACCGACAATGGCCGATGGCTTGTCGCTCCCAAGGCGGATGCGAAAATCCGCCGGCGGTATCGTCCTGGCACCATGATCCTCGAAACGACCTTCACTACCAAGACAGGAGTGGTGACGGTGGTGGATTTCATGCCGGTCGAGGAGCCGCATTCCTCTGTCATACGGCTGGTGATTGGAAAGCAAGGATCCGTGCGCATGCAAACGGATATCGTAATCCGCTTTGATTATGGCATCTCAGTGCCGTGGGTAAATCGCTGCGATGAAACCACGATTACGGCGATTGCCGGTCCGAGCATGCTGGTGATCCGCACACCGGTGCCGTTGCAAGGGAGGGACATGCGGACGCAGGCGGAATTTGTCGTTCGCAAAGGCGAGGCAGTTCCATTCGTGATGACTTACGTCCCGTCGCACCTGCCAATTCCTCTGCCGGTCGATGTGGAAGTGGCCCTGGCAGCAACGGAGAAATACTGGAATGACTGGAGCGACCGTTCCAAATTCGATGGCGAATGGCATGAACCGGTGCAGCGGTCTTTGTTGACACTGAAGGCGCTCAGCTATCGCCCGACCGGAGGAATAGTCGCCGCCGCCACCACATCCTTGCCGGAGCAGATCGGCGGACCGCGCAACTGGGATTACCGCTACTGCTGGCTACGGGATGCGACATTCACGCTGCTCGCATTCATGAACGCCGGCTACCGCGAGGAAGCCGCCGCTTGGCAGCATTGGCTGTTGCGCTCGATTGCCGGCAGTCCCGAGCAGATTCAAACAATGTATGGTGTCGCCGGCGAGCGCCGGCTCGATGAATGGGAAATCGGTTGGTTGCCCGGCTACGAAAACTCTGCCCCGGTGCGGGTTGGCAACGCTGCGGCGCTCCAGCTTCAGCTCGATATCTATGGCGAGCTCGCGGATACGATGGCGCAGGCGAGCAAGGGCGGCCTTCCCGCCGTGCCGCGGCGTGGCGAAATTCGCGAGGTGTTCTTGTCCCACCTGGAGAAAATTTGGCGCAAGCCGGATGAAGGCATCTGGGAAATCCGCGGCGCACCGCAGCATTTCACGCACTCAAAGGTTATGGCGTGGGTCGCCTTTGACCGCGCGTCGCGCAGCTCGAACATCGAAAAGCGCGAGCGTACCCGCTGGAAAAAAGTGGCGGACCAAATCCACCACCATGTCTGCCTGCATGGAGTCGATCCGGACCGTAACTGCTTTGTTCAGTCCTACGGCTCTGACCTGATGGATGCCAGTCTGCTGCTGGTGCCCATCGTAGGGTTTCTGCCCGCAAAGGACACGCGCATTCGCAACACTGTGCGCGAAATCGAAAAGCGTCTTTTCGTAGACGGGTTGGTGCTCCGTTACGAGACGGAATACTGCGTCGATGGTCTGCCGCCCGGCGAGGGCGCCTTCCTCGCCTGTAGTTTTTGGCTGGTGGACAATTACATTCTGCTGGGCCGTCTCGAAGAGGCACGCCGTCTGCTGCGACGTTTGCTCAAGCTGCAGAACGATGTGGGATTATTGGCGGAAGAATACGATCAGGGCGAGAAGCGCATGGTGGGGAACTTTCCCCAAGCGTTCTCGCACGTGGCTTTGGTGAACGCGGCGCTCAACCTTCTCCACGCCAGGAAACCGACCAAAACGTCGGGCGTGACCAAGCGCAGACAGCGGAGGCCCATTGCACGGACCCACTGAAGTGAATCTGTCGCAGATAGCGAACAAGAGCGGGTTTCCTGAGTTTGATTTCAACAGGGACGCTTTGCTGCTGGATATCGACGGCACCATCATAGATATTGCGCAGACCCCTGAAGCTGTCGTCGTCCCGGAGTCCCTGAGGCTCAGCCTGTCGCGTGTACGCGAAAGGCTGGGCGGCGCGTTGGCGCTCATTAGCGGCCGCACCCTTGCTGCCATCGACGAATTGTTTGCGCCGCTGAAATTCGCTGCCGCAGGCGCACATGCTGCGGAATTGAGACTGGACCCTGATGGCGAGGTAAGGCGCTGCGCCGTGCCGCTCACCGCCGTAGAAAGGGCAGCATTTGCCGCAGTTACCAAGTTCGATCCGCGGTTGCGGATCGAGGACAAGGTTTACACTTTTGCGGTGCACTACCGGAACGCACCCGAACTGGAAAATGAGGTTATCGCCATGATGCAGCACGCGGCGGCGAACCTTGGCGAAGACCTTCGGATCCTTTTCGGCAAGGCGGTTGTCGAGGTAAAGACGCGCGGCTTTAACAAGGGCACGGGTCTTCGTCACATTATGAAGCACAAGCCGTTTCTGGGACGGCGGCCGGTCTTCTTCGGTGACGACATCACCGATGCGGATGCACTGGCGGTCCTGCCCGAGTTTTCGGGGGTCGGCATTTCTGTCGGCCGGTTCCTGCCTGGGGCAGGGTTCGAGGTGTCATCGCCAGACCAGGTGCGGCTTTGGCTTGCCGAACTGGCGTCTGGCTAGTTACAGGCCGGCCGCCCAGGTCCGGAAGTTCTACACATTTGACAGTGTGCGAAAGGAACTTTGCGAACTTCTGCACGTTTGCCTGAGGCGGGTGAGACGACCAGGGCGGCCGGAGAGGATTCGGCACGCGCTTCCCTCTTCCGCGACAAGCGTCGGGGTTGTGGAGGGTCGCGTTTGGCGCGCGTTTTTATCATTTCGAATCGCGTAGCGGTCCCTAACCCCGATCGGGGCGTGCATGCCGGCGGCCTCGAAGTCGCGCTGAAAGCCACTTTGCGGCGGCACGATTGTGTGTGGCTGGGCTGGAGCGGCGAGGTCAAACCGGAGGGCGAAACGCAGACACGCACCGTTGAGGCGGGCGGCGTCACCTACATTGTCACGGACCTCACCGAGGAAGACTACGAGGAATATTACAACGGCTTCGCCAACCGGGTGCTGTGGCCGATTCTGCACTATCGGCTGGATCTTGCGGAGTTCACCCGGCGTGATCTAACCGGCTACTTGCGTGTTAATGAGCACTTCGCAGCCGAATTGGATAATGTGCTGGAGCCGGACGATCTCGTCTGGGTTCACGACTACCATCTGCTGCCGCTGGCCAAAGCCCTCCGGCAACGCGGGCGTCACAATCGCATCGGCTTCTTCCTGCACATTCCGATGCCGCCGCCGGAAATTCTGACCGCCATGCCCAACCATGAGCGCTTGATACCGGCGTTGCTTCACTACGATCTGGTCGGTTTTCAAACGGATGGTGATTCGCAGAACTTTGCCCGGTACCTGGCCAGCGAATGCGGTATGCCCGCCCATATTCCCCGCCGGATCGGCGTGGATGACCGCACCATGCGGGTCGGCGCATTTCCGGTGGGCATCGAAACGCGGGAGTTCACCCGGCGCGCGCGGCGTGCGGTC
>Ga0068871_100003533_pt1 | contig 10754 bp, 5 predicted proteins | sample KBSMisM72_FD_72750 | JGI IMG/M metagenome (GOLD analysis project Ga0068871, IMG submission 72750) | Miscanthus rhizosphere microbial communities from Kellogg Biological Station, Michigan, USA - KBS Miscanthus M7-2 | ecosystem: Host-associated > Plants > Roots > Rhizosphere > Soil ...
CATACTCCGCCAAGGTGCCATCGCGATACCAGTCCGTGAGGCCGAACACCCGCTGTCCCAGCGACAACCCCCTCGTGCCATAGCCGAGGGCGGTGACCACTCCGGCCAGCTCGTGCCCAGGGACCGAAGGTGTTCGGTCACGGTCGAGCCGATCGGCCCAGGTGGACGGCCACCCTAACTCAGTCGGGACGAATCCCGACGCGTGAACCCGAACGACGACGTCGTTTATCGCTGCCTGCGGCTCAGCCCGCTCCACCAGCGTCATCCCGCCCGTTCCCGCAGCCTGGTCCCTCACCACGATCGCCTTCATCGTCCGCCTCCCTCCCGTTTTTATTGTTGTCCTGTTGTTCGCTCTGAAACGGTCGTTCCGTGCCTGGATAGACCATCAACGGAATCAAGAAATCGTTAAACCCTGGCCGGCTCACAAAACCGGTAGACGGCTGGGCCGACCTGTTGGATACTCCACCCATCATTTCGTAGTCATCCACGCACTCTTCGGCACCCTGGCGTTGGGTCCCCGTTCGGCGGCGAATCATCGTCGTTCTCGGAAAGGATGCGTGGAATGGCTACTCAGGTCGCGCGAAGCCTGCGTGCATCAGCACGTCTGGCCGTCTGGTTGCTCGCCCTCACTCCAGCCGCCGCTCACGCCCAGAGCACGTTCACCGGGGTCGTCAAGGACACCTCGGGCGCCGTGCTGCCCGGCGTCACGGTCGAGGCGGCAAGTCCGGTGCTGATCGAGAAGATGCGCTCCGCCGTCACCGACAGTACCGGCAGCTACCGCATCGTCGATCTCAGGCCCGGTGTTTACACGCTCACCTTCACACTGACCGGATTCTCGATCGTGAAGCGGGATGCCATCGAGCTGCCGGCGAACTTCACGATGACGATTAACGGCGAGATGAAAGTCGGAGCGCTCGAGGAAACGCTCACCGTCACGGGCGCGTCGCCCACCGTCGACGTCCAGAGCACGACCAAGGCGCAGGTGCTCAACCGCGACGCGCTCGACGCGATCCCGACGGGCCGCACGATCCAGGGCATGGGCCAGCTGATCACGGGCGTGTCGCTGAACATCCCCGACGTGGGCGGCTCGCGCGCGATGCAGCAGACCTATATGTCGACGCATGGTCTCGGCGCCTCGCAGACCACAGTGCAGGTGGACGGCCTTCTCGTCAACGGGCTCGACGGCGACGGCGCCGTGCAGAACTACTTCAACAGCTCGATGAGCCAGGAAATGGTCTATACGACGAGCGGCGCCGGGGCCGACGTCTCGGGCGGCGGCGTCCGGCTCAACATGATCCCGCGCGACGGCGGCAACAGGTTCAGCGGCACCGTGTTCTCCGGCTATCAGAACCTGAGCTTCCAGTCCGACAACCTGACCTCGGACCTCAAGGCCCGCGGCCTGAGGACGCCCGACGGTATCGATAAGCTCTGGAACATCGAAGGTTCCGTCGGCGGGCCGATCAAGAAGGACAGGATGTGGTTCTTCGGCTCCGCACGCGCATTCCACCTCGATACGCTCCCGGCCGACGCCCTCGTCGGAATTCCCGGCACGGCGCTCGCCAACCGTGCGCCGACGCCGAGTACGGAACGCGGCGTCGATCCGCAGAAAATCAACAGCTTCCAGGCGCGGATCGTCTGGCAGATCAGCCCGAACACGAAGCTGGCGGCGTACAACGACCGGCTCCTCAAGAATCGCGGCTCGGACATGATTGCCGGCGTCGACCCCGCGACAGCCTCGGGCGTCTGGGCCTCCCCGCTGTACACCACGGGCGAGGTCAAGGTGTCCTCGACCGTCACCAGCCATTTGCTCGTCGAAGGTGGCTTCTCCTTGAACATCGAGCGCTACACCATCCTGAACCAGCCCGGCATCTCTCAAACGCCCGGGACGCCGGCCTGGTATACGGGCATTCAAAAGTCTGATTCAGCGCTCGGGACGACGTGGAACTTCTCCTATGGAGGCGAGGACTACGGACGGTTCCCCGATCGATACGCGATGGCTGGCTCCGTCTCGTACATCACCGGCAGGCACAACGTGAAGGTCGGCATTCAGGATACGTGGGGCTCGTATCGCCGCACCGATACCGCCAACGGCGACATCCGTGCGGTCTTTCTGAACGGCGTCGCCACGACCGCAACGATCCTGAACTCGCCGGTCGAGCGGTTCGATCAGGTTCATGCCGATGTCGGCGTGTACGCGCAGGACAGCTGGACGCTGAAGCGCATGACGGTGAACTACGGCGCGAGGTACGAGCACCTCTCGACCGGCATCCCGGTCGAGACGTCGCCGGCCGGCCGCTTCACCGCGGCGCGCACGTTCGGGCCCATCGACATGCCGACATGGAACAGCTTGTCGCCACGCGCCGGGCTCGTCTACGACGTGTTTGGCAACCAGAAGACGGCCGCCAAGTTCAGCATCGGCCGGTACGAGCAGGCGGGGACCACCGGGTTCTCGGAAAGCTACAACCCGCTGCAGCTCGCGACGGCGAGCGTCGCCTGGACCGACCTGAACAGCGACGGCGTCCCTCAGGGGGAACTTGGATGCAGGTATCAGACGCCCGGCTGCGAAATCAACCTCGCACAGTTGCCGACAGGCTTCGGCGTGGCCAGCCTGGCGAACTTCGACCCGAACATTCAGCGGATGTACAACGTCGAGACGTCCATCAGCCTCCAGCAGGAGTTGCGTCCGGGCGTGTCGGTGCAGGGCGGGTGGTACCACCGCGACTTCCATAACCTCCGGCGGCGCGACAACACGCTGCGAACGTTCGCGGACTACACGCCGTTCACGTTGTACAGCCCGATCGACGGCGCGCCGATCACGTACTACAACGTCAGCGCCGCGGCAGTGCCGCGGGTCAACTACGTGGACACCACCGCCGGCGACGAACGGAAGATGTGGTTCAACGGCTTCGAGTACAACTTCAGCGCGCGGCTGAAGTACGGCGTCACGCTGTTCGGCGGCGGCATGAGCGAGCGGGTGATCGCCCAGGTCTGCGACGAACAGTCGAACCCGAATCTGCTGCTCTACTGCGATCAGACCCAGAGCGGAATCCCGTTCCGCACGCAGTTCAAGATCGCCGGCAACGTGCCGATCACATACGGCATCCAGGTCGGCTTCTCGTTCCAGAGCCTCCCCGGCTACGGCTTCGGCACCGGCGCGCTCTCCGGCCGCGAAGGCGGACCGACGGGCCCGACCGGTCAGCCGTCGGCGACGCAGCTGAACACGCCGAATGGCGCGGGCACGGTGTGGCTCATCACGCCGACCACCCGCTACACTGCGACGAGCCCGTGCGTGGCGAAGGGCACGTGCTCGGTGAACCAGCTGGTGGACCCCGGCATGAACGTCGCGTCGTTGTCGGTGCCGCTGATTGCGCCGAATACCGAGTTCGGCGATCGCATCAACCAGCTGGATCTGAACGTGAGCAAGACGTTCAAACTGCGGCGCTTCAGCATCCAGCCGAAGATTGACCTCTTCAATGCGCTCAACCGGTCGCCCGTGTACGCGATACGCGGGCTGAACTACGGCACCGCGGCGTACTATCAGCCGCAGTCGATTCTTGTCGGACGGGTGTATCAGCTGGGCGCGATCGTGAGGTTCTAGCTGATAAAGGGAGAGCGCCTGCGGCGAGTCGATCGAGGCGGAGCAACGAGGCGACGAGTCGGCAAGAGGTCGTGAGCGGTCCGTCTATATAGGAGAGACGGTTCTGATGACACGCGAGGGCCAGTGAGTGGCGCCATCGCGGCTCAGTTCCGTTTCTTCACCAGGAGACCGATCATGACCATCTTCGCTCGCACACCAGCCGGCCTCGTTGCATCAAGCGTGTTCATCCTCGCGCTGTTCTACGCCGCAGGTGCCGTCGCGTACGGCCAGCGCGGCCAACCAATCGGCAACGAACCAGTGATGCTCATCAACGCCCAAACCGGCAAGTGCCTGACGATCGCCGGCGGGCGGAGCACCGACAACAACGTGACAGCGCTTCAGTTCGACTGCGACAGTGATCCGTCGCGCACCTGGAGGATCAGTGCAATCGGCGGCGGCGCCTACCAGATCAGCAACGTCCAGACCGGCAAGTGCCTGACGATCGCCGGGGGACGAAGCACCGACAACAACGTGACGGCTCTTCAGTTCGACTGCGACAACGATCCGTCGCGCACCTGGAGGATCACCGCGGCCGGCGGCGGTGTCTCCCAGATCAGCAACGTCCAGACCGGCAAGTGCCTGACGATCGCCGGAGGGCGAAGCACCGACAACAACGTGACGGCCCTTCAGTTCAACTGCGACAGCGATCCGTCGCGCACCTGGCGGATCCGCCCGGCTGGACGCAGAATCGATTGACCTGTCGTTCGTCACGACCTCACAGCGCCGAACGCCGGCCGGGTTCGAGGGATTCCGGATAATATTTGCTGCTAAACGGCTCCTCGAGATGGCTGGAGCACTTGCAGATGCAAAACATGACTGACCGTCACCAAGACCTGCGACTGAAGCTCGTGATCGGCCTTCGCTGGGTGACAACTGTTTCTGTCGGATCCGCGCTGGCTGCGGCCGTGTTCACCGTGGCGCGTCCTGCGAAGACGTCTGCCCAGCCGCGCGCGCTGCCGTTTGAATCGGTGCAGACGGATCTGTTCAGCGTCCCCAACTCGTACTCGAATGCCTGGGCGGACTTCGACAATGACGGCAATCTCGATCTGGCGGTGTCGCTCGGCAGCGGCGAAGTACGCCTGTACCGGAACGACCACGGTACGCTGGTCAGCGTCGGCAAGGAAATGGGGATGCCACAGGCTGGCGGCGGCAGCTATGAGCTGCGCGGCCTGAGCTGGGGCGACTACGACGGCGACGGTTTCGTCGACCTGCTCGGGGGCGCGACGCAGACCGAGCATGTGACGAAGGTGTTCCACAACATCGGCGGCACGCGGTTCGTGGACGTCGCGGCCGATCTCGGCTTGACGATTCCCGGCCGGTCGGCGCGGCAGACGAATTGGGTCGACTACGACAATGACGGCGATCTCGACGTGTTCGCGGCCGATCGCCAGGGGAAGAACAAGCTGTTCAGAAACGACGGCGGAACATTCACGCAGGTCTTCGCGGACGCGGGACCGACGGTGTTTCGCTCGACGGTCGGAGCCTGCTGGTTCGATATGGACGGCGATGGCGACCTCGATCTGTTCCTGGCGGATCAGTCGGGCGCGGCGGATGCCATGTTCCGCAACGACGGCAACGGGTTCGTCGACGTCGCGCCGCGGCTTGGCATGACCGGGCCCGCGCGCACGAAGGACGAAGGCGGCGTGGGCTGTTCCGTCGGCGACTACGACAACGACGGCCGCCTCGATCTCTTCGTCGCGAACTACGGACACAACCAGCTCTATCACAACAACGGCGACGGCACCTTCACCGACGTGGCCAGGCAGCTCGGGGTCGACGTCGAGAATCACGCGGTCAGCGCCGAGTGGGGCGACTACGACAACGACGGCTACCTGGATCTGATGGTGATTGCGTACGAAGGGCCGGTGAACCAGCAGCGGCCGGCGAACGCGCTCTTCCACAACGAAGGAGGCAAGCGCTTCGTCAATGTGCTGACGAAGGACAGTCCGCTCAACGTCTCCGACCACGGCGTGCAGTGGGTCGACTACAACAACGACGGCGGCCTGGATTTGAGCGTGACCCGCGGTTACACCACGACGGGCGGCCATTTTCTCTTCCGCAACACGCTCCCCGAATCCGCGAGGAAGCGCAGCCTGGAAGTGACGGCGCTCGATTCGAAAGGGCACTGGAGCCGCTTCGGCGCGGAAGTACGGCTCTACGACCCGTTGGGCAAGACGCTCGGCACGCGACAGGTGTCGACCGGTGGCGGCTACAACAGCCAAAGCACCATACCGGTCCACTTCGGCCTCGCGAAGCTCGAGCCAGTCACCGTTGAGGTGACCTTCATGAGCAAGCAGGGCCGGAAGAAACAAACGATCAAGAACGTCAACCCCGCAGACTTCTACGGGAAGACCCTGGTGATTCGCGACGCGCCGTGACCGACACGCGCGCTGGTCACGCGCTCCGCTACGTCATCATCACTTCGGGTTGTATTCGTCGCAGCGCCTAGCGTTTCGTCACGACGAGAGTGGCGCGGTAATCGTCCGGTCGAATTGTCGCGCCTTCTTTCGGGTATGGCTTGATATCTTCCAGCCGGACGACCAGCCCGTCGTACTCGGTTTCCCGTTCGAAGCGGCCGTTGGTGTGCAGCGTGCGGTGCATCGCCGTGGATGGCGGTCGCTCGAGCGTGAATGCGGCCGCCGCATCGCCGGCCCAGATGCACGTTGCGCCGGCAGGACAACGCGAGTCGTCGAAGACATTCTCGAAGGTAATTCGCACTCGCTGAATCGTGACAACCTCGGCCGGCCTCATCTCGAAGGCGTGTCCGAGCTCGGGTTCGGCCGGCGCCGCCAGTGCAGCCGCGACGATCCCGATGCACCCGATCGAGCGTAAAAACATCGCCGCGCCCCGCATAAGGCAAGTGTATACTCTCCGCCGCCGCAAGAGCTCGACCTTGTCCCACCCACGCTTGTTGTCGGAGGAGCCATGAGAGATATGCGTCATTGGCTGTCGGCGTGCGCGTTGATCGTCGTCTCATCCATCGTGCTGACCGAAGCGCAACCACAACGGAGCAGCTCAGAAAAATCGCGCGTCGATCTTGCCGCCGAGGCCGGCGGCATCGTCACGTCCGTCGATTCCGACGGCGTTCCGAAATTTGTCTGGGCCGCCGGCGCGAAGCGCGGTCCGGCCGGTGCGACGCACGATGGCGCCGCGCGGTGGCACCTGCGTCAGTTCGCGCGCGCGCTCGACGTCACGCCTGCCGACGTGTCGGCGGCCGATATCGTTGCGATCCAGACGCTCACCTCCGGCGACGTGATCGTGGAGTTGCGCCAGCGGCTCGCGGGCGTAGAGGTCATGGGCAGCAACGTCAAGGTCCTGATGCGCGGCGACGATCACCAGCTCGTCGCGATCTCGGGCCGGCCGCGCTCGACGATCGGCGCCGCGACGCGTTGGGAACGATCGCGCGAGCAGGCGCTCGCGGCGGCGCTTTCCGCACAATTCGGCGCACAGATTGCCGCGTCGAGCATCGCCGCTGAGGCCGTGAGCGGCGAACAGCGGTTCCGGCTTCCCGGGGGCTCCGGCCTAGAGATGTCCGAGGCGGCTGCCGTGCGGCCGGTCATGTTCCCGCTCGGCGGACGCCTGGTCGCGGCCTACGTCACCGAGTTCTACGCCGGCCAGGCTGATTCGGTCGATGCCTCGGCGTTTCGCTACGTGGTCGCCGCCGACGACGGGCGTGTGCTTGAGCGGCGCGATCTGACGGTGAGCGAGAAGAAGATTCCGCCGTCGGATCCGCCCGCCATGGACGAGTTCAACTATCGGGTGTACGCCGAGCCATTCAATCAGCGGCCGCTCGACGGTCCGCAACAGGACCTCAGCCCGCATCCGACCGGCGTGCCCGACGGCACCACATCACCGTTTCTCCCGTCGAATTTCGTCTCGATGCGCGGGTTCAACCATCCGCCGTCGGGCGTCCCCGATCCATGGCTTGCGCCCGATGCGACCGAGACCGTCGGCAACAACGCCGACGCATATGTCGATCTCGGCGCGCCAGACGGACTCACGCCGGGCAAAGACTTCCGTGCCGACGTGACTGCGCCGCGGACCTTCGGCCGCACCTACGACACGAACCTCGGACCGCGGGCGAACGACGATCAGTCGAAGGCCGCGATTCAGAACGCCTTCTACACCGTCAACTGGCTGCACGACTACTGGTACGACTCAGGGTTCGACGAGGTGGCGGGCAACGCGCAGCAGAGCAACTACGGCCGGGGCGGCGTCGAGGGCGATCCGATGCGCGTCGAAGTACAGGACAACTTCGAGGGTGGATCGCGCAACAACGCGAACATGTCGACGCCGTCCGACGGCACGCGGCCGCGGATGCAGATGTTCACGTGGACCGGACCGTCGACGGTGACCTTGACGCTGACGCCTGGCGGGAACATCCCCACCAACGTCGCGGCGTTCGGGCCGGTCAATTTCGACCTGACTGCGCCGGTCCTGCTCGCCAGTGATGGGGCCGGCCCGTCGCCGACCGACGCCTGCGAACCGCTCGTCGGCACGTTCACCGGGGCGATCGTGCTCGCCGATCGCGGCACCTGCGCCTTCACGGTCAAGGCGGCGACGGCACAGGCCGCCGGCGCCCGCGGAATCATCATCGCGAACAATGTGGCCGGTCCGGCGCCGGGTTTGGGCGGCGCCGACCCGACGATTACGATCGCAGTGCTGTCGATCAGCCAGGCTGACGGCGTGACGCTGAAGGGCTCGCTTGCCGCCGGACCGGTCACGGCCCGCATGTTCCGACGCTCCTTCACGGGCACCGAGCGGGACGGCGCGCTCGACAACACGGTCGTGGCGCACGAGTGGGGCCACTATCTCCACCACCGCCTGGCGGACTGCGGCCAGTTCCAGTGCGGCGCCATGAGCGAGGGCTGGGGCGACTTCATCGCGCTTCACACGATCGCGCGCGACGGCGACAACCTGAATGGGACCTACGCGCTGGCAACCTACGGCACGTCCGCATTCGATCCCAACAGCGCGTACTTCGGCATCCGCCGCGTGCCCTACTCCGTCGACTTCACCAAGAACGCGTTCACGTTCAAGCACATCGGCGACGGCGTCGCGCTGCCGGCGGTCCCGACGCTGCCTGGCGGGGCCAATTCCGAAGTCCACAACGCCGGCGAGATCTGGACGACGATGTTGTGGGAAGCCTACGTGGCGCTGCAGAAGGCGCGCGGAGCGCGCGAGTCGTTCGACGACATCCGGCGGCGCATGGCAGATTACGTCGTGGCAGGACTGAAGATGGCGCCGAACGACGCGACGTATACCGAGCAGCGCGATGCGATTCTCGGCGCGGCCGCCGCGGCTGTGCAGCGCGATCCCGACGATGACAAGGGCGCCAAACGCGAGCGCCGGGCGGCTGCCGGCGACCTCCTGACTCTGGCCCGCGCGTTCGCGCGCCGCGGTGCGGGCACCTGCGCCGTTTCGCCCGCGCGCGATTCCGTCAACTTCGCAGGGGTCGTCGAGAGCTTCGACGTCCGGCCGCGCATCGGCGTCGGTGAGGTGCGGGTCGAGGAAGACCGATCGTGCGATCGCGACGGCTTCGTCGACGCAGGCGAGCGTGGCACCATCGTCGTGCCCGTCAGCAATGCGGGTGCGGTTGATATGCTCAACACGACCGTCTCGATCGAGATCGTCTCGCCGGTGACCGGCGTCTCCTTCACGCATGGCAATTCGGATCGGATTCTCCGGATCGCGCCGTTCAGCAGCAAGGACGCCCGCATCGACTTCGAGGTCGACCGCGCATTCGCCAGCGTCGGCCAGTTGACCGTCAAGGTGACCGTTTCCAACGACGAGTCGTGCGCGCCGCTGGTAACGCGCGACAACGTCCACGCGTGGATCAACGTGGATGACGTGCCGAACACCTCCAACGTCGATACGGTGGAGAGCCCGTCGTCGCCCTGGACTGCGGCGGGCACGGACGCCGATGACATCTGGTCGCGTCCGGAAGTGGCGCCGTTCAACCGCGCGTGGTTCGGTCTCGACTTCGCGTCGACCTCGGATACGTGGCTCACGTCGCCCAGTCTCGGCGTGGGGACGACGGGTCCATTCGTGATCGCGTTCGATCACCGATTCGGATTCGAAACCAACGGCGGCGTCGCACCGTTCTTCGACGGCGGCGTGATTGAGATCAGCCGCGATGGTGGAACGACGTGGGAGGACATCAGCACGTTCAGGGATCCCGGATACGGCGGGACGCTGTTCGCCGGGTCGGGCAATCCGCTCGGCGGCCGCCGCGCGCTGGTGGGCCGGAATGCCGCGTTCCCGGCACGCGAGAGGCTGACGCTCGATCTCGGTACAGCCTTCGCGGGTCAGACCGTCCGCATTCGCTTCCGCATCGCGACTGACGAGGCGTCCGGCGACTTCGGATGGGAGATCGACAACATCGAGTTCCGGGGCATCACCAACCTGCCGTTCTCGACGTTCGTCTCTGATCGCAGCCGGTGCCGCGGCGTGCCCAAAACAGACAAGTGACCGAGGTGGAGGGCCGGTGCGATCGCCGGCCCTCTATTGTGCGCGCAGGGCGTCACGTGGCCGGCCAAGGGCGTTTGATACGCCATCACTCAGCGCGCAACGCGTCGACTGGCTGGATTCGGAGTGCGCGTCGCACCGGGCCGAGGGTCGCCAGTGCGGAAATCGCGACAACGGCGCACCCATACACGGCGATGACGCGCACCATATCTCCCTCCGACAGGCGGTCGGCGATGACCAATCCGATCAGGATACCCAGGAGGATCTGCGTCATCGGGCCGCGAAACAGCACAGCGACCACGTGCCGCGGACGCCCGCCCAGCGCGACGCGAATGCCCACCTCTCGCGTTCGCTGCGAGGCGGTGAAGGAGAGCACCGAATAAATGCCGGTCAGCGACAGAAGCACGACGACGAACGCCAGGGCCAGGAAGGCCCAGAAGAGCAGCGTCATCGTGCGGGCACCTGCGGCCGCGACTTGATCGAAGCGGGCGGTCTCCGAGATCTGAAGCGCAGGGTCCACGTCCCTGGCGATGGAACGCAGGCGTGCGGCGAAGAGCAGCGGATCGCCCGTGGTATGGACGGCCATGCGGACGGGATAGATTCCGCCAGGAACCAGCGGGTGATAGATCCGGGCCCTCTTCGAGTCCCG
>Ga0068871_100003536_pt1 | contig 10748 bp, 8 predicted proteins | sample KBSMisM72_FD_72750 | JGI IMG/M metagenome (GOLD analysis project Ga0068871, IMG submission 72750) | Miscanthus rhizosphere microbial communities from Kellogg Biological Station, Michigan, USA - KBS Miscanthus M7-2 | ecosystem: Host-associated > Plants > Roots > Rhizosphere > Soil ...
TGCTTTCGCTCGTCTCTCCGCACGGCACGGCGCTCAGCCTCGGCTACTCGCAGATGCAGTGGCTGACGCTCACCCAGATACTGTCGGTGACAGGACTCTGGGGCGTGGTGTTTCTCGTGACGTACGTGCCGTCCGCGATCGCCGCGGCCGTGTCGTCCCGGTCGCCGCGCGCCCTGGCGCCTGCGTCGGTGCTGTTGCTCGCGGCCGTGTCGTTCGGCGCCTATCGCCTGGAGCAAACGAGCGCCGCTCGCCCGATTCGCGTCGGCCTCGCCGTCACCGACACCGACATCGGCCGTGTGTTCGCGACGACGGACCCCGCGACGACGCTGGCCATCGTCCGCGGCTACGGCGATCGGATCGATCGGCTCGCTCGCGACGGCGCCACGCTGATCGTGCTGCCGGAGAAGATGACCGGCGCGACGCCTGCGAGCGCGCCCGAGGCGGCAGCGATGCTCGCCGAGGCCGCGCGTCGAAATCAGGTGACAGTCGTTGCAGGCATCAACCGCGTCGCGATCGATCCGCTGCGCAACGTCGCGTGGGTGTTCGGTCCCGACGGTCGGCAGCTCGTCGAATACGACAAGCACCACATGCTGCCCGGGCCCGAAACCGGATACCTCGTGGGCGCCCAGCCCGCGCTCTTCAGCGCGCCCAATGCACAGGCCGGCGTCGCCATCTGCAAGGACATGGACTTCCAGGGCTGGTCGCGCGAGTACGGCCGGCGTGACGTGCGCCTGCTCGCCGTGCCGGCGTGGGACTTCGTCGTCGACGGCCGGCTGCACTTCCGGATGGCGCTCGCCCGCGGCATCGAGAACGGCTTCGCGATGGTCCGCGCGGCGGAGCAGGGGCTCCTCACGGTGACGGACGGCTACGGGCGGACGATTGCGTCGAAGACGAGCGGAGCGGAGGCGTTACTGGTGGCGGATGTCGCGCCCGGGCCCGGGGCGACTTTCTACACCCGGACGGGAGACTGGTGTGGATGGCTCGCCGTGGGACTGGCGGCCATCCTGGCGCTGTTGTCAGCCTCGAAGATCGGCCCGCGCGACGCCCGCGCCGCGGACGACCGTTATTGAGTGGCCGCCAATCGAAGAATTCGCAAGAATTTCCGCTGAAATCGTCGCCTCCCAGTCGGCCCCGTAATTCCGGCCGTGCGGTGCAGCGCGCACGTTTCAACGACAGGGGCAAGCGACGGGCCGCGCGGGCCCTGATCGGTGGGACGAGGAGGATGGGCTTGCTATACTACGCCCACCCCGCGAGGACCAACCCAGCAGGGGCCCCCGGCATGATCCAGGCACACGCAGAATCCAATACAGGACCCGTCCGCACGGTCAACGAAGACAGCTGGCTCATTCAAGGCGAGCTTGGCCTCTTTGCGGTCGCCGACGGCATGGGCGGACACAACGCCGGCGAGGTGGCCAGCCGCCTCGCCCTCGACGCGCTCTCGGGCTTCATCGGGCGTTCGGCCAGCGACTCCGATCTGTCGTGGCCGTACGGCGTGGACCCGGAGCTCTCGTTCCAGGCCAACCGGCTCCGCACCGGCATTCACCTGGCAAACCGCCGCGTCTTTCGCGCCGCCGAAAGCCGCGACGATTACACCGGCATGGGGACGACGCTCGTGAGCGTCCTCGTCCACGAGAAGCGCGTGATCATCGGCCACGTCGGCGACAGTCGTGTCTACAGGCTGACGGACGGCGAGCTGAGCCCCGTCACGCAAGACGACTCGTGGGCAGCCGCCCTCCGATCGCAGGGGCTCACCCCCGCGGAGCTCGCGCATCATCCGATGCGCCACGTGCTGACGAATGTCGTGGGCGCGCGCGATCAGGTCAACGTCCACATCTCCGAGTTTCCGCTCGTGGACGGCGACGCGTACCTGCTGTGCTCCGACGGCCTGTACGAGCCGCTCGGCGACGACGGCATCAGGCAAATCCTCTCGGACGGCGCGGATCCCGCGCGCGCTGCGGCGAGCCTCGTGCGCGAGGCGCTCGAGAAGGGCTCCCGCGACAACGTGACGGCGCTGGTCGTCCGTGTCGGGGGCGCGCCGTGACGATGAGCGAGAGCTGGCCCGGCGCGCAGACGCCGAAGAACACGCTGCCCGAGCGCATCGCCCACTTCAAGGTCATCGATCGCATCGGACGCGGCGCGATGGGCGTGGTCTACAGCGCGCGCGACGAGCGGAACGGCCGGTCCGTGGCCCTCAAGGTCATGATGGCCGACCTCGAAGGCGACAAGGAAACGCGCATGCGGTTCGAGCGCGAGGCCAAGGTCGCCGGCGACCTCCTGCACCGCAACGTCATCAACGTCTACGAGATGGGCGAGGACGACGGGCGGCTCTACATGGTGATGGAGCTGCTCCAAGGCGAGCCGCTCAACGAATATCTGAAGCGCGTCGTCAAGCTTCCGCTCGAGCGCACGCTCGACATGATGATGCAGGTGTGCGAGGGCCTCGCGGTCGCCCATGCGCATGGCATCGTCCATCGCGACATCAAGCCCGGCAACCTGTTCGTCCTGAAGGACGGCGGGGTCAAGATCCTCGACTTCGGCGTCGCGCGGCTGGCGAATTCCAGCATGACCGCCAGCGGCTTCATCGTCGGGACGCCGGATTTCATGTCGCCGGAACAGGCGCGGGGCCGTCCCATCGATCAGCGGTCCGACGTCTTCTCCGCCGGGGCCGTCTTCTACTACATGCTGACCGGCCGTAAGCCGTTCGCCGCGCCGGACTTGCCGGCGGTGCTCCACAAGGTCAGCAACGAGGACCCGGTACCGCCGACCGCCGAGGAGGCACCGGCAGGACTCTGGAAGATCCTCACCAAGGCCTTGGCAAAATCGACGACCGACCGATACAGGGACATGGGAGCGCTCTTGTCCGATCTGGTCATCTTCGAACGCGATTACGACCGCGAGTCCCGGGACCTGGCCGTGTCGGCCCGGAACGAGGCGGAAGAGCTCACGAAACTGGTGGGCGAGCGGCTGGAACGGGCCGACCGGCTCGGGCTGGTCACCGACGCCAGCGACTCGCCGTTCAGCGACGCGTTGCTCGACCGCTACCCGGTGCTCGAAGAGCGGGGCGCGGGCGCCTTGGGCGTGGTGCCGTTCCGGCGCGGCACCCTCATCGAGGTTCGTGACGACCTCGCGAAGCGGCGTTCAGAAGTGATGCGCGATTTGAAGCGGTTGCGCGATCTCGGAGCCACCACGTGAGTCGAAAGCTCGTCCTGGACGACGGCCGCGCCGAGCGCGAGCTGGTCGTGCGCGACAAGCTCACGGTTGGCCGGGATCCGTCCTGCGATGTCTCGGATGCCGACCCTCGGCTCTCGCGGCGCCACGCCGAGTTCCAGCTCACCCCGAAGGGCATCGTCGTTCGCGATCTCGACAGCCGCAACGGCGTCCGCGTCAACGGGCGCACGGTTCGCGAGTCGCTGCTCTCTCCCGGCGATCTCATCGAGGTCGCGCACCTCTCGATCCGTTTCCTGGACGACGGCAAGTCGGATGCGGTGACCCAGGCGATGTCCGGCATCCAGCCGCGGCCGGTCGAGGGTGTGCAGGTGAAGGACGGCTTCGAGGACGATCGGACCCGCGTCCTCCCGGTGTCGGCGATCTCGACGACGCCGTCGGGACCGGTGCCGGAACCGAAGACGCCGACGCCGAACGCGGCCGAGGCGACGATTCGGGTGGCACAGCCGGTATCAGCGCCACGTCCGCCGCTGCGGCTTGGCGTCAAGGATCTGTTCGCAACCTCCTGGGGTGTGCGGGTGCTGGGGCAGGGCGCGCTGCTCGCCGGCGTCGTGTTCCTGATCACGGTCGTGCCGATGCTCAACTGGTTTTCGGGCGCGCTCGGCCACGGTGTCTCAACCGATTTGCTGGCCCGGATGCTGGCGTTTCCGCTGCTGGCCTCGCTGGTGGCCGGCCTGATGGTGGCCTCGCTCATCGCGCGCACGACGGCGCGGGGGCTGGACCGCGATGACCAGTCCCAGGCCTAAAGCCGCGGCCAGCGCGCGACTGATCGTGTTCCGTGACGACGCGGTGCACCGCGCGGTCGAACTTGGCAAAGCGGGTCTCGCCATCGGCCGCGGTCCGAGCAACGACCTGGTGCTCGACGATCCCGACAAGCAGATCTCGCGCTTTCATGCCGAGGTCCGTTGGGAGGACGGGCGATGGCTGCTGCAGGACCTGGGCAGCCAGAACGGCACCTGGATGGAATCGCGGCGCGTGGACCGCGTGGAATTGAAGCCGGGCATTCCGGTACAGATCGGCCCCTTCCGGCTGATCTTCGACGATACGCCGCTCGAGTAAGGAGCACGAGTTGGAACAGCCGCGCACGATTGGACGCTACGAAGTGCTCGAACGCGTGGGCCGCGGGGGCATGGGCGTGCTTTATCGCGGCCGCGATCCGGTGCTCGATCGCGAAGTTGCCATCAAGGTGATGGGCGGCGATTTCGCCGCCGACGACAGCGCACGGACCCGGTTCTATCGCGAGGCGCGTGCCTCCGCGCGGCTGCAGCATCGCAACATCGTCACGATCTACGAGTTCGCCGAGGACAACGGCAACCCGTACATCGCCATGGAATTCCTGCGCGGTCAGAGCCTCCAGGCGCGGATGGCGGCCGCCGGCGCCTTCCCGCTCGTGCAGAAGCTCGATATCGTCACGCAGCTGTTGACCGGCCTGCATTACGCGCACGAGCAGGGCATCGTGCATCGCGACGTGAAGCCGGCCAATATCTGGCTGCTCGAAGACGGCACGGTGAAGCTGCTCGACTTCGGCATCGCCAAGATCGCGGCCTCGACGATGACGAGCGCGGGCAGCGTGCTGGGGAGCGCCTTCTACATGGCGCCCGAGCAGGTGACGGGACGCGAAGTCGACGGCCGCGCCGACATCTTCGCGGCCGGCGTCGTCCTGTATGAGCTGCTGGCCAATCACCGGCCGTTCGAGGGCGAGTCGCCGACGGTCGTGATGATGAAGATCGTCAACGAAGACGCGACGCCCATCACGAAGTATCTGAGCGACCTGCCGCCGGCCCTCGCCGCCGCCGTGATGAAGGCGCTCAACAAGGAACCCGCGCGCCGCTTCCCGCACGCCGGCGATTTCGGCGCCGAGCTCCGGCTGCTCCGCCTGACGGCCGAGCGCGCATCGGAGACCGTCCTGGCCGAGCGCGAGGACCTCGCGCAGACCATGTTCATCCCGAGCGCTGCCGACGCGGCCGTGAAGCCGCCGACGGCGCCGCCGGCGGCTGCGGATCCCGCCGCACAGGCGATGATGACGCCGGCCGGCCCGGTGACCGGCTCGCAGACCGTCGTCTTCAAGGCCAGCAAGGTGCCGACATGGCTCGCCATCGCGGGCCTTGGGCTCGCGGCGGTCGCCGTGGCCATCGCGCTCACGGGACGCTCGGGCTCGAACAACGGCGCGCCGGCAAGCGCCTCGACGGGACCGACGACCGGACCCCCGACGGCCCCAGGCGCGCCGGCGGCTCCCGGGGCGCCTGGTACCGCGGCCGCCGACCGCGTCAAGGTCGTCTCCGATCCCGAGGGCGCGCGAGTCGTCATCGGAGGCAAAGAGGCTGGCGTGACCCCGGCGGACATCGCGCTGAACGACGTCCGCGACGGCAAGGTCCGCGTCAGCAAGCGCGGCTTCCGGTCGATGGAAGTGCGCGCCAGCCAGGTGCAGAACGGCGTGGCGTTCGTGAGGCTCGATGCCGAGCCGACGGGCATCGGCGTCGAGTTGAGCGGCACGTATCCCTTCGAGGTGTGGGACGGCGGCAGAAGGATCTCCGGCGCCTCGACGCATCACGAGATCTCGCTCGAATCGTCGCGGACGATCCGGCTGCGCTCGTCCGAGGTGCTGCTCGATCTGCCCGTGAAGATTGACGGGCAGCCCGGCAGCAAGGCCTCAGCGCAGGCGCCGGCGCTCGGGAAGCTCACGCTCAGGACGCCACTCGAGACGTGCAAGATCGTCATCGGCGGCCGCGACTTCGGGTATCCGCCGCTCAACGAGCAGCCGATGGCCGCCGGCTCGCACGAGATCGAGCTGAAGTGCCCGGACGGCACGTCGAAGCAGGCCAGTGTCAGCATCACGCCAGGGCAGACTCACACGGAAGTGATTCGATGATCGGACGACGGACGGCAGGATTTCTGCTGGGTGCGACGCTGGTCGGTGCCGCGGCGATCGGGCTGCGCGCGCAGGCCAACGTCGAAGATCAGGCGCGCCGGCAGCTCGAAAGCGGGCGCGAGTTCTATCGCAACGGCCGCTACATCGAGGCACTGAAGGACTTCCAGACGGTCGCCGAGGGCTACCCGACGTCGAGCGTCGCCGACGACGCGCTGCTGGCGATCGCGCTCTACCAGCTCGAGATTCAACTCGATCCGACGACCGCGCGCACGACCGCCGACCAGTTGATCAAGAAGTACGCGACGTCGGACTCCGCGCCGATGGGTTATGTGGTCCTGGGACGCGCGACGCTCGAGCTGGATCAGTCGCCGGCCGGTCTCGACTCGGCGCTCGCGAGCTTCGATCGCGTGCCGCGGCTCTTCCCGGCAAGCGAGGCCGTGGCTCCGGCGCTCTACTACGGCGCTGAAGTCGATCGACGCGCAAGCCGGCGCCCGCAGGCGCTGGATCGGCTGCGCGATCTCGCGCTGCAGTATCCGCGCTCCGTCTGGGCGGCGCGCGCGGCGCTGCTCGAAGCGCGCCTGCTCGTGAGCAACGGCGAGCCGACTGAGGCGATGCGCGTGCTGCAGCGCGTGATTCGAGGCTTCGGTTCGAGCGACGAGGCCGTCACGGCGCGGGCGTGGAACACCACCCTGTACCGTCTGACGATTCGTCCGCCGGCCGAGAGCGCGTACGCGTACTCCGGGCGCAGTCTCGCCGGCGCGTCCGGCAAGTTCCGCGACGTCGAATCGATTTCGCTCGGGCCCGACGGCCGCCTGGGCATCGCGACACGCGGCGGCATCCTGCTGCTGGACGACAAGGGCGCGGTGACGCGTCAGGCGCCGGCGACCGAGCCCAAGCAGTTCACCTTCGACCGCCGCGGGCTCGTGACCATCTTCGAGCGCAGCGTCCTGATGCGCGAGACCGACCGGGGCATGCAGCGCATGGTGCTGACGGCCGCGACGCCTGGCGGCCCGAAGATCCTCGAAGAGATTACCGCCGGCGCGCCGCTGTCGACCACCGGCGAGTACGTGGTGGCCGATCGCAACCTGCGCGGGGTGTTCAAGTTCAACGCTGCCGGCCAGTTCGTCGCGGCGTTCGCCTCCGGCCGCGTCTCGCGCCTCGCCGTCAGCCTCACCGACGACGTCGCGATGCTCGAGACCGACTCGAAGTCCGTCATCGTCGCGGATCACACAGGGAAGACCCTGGTGACCATTGCGCCGCGGGGCACCGGCTACGAGATGGGATCGCCGGAAGATGTCCGCTTCGACATGTTCGGGAACGTCTACGTCCTCGACAAGGAGCGAGTGCTCGTGTTCGGAGGCAACGGCAGGCTGCTGACGATCGTCACGCCGGATCCGTCCGGGGCATTCAAGAACGGGCAGTCGCTCACGCTCGACAGCGCGGCAAGGTTGTACGTCTATGACGAAGGGCTCGGACGTGTCCTCATCTACCAGTAGCGCCCGCGTGGCGCCAGGCCTTCGGGGCCGCCCGCTCGCGCGGCTGACGGCGGGCCTTGCCGTGGTGTTGCTGCTCGCCGGCACGATCGGGCGCGCACAGCAGGCGGCGGAGCCGGCCGAGCTCTCGCAGGCGCGGCAGTTGTTCGACGCGCTCGACTACGAGCAGGCGCTCCCGCTGCTCGATCGCGCCGTCGCGGTGCTCGAGCCGCAGGCCGCCCGCGATCCGAACGCGCGGCAGACCCTGACGGCGGCCTACGGCATGCGTGCCCGGGCGCGCTTCGGCACGGGCAACAAGGACGGCGCCGTCGCTGACTTCCGCTCGGCGCTCTCGATCGATCCCGGATTCGCGCTGGGCCAGGGCGTCTCGCCGCGCATCGTCGCGCTGCTCGACGAAGTGAAGTCGTCGACGATTGGCTCGCTCGAAATCCTCACGGATCCCGGCGACGTGAACGTCCTCGTGGACGGCGCCCCTTCGAGGGTAGATGCCGGCAAAGTGTCGCTGGCCGCCGGCGCGCACGCCATCAAGATCACGCGGCCCGGCTACAAGCCCGCGGATCAGTCCGTCGTCGTGACGGCGGGCCAGAGCGTGCCGCTGCGTCTCACCCTCGAGCGCGTGTCGACGGTCCTGACGGTGATCTCGTCGCCGCCGAACGTCGAGGTGGTCGTGAACGGCACCTCGCGGGGCAAGACGATCGGCGGTCCGCTGTCGCCGTCGCTGGCCACGCTGCCGCAGCAACTGGGCGTCGCGCCCGACCAGGTCTCGCAGCCGCTCGCCATCGGCGATCTCGGCACCGGCACGCTCGACGTCGAGCTCCGGCGTCCCTGCTACGCCACCGAGCATCGCCAGCTGCCCGTGCAAGGCCTGAGCGACGTGATGCTCGACCCGGTGAAGATGAAGCCCGCCGTCGGGAGCCTGTCGATCGACAGCGACCCGGCGGGCGCGACGGTGCTGGTCGACGGCGAGGACAAGGGCATCGCGCCCGTCACGCTGTCGTCCGTCTGCGCCGGCTCGCACACCGTCGAATTCAGGAGCGTGGCGGGACGCGACGTCCAGCGCGTCTCGATCGACACTGGCGGCCAGGTCACCGTCGCGGGCCGGATGCGTGCGGCGTTCGCGATCCTCGCGGCGCCGCAGGCCGCAAACGCCCCGGACGTCAGGCTCGCCGTTGAGCGCGCGTTCACGCCTGCGCGCAGCCTGCTGCTGTACGCGCCGGCGGCCGACGCGTCACGCGCGGCCATCGAAAAGGAAACCGTCAACGACGAGTGGTTCGGCCTGCTGCCCGGGCAGATGGGCCTGCCGGCAGGCGATCGCCGCGGGAAACTCCAGCGCCTGGCCGACGCGTTCGACGCGCAGGGTATCGCGTGGGTCCGCCCGACCACGCCAGGGTCGAACGAGGTCACGGTGGCGCTCGAAGTCCCCGGCGGCGTGTCGCCCGACGATCTGGTCGTCGACCTCGATCGCCCGGACAGCGTGCGCCAGGCAGTCAGCCGTCTCGACCAGCCCCTGACGTTGTCGCACGCGACCCTGGGCATCGCGAGCGTGGACGTCCTCGACGTGAAGGGCGCGGTGATTGTCGACGTGGAAGCCGGCAAGCCCGGGGCGGCGGCCGGCCTCAAGGTGGGGCAGATCATCGAGTCGCTCGACGGACAGTCCATCACCAGCGTTACGGATTTCGAGACCCGCCTGGGCACGCACCAGGCGACCGACCGGGTGACCCTGTCGGTGCGAGCCCCCGGGGGCGCCCCGCAAACGGTCACCGCCGGCCTGCAGGTCGTGCCGGTGCTCGTGGCGGGCACCGATCGGTTCATGCCGGCCAACGCCGTGGTGGCCGTCCTCCGGTCTCGCTTGGCGTCGGTCACAGATCCGGCTGAGCTGGCGGCGACCCAACTAAACCTTGGCGCTGCCTTGCTCCGGGCGGGCGACGGCGCGGGGGCCAAGGAAATCCTAGACAAAACGACACTTCCGGCCGGCAGCGGCGTCTCCGCCGGCACGGTGGCGTTCCTCCGTGGGCAGGCGTCTGAGCTGGCTGGAGACCGCTCGGCAGCGATTACCGCGTATACAACCGCCAGCCAGGCTGACGGCCGATTGCCCGCCGACGGCCCTCTGGTGAAGTCGCTGGCCGCCAGGGCGCTCGAGCGGCTGAAGTGACGCGAAAATAGACCTGCCGCGCCAGCCGTTGCTTGACGCAACGGCTGACCTCCGGATACACTCGTCAGGTTCTCTCGCCGTCAGGAAGCCCTATCTGACGGTGAACCGCTGAAAGTGACGACGGCACGCCGTCGATCTTGAAGAAGACGCGGGTGGCTCCAATAGCCGCGAGGCGTCTTCATGCGTCCGGCCGCGGTCTGGTCAGTCCGCGCGGCCGAACCGAGCGATTCAACATAGGGTTGTCAGTTCCAGGCGCCGAGCCGCAAGGCTCTTAGGCCTGAAACGCCGGATCGATGGCCAGGCATGCCGTCGGCTCGGTGAGATGTTCTCAAAGGCCGCTGCCGTTGAGGCCGCGTGCCGGCAATGCCATCGGACTACGGTCCGATTTGGCGGGAGCCACTGTGCCGACGATTAGCCAGCTCGTTCGCAAGGGTCGCAGCCGGGTGCAGTTCAAGACCAAGAGCCCGGCGCTCCAGGAGAGTCCGCAGAAGCGCGGCGTCTGCGTGCGCGTCTTCACCCAGACGCCGAAGAAGCCGAACTCCGCGCTGCGCAAGGTCGCGCGCGTGCGCCTCACCAACGGGATCGAGGTGACCACCTACATCCCCGGTGTGGGCCACAACCTGCAGGAGCACTCGCTGGTGCTCATTCGCGGGGGCCGCGTGAAGGATCTCCCCGGCGTCCGGTACCACGTGGTCCGCGGCACGCTGGACGCGGTGGGGGTGCAGGGGCGCAAGCAGGGTCGTTCGAAGTACGGCGCGAAGCGGCCGAAGGCTTAAGGGTTCACAGACATGCCACGTAGACGAGAAATTCCGAAGCGCGAACCGCCGCCAGATCCGATTTACCAGAGCTCGCTGCTGACAAAGTTCATCAGCACCGTAATGCGCGACGGCAAGCGCAGCACGGCCGAGCGGATCCTGTATCGGAGCTTCGACATCATCAAAGAGCGAACGGGCGACGATCCGATCAAGGTCTTCAAGAAGGCCGTGGACAACGTCAAGCCGAGCCTCGA
>Ga0068871_100003538_pt1 | contig 10745 bp, 14 predicted proteins | sample KBSMisM72_FD_72750 | JGI IMG/M metagenome (GOLD analysis project Ga0068871, IMG submission 72750) | Miscanthus rhizosphere microbial communities from Kellogg Biological Station, Michigan, USA - KBS Miscanthus M7-2 | ecosystem: Host-associated > Plants > Roots > Rhizosphere > Soil ...
CTGTTGGCGATGCCCGTAGCGCAGTCGCGAGGTTGTTTCCGAGCGTTCCTCCGAGCGCCGGGCTGCCGGACAATGGCACCGATCCTGAGGGGGCGGAACCAGGCGCTGCCTGCCCGCCGGGCTGTCGGTAGGTTACCGATCCATAGGGCGTGACCTGATTAACGCGCGAGAGCTGTGTGCCCAATCGGGCTGCGTTGGCGTTGATGTCTCCTTGCTTCGAGGCAAGCGCCAAATAATCGGGTGCAGCAGGAGCGCTGCCGCCTTTTCCACCACCGCTCATCGGACGATCCTCGGTTGGGAACCAATGGTCATTCGACGCAATGCCTCAGAGAGGCCGGGATTCTGGGTATTCATAGGTCTTTGACTCATGACGGGCTGTGGAACCGTAGGAGGAGCGCCGTTCTTGACCCCGCCATTGGCTCTCATCGGTAGATTCCCTGCATAACCGTTGGGAGATTGCTGCGGAACCGCCAAGGGAGCACCGCTTTTAACGCCATTCATAAATCGTCCTCAATGCATGAGCCATTTACAGGCCCTCCTCATCATGACGTACACCAATTGATCCCCATCAATGGCCGCATCCTTGAGGGTCGCCTCGTGGACAAAACCGAGCGATTCATTCAATTTTCTCGACGCCAGATTGGAGGCGTCGGTAATCGAAGTCAGTCGCTTCAAATTCAGATACTCGAACGCGTAGTGAAACACCCGCCAGAAATTATCCCGCGTCATCCATCGCGGGTCGTCACTGGCAAAACCGATCTCACAGGACGCGCCGTTGTAGCGGAAGAACACCGCTCCCGCGATGAGCTTCTCCCCTAGGGTGAATCCAATCCCTGTCCCCGTCCCATTCACCCACTCAAATCCATTCGGGACACGGGAAGCAACCCAGCGTCCCACCTCATCGTCCGCATGCAAGAGCACATTACACTGCTGCATCACTTAGACCACGCCACCCGGCTCGAATACGATGTCGTAAGCGACAAAGCTGATCGCCGCTGCCGCAGTAGAGACTTTCATGTGCAGGGCTCCTGCAAACCCCACGCCATAGACGGAATACCAGTCCTTGTTGAGACCAATTCCGCCTCCCCAGGTCCCTACGCCCCACAGTCCGACATCCCATATCAACACGCCGGAATTGACGGCGGGCGCGATCTGTCCGGCAGGCGGTTGAATCTCGAAATCCACATCCACGCCGATCCTGATCTCTGCGGGATTCACATCCCATCCGAGAATAGGCCGCACCAGCGTGAAGTGCTTTTGCTGGTTACGGTTACCGAAATAGTTGAACGCCTGCAAGACTTCGGACTGGATCTCCTCGCCCGCATCGGACGTTCCGGTCCAGGCTTTACGTACCTCGCCATTCATCCCGAAGTACAGCTCGTCATTGAAGACGGCGAAACACTCCGCATCCCAGTTCGTAAACCGGCACCACGCGCGGGTGATGGTGTTCATGACGTATTGCTCTGAACTCGTCGTCACCGGCACATTCAGGATCAACATGGACCCTGCGGGGTAAAACGCAAGCTCCCATCCATATTGCGTGTTGTACTGCGTGACCGCTGAAGCCACCGCGCTTTGGATGATGTCCGTCAGTGCGACACTCTTGCTCGCGCGATCTGTCGTCAGGTACTGGCTACAGGAAATCACCCCGTCGGTTGTGATAATCAGCAAATCGCCTGCGAGTTGACGCAAGCACCGCATGCCAATCGGTTTACCGATGGTATAGACACCCACCAGAGTCCACGTGCTGGAACTTGCCGGGTCTGTCCCTTGGTAAACGGCAACCTCTCCCGTGGAAGAGACAAAGACCGCTAGGTCATTCGTGCCCCGACCTCCATCCAAGGTCCAGGTGCCTTGAGCGAGTAGATACCCGCCGCCTTTGAACACGCCCCCCAAGGGGAATTTGGTCAACGCTCCGGTAATCGCTCCGGCGGCCGTGTACCAGGCATTCAGCGAGTTCTTCTCGATGTACCACACCCGCTCCATGTGCAGCGTGGCGGAAATCAGTGAGGTGGTCGCTACCCCAGTGATCGAAGGCGTGGACGCTCCATCGATGGGCGCCCAACTGGTTCCGTCATAGAGCAGCAGCTTGTCCACCCCATTGACGGACACCATGTAGTTGCCGCCTGAGGTGGTGACGTCGAGCGTCTTCCACCGTGCGTTTGTGAGTCCAGAGACCACCGCCGCGCCAACTGCACCAGTTGCCGAAACATCGTATAGTGCTGTATCGGCGAACCCGAACATCTTCTCAAGCCCTGACGGCGGCTTATAGACCGCGAGGGTCTCGACCGGAACGGGCGTCCCTCCGCCGATACCAGTCACATATTGAGCCGATCCCTTCCGATGCGAGACCTCTGCCGCCGAGGGGAACCAGTTCGTCAGAATGACCGCTTCATCTGGCCCCATCGCGGCAATGGAATCGCGGTTGTTCCATCCCTTGCGAGGAGCGGGGACGCTCGAAGTCACCGCCACGCGCTGGCGGGCGCGATTCTGGCGAGCCGGAACGCGCATTAACTGCCAATCAACCGCGGAATCGCAATTGGCACGCGAGAATCCGACAGACCCGAATCCCCGAGATTCATACGCGGCTTGGTCCCGTCTCTGGACAATGCATCGATCACGCGCGCTTCGTACATATTGAACTCTTCGCTGTAATCCAGCTCCTTAGCCCGCTTCCAGCGCCATGTCAGTCCGGCCTTCAGGATTTCATCGTCCAGCAAGGGCATATCGTCATCTGCCACAATCGCCGAACGCTGCATCGATCCATCTGAGGAGGTGAGCCAGTTCTTGCTCGCATACTCGAAGTAGTAGACCTCATCCGCCGCAGGGATCGGCATGATGAGCAAATGCCCACCCCGGATACGGTATTCCCCATAAGGGCCAGCAAAAGTCAGTGCCTTAAATCCTTGCCAGATTCTGGGGTTTCTCGGCCCAAAGAGCGGAATGCGCTTGGTGCGATTCCACATTGTCTCATTCAGGATATGCCGATAAGCGTTGGCCGCACCGATGATGTCATCTATCGCGCCCTGATCCTCCTGATTGAGGGTCGTGAATGTCGCCTCACGTATTAGCGCCTGCCAGCCGCTGGATGAACGGGCAGCTAGTTCCGTCCCTTCCCGATTGAGCAAGGAGCGCAGCTGCACGACCTGAAGATCGCTCGTGCCCACCAAGCTATTCGGCTGTCGCAAGCCGATCTCGCCACAGACGGATTGAACGATCCCCAGAACGGTCATTACGCCCGCTTCCTCGCCGGAGCGCCCAAGTTCACAATTGCAGCTTCAAGCTCGGCGATCTTTTCGCTCTGGCCGTGCAATCGAGCCTCAAGGTCCGCGTTTTGTGCCCGTAACGCAGCAAGCTCCTCGCCCTTATTGCCCTTGCTGCTCTCGAGCCAAGCCACTGCTTTCTCCTTCATCGCACGGGCGCCCATGCCGATTTTCGATAAGACTTCCTCACTCGCTCCCGCCAAATCCTCGACCGTGCGCACGCCAGCCAGGATGAGGTTTTCCGCCGTTGCCTTGCTGACCGCCGGCCACTGACGGATCGAAAAGCCCATGGGGCTCACTTCCAGGCCATCCTTCCACTGCTTATACCGCTGCCGATAGGCATGCACCCACTCGACCGGGAAAGCCGGAGGCTGTGCGCGGGAGAGCTGCTCGATGTGATCGAGCCATTCGGTCGCCACTTTCTCGACCGAATCCTTGCTGCCGGAACGGTGGATGATCGCGTAGTCCACGTCCTTCATCACCAGCGAGCCTTTCTCGATGGTCTTGTTGCGATCCTCCTCCATGCGCTGCTCGAATACCACATAAGGGGGCGGCCCCTGTTGAAGGAGCTGAATACCATTGCTCATACATTCTCCGAAGGTTGCTTCGTTTCAGAATTGAACCGTGGAATCCACGGCTCGGTTAAATCAGGATTCCAAGGGCGGGGTTGGCCGTGCCAGAAGACCACCTTGGTCTCATCGGTCAGTCCCAGCCATTTGACGTGGGCCTTGTAGCTCATGACTTGGTCCAGGTAATGGTCCTGCCAGCGCAGTGCGATATCACCAAAGACGCTATGCAGGAATGGCTGGTCGTCGCCTTCTGGCTTTATTTTCTGTTCGCAGAACATATTCCATAGCCGTAATCGCGCCCATTTCGGCAAATAAGAGAATCCGCCGCCTAATCGCTCAGGGTTGCGAGAGCCGTCTCGCCATGGATCACGCAGAAAGATAGCCTGATTCTCGTGCTCAGGCAGAATCTTAAGTTCATCCAGAAAAGCCGTATCAAGATCGACTACGAGGGCCGGCCCATCGAATTCAGTCCCATATATCTCGAATTTTGACCACCATTTGGGCCAGCTATGGGTAAGCGGCAGTGAATCTGGTACGGCCATGTCGCTCCAACACTGGAAACGCCAGTTGGGCATCTTCTCAAAGCACTGACGGCGTAACCATTCGACATGTGCTGGGTTGAAATCGCCACCGCTCTTAAGGACGCAGCAGATTGTCTTCAAAGATCGACTCGCCAGCAGGGCGATTGACCCAGATTGCGCACCCGGCGCACCTTGTCGCCCCATACTTCAGTGAAGAGCGCCTGCCAGTCCTCTTCAGGACGGGCCGAAGGGTGCAGGTTCACCCCGCCATACCAGTGGGGCGTCACGGCCGCTGAAATCAGAATGTTTTTCCGTGCCAAACGCGTCAGTTCCTCCAGCGCAGGCAGAACGTCATCCGGCAACAGGTGCTCAATGACCTCGATCAATGAGACACAATCAAAACACTGATCTGCGAAGGGTAGGTTTGGCAAAATGGCCCGCGTAACCTGCTCATTGCACAGCGACTCGACCGTTTCCGTGCCGCGCACGTCCTGGAAACCGTGTTTGGCGGCCAGTTCCAGCACCTCTCCTCGGCCGGTGGAGACATCCAGGTAAGATTCGCCAGATAACTCACCGATCAACTCATCCAAGCCATCGCGCCGCTCCTGAGTCATCCCATAATCGTCATGCTTGTAGGCTTCGACGTACTTGGCGAGCTCACTCTCGCGGGTCGCAGGACGGTTGTTCGTCGTGATGTAGTCGTAAAACAGCCCATTCCCGACCAGATGGACCTCAAAGCCTGGCGCGAATGCTTGCAGCGCGGCATGGAAGGGAAAAAAGTCCATCACCTGAGCCGCCATGGCATGTGTAGTACGGTATTTTCGATCCTGAACCCAGACATCCAGTTCGTTTAGGCCCGCATTCTGAGGCTGAGGCATGACATGGGTCGCTTCGCCCTCGAATGAGGAGTCATAGCCGTACAAAATGACCTTGCGATAACCCATCGCCACCGCAAGGCCAAGCGCTGTCAGCCCAATCGTGCCGCCTCCGCCGACGTACAGGTCTTTGTCGGGGAACTCCGCGCGGGTGGTCGGCGTATTCAGGTGAAACAGAATCGGATCGGCGCACATCGCCATGACATGCGGATGGCACTGAGAGGCCAGGAGGCACTGTGTCGTGTCGTCCATGGTCTCCACGAAGGCCGTATTGCACTCCCGCGCATCCAGCATGGCGAAGTAGTGTGCAATCCGTCCGTGAGCCTTCAGGAATTTGTAAGCGCCGTTCAGCGCCATGACATCGCAGTCAGGCGGGATCAATCCCCATGTGTCCTTAAGCGAGGGACCACTGCCCACAAGAGCCAGTGTTCCCTCGTTGACGGCCTGAAGCTCGAGTTCCTGAAGCCCTAGGCTTTTCGCATGCGCCAGATTCGAGCGGAGCTGCTTGTCGGTCGCGTTGACCGACATTTCCAGCTGCAATACAGAAAGGGCCGGAGTTTCCCCCGGCCCAAGTGCTTCCAACATGGACTAGCTAATCAGAGTCGAAACGCCCTGACGGACTGCCCGACCCTTCACCGCCAACGCCTCGCGAACGGAGTTGTTGGCCGATGTGGACGCCGATGCTGCCGTGACGATCACAACGCCCGTGAACGTCACCGCCGAGGCGGTCGAAGCCGTTCCCAGTCGTCCCGCCGTCACCGTGGTGCGCAGATACGTATCCGCGGCAGCCGATGCCGACACACGGGCATTGAATTTCGCTCCGGCAATGCGCGCCCAGAAAAAGTCATTGTCAGCAATGACCGCCTGGGGCGCGAATCCCAGCTCGTAGTTGTTCAACGCCAGCGCCGTCGTCATGAGACTGGCCTGATAGTTCTCATCGATGGCCAGCGCATTCGGATCGGTCGTCGCGGCCATCAAGGCCGCAGCCGCCTGCACGTAGATGTATTCGGCGCCATCGGGTCCATACCCGCGAGTGCCGAGTGAAAATTCCGAGTTCTGGCCGTCCGTCGTGGTGCCAGAAGTCACTCGGCCCGGAGATGCCCCTACAGGGTTCGTGATGATTGACATATTCGTTTACCTCAAGCCTTAAGGATGCCGAGGAACTTACGGTTGCTCGTTCCTAAATTCCCCATCCACAAAATTGGGGTTACTGTTGCGTCCTGGTTTACCGCCCGCAATTCCTCCATCACCTCCATGTTGGCATCCTCATGAACCACCAGTTCCAGGTAGTCCGTATTGAGGAAGTAGGCATGCGCCGCAGGAATGCCGGATGCCGATGAGTCGAAGATCACGTCCGAGGTCTTGTACTTCATCGACACCATGCCGCCCTGGCCTTCGTCTGACGGCGCATAGCGCTTGAGAGAAGTCTGCGACTGCTCGTAGAAGGTGAAGTAGTCGGTACTCATCACGATGAGATCAGGGACATCCGTACCGCGAGTCAAGTCCAGATACAACGGCAGCATGAGCGACTCAATTGTCGTCGGCCCTGGAGTGATGGCTGAACCACCCTGACGCGGAGCGGCAGCGCTCTGCACCAAGTTCTGCCAGAAGCTGAACGAGGCCGAAGGAATGCCGCCGACCGTGCCGGTTCCTGCATCCGAGATCTGAGCCTGAAGGCCCGTGATCTGATTCGAGAGCGAGCCCGAAGAGTAGATGTCGCCCGACAGTCCATTCGCCATCGTCTTCTGAGCGTTCTTCACGCGCGTCTTGGCGAGGTTCAGGAAAGCATTCTCGCCTTTGTTGATACGCAACTCTCGACCAGAGGCTGTCACATTGACGCTGACCTGGCACCACGGATATTCCGCCGTGGTTACCACGTCAGAGGCTCCGACCGAAAGAGGGTCATAGCCGCTGTACCTCTGGTAGTTGCTGTTCTCCGCGTATTCAATCGGCAACGCGATAGACAATCCGCCATCGACAGTGCGCACTCGGCCCTTAGCCGTCAGACGCCGATAGAGCCCGTTGTGTTTAGTGACCGCATCCGTAATCTCGGGCTTATGGTTGCGGAACGTCGTGGAAACGAGGTCATTGAAGACCGTGTAGAGAGATGATTGACCGGGAACGGCCATGGTTTAAACCCTCAAAAGTGTTGATGCATCACGATGTCAGCTCGCGATAACGAGCTCTCAACGTGTCCTCGATGCTTCCGGTCTTTTGAGGCACGGGGGGTGTCCCGCGGCGTGTCACATTCGCTCCGGCGGCCTTTCGAGCGGCTGCGGCTTCGGTCGCAGCTTTGTCCGCGCGAGCTTTATCCTGTTCGGCCAACAGGAGCTTGCGAACTTCCGGGTTGATCCAGATCGCCTTGTCGTAGGCATCACTGAGGTCTTTGGCCCGGCCCGATTCGATCAATGCAGCCATGTCTTCCCGCACAGCCGTAAAGTGCTTGTTCTTGGGATCGCTCCCAAAAGCATTCACAGAATTGACGTGGGCGGAATACTCGGCTTCGGCGCGTTGGCGCTCTTGGAGTGTCAGGTGACCTTCGAGCTTCTCCAGGCGCTGTAGAGCGGTGGCGAGTCGGGGATCTTCCTGAGTCGGCTGAGGCTGGCCCTGTTGAGGGTCTGCATTCAGTGACGATAAATCAATAGCATAGTCTTTTGCGAGTTGCAAGACTAAGTTCGCCTTCTGTTGAGGCGAACCGGTGACCAGCATGTTCCAAGAGGCGGCGAGGGACTTCACCACGTCGCGCGCGTTCACATTGTTGCGCGCCATGACTTCTTGGTAGGGCAATAGCTCCTGGGCCATTGCAGTCCCAAATCCCGCAGCTTCCTTGTACTGGGTGATGCCCTTGTGGAAATCCTCCTCCCGGCGGTGGATTTCCGCTCGCACGTTCTCCGGCAGCTTGCCGAACTCGGCGGCGATCTCTTTGCGCCAGGTGTTCGGGGCGGCGTCGTGAGGCTTGGGCTCAGTGCCGGGCTGGACTTGGGCGGACTCTGTCCCTGGCTCTGCGGCCTGTGCCGGCGCAGCGCCATTCGTCTTGGCTTTGGCCGGCAGGAACTTGCCGTCTGGGCCTCTCTGGCGGCCGTCCTGGGGCGTTTCAGCGTCTAAGGCAGGCTCATCGCTCCCGCCTTCTTCCTTGGCCATGGCGGTCCTGTACGCGTCCTTCAATGTTTGGTCCATTGAAGGCGCTTTTTCTACAGCGCTATTGTCACGGACACTCGTATCTTGAGCCTCAGCGGTTGCGCTGGGCTGTTCAACGGATGCGTTCATTAAATCAACCTTTAAATGGGTAAAAAATGATTGTGTTTTGAGTGATTCTCGAATGCCCTAATCACTTGCAAATTGTTCTCAACATGCAACCCGCTTACCAACTCTCCTTGGAGCGGTATTACATGATCTACGTGATACAACTCTCCTGTCTCTATAGAGAGACTTCTGGCCTTTTCATAGAAAGATTCAATAGCTTTTTTATTAGCCCATTCTGGAAATCTGTTCAATAAAGCAGCTTGGCGCTTTGCATTCAACGATCTTATAAAAGCGGCTTTTCTTTTTTTATATTCCCTACTATAAATTCTCAGTTTTTCCTTATTTTTCAATCTCCACTTGAGTCCTCTTTTGCGACTAGCTTCTGGATTTAGCCTTAACTGCCTTCTCCAATTAGATTGGACTTTATCTTTATTGTTTTTATTCCATACGCTGGCATATTCTTTTTGACATTGCTTGCAAGAAGAATTCAGGCCATCTTTTGCGCGTCTGGTTTTATGAAATTCAGTAGCCAATTTATACTTCTTGCATCCATAGCATATTTTCCCATGCGAAACTTGCGTATCAGAGATATATTCGCTTTGCATTATCTCCCCTCAACCGCCCTGCGATGCGCGAGCGGCATCTGGTAATACACCTCCCGCACCCCGCGATCTAAGCGCTCCTCGCTCTTCTGCTCGGCATAGGCGAGGCGGCGCTGGGCTTCTTTTAGCTCTTGAGCCTGCCCTTCCCATTCCCGGCAGTTGTGGCGTTTAAGATCGTCCCTTCGCTGTTTGCGACCGCTCACAACCAGCCCGCTGACTGGAGAAACGTAATCCGGCAAATCAGGAATCACGAGCGGCCCGCGTTGCCTCGTCTGCGCATTGACATCGATCTCGACCAGCTGCTTAAGCTCGTCGCTCCAGACCCAGCGGCGCCTCATACCTCTGACCTCTTCAATTCAGTAAGCGGCATCGGGAATTCCAAAGGAACCTCGTACTGCTCGCAATTCGAGTTCCAACAGGCAATCACCGCAACAACCTCATGGGGTTTCATGTCATTTTCGTTGCGCATCGCCTGCCCGCAGTTCCCGCAGGTAATCAGTCCAGGATGGACTCGGACGGTATAACTCATACCAGAGACTCTCTATACCTACGTTTTGCTCTCTTCAGACGACGAGCATCAATTCGATACGCATCCATATTTATATTAAATGGCGGCCGAAGCAATTTCCATGGAATACGGAGAATCCTGGCTTCCATACCGCTTATCCATTCAAGCTTTGCCATCTATGCCAGCGCCGCCCGTATTGATGTCTCTTTTTGATTATCGGTATCAGCCGAGGTTACCTCTACCCAGCGCGCATGCCCCGCATTGGTCACGACCGGAACGGCGTAGTAATGCGACTTCAACCCAGAATCGACTCGCCTCTGAAGGATGATGCCCCGACCTTGCCCGGTGGGGTCGAGTTGAGATTGCAATGTGGTGTCTGGCATTGGATAACCCTCAAGGTGCAGTGTTCAAGGTGATGGTGCCGCTCATGATGCCCACCCAATCTATCGCAGTGGCGAGCTTTAGAGTGGCAGTGATGGCTACGTCTGAAGCGGTATTGACCGCAAGGTAAGCTGGGCTGCTGGGGCCTGTTTCATCAGTCAGCGCCGCTACCACGTTCGTGAAGAGAAACTGAGCACTGGCAGAGTCTATGTTAGAGATCGTGCGCGTGACCGGAAGGTATCCATTGGTCGTCTGAGTAGAAATAGACCACGCTTGCCCTCCAAAACCTGTACTAATCGTCTTAGTATTGGCGTCAGAAGCGGCAACTCCACGAAGCGCAATCTTGACTGAGCCCCCAGTTCCCATCGAGCCGCCAACGACCGTCGCAGAGAGAGTTCCGAGACTAGAACCAGTAGTTTGGGTGAACGCCCCAGTTCCCGTGGTGGAGAAAGCGGTGGGGCTGGAGATGTGAAGAGGGAGGCCCGAAGCGAGTACGTTGTTGAAGACTGTACAGACAGTGGTGCTCTCGCACTGCATGTAATAGAAACCCGCAGCAGTGGAGGCGGAGATGACGTTGACTGGAAAGTAAGCGTAAGCGTTCGGCAGTACCGTCGGGAGCATGGTGCTGTAGCTGGCCGTGCCTCCTGTGGCTCCTGAGATCCATACCGCATTGTTGGCAAAGGGACCCGTTCCAGATAACGAACCTCCACTTATAGTGCAAGTGGCTACGGTGGTTGAGGACTGCGCGGTGATCGTGCAGTATTTGTAGGTCGTATCTAGGAT
>Ga0068871_100003540_pt1 | contig 10742 bp, 8 predicted proteins | sample KBSMisM72_FD_72750 | JGI IMG/M metagenome (GOLD analysis project Ga0068871, IMG submission 72750) | Miscanthus rhizosphere microbial communities from Kellogg Biological Station, Michigan, USA - KBS Miscanthus M7-2 | ecosystem: Host-associated > Plants > Roots > Rhizosphere > Soil ...
GACGATGGGGTTACATTGACTGGATGCAAACCGTGAACCCTCCACTGCATCATCCGGATTGAATGTCCAGGACAGCTTTAATTGATGAACATTCTGTTTATTGATCTGCTTTAAAACCGAATAACTGCTGCTTGCTGCATCAGCTTTATAAGTGCTCCACGTTCTCTCCTCGTTGTGACACCCTGTCAAAATTATAAAGACAAGCAAAAAAAACAACGCCAGATATTTTTCCCTTCGCGGGATATTTATAAACGGATGAATGACCATAAAAAAAATAATGGAATTTTACTTTCCAAGTTGCCTTTTACCACCACCTCGCTAGCAATATTACACTCTAAATCGTAGGAATCATTCCGCTGTAAACGGTTTTTTATTGTACGGAGAGACATAGTTCCAGGGTGGACCCGGAATAGAATTTAAGCCTCAAGAGGCCAGGTTCGAATGACTTGAGAAAAGCAATCGGCAGCAAATCATAATTGGCCAATTCGGCTTGACGGTAATAATTAAATAACAAAACTTATCTTCAGCAAAATATTTTTAAATCGGCATTTGTACCGGCTGGACGTTCAATGAATACCCTGCCATCATAAATACTTTTACTTTGGCCGTAATTCTACTGACAAACATTCCAAACAAATAAAATGACACCTATTTTAAGATCAACTTTACTCGTGACTTTTTTATTAGTGCTTTTTGAATTTCATGCGATTTTATCTCATGCCCAGACTTCTGACGAGCACGTTAAACAAGATTTATTGAAACTAGAGCAAGCATTAATTACGGGAGTTCGAGCACATGACACTACCGCTTTGAAGGACATTGTAGCGAATGAATATCAACTTGTATTTTCAAAATTGGAACCTGTGCGCCGTGAACAATGGTTGCAAAAATGTTTATTGTGGTCATTTGACTCAGCGACGATAAACCGCGTTTCCCTTACGAGTTGGGAACAAATAGCTGTTTTCCGATCACTGCAAAATTTTTACAATTTAGTGATCGGAGGCAATCCTTCAATTGCGAAAACAGAAGCTTGGGTTACGGACCTGTGGATTAAGCGTGATAACCGATGGCAGCTTGTGACAAGAGTGAGTGAACGGCTTCCTCAAAAGTAAAGCAACTCATCCTGAGCTAAGTAAAATCCTATTACCTGGTTATTCAGCAATAAATAGTACCGCGAGATCATTTATAAGATTCAACATCAACAGCATCAAAGATTAAATATGACCTTCTTTTGGAGCAATTTAGAAGAAATCTTAAATAGTTTGAAACCGCACTGCATATAACATCTAAACAACATTATGTATAAACTCAATGATGATCTGTTGAAAAAATATGCGCAAGTAATGGTTCATTATGCCTTGAACAATGGGAATGGAATCAATAAAGGTGATACCGTTTATCTTGTAGCACAGGAATGCGCAAAAGAATTGTTCATAGCGATAGCAAAAGAAGTTTATGCAGCAGGTGGAAATTTGATCACTCAGTATCTACCCGATAACATCCGTCAAACCAGTCTTAGCCGTTTTCTTCTGCAGAATGGCTCTGATGAACAGATTTCATTTTTTGCCGCACCATACTGGCAGGGCATAGTAGATTCTGCAGATCATATTCTTTTTATTATTGCAGAACCGGACATCCATGTCTTTGAAGGACTCTCTTCGTTTAAAATAACCATGATGAACAGTGCAAAGGCGCCATGGTTTCAAATGCGTGAAAGGAAAGAACAGGAAGCAAAGCTGTCGTGGAGCTTGTGTCTTTATGGTACGCAATCGATGGCTGATGAAGCAGGCTTAACACTCCAAGAATACTGGGCGCAGATAATTGAAGCCTGCTACCTTAGTGAAGATGATCCGGTAGCAAAATGGAAACAGGTTCAAGCGGAGATAGAAGAAATAAAAAATAAACTGGATGCTTTGCAAATAGAGAAATTGCACATAAAAGGCAATGATATTAATCTTGAAATCAGGTTAGGCAAGCATCGCAAATGGCTAAGCGGGGGTGGCAAGAATATTCCAAGTTTTGAGATATTTACTTCCCCTGACTGGAGAGGAACAAACGGCCACATCACTTTTAATCAGCCATTATATTATTCCGGAAAAAGGATCGCCGGCGTACACCTTCAGTTTAAAGATGGAATAGTGGTAACTTCTTCTGCAACAGAAAATGAAGATGCACTTAAAGAAATGATTTCGCAGGAAAACGCAGATAAGGTTGGAGAATATTCGTTAACGGATAAACGTCATTCCCGCATAACAAAATTTATGGCAACTACGCTGTTTGATGAGAACATTGGCGGTGAATTTGGCAACACGCATATCGCACTTGGCAATGCTTATAAAGACACCTTCACCGGTGATATGTCAAAAGTATCAGAAGAAGAATGGAGGGACATGGGTTACAATTCCTGCCCTAAAGTTCATACCGATATCGTGAGTACTGCTAACAGAACTGTTACCGCAACGCTTGCTGATAACTCAGAAAAAATTATTTATAAGGATGGAATGTTTGTTATTGACTAACAATAATCATCGTTGAATTCCCAATTCTCCGATGGAGCTAGTTGAAAAAATGAAGACAGGACATATAAAACCAATGATAGACAAAATACCGAAGTTGAGAAGGACAATAAATTGGAACTAAACTGGTTTTTTAATTATTTCGATTGATTAAATCAAATAATAAAGATGAATAAGCGCCCTTACGTTATTTGCCTTATGATGGCATCTGTCGACGGAAAAATCCTTGGAGACAAATGGGGGAATAACCCACACGTAACGGCTTTAATGGACAGTTTCGAAGAAACTCATGAAGCCATTGGCAATAAGTCCTGGATTGTTGGCAGAACAACAATGGAAAAAGACTTTACAAAATTTGCCAAACCTATTTTCAAAGAAGTCGATTACAAAATTAGCCGTGAAGACTTTGTTGCGAAGCATAACGCAGATTCTTTTGCTATTGCCATCGATGGCAGCGGCAAGTTAGGATGGGACAGCGCTGAAATGTTGGGGCAACATGTTATCACCATATTGACAGAATCCGTTGAGGATAGTTACCTGGCACACTTGCAGGAAATCGGCGTATCCTACATTTTTGCTGGAGTTAGTATCATTAATCTCCATGTTGCATTGGAAAAACTTAAAAATCTTTTTGAGATTGAATTGTTGATGCTTGAGGGTGGTGGGCGCCTGAACGGGAGTTTTCTGAATGAAGGGCTGATTGACGAATATTACCATCTCTTGTTGCCAATCGCTGATGGACGATTGGAAACGTCTACGGTCTTTGAAATTGAAGAAAATGAACGAAAATTTGATGTAACCATATTCAAATTAGAAGACATTAAGCATATTAAAAACGATGTTGTTTTGCTAAAGTATAAGGTTACTGAAAGACTGTAGAAAATAAAAATTATATAAGGCTCTCTAAAGAGCCTTCATCGTAGCGAAGATGGGACAACTGTCTAACCTCGGCCAAGCAAGCTTTAGGAATTATAATTCCCCAAAGCACAATGCGGCTATGAATAAGCTTCATGTTGGACGCAAATTCAGTGAAACCACTTATGTAAGGAATTAAGAGCAACCCTTTAATATCCATTTCAGAAATGATAGACATGAAAAAGGGTATCGGACCTGGTTTAAGATGTTACGCGAGATCCAATACCCTGTGAATTTCTTGATAAGTCTCTTAATTTTTTTAACTGCCAAAGCACTTACCAACGCCTCAATAATTGTCTTCGCTACTGCCTCTGGTTGCGACTTATATTACATGACTTCCCTTGACCTGGAAGAATATCGTATTTGAACGCCTATACATGCAATACTGAATTTCTATCTCAATTCGCTGATGCTAATGTTGCGGTAGCTGCTTTCTCGATAAGTGCTACAACCGCTTTCGGCTGAGACACATAAATGGCGTGGCTGCCGTGAACTTCGCTAACTGTCGAACCTGCGCGTTTAGACATAAAGCGCTGAGCATCGATCGGGATCATCTTGTCTTCTGTAACAAGAAGGTACCAACTTGGTTTGCTCCTCCATGCCGCCTGACTGATCGTACCACTGAGTGCTTCCAGTCCCCATGGAACCTGAGAGTTAGCCATGAAGTCAGCAGCCTTCGCGTCTACGTCACCAGCGAATGAGGCAGCGAATTTTGTTTTGTCAAGAAACAGAAAACCATCCTGTGGCGGCAATATCGGTGGTACGGGCGCACCTGCAGGTGCACTCTTAATAATAGAGCCCACAGATTCGCTCTGATCAGGAGCAAAAGCGGTGATATAGACAAGAGCCGTAACCTTCGGATCATTGCCGGCTTCGGTTATGACTGCTCCGCCATAAGAGTGGCCAACGAGGATCACGGAGCCGTCGATATTGGCGATCACCTGCTTGGTTGCCGCAACATCACCTGCCAGTGATATTGTCGGGTTCTGAACGATGGCGACATTGTAACCGTCCTTCTTCAGATTTTCATAAACGGCTTGCCACCCCGAGCCGTCCACAAAACCACCGTGAACAAGAACGACTGTTGGTTTCTTTGCCCCGGCAGAGCCTTGCTCAACCGAAGGGTCTTTTGATAAAACGTCTGTTTTCATTTTTAAATTGGTTTTTGTTTGAGAAAATGTTGTGTAAATGCCCATCACGCAGAGGGTGATAACCAGAAAAGTTTTTTTCATGTAATTAAATTTTTAATTAGCTAAGAATAAACGAAGCTACGGTGGCATCGAAGCAACATCAATTGCCAAATGAGGACTCCAGTTATACAAATTGTGTCAGATACTAAAAAGGCGGCTAAAACAATTAGGAGCTAATTGTCGGCTGCTATAGGAATGAATATGTCAGATTTATCAGCGTTTCTAAGTACTTTACAAAATGTATCTATACAATTACCTTCTCTGAAAAGAATACAAAGTTTTTGTATTCTTTCATTTTCAGGTACGGCAAAAAAATTTCTGATATTGGGTATCTTATAGGTCCATTTATTGTTCCCTGATGGCGAGGCAAGTGCCGCCTCCTCGGTTGATCCCCATTTAAATTTTACGTATCGCCATTGCTGCGGATTGATGGAACTATCAGTGATGAGCCCAACATGTACATAAACGGGATCTTTAAAATCCAACAATCCCCGGTTGCCTTGTGCAGCATTGCACGTAATGGTAACAGTGCTCGTGTCATTAATGTCAAGCGGATCTGTTTTTATTAACGGCGTAGAACACGATGAAACCGTGACGATAATTCCAATTAAAAAAACTGCCCTTGCCAGGCTTTTTGTCATACAAAAGGATAGTTTTGATGTAAGCCATGAATTGTAGTAAACCAGATGAGAGCTCGTCAAATAAAGGTAAGATAAATATTATTTTTTTATTTGCTAAGTATCAGCACGGGACAATTTTCCCGTTGAAGCAGTGTCTTCATCGAACGTTATCAAAATAAATGTTCCATCTTTATTTTCAACTTGAAATGATGCCTTTATATCAAAACTTAAACCTTTCATTAATTTCATTCCAAGACTTTTGGAATTCTCAATGCTAAAATTAGGTGGAAGTCCGACACCATTGTCGGCCACTGTAAACAAAAGTTGTTTCTGGCTTTTCTTTATTGAAATCGAAATGATACCCGTTCCATTAGCAGGAAAAGCGTATTTAACAGAATTTGTTATTGCCTCATTTAAAATTATTCCCATAGGAACTGCTAATGCAATGTCTAACTCAATAGGGTCAAGGTCCATTTTAAATTCTATGCGACGCCCTGTTTCAAAAGAATCACACAAATAATTTACCAGTTCGTACAGGTAGCCTGACATATTTATTTTTGCCAAATTTACTTCCGGCAGGTATAGCTTCTGATGCACCAACGACATAGCAAATACACGATGCTGCGTATCTCGAATTGCATCCAGTGCTTCGTTTTTGAGATACAAAGATTGCGATTCAAGCAAGCTAAAAATAGTGTGCAGATTATTCTTTACCCTGTGATGTATCTCTTTTATGAGCCATTCCTTTTCCTCCAGCATGTGTTGAAGTGATACGTTCTGATCGTTGATTTCCTTTTGTTGCTTTTTTAGTTTCCTTACCTGTTTAATAACTATGGCGCCCATAACAAGAACAAGCAGAAGCAAACCGGTAATAGCAATGGCATACCTGGTCACTTTTGCCCGGGACTGCTCTGTGAGAGCCAATCGTTGCGCCTCGATACCAGGCATCACCGTGCTTAATTGTAATATTCTTTGTCTTGCTCCATACAATTTAGCATCATCAGCCGCCTTTTGTATGAACAACGATGCCCTTTTAAGATTGCCCCGTTTAAAAAGTAAGGTCGCCAGATTTAGAATAGCAGCTGTTTCCCTTGTTGACGATTGTATATCCGCTATAGACGCCTTCGACAGCAAAATAATTGCTGAATCAACCATCTGCCGTCGAATATATATGTCACTGAAAGTAGAATAAACAATTGCCTGCTGATGCAAAGACAATGAGCGATCATCGCTAAGGTTGTGAAAGAAGGCAGATGCCTTCCAAACCTCTCCGGATCGAATGCTCTTTAAGCCACTATAATATCGAAACTCAAATGAATTGGAGGGAAATTTTATCAGTATTGAGTCAAGAAACCTTTCCGCTTCAGCAGTGTAGGCTGGAGAATAAACGTTGTCGTGGTTATAATCTGCCAGGTCAAAGAGGCTTCGTGATTTAAGAATATAATATTCCGGCCTTTCAAAATTGTCTAATTTGTTTGAGTCAAGTTGGTACAATATCTCCTGCATTTCTTTGAACATACCAGAGGAAAGTAAAACAAAACCCAGTTTAATATTGGCGTAATTTATCAGAGAAGCATCTTCCAATTCATAACCCAACTTCTGCATTCTTTGTGCATAGAAGCATGCAGAATCAAAATTGAATACAGCATACTCTTCGTACAATTTTTGATATTGACCAAAAAGAGCATTAGCTGGTTTTTTGTCAAATAATCGATACAAACTGTCAATGCGCCTGATTTTTTCTGCGTCGTACTGTCGCGATCTTTTTATTTCAACCGTTAACTTGTCCAACCATGCTTCCTGTCCGGATTGACAAAATGAATGATTCGAAAAGATGCATGAGAAAAGGATTGTAAGAAGAACGAGGTATAACTCATCTTTTTTAAAACATTTGGCTTTTATTCCCAACCAGTTTATCACTTCATTTTTTTTCTGCAGTAAAGTAATGATCCTTCTTTATGCCCAACCTCTTTATTCTGGAGTTGAGCGTAGAGGCATTAATATTGAGAAGTTCTGCGGCACCACCATCCCCGGAAATTTTGCCTCCGCATTTTGTGAGAGCAGCGATGATATGATCCCGCTCATTTTCCTCGATCGTCTTGATGTGATCATGGTTTTTCAATGGCTGAACAAAACTTTTTTGTGTTTGTGGTATTCCTGCATCGTTAATGACACCTCCGGTTGTTAACAATACAGATCTTTCAATCAGATTCTCGAGTTCGCGAATATTGCCAGGCCAATCATATAACATCAATTTTTTCATGGCCTCAGAAGAAACACTATTGATCTGTTTGCCTATCTTCTGCGCGTATTTATGTATAAAGAACGCAGACAATACTGGTATATCTTCCTTTCGCTCCCTTAATGGCGGCAGTGTGACCGGAAAAACATTTAGTCGGTAATATAAATCCATTCGAAACCTTCCTTCTGCTATTTCCTTTTCCAAATTACGGTTGGTTGCGGCGATGATCCTCACATCAATTTTTATAGTTTCTCTGCCACCGATTCGCTCTATTTCTTTTTCCTGTAAGACACGGAGCAGTTTAACCTGCGTTTCTGCAGGCATTTCCCCTACCTCGTCGAGAAAAATTGTCCCTCCATTTGCCTGCTCAAATTTTCCAATTCGTTTTTCAAACGCCCCGGTAAAAGCGCCACGCTCATGGCCAAATAATTCCGACTCAATTAAAGTCGCAGGCAGTGCTGCACAATTCACTTTTACAAATGGCTTGGACTTTTTGCGGGACAGGGCGTGAATACTTTGCGCAACTAGCTCCTTTCCGGTTCCACTTTCCCCCAGGATTAGTACCGAAGTCTCAGACGGTGCCACAATTAGAATGGTATTCAGAACATCTTTTAATATTCTGCTGTTCCCTATCATATTTTTGAATTGAGGGATACCCTCAGGGTCCGAAGACTTTTTTAAGACTTCTTCGCGGATCTGTTTTGAGGAGAGATCCTGTTCGTGTTGATACCAGGCAATGTCCAGCATTACGAGAATGTCCTTCTCTCTAAACGGCTTCACAAGAAAGCCATATGGTCTCGTAACTTTTGCTTCATCAAGCGTTTTCTTAGTGGAGTTTGCCGAGAGATACACAAAACCAATACCTTTTTCACGTAGCTTCCGGGCGAGGTCAATCCCATTTAGATTGCCTTGTAAAAAGATATCTAGCAAAACCAGGTCAGGATTTTCCTGCTCAACCAAATCCAATGCTGCAGGAACGGATCGTGCAATGCCACAAACTTTATAACCCGCCTTTTCCAAAATCATTTGAAGATTATTGGCTTCGATAAATTGATCCTCTACAATGAGTATTTTTTTTTGGATCTCCACAAATTCTATAGTTTGAAACGTGTTCCTCCGGAAGCGTTTTTAAAAACCAATTCTAAACGAATTTAATTATAATCTTGACCCGCTGTCCCTAAAAAAATCATTCACCACAAAGCAAATTATATGGATTCGGGAATATAAGTCAATGAACAAATCATGCCTTGTTTTGCATATCTCAGCACTCTAGCAACTCTTTTTTAAACTTTCATATTTTCTGACGCTTCAGATTTAAAGATGGATAATACATTTACTGAAAATCCATTTGTGAACCGTCGCTAATTAGCGAAATATCGCAACGATTATTTATCGACGATTTATTTAACTGTGTAATATTCAATCCGCTGCGATCTGGCACATCACTTGGCTATATAATCAACGTCTCTCCGATCGTCAATAAAAAACTCCAATAATATGCATACTGCATTAGATTATAACCGGCGGAAAGTTCTTCAAGGGAACATCGTCTCAGATCATCAAAGGCCGTCCGATAACGATAATCGCTTTCAGATTCAGTCACTCGATTTGATAGGTTCACAAAGGTTTTTCAGGAATGAATCGCCTGAGAAGCTCAAAGCCTTCGAAGTGATCTGGTTAAAAAGTGGACGCGGCGTTCTGCAAGCCGATGGAGAAAATCACATCCTATCTGACAATACAATTTACTGTCTTACGCCAGGAAGTGTTAGAAAGGTTAATCTGGAAACGGAATCGGAAGGATACTATATTTCTTTTGCGATTGAGTTTATAAGGCTGTCGGACACTTATGACAATTGTTTTTTCTTTTCGGAACAATGTTATTTCAATTCCAGGTTAGTCACCGCATTTGTTGACAAGCACAATACCAGCGAATTGGAAGCAATTGCAAAACAAATAAAATGGGAGTTTGATAATTTTTTTAATCGAAAATTGGAAGTATTGAAAGGCCTGCTAAACATCTTCTTGATTTATTTTACAAGAATCTTAAAACAATCTGATGGTAGCACAAACGCTTCCGGCGAAGAAGCACTAGTAAGAAGATTTATAATGTCGTTGAAAAAAAATTTTGCTACCATGAAGATGGTAAGTGACTATGCCAGTCAATTTTGCATTTCCGCTAACTATCTGAATAGGATCATAAAGCGGGTTACCGGCTTTCCGGCGAGCCATCATATACAACAACAAATAATGCTTGAGGCAAAAAGGCAGGCAATATACTCATCAGCGAGCATGAAAGAGGTCGCTTACAGTTTGGGCTTTGATAATACCGCACATTTTAGCAAGTTTTTCAAAAATGTTTGTGGAATGAATTTTACTGACTTTAAGATCCGCGATAAGCAAGGACAGAGGGTCTTTTAAGGTTAAGCAATAAGAGACCGCCCGAAAGGGCAAAGACCTTTATCAACTTTAAAACATAAATAACTATGGCAAAATCAAAAACCATTGTACTCGTTCACGGCAATTTTGTGAACGACACAACGTGGGCGGAATGGAAACGCCGTTATGAACAAAAAGGTTATAAAGTTTATACACCTGCAAATCCCGGACACGAGGGTAATCCTGCTGATCTGAGGGCAAAAGTTCATCCTGACCTTGTTAAAACGGGGTTTATCGATGTTGTTAACAAGATCGATCAATTAATAAATACCTTACCTGAAAAGCCGTTAATAATTGGTCACTCTATGGCAGGAATGGTAACGTTGAAATTGGTGGAAATGGGAAAAGCAGCAGCTGGTGTAAGCATTGATGGAGCACCTCCGAAAAATGTTTTTCCACCATTTCAAACACTGAAAACTGTGTTGCCAGCCTTTGGATTTTTTTCTTTGAATAAATATTTTATGGGTAGTCGTAAATGGTATGATCATGCATTTTTCAATACGACACCCGACACCGAGAAAAAAAGGGCATTTGAAAAAATTGCGGTTCCTGAAAGTTATAAGGTCAGCCGTCAATTAGTATTAAATTCTTTTGCAAATATTGATTTTCGGAAACCTCACGCGCCAATTTTGTTTGTTGGTGGCGGTAGCGATCATATTTTCCCGGCCAAGCTTACACAAACAATAGCCGGCAGGTATAAGGACCCAGATAGCCGGAGAGATGTTAAAATATTTGAAGGCAAAAGTCATTTCATTTGCGGGGAACCAGGTTGGGAAAAAGTAGCAGATTATATTTTAGACTGGTATGAATCTCTAAGGCTGGC
>Ga0068871_100003541_pt1 | contig 10742 bp, 5 predicted proteins | sample KBSMisM72_FD_72750 | JGI IMG/M metagenome (GOLD analysis project Ga0068871, IMG submission 72750) | Miscanthus rhizosphere microbial communities from Kellogg Biological Station, Michigan, USA - KBS Miscanthus M7-2 | ecosystem: Host-associated > Plants > Roots > Rhizosphere > Soil ...
GTCAGTGGTCAGTGGTCAGTGGTCAGTGGTCAGTGGTCAGTGGTCAGTGGTCAGTGGTCAGTGGTCAGTGGTCAGTGGTCAATGGTCAGTGGTCAGTGAACGACTGACAACGGACAACTGACTACTGACCACTGACAAATCTGTGACAACGGACAACTGACTACTGACCACTGACAAATCTGTGCGCTTGACAGGAAAGCTTATGATCTAAATCAGGAGAATTTAATGAAGTACGCAGTTGCAAGAAACATTAATGAAACGCATCCAGTAGACGAAGGGTTGCTCGATGCTTATTCGCGTGCGGTGATTGAATCCGCGGAGAGAGTAAGTCCTTCGGTTGTTTATATTCAGGTAACAGCACGTGCGAAGCCCCGGCGGCAGGGCCGTCCGGGCCCGGATGAGATAACGGGCACTGGCTCGGGTTTCGTGTTCACACCAGACGGTTTCATTCTCACTAACAGCCACGTGGTACACGGCGCGTCGAAGATTGACGTCACGTTGATGGACGGCCGGCGATTCCAGGCGCAGTTGATTGGCGACGATCCGGATACAGACCTCGCCGTCATTCGCATCACGGCGCCAAACCTCGTTCCGGCTCAGCTCGGCGATTCACAGTCGATTCGCGTCGGCCAACTGGTCATCGCGATCGGGAATCCGTACGGCTTCCAGTATTCGGTGACGGCCGGCGTAGTCAGCGCTTTGGGACGTTCGCTGCGAGCACAATCCGGACGGCTGATGGATGGTGTGATTCAAACGGACGCGGCGTTGAATCCCGGAAACTCGGGTGGTCCACTCGTCAATTCTCGTGGCGAAGTAATCGGCGTCAACACGGCGACCATTCTTCCGGCGCAGGGGATCTGTTTTGCGACGTCGATCGATACCGCAAAGTTTGTCGCTGGAAGATTGATTCGCGACGGCAAGATCAGCCGCAGCTACATCGGAGTGGCCGGGCAGAACGTTCCGATCCCGCGTCGCATTGTTCGGTTCTATCAATTAGCGGTGGAGACGGGAGCGCTGATCGTTTCATTTGAGACAAATGGTGAGACGAGTGCTGCGCGCGAAGCCGGGTTGCTGGCAGGCGATCTCGTCGTCGAGTTTGATGGACAACCCATTCGCGGCATCGACGATCTGCACAAGCTGCTGACAGATGAACGCATCGGGAAGAAGACGCCCGTGACGGTGATTCGCGGTGTGCAGAAGTTGTCATTTGAGGTCGTTCCGCAAGAGAAGAAGTAGACAGGATTACAGGATGAACAGGATTTAGAAGAATCTTGTTCATCCTGCAAATCTTAGTAATCCTGTGAAGTCAATTCCTGAATTCCTGGCTCACCATCAGTCCGCGCATCCCACCATCCAATACACCAATTCCGACACGCCCGAATTCGCGTCGCAGAATATTCGCTCGATGCCCGGGAGAGTTCATGAGACCGGTGTGCGCTATCGGGATTGTAGGCGCAAGCGCAAGATTCTCACCCGCTGTAATGAAGCGAACGTTCGCCGCCTTCATACGGTCAAAAGGAGAAAGTCCTTCCGGTGTGTCGTGCGCGAAGTAGCCACGCGCGAACATGTCCGCCGAATGTTTTCGCGCAACTTCCGTTAACTCGGGATCGGCCTGGAGCGGAGACAATCCCGCCGCCACTCGCTCCTGATTTACAAGATCCAACATTTGTTTCTCGAGATCTGGACGAGGTCGCGTGCTTTCAACTTTGAATGGAAGAGTAACGCGCTCATTTGAATCCGGACGAATCGTCAGCAGATTCATCGAGCGCGCGATCGCTTCGCCGAAGACGGGTCGTAACTGCCCCTCGAGTCGCTCGGCGTAAACGGCCAGACGATTCACGAGGGCACTGTCACGCGTGCGCTCGCTCAACCCTTCATTCAACGGAATCGCGAGCAGCAGTGCCGAGAGGATCGCGACGACAATTAATCCGTTTATAAAACCCGGAACGACGCCAAACAGTTGATTGACGCGCCGCTCCTGAATGTCCTCAGGCAAATGGCTCAGCAGCAGGTAGCCGACAATCTGAACGCCGACCCCCACGATGAACGCGACGAGCACAAACGCAATCGGCTGATCCCAAACTTCCGACCACACGTCGATGCGTGGTCCAAGCCACTGCGCGACCGGCTGGTAATATCGCAATCCCGCGACAAGACTCAGCACCCAGCCTGCAAGGTCAAACACACCATGAACAAAGCCACGACGATACCCATTGAGCACGCTCAAGAGGATGACGATCACGAGCAGAATATCTATCGGATTCATGGTCACAGCGATCTAAAGCTTACCTGTCTGAATTGCCGATTTCCAATTGCCGATTGCCAATTTGCCTCAGCCGTATCACTCGGCAATTGGAAATCGGCAATCAATGTATGATCTGATTCGCTGTAAAGCGCTCCAAAACTTCGCAGTTCAAAATCGGCAACACTATTGAGTTTTTGGACTCGATCTCTGGATCACACTTCCGCGTCAAACTTAATTACTGCGATTTTGCGATTGGAACAATATCTGCATCTTCACAACGCGCGTTCTCCCCAATAAATCTATCCATCAATCCGTTGAAAAATCCAACGAATGAAAGCCCGACCGACGAGTAAGGAATCAGGGAGATTTGTTTATGAGCAAACTTAGAATTGGAAGTCTTTCTCTAGCTTCGTTGCTAGTGATAACGCTGTTCGCGGTGACCAGTTTTGCTCAGGCAGGCGGCACAACTGTTCGCGGCACAGTGAAAGATCCCCAGGGCAATCTCGTGAGCGGTGCAACTGTTACGCTCACCGATCCCGCACGCAACTTTACGCGTACACAACAAACGAATCAGGATGGCGCTTACGTCTTCAATGCAATCCCGCCGGGCACGTACCGGCTCGAAGTTGCGGCAACAGGTTTCAAGACGGCTTCAGCTTCAGGTCTCGTCGCACTCGTCGACACGCCGACAGTCAGAGACGTGCAACTGGAAATCGGTGCTGTTTCTGAAACAGTCGACGTCACGTCAACCGCAGATGCTGCAATCAACACGAGCGACGCCACTATCGGCAATTCATTCGAGCGCAAACGCATCGTTGAATTGCCGTTGAACGCTAATAACGTTGTCGGTCTGTTGTCGCTGCAACCCGGCGTTAGTCGCGCCGGTTTCGTGAATGGCGGACGCGCCGATCAATCAAACATCACGCTCGACGGCGTCGACGTGAACGAGCAGCAGGACGGTCTCGACGTGATCACTGACGAGGCATTTGCAAGCGTGTTGAGAGTGACGCGCGACTCGTTGCAGGAGTTTCGCGTAACGACGACTAACCCAAACGCCGAGCAGGGTCGTTCATCCGGCGCGCAGGTTTCGCTCGTGACGCGATCCGGAAGCAATCAGTGGCACGGCTCGCTGTTTGAAACACATCGCAACACCGTGACCACTGCAAACGATTTCTTTAATAACGCCGCCGGCGTCGATCGTCCGCAGTTGTTGAGAAACATCTTCGGCGGCTCGGTTGGTGGTCCAATCAAGAAAGATCGCGCTTTCTTTTTCTTCAACTACGAGGGATTCCGCGAAGCGACGGCGACGTCGGTCGTGCGCGAAGTCCCCCTCCCGACGCTCGGCCAGGGCACGGTGCGCTTCCGCACCGAAAGCGGCGCCAGCGATCCGGGTTGTCCGGCCGGCACTCCGGCGGGCGTGAACTGTCTTACACCGGCCGAGATCCAGTCGGCATATCAATCATTCAACGGCGATAGCGGCCCAGGCATAAACCCGCAAGCACTCGCGGCGCTGGCAACTGCGGCGCAACGCTATCCGGCGAACGACACGACCGTCGGCGACGGTTTGAACACCGGCGGCTTTCGCTTCAACGCGCGCACGCCAACCGAACTGAACACTTACATCGGCCGCTTCGACTTCAATCTGACCAGCAGCCAGACGCTATTCGTTCGTGGCAATTATCAGAACGACACCGTCACACGTGCTGTTTATTTCTCATCGGATTGCAGCACGCCGGGCGACAACATTCAGTGCTTCCCCGACACTTCGCCGCTCACCAGCTGGAACCATCCGAAAGGACTCGCGATCGGTCACATCTGGACGGTGAATAACGCGATCGTCAACCGTCTTAACTACGGTTTCACTCGCTCCGCATTCACGCAGAACGGCGACTCGGAAGCGAACCGCGTGAACTTCCGTTTCATCTTTTCGCCGTCGTCGTTCCAACGCACGCTGCGTCGCACGACGCCGGTTCACAATTTTGTGGACGACGTTTCCTGGGTGCGCGGCAATCACACCTTTGGATTCGGCGGCAACGTTCGTCTGATACGCAACAATCGTAATTCGCTTGGCGCGTCATTCGACGAGGCGATTATCAATCCCTCGTACTACAACGCATCGGGCGAAGTGCTCACAGACCCGTTTGGCGATTTCCAAAGTCAAACCGATTTGCGCGACGCCCTCGCATCGGTGATTGGCCGTTACTCCGAATACCACGCCAATCTCGTTTACGACGCGAGTGGACAATTACAATCCGTCGGTACGGCGACCGATCGTTCCTTCGCGACGGAAGAATACGAGGGCTACTTCCAGGATTCGTGGCGCATGCGTCCGAATTTCACTCTGAACTACGGCATTCGCTGGTCTACGTCGACACCAGTCTACGAACGGAACGGCATTCAGGTCGTGCCAAACGTGAACCTGACCGATTACTTCAACCAGCGTGTCGCGAGTTCCAACAACGGCGTGCCCTTCACCGATCCAATCTCGTTCATTCTCGGCGGCAAGGCCAACAACGCGCCGGGTTATTACAAGCAGGATTGGAACAACTGGGCGCCGTCAGTTGCGTTCGCATGGTCACCTGACTTTGGTGATAACACCTTTGGCAAAATCTTCGGACGCAACGGCAAGAGTGTTGTTCGCGGCGGTTTCCGTATGACGTACGATCGTATTGGCAGCGCACTCGCGGTCAACTTCGATCTCAACAACCTCGCGGGCTTCACTTCCGCCCGCAATATCAACGCAAACACGTTCGACGTTGTGGAAGGCGCGCTGGGGCCAGAGTTCAGCGGTCTCAATCCAAACGTGCGCGCGCTTGATTTCCCGAATGCGACTGGTCCAATCCCGTCGTCGCTGGCCTTCCCGTTGACGGTTCCGGCGGATGAGGAACAACGCATCGAGTCGTCGTTGGACCAGGGTATAACCACGCCCTACAACTACAGCTTTAACTTCTCCTACGCTCGCGAGATCGGCAAGGGATTGTCGTTCGAGGCGAGTTATGTAGGACGCTTCGCGCGCAAGCTGCTCGCAACGCGCGACATCATGCAGCTCAACAACATCAGGGATCCGCAGTCAGGCATGACGTTCTATCAGGCAATGAACATGCTGGTAGATTTCCGTAATCAAAACCGGCTGCCCACGGAGGTTCCCGAGATCGCGTTCTTCAACAATCTCTTCCCCGATATGCCGGCGTGGTGGGAAGACCTGAGCCTGACTCCGACACAGGCCGCGTACGCTTTCATCGCACCAAAAGCGGCGCCGTTTAATGGCGGTGGCGTCTCTGACTGGACGTTCCTGCAGTTGCTCTGGGACGACAGTCCTGACTGCACCACTTGCCCGTTCGGTGGTGGTCCAGCGAAGTTCAACAACATGTTCTATCAACCGCAGTTTGGGGCGCTCTCCGCGTTCTCGACTCTCGCGCGATCGAACTACAACTCGTTGCAACTCAGCCTGCGTCAGCGGCTGCGTGAAGACGTGACGTTTGACTTCAACTACACCTACGGCCACTCGCTCGACAGTGTTTCCGGTCTGCAGAATTCCACTAGCTATGGTACGGCGTTCATCGTCAACGCGCTCGATCCGGATCAGAACTATGCGAGCTCGGACTTCGACGCCCGTCACATCATCAATGCGAACTGGGTCGTCGGACTTCCGTTTGGTCGCGGTAAGCGTTTCCTGACGAATTCCAACAGCCTCGTGGACAAGGTGCTGGGCGGTTGGACCACGACGGGAATTTTCCGTTGGAATACTGGACTCGGTATCCAGACTCCGTTTGACTGCTGTGTTTGGGCGACGAATTGGAACGTGCAATCTAACGGCACTCGAGTTCAGCCCATTCAGTCGAGTCCGACGGCGGATGGGTTTGGTGGAGCGCCAAACGTCTTCACTGACCGGCTCGCCGCTTATCGCAGTTTCCGGCGAGCTCGACCCGGCGAAGACGGCGACAGAAACGTGCTCCGTGCTCCGGGCTACATCGCTCTGGACATGGGTCTGTACAAGGCGTTCAAGATGCCGTGGGAAGGCCACTCGCTACAGTTCCGTTGGGAGGTCTTTAATGTGACCAACACTCAGCGTTTTGATGGTCTTACCATCGCCGACCTCGGCCTCGGCGCCGATCCCTATCGTGGTCTCAGCAACCCGAGCCAGGAATTCGGCAAATTCACCTCCACCCAAACCCCTCTGAACGAAACCAAAGCCGGACGCGTCATGCAGTTCGCGCTGCGGTACACGTTCTGAGGAAACAACCCGCGCTGCGGTATACATTCTGAGGAAACAACCCGCGAAGCGGGTGACAGCATAAAGCCTGGGGCGCAAGCCCCAGGTAAACTTCCAAAAAACACGCGAGCCCGCGAAGCGGGCGACAGGCCGCACGCTGCCGCCCGTTTCACGGGCTCGTCTTATAACTACCGCATTGATCCTAGGGCTTACGCCCTAGGCTTTATGCTGTCACCCCGCTTCGCGGGTTTCTCTGTCTGCCGTTTCGCGGGTTGTGAAGCACTTCATGCGGGTTACACGGATTGCATAATCTGTGTAATCTGCGAAAATCTGTGGCCGATGCTTCAGTTCCTGAACATCTCCAACATAGCTCTAATCGATGATATGCAGGTTGAGTTTGAGAGTGGGCTCAATCTGTTGACGGGGGAGACCGGGTCCGGGAAGTCGATCATTGTCGATGCGCTGGGCGTGCTGATCGGTGGACGGTTCACGAGTGAATTACTCAAGTCAGGCGCTGAACGCGGATCGATTGAGGGACTGTTTTCTGTTACTCCGAATCCGGAGTTCGAAAGCATTCTTGAGAACGCAGGGCTTGAGCAAACAAACGAACTCATAATTCGTCGCGAGATTGCTTCCACTGGACGAAACAAGATCTTCATCAACAATCAACTCGCTACGCAGTCGCTCTTGCGTGACTTGCGACCGTATCTTGTCGACATTCACGGGCAGGGCGATCAGCAGACGCTCTTCAATCCGGAGACGCATCTCGAAATACTCGATGCTTTCGCCGGGAATGGCGGGTTGCGCCACGAGGTCGCTGAGGCTTACCAGCAATGGCATGCAGTACGACGAGAACTCGAAACTCTGCGTCACGATGAGGCTGAAAAGTTTCAACTGGTCGACACGTTGAAGTTTCAAATCGGTGAACTTGAGCGCGCACAGTTGTCGCCGGGCGAAGATGAGAAGCTCGAAGAAGAGCGGCGCCGGCTCGCCAATGTTGAAAAGCTGACGACTCTTTGCCAGTCGAGCTATACCCGCATCTACGAGGATGACGACGCGGCAGTGGCACGCGTGCGACTAACGTTGAAAGACGTCGAAGAGATCGCGGAGTATGAATCCAGCTTTCGTGATTACCTCGAAGGATTGGAGAGTGCGCGCGCCGTGCTGGAGGACCTCTCTTTCTCGTTACGCGATTTCGCCGACCGGCTCGAGTTTTCACCGTCACGCCTGGCTGAGATTGAAGACCGGCTCGCAGAGATCTCACGGCTCAAGCGCAAATACGGCGGATCGATCGCGGCTTCACTCGAGCATCTGGCGCGTTCGGAAGATCGTCTGCGACAGATCGAAACGTCGGATGAACGTGAGCGCGAGTTGAATTCGGAGCTTGCGGCAGCTCGCGAGCGCTATCTCGATCTCGCGCGCAAGTTACACAAGGAACGCGTGCGAGCGGCGAAGAAGTTTGAGCAGGCGGTGGAAAAAGGAATCGCGGAAGTTGCGATCGACAATGCGCGTTTTCAGGTGCAAGTGAACGACAGTGTTGAGGCGGCCGGACAGAAAGGCATCGACCACACTGAGTTTTACTTTTCTGCAAACGTCGGCGAGGAAGTGAAGCCACTCGCGCGCGTAGCGTCGGGTGGCGAAGCGTCGCGTCTGATGCTGGTGCTGAAGACGGTCGCAAACGGATCGCAGTTTCCACGCACGATCGTGTTCGACGAGATCGATACGGGCATCGGCGGTCGGGTTAGCGAAGCAGTTGGTATTAAACTCAAGAAGCTCGCTCAGACGAATCAGGTGTTGTGCGTCACGCACCAACCGCAAATTGCGCGGTTTGCCGACAGTCATCTAGTCGTGCAGAAAGAAGCATTGAAGGGCCGCACGCAAGTGAGTGTTGGACGCCTGGACAAGGCAGGCCGCGTCGAGGAAATAGCGCGCATGCTCACCGGCGCGGAGATCACAGACAGCGCTCGCCGCCACGCGAAAGAGTTGCTGAAAAATTAATAGGTCCTATAGGGCCTATTTGACCTATATTTTGGATTTATGAGTACAGAACCAAACAAAGTCATTTATTCAATGGTCGGCGTCAGTAAGTTTTACGACAAGAAGCCGGTCCTCAAAGACATCTATCTTTCTTACTTTTACGGCGCGAAGATCGGCGTCATCGGCCTGAACGGCTCCGGCAAGTCTTCCCTGCTCCGCATCCTCTCGGGTGTCGACAAAGACTTCAACGGCGAAACGGTCATCTCGCCGGGCTTCACGGTCGGTTATCTCGAACAGGAACCATTGATCGACGATGCGCGCACCGTGCGTGAAGTCGTCGAAGAAGCAGTTCAGGAAACAGTGAACCTGCTCAAAGAGTTTGATGAGATCAACGCGAAGTTTGGCGAAGAGATGTCTGACGACGAGATGTCGGCGCTACTCGAACGCCAGGGCGAGGTTCAGGAAAAACTCGACGCACTCGACGCCTGGGATCTCGATTCACGACTCGAGATGGCAATGGACGCGTTGCGCTGCCCGCCGCCTGATACGCCGGTGAAAGTTCTCTCGGGCGGCGAGCGCCGCCGCGTCGCGTTGTGCCGCCTGTTGCTGCAGAAGCCAGACATTCTTTTACTCGACGAACCGACAAACCACCTCGACGCTGAGTCAGTCGCATGGCTCGAGCATCACTTGCAGGGTTATGCGGGAACCATCATCGCCGTGACGCACGACCGCTACTTTCTTGACAACGTCGCCGGCTGGATTCTCGAACTCGATCGGGGCGAAGGCATTCCGTGGAAGGGTAACTACAGCTCCTGGCTCGAACAGAAGCAGGAGCGTTTGCGACGCGAAGAGAAATCCGAATCCGAGCGTCAGAAAACGCTGCAACGCGAGCTCGAATGGATTCGCATGTCGCCCAAGGCACGCCACGCAAAAGGCAAAGCCAGAATCAACTCCTATGAAGAACTGTTGCGACAAGAGAATGAGAAACGTCGCGAAGATCTCGAGATTCACATTCCACCTGGACCACGTCTCGGCAATGTGGTGATCGAAGCCGAACACGTAAACAAGGCTTACGGACAGAATCTTCTGGTCGACGACATGAACTTCGCGTTGCCGCCGGGTGGCATCGTCGGCGTGATTGGTCCGAACGGCGCCGGAAAAACGACGCTGTTTCGAATGATCACAGAACAGGAACCGCCTGATGCTGGCACAATCCGAAAAGGTGAAACTGTAGTGCTCGCTTATGTCGATCAGAGTCGCACGCTCGATGCGAACAAGTCGATCTGGGAGGAGATTAGTGGCGGTGAAGACCTGCTGAAGCTCGGGAATCGCGAAGTGAATTCACGCGCTTACGTGGCGCGGTTCAACTTCTCCGGATCTGACCAGCAGAAGAAAGTCGGGATGTTGTCGGGCGGCGAACGCAATCGCGTTCATCTCGCGAAGATGTTGAAGGAAGGCGCAAACGTGTTGTTGCTCGACGAACCGACAAACGACCTCGACGTCAACACGCTACGCGCGCTCGAAGAAGCGCTCGAAAACTTCGCGGGATGTGCGGTGGTCATCTCGCACGACCGGTGGTTCCTCGATCGCATCGCGACGCACATACTGGCGTTCGAGGGTGATAGTAAAGTGGTTTGGTTCGAGGGGAACTATTCCGATTACGAAGCTGATCGAAAAGCGCGACTCGGTGCGGCGGCTGAGACGCCACACAGAATCAAGTATCGGCAGTTGACGAGGTAGAGTATAGGTCCGATATGTCCTATAGGACCTATATCATCCGAGAAATCCGTGGCTAACTACATTCGAGGCTCATATGAAGACTAGTCTTATTGCGGCGCTTTTGTTATTGGGATTCATGACCCAGGATCCCGGCGAAATCCGAAACTTCCTGCGCGTCAACAAAGACTTCTGCACCGGCGGCCAGCCGAAACTCGAGCATCTCGAGAAACTGAAAGCCGAAGGCGTTAAGTCGATCATCAACCTGCGCCAACCGAGCGAACATCGCGCCGCCGAAGAAGAGGCGAAAGCAAAAGAGCTCGGCCTGCGCTACTTCAACATCCCGGTCGCTTTCGGCAATCCGAATGAAGAGCAAGTCGCGGAGTTCCTCAAGATCACAGACGACCCGGATAATCGTCCCATCTTTATTCATTGCACGGCAGCGATTCGTGTTGGTGCGTTCTGGATGATCAGACGCGTGCTGCGTGATGGCTGGAAAGTCGAAGATGCCGAAGAGGAAGCCAAAAAGATCGGACTGCGCGAGAGTCCACACTGGAATGAGTTTGCACGCAAGTACATCGAAACACATCG
>Ga0068871_100003542_pt1 | contig 10740 bp, 11 predicted proteins | sample KBSMisM72_FD_72750 | JGI IMG/M metagenome (GOLD analysis project Ga0068871, IMG submission 72750) | Miscanthus rhizosphere microbial communities from Kellogg Biological Station, Michigan, USA - KBS Miscanthus M7-2 | ecosystem: Host-associated > Plants > Roots > Rhizosphere > Soil ...
ATTTGTCTGCCAGCCGGGTTTAGGTACAATAGCCCGCCGGCATTACACCCAACATCCTCTTCAATAGCTTAAAAGTCAACAAAAAAGACGCCGCAAGCAGCCTTTAAAATACCCAAAAACACGGGTCGTCACAAACAATATTTTCTTAACACCACCGTTATAAAAAACTACTAATTTTGCTTTGAAACAGGTTTCTTATCCAATAAAAAAAACTATAAACGATTACCTTATGCCAAGCTTTATTACCCGCATTGAGCTGCAAGCCGCCAGCCAAAAAGACTACCAGAAACTGGAAGAAGAAATGAAAAAAGCCGCCTTCAAAGATGTTACAAAAGGCAGTACCCGCCGCGTACATGCTATTGATACACCACTTGAATTTAACCGCAACGGAAATTATACTCTGCTGGAAGTAACAGACGCTGCCGCCAAAGCCGCCAGAAAAACCGGCAGGCGCTATTCATTTACCGTTATCAAAGAACGTAAAATGAGTTTGCACCAGTAAACAGGTTGAAACAGTAATATTTTTTTAGCCCTTAATTGGGTAACCCTTAATACAGGCAATAAAAAAAGACCACTCACCTGGTCTTTTTTTATTGCACCCCATTCATTACACCACTACGCCATGCAGCTTTTATAAATCGGTATATTTATAGCTCGATGCAAAACGAACAACTAACAGACAGAATACGCGAAGCGCTTTCTACCACAAAAAAGGTAGAAGAAAAAAGAATGTTTAGCGGCACCTGCTTTATGGTAAATGGCAAAATGTGTATTTGCGCAAACAAAAATGAACTGATGTGCCGCATTGGACCAGACAAATTTGAGATGGCCGTAGAAATGAATGGCTGCCGCGCCATGATACACAATGGCAAAACCATGAAGGGCTTTGTATTTGTAAGCCAGGAAGTGATAAAGTCTAAAAAAGATTTTAATTTTTGGCTGGGGCTCTGTCTTGATTTTAATAAGCTGGCAAAAGCGTCCAAAACAAAAAAGAAGAAATAGCCCTTACACATATCTTAACCGCAGAGACTATAGCTATGATAACAGAGGTTTTCACAGAGGCACACGGAGTAAACGCCTCTTTTTAACTCGGTGAAAAAACCTCCTATTACCTCTGTGGTAAAAAAAATAATGTTGTTGGTGATAACACCAACAACGGCGGAAACGACGATGTACAACGGCGAAACACTCACATCGACGCCCCCTACACATATTTTCCCCATATGATTATTAACACATTATGCTATAGACAGGTATGCTATCTTTGGCGCACAATTTTTTGATATGTTAAAGCTGGGTATTTTTGGCGTTGGTCATTTAGGAAAATTTCATTTAAACAACTGGAAGGAAATAAGCGGTGTGGAACTGGTGGGTTTTTATGATCCGGACGATGTTTCAGCCCAGGAAGTAAGCGAAAAATACCAACTGCCCCGCTTCCTTGACGCGGAAACACTAATGGGCTTATGCGATGCCATAGATGTAATAGCCCCCACCCCTTTTCATTTTGACCTATGCGAAAAAGCCATCAAAAAAGGCAAGCACGTATTTGTTGAAAAACCCCTGGCCAACACCATGGATGAGGCAAGGGAACTGGTAAAATTGGTAAAAGAAAGCAATATAAAAATGCAGGTGGGACATGTGGAGCGCTTCAACCCCGCCTACCTGGCCACACAGGATATAGAACTAAACCCCATGTTTATTGAAGTACACCGGCTGGCGCAGTTCAATCCACGGGGCACAGAAGTAAGCGTAATACTGGATCTGATGATTCATGATATTGACATTATTCTTAACCTTGTAAAAAGCGAAGTGAAAGCCATTTCTGCCAGCGGCGTTGCAGTTATGACAGATACCCCCGATATAGCCAATGTGCGCATAGAATTTAACAACGGTTGTGTAGTAAATCTTACCAGCAGCCGCATTTCCATGAAACGCATGCGGAAAATGCGCGTTTTTCAGAAAGACGCCTACATTGGCATTGATTTTCTGAATAAAAAAACGGAAATCATCAAACTAAAAACCCCCAAAGACCTGGAAGCATTTTCTTTTGACCTGGATACACCCAATGGCAAAAGAACCATTGCCATACTAAACCCCGTCATACCGGAAGTTAATGCTATAAAAATGGAACTGGAAAAATTTCGCGATGCGGTAGTTAATAATACACCCGTCATTGTAAGCGAAGTAGACGGATACCGGGCCATGGATATAGCTCACCAGATCCTTAATAAGATTAAAAACGCAACCATCAATTCCTGATTTCCAGATGCCTTCAGCGAAAAAGATCAATATTGGCTGGTACATGTTTAGCGACTACCTGGCGGCCGCCCTGGCGTACATATTATTTACCATCGTACGCAAAGAATTGCTGCGCGAAGCTTTTTACAGAAGCAATCACCTGGTACTTAATAACCGCATTGTGCTGGGTATTGCGCTGCTTCCTTTTTTATGGGTAGCCTTTTATTTTCTTGCCGGCAGCTATGGCTCCCTGTACAAAAAATCCAGGCTAAATGAAATGACCACCACTTTTTCCTGTACCCTGGTGGGCTGCATGGTTATATTTTTTGTGATTGTGCTAAACGACTATAATCATTCTCTTTCCTATTACTACACAGCTTTGTGTTGCTTTATCCTGCTCCATTTTTTTCTAACAGCTGGCGGCAGATTGATACTACTCAACCTGGCCAAGAAACAAATGCTGTCTGGTAAAGTAAAATTTAATGCCCTCCTGGCAGGTGATTATGCAACTTCTGAACGCATATACCTCCATACGCACGACCAGTTAAAACAGTCTGGCATTTATTATACTGGCTTTGTCAGCGATGAAAAAAATGGGATTTTACCCGACTTGCCCTATCTGGGCACCATGGCACAACTGGAAGAAATTATTGAAAAGGATCAGATAGTGCATGTAATAATAGCCATAGAAAATCCTGATAAAAAAGAAACCGAAAGCCTTATCAACCGCCTCAGCGAAAAAGAGGTAGACATTAATATCATTCCCAGTACGCTTGATATCATAGCCGGGTCCGTTAAAACAGAAAATGTGCTAAGCCCGCTGCTGGCCAGCATTGCCATCAACCTGATACCTCAATGGCAACAAAATGTAAAAAGATTGCTGGATATTATTGTAGCCATTACAGGCCTTATCGGGCTATCGCCACTGATGCTGTATGTGGCCATACGTGTACGTTTTTCATCTAAAGGGCCCATATTATTTGCACAGGAAAGAATAGGCTACAAAGGCAAACCGTTTTTTATACATAAGTTCCGTTCTATGTATGCCGATGCTGAAAAAACCGGGCCGGCACTTGCGTCTAACCAGGATGAGCGTATTACCCCCTATGGTAAAATCATGCGCAAATGGCGGCTGGATGAACTGCCACAACTATACAATGTACTGATTGGCGAAATGAGCCTGGTAGGGCCAAGACCAGAAAGAAAGTATTTTATAGATCTTATCTCTCAGCAAACACCCTATTATAAATACCTGCTAAAAGCTAAGCCCGGGCTAACCTCCTGGGGCATGGTACAGTTTGGTTATGCAGAAAACGTGGCTCAAATGATTGAACGCATGCAGTACGACCTCATATACATAGAAAATATTTCCCTGAAACTGGACTTTAAAATCATGCTCCATACCCTTAGGATAATCTTTTTGGGCAAAGGCGTATAAATGCCTCCCCCTCATATAATTAATTAGCAGTATCGCCGTTATTAGTTTGTACACTAATACACCCGTTTTTTCAATTATTTTTGGCCAAAACTCAGCATACTTGGGTAAAGCAATTTTTATTTTTTTTGTAGCACTCGCTTTGTCGGTTACCACCCACGCGCAATATTGGCAACAACAAGTCAATTTTACCATAGCCGTTACCCTCAACGATAAAGAACATACACTGGATGGTTTTGAAAAACTCACCTATATCAATAACTCGCCAGACACCATTCATTTTATCTGGTTTCACCTTTGGCCCAACGCCTATAAAAATGACAAAACCGCTTTTAGCGAACAATTGCTCATAAACAACCGCACCGATTTTTATTTTAGCAACAGGGAACAACGGGGATACATCAACCGGCTTGATTTTAAAGTAAATGGTGTCACCGCAGAAATAACAGACCATCCCCAATACATTGATATCATTAAATTGCTCTTGCCGGCACCCCTTCCACCAGGTGGACGGGCGCTTATTAATACGCCGTTTCATGTGCAGTTGCCCGAAAATTTTTCGCGTGGCGGCCATTCGGGTCAGTCTTACCAGGTTACACAATGGTTTCCCAAGCCGGCAGTATATGATAGCAAAGGCTGGCATCCTATCCCCTATCTTGACCAGGGAGAGTTTTATAGCGAGTTTGGTAATTATGACGTGCGCATTACCGTTCCTGAAAATTATGCGGTGGCTGCTACCGGTAACTTACAGGATGAAAATGAAAAGGAGTGGCTGAAAAAAAGGGCTTCTTTTAATTGGGAACCCATTACCACAAAAAAAATTGTAAGAAAAGGCTCTTACAAACAGGTAAAGAAAACAGTACAATTATATCCTGAATCCGCAGCAAAAACAAAAACCCTGCAATACCTGCAAGATGATGTACTTGATTTTGCCTGGTTTGCAGACAAACGTTTTGTGGTAAACCAGGATACCATACAGCTTGCTTCAGGAAAATTGGTTACAGCTTATAGTTACTACCTGCCCAACAAGGTAACTGCCTGGAAAAATAGCGTGCAATACATAAAGAGAGCGGTACAGTTTCGCTCTGCTGTTATTGGTGAATACCCATTTAATACAGTCAGCGCTGTAGAAACAAAAATGGGTCTTAACGGGGGCATGGAGTATCCTACCATCACCAGCATTTCACCCGGTAGTTCCGCCGCAGAACTGGAAAGTGTTATTGAACATGAGGTGGGACATAACTGGCTGCAAGGCATACTGGCCACCAACGAAAGACAATACCCCTGGATGGATGAAGGCATGAATACTTACTATGACAACCGCTACCAGGCCAGCATAAGAAGAACCATCAGCCCTGAAAAAAAGAATTTTTTACAAAAGCAGTTGCCGGAAAATATTGAAGGTACCGCATTGCAAACACTTATAGCCGTAAAAAAAGATCAGCCCATCAATACCCCAGCAGATGATTTTACAGAACTAAACGGCGGACTGGTGGCCTACTATAAAACCGGCAAATGGATGAAATTGCTGGAAGACTACCTTGGTACAGCCATGTTTGATTCCTGTATGCATGAATATTACAAACGCTGGCAGTTTAAACACCCCTATCCTGAAGATTTTAAAGCCATTGTTGCGCAGGTAAGCGGTAAACCTGCCAATGAAATATTTGAGCTGCTCAGCAAAAAAGGCGCCCTTCCACCACCCGTAAAAAGAAAAATACAACCGGCCATTGGCCTGATGAATGTTTCCAATACAGAAAAATACAATTACATAAATATTTTTCCTGCCATCGGTTATAACCTGTACGACAATTTCATGATTGGCGCCCTGGTACACAATTATGATTTCCCGGCCAACAAGTTCCAGTTCCTGGTAGCTCCCCTGTATGCAACAGGCAGTAAAAAAATGAACTACCTGGCCCGTGCTTCCTATACCTGGTTTCCGGATAAACTTTTTTATAAAACGGAAATAGGTATAAGCGCGTCGTCTTTTTCAATGGATGATTTTCAACCCGCAAATGAAGAAAAGATTACGCTCGGTTTCAGAAAGATAGCACCGTTTCTGCGTTTTACATTAAAACAAAACAACCCGCTTGGCAAATTAAAAAGCTATATACAGTTCACGCCATTTTTTATAAACGAAAATGCATTGAACTTTAAAACTATAATTAATGGCCCCGATACAACAAGCGTGGTTGAAAAAACATCCGCCAACCGTTATTTAAACCAATTGAAATTTGTGGTAGAAAATAACCGCGCCCTGTATCCTTACAACGCTCAGTTACTATTGGAACAGGCAGATGGCTTTGTGCGTGCCGCATTTACAGGCAACTATTATTTTAATTACTCAAATAATAAATCAGGATTGAACGTTCGGCTGTTTGCAGGAAAATTTTTCTATACAGGAGCTAAAACAATTTCCAAACAATTTGAAACAGACAGGTACCACCTAAACCTTACCGGGCCAAACGGATCTGAGGACTATACCTACAGCAACTATTTCCTGGGAAGAAGTGAATTTGAAGGTACTGCCAGCAAGCAGATAATGATGCGCGATGGTGCATTTAAAGTACGGACCGATCTTTTAAACAGCAAAGTAGGCAAAACTGATAATTGGCTGGCCGCCATCAATGTGGTGTCTGATATTGGCAATAAAAGATTTCCCATAAAGATATTTGCAGACGTTGGCACCTATGCAGATGCATGGCAGGCTGATGCGCAAACCTCACGTTTTTTATTTGATGCCGGTTTGCAGCTATCACTGCTTCATGAAACGGTAAACATATATTTGCCACTTGTGTACAGCCCGGTGTTCAGGGACTATTTTAAATCAACCCTGGGAGAGAGCTATTTATTTAAAACCATTTCATTCAGTATAGATATTCAAAACTTCAGGCTGGGAAAAATAAATAAAAATCTGGATTTTTAACCTGCTCATGAGCATACACTCTCCCATACAGTATCTTACACAAAAGCAGATAGACAAAAAAAAATGGGATGCCTGTATAGCTGGCTCTTCTAACGGGCTGATTTATGGCTATTCCTTTTATCTTGATGCACTGGCAATGCAATGGGATGCGCTTGTATTGAATGACTATGAGGCAGTAATGCCGTTAACCTGGAATCGCAAGTATGGTATAAAATATTTGTACCAACCACCGCTTACACCACAGCTGGGCATCTTTGCTGTTTCTCCTGTTACTGAAAAATTAATCGATGGATTTATTCAGCAGGCGAATAAACATTTCAGGTTCGCTGAAATATTTTTAAATTACAGTAACACCCACCCGGCTTTTACCGCATGCAGAAATTATGTTTTGCCATTGAATAATTCCTATGATTCCATCCGGTCTTCATACAAAACAAACCTGCTAAGAAACCTAAAAAAAACCGAACAGTTTGCATTCAGGTACGTTGAAAATTTTAACCTGCAGGAAGCTTTGTTACTGCACCAGCTACAATACAGCGAAAGAACACCACATGTAAAAAACGAAGATTACAGCCATTTTGAAAAACTTTGTATGCACCTGGCACAAAAAAAAGAAGTATTGCTGCGTGCCATTTTTGACAAAGAGAATACATTATTGGCAGTAACAGTGTTGCTATTTAAAAAAAACAGGCTTTACCTGATTGAGCCAACAACATTGGAGGCGGGAAAAAATCTCCAGGCTAATCATTTTTTAATTGATGCCATCATACAGGAGTTTTCCGGAAAAGACATAATATTTGATATGGTAGGTTCAGACATACCCGGCATAGCGCAATTTTACCGGAATTTTGGATGTATTGAACAGCCTTTTTACTTTTACAGTAACAATAACCTTCCATGGCCATTGCGCTATCTGAAATAGCTATTAGCTACTACTATTTACCAGCAATTATGGAAGCTTATCATAATAATCAAAATAAACAGGCATCACACAAATTATATCAATATTGGGTGCTGTAATACCGGGCAGCAGGATACAAAAATCAGTATAGGTTACAAATGTTTTCAGGCACATTGTAAAAGATGCAGAATAATTAAAAAGCACGTTTTCATCAACCCTGTATAATTGCGCAATACAAGCAAATGTTTCTTCAATAAACTGCGGCAAATTGGCTTCAAAAAGTAACAACGGGATTTTAGCACTTAACCCTTGTAAAACTACTGCTTCATATCCTTCAACATCTATCTTAATTAAACTGGGCAAGCCATTTTCACTGATTAACTGGTCAAGAGTAGTAGCCTGTACTTTTACCGGTTTATCTGCATAACCTGAATGAAACCTGTAGTTTCCATTCTCAATTAATTTTTTCCATTTTAAACTAAACGTGGAGAAAGCAGTTCCATCATTTTGCAAATACAGATCAAGTTCGCCATTATTGGCGCCGGCAGCAGCAGGATAAAGCTTACACAAACTGTTGTTGCTAAAACGCCTTTTCAGAATTAGGACATTTCGGGTATCTGGTTCCACGGCAACAACAGACAACCCGTTTTCCAATAAACCTTCCGTAACGAAGCCTTCATTTGCGCCAATATCAAAAGCAATATGCCGGCCCGGTTTAAGAAATTTCAAAAAATACGCATAATATTCATTTTGTAGCTTAATTTTTGATTTTACCGCAGGCCGGAAAAAAAGCCACATACTTATAAATGTGGGTGAGAAGCGAACCGCGACAAAAATTTTATTTTTCCGCAATAATTTTTTCAGGCCGCTTAAATGCATAACTTATAATTTGTGTAAACGCCCGGCTGCCTGCTCCACTAAAAAAAATTCAGCAACCTGCAAATCCAATGGATGAGTGATCTTAATATTCATTTTTTCTCCTTCAACCAGGTTTATTTTGATGCCATTCTTTTCTGCGACTGTTGCTTCATCGGTAAAAGAAGGTTCATAAGGTTGTTCAAATGCTTTTGTCAGGTCTTCAGCCAAAAAAGTTTGCGGGGTTTGTATAATACGGACTTTGCTCCTGTCTATAATTGAATTGGTATTTCCATCATCAATTCTTATTGAATCAATGGCGGTTATTGCTGGTATGGCATTCCCTTTTTCAAGGGTTGCATTATAACAACGGTGTATCAAAGCGGGCGTAATCAGGCATCTTACCCCATCATGCACAAAAACAACAGCATTTTTTTCTACCAGTTTCAATCCATTCTTTACAGAGTGAAAACGTGTTTCCCCACCGGGGGTAACCACTATTCGATCCGGTGCTGACGTAGTTGCAATAATTGCATTGCCTGTTTCAATAAACTGATCGGGCAATACCAGAATAATTTTCAAATCATCGTAAGCGGTAAGAAATGCAGAAAGGGTATGCCATAAAACGGGTTTGCTTTTCAACAACAAGAATTGCTTGGGAACAGTAGTTCCCATCCGCAAACCCGACCCGCCCGCAACAATAACAGCATATTTATTCATGTAGCAGACTACTTAATTATTTAAGCAAGCACAATGGTTAACCCTTGCACAATTATTTATAAATAGATACAGTATCAGTGCCATCGCTGCTTTTTACCCCCCGGTACATACCTGCACTGTTAAACATAAGTGCAAAATTTCCATTGGCATCAACACCAATCATTCCTCCTTCTCCTTGCATTGCTACCAGTTTTTTGTTCACTACCTCATCCATGGCTTGCTGCAAATCCCAATGCTTGTAATCCATAAGAGCGCTTACATCGTAAGCAGCTACAGCTTTTATAAATATTTCCCCGTGTCCTGTACAACTGACGGCGCATGTTTTATTATTGGCATAATTACCACATCCTATAACGGGTGTATCTCCTATACGTCCGTATTTTTTGTTCGTCATACCACCTGTACTGGTGGCTGCCGCTACGTTCCCGTTTTTATCGCACGCTACTGCACCTACGGTTCCAAATTTTTTATCTTTCATTAATGCCTCCACCTTGTCCCGCGAATGGTCAAGCGCATAATGATCAGAATCTCGCATCGCTTTCCATTGATCATACCTGAACTGAGAAAAGAAATATTCGTCCGGCTCAAGTTTTATTCCACGTTTAATAGCAAAATCATTGGCGCCGGTGCCACTTAAAAAAACATGGTCGCTGTGCTGCATCACATCTGTAGCCAGTTCCACAGGGTTACGTACATTGCTTACACCTGCAACTGCACCTGCATCCAGTGTTTTACCATCCATGATAGCTGCATCCATTTCATGCACGCCTTTTTTTGTAAATACAGATCCCCGGCCTGCATTAAAAAGCAAATTGTCTTCCAGTATTATTACCGATGCTTTTACCGCTTCAACAGACGAGCCTCCTTTTTGCAATATTGTATAACCCGCCTCCAATGCAGTCCGCAGCCCTTCCAGGTAGGCTTTTTCAAGATCAGGCGTCATATCTTCTTTAAGAATGGTTCCCGCGCCCCCATGAATAGCCATTGTAAACTTTGCCATAACCTGCTACATGATTTAACAGCTCAAAAATAAATAAATAGTTACTTGCCTTAAAAGCTACAACATGGCAAAGGCTACACATGATTTAACAGCAGCTTGCATTCATGCAAAAGCTTTTCTTTGCTGATAGCGGCAGTTCCCACCTCTTCACAAACCAACCCACCCGCAATATTTGCCACCTCTGCCATCAGTTGCACATCGCCTGTAGTTGCATAGAGTAAAGCAGCAACTGCTATTACGGTATCACCAGCCCCGGATACATCGGCAATATTCCGCAAATGCGAGGGTATGATAGCGGCTGCTTTGCCGTTTTGAAAATAAACACCTTTTTCTGATAATGTAATGAAGGAAATATCATGGTTCAGTTGTTCTTTCAGCAACTGGTGTATTTGTTTAAGTGAATCCTTATCCGGATCATCCACCAATAAATTCAATCCGTCTTTTACTTCTTTCAAATTTGGTTTGAAAATAGTGACACCCTTAAACGAAAAAAAATTCTTTCTTTTGGGATCAACAGCCGTAATAACATTATGCTGCTGGCAAATTGATATAACCTCTGTGATGACACGCCCGGTAAGAACGCCTTTATTGTAGTCTTCAAAAATAATGACGGCGGGTTTTTCACTAATAATATATTCTCTTATTCTGTCAATCAGTGCATC